>Ga0207674_10002449_pt1 | contig 23443 bp, 25 predicted proteins | sample KBSCornC72_FD_184303 | JGI IMG/M metagenome (GOLD analysis project Ga0207674, IMG submission 184303) | Corn rhizosphere microbial communities from Kellogg Biological Station, Michigan, USA - KBS Corn C7-2 (SPAdes) (version 2) | ecosystem: Host-associated > Plants > Roots > Rhizosphere > Soil ...
GGTAAAAAATGCCCCGCGGGAAAAAAGCTGAGAACAAAAGTGATCTTGAAGGGGCTGAGAAGGCTCGGAAAGGGGGCAGAATGGCTAGCGAAAGACGACCAAAGGATCCAAAGAAAAATCGTAGGCCGCCTGCCACGACCCTTGAAGGCCGCGAACAGCAGCTGATTAGCGCCGCGGTTGACCTGGCAGAGCAGCAGATTCTCAATGGCACCGCTTCGTCACAGGTAATCAGCCATTTCCTCAAGCTTGGCTCGACTCGAGAGAGTCTTGAGCAAGAAAGACTCAAGAACGAGAACATCTTGATGGCCGCTAAGGCCGAAGCAATGCGTTCCGCCGCTCGCGTGGAGGAGTTGTACGGTCAGGCACTCGATGCCATGCGTGCGTACTCCGGTCAGGACCCCATTGGGGGCGATGAAGATGAGAAGTATTAGATCCTATAGCGAGTTGAGACAACTGAGGACCTTCGAAGAGCGGTATCGCTATCTTGCTCTTCGAGGAGAGGTTGGTCGGTCGACTTTCGGTTTCGATCGATACATCAACCAGGGATTTTACACTTCACGCGAGTGGCGGAGCATTCGTGACCGGATCATAGTTCGAGACGAGGGCTGTGATTTGGGTATTCCCGGCTACGAGATCCATGACAGGATCTACATCCATCACATGAACCCGATGGTTGCTGCCGACATCGTCAACGGAGAGGAATACATCTTAGATCCCGAGTACCTAATCTCGACCACACACAGAACACACAACGCCATCCACTACGGAGACGAAAGTCAGCTCGCGATTCCTCGCGAACCGAGACGTCCGGGCGACACTAAACTGTGGTGATCAAAAGAAGGGAGTGATTCATGAGCATGGCGACCGGGACCATCGGAATTGATTCGGCGAGTCGTGTCGATCCAGTCGCAGCCTACAAGGCTGGGTCGAGATTCCAGGTCCGTTACTCCGCTGCCGCTGCCACGGATCCAAATCATTCGTCGTATGCCAAGAATGCCAAGAAGCTCTGCCAGCCGGGTGAGATCAACGCGATCATCCAGAGTGGTCAGGATTTCATGGCCAACGACGAGTGGTATGTCGACCGCATCAAAGAAGGTGCGCCGGCCGCTGAGCAAGATGCTCCGGTAACGCTGAAGTTCTGGCGTTCACGAGGTCTTTCGCCTGGCGCAACGATCAGTCTAAATCTCGACACGGGATACACGTCGAGTATGCAGTCTGGCATCGATGCATATTTCGATCGCACGAACAAGATCTGGGGCGGCGAGTACGTCGCAGATAAGTTCTACGGGCCTCTCGCGTGCGCACGACAGTTGGCTCGCAGCGGTCGAATCAAGCACTACTGGATTCCCGAAGGCGCAAGCTTCTTCAGCTCCGACGACAAGCTGGTGAATGCGCCATATCCCGCGAACAGCGTGTGGGATCTCTGGGCTCCAACCCCAAGCCAAGTCAACTACGCCATCAAATTCCTGCTCGACTACATCGGGGCAGATGCGAGGTTCCTCCAGTCGATCATCTGGCAGGACCTGAACCACATGCTCGGCGGTGCCGCGGATCAGAACATCGTCCTCAAGGGCACGCGCATGGGTTCACACCTCGACCACGCCACCAAACCTCAAACGGAGGATCTTTCAATCGTGGATGCCGAAACCAAGTCCTACTTGGACAACATGCAGTCCAATCTTGCTCATCACATCGATGTCGCCATCAAAGAGAATCTGCCGCGTGCGGTTCTGATGGTGCTGTCAGGCCAGCCGAACAGCATGTACACCGCTGCCGACATGGCCGGCGACTACAAGGGCTTCGTGACGAACTCGGTCTACCAGCAGCTGGCTGGCCAGGAAGCCGCGCTCACTGCCATCGCCGAGAAGACCGGTCTCTCGGCCGCAGAGATCGGCGCGATCGTCGCTGATGCTCTCGCCAAGAATGTGGTCGACGTCGACATCAACGTTCACGGCACTCCGACCACGACGAACCAGCCCGGTCCGGTGATGCAGTAACACCAATCCAGCCGAGTCACTAAAGGAGGTGACCCTATGACCGACAGCATTCTCGATAGTACGAAGAAGAACATCGGCCTCGACGCTGATTACACCGCGTTTGATCCAGACGTGATCATGCACATCAACTCGGTCTTCTTCACGCTCAACCAATTGGGGATCGGCCCGGAGGCCGGCTTCGCAATCGAGGACAGCGCGGCCGTGTGGTCGGATTTCCTCGGCAGTGACCCTCGTCTGAACGCAGTAAAGACATACGTCACGCTTCGGGTCCGTCTTCTCTTCGATCCGCCAGCGACGTCATTCACAATCGAGTCCATGGAACGACAAATCGAAGAACTCGAGTGGCGTCTCAACGTGTATCGAGAGGAGACGGCCTGGGTGGATCCCACAATGGAGCCTCCACCCGACGACGTAATCATCGACGGCGGTTCGGCCTAGGAGGGCAGCATGGCGTGGCGCATCGAACATCGGCGAGACACCGCTGCGGATTGGGTGACCAAGAATCCCATCCTTCTTCCAGGCGAGATCGGCGTCGAGATCGACACGAACAAGTTCAAGATTGGCGACGGTGTTCAGTCTTGGACAACACTTCACTACTTCATCGATGAAACAGGCGTCGGCGCATTGATCGCGCAGGCTGTCATCGATGGGGTCCAAGGGCCAGCGGGAGAGTCGTCTTATCAGCTAGCTGTAGACGGCGGATTCGTCGGCACACAAGCAGAATGGCTGGCTTCTCTCGTTGGTCCGAAGGGAGACCAAGGTGACCCAGGTACTCCTGGTGCCCCGGGAAGTCCTGGAGCTCCTGGCACGGATGGACAATCCGCGTACGAGATCGCAATGTCCGATGGATTCAGTGGTACTGAGTCTGAGTGGCTTGCCTCTCTCGTCGGTCCTGCCGGAGCAGACGGCGCCGACTACACCGGACCCACCATCACCGTCGCAACCACCGCTCCGTCCGGCCCTGCCGTCGGAGATGTCTGGATCGACACGAGCTCATGAGCCTTCACGGAAGCACTGATTTCGCTGAGCACCTGAGCATATTCTCGCCCGGTTGTCCAACGCTCCCAAGTGCTCCGTACACTGTCGCGTGCTTGTTCCAGAACCTTCCTGGCAAGGATTCAAATCTGTGGTACGCCTATCAGCCCGAGAACTTCGCACAGGTGAACCTATATTTCGACGGAAGTTTGTGGAACAACTTCAAGCAGTCAACCGATTTCCTCGATATTTCGTCCTCGCATTGGTACTGGCTGATTACCGCGAAGATGGAAGGGGATGTGGCGCCTGAATCTCACGTTGCCACGTATTCCGAGTCTGGCGTACTGACCTGGTCGCATAGTTTCATGAATGGGACACGTGCGAACTATCAGAACATGAATCGTTTCTCCATCGGAGACGAGTTCGCCAATGGCATGGAGGGCGACATGGCCCTTCTCGCTGCTTGGACGTCGAAGTTGAGCAACGCAGAGATCGAGGCAATTTTCCTCCGGAGCTCAAAAGCGATTCTCGATGCTGGTCCTCAGTTCTTCGTGCATTTTCCCGAAGCCGGCGGTCTCGCTGAGCCATTCGTGGATCTTGCTGGAGGAGGAACTGAGGCTTCGCGTAGCGGGCCGTGGACCATGTCTGCGGATCCACCGAGTTTCGATTTCTCTCTCGGTCGTTCGGGAAAACCGAAAGTCTGGGATGGAACCTCGTGGAATCCACATGATGCCAAGGTATGGGACGGTTCGTCCTGGACAAGTCATCCAATGGCAGGATTCGACGGAACTTCGTGGGTTGTGGCTGGTGGGATTAGCGGTCCGCCTTTGGACGAAATCACACTCAGTGCTGCGGTTGTCGATTATCTTTCGACGATTGCTGAAAGTATTTCCAGTCCTACTGCGATGCATACCGTTTCGGTAACGATTCCGACTGGAGCGTGGGGAATCGTGCACGCATGTTGGCAGGCTGGTCAGACTGGTGACGATCTAGCAATTTCAGATAGCGACAGTCACACGTGGACCACGATCCAAGATTTCGATCTAACACAAAGACAAGGTGTATGGGGTTGGTATAATGACACCGGCTCTGACGTCACAACATCGGTCACCATCACCTGGACGTTCAGCAGCAATGGTCCTTGTGGAACGTGGGTTGGAGCGATAGAGAACGCTGCGAATACGCCGCCTCTTGTGGCCGCAGTGCTAAACAACACATCGACCGCAGAAGCTACGGCTACGCCGACACAAGTTGGATCGTTGTTCTGCCTTCATTACTCACAACGAAATCCTTCGACAGACGTTTCTAGTTTCGATGCGAGTTCTGCAGTCGATAGTAGTCCAGCGTCAACCCATTATTTCTCTGGCGGCCCAGCAGCGATGGGCACAATTCACGCTACTGCTGCTTCGTCAGATACCACCACGCCGATTACAGTTGGTGCTGCCGCTCCGACTTCGGCGCAAACCTACGGAGTGCTCGTCGAGTACTTTGCCACGTGAGAGGAGGTTTCATGGCAGGAGTAGCTATTGTCGCAATTCCGAGAGAAGACGATCCGGTGTGGAAAGTCTCAAGCGAGAAGATTCCGCATCTAACGATTCTGTTCCTCGGATCAAACCCAGCAAACATCGATCAGATCGTCAACTACACCGAGCACGCAGCAGAGACTTCTCTCACGCGGTTCGGACTCGATGTCGACCGCCGCGGTTTGCTCGGTCCAGAAGACGCTGATGTTCTCTTCTTCAGCGACGCGTGGGATCTAAAGCGCGTCAAGGACTTCCGGTCCTATCTGTTGAAGGACAACAACATCAAGACGGCTTACGACTCGGCGACGCAATTCCCCGAGTGGACGCCACACCTTACCCTCGGCTTTCCGGCCACTCCGGCGAAACCTGACAATCGAGATTACCCGGGAATCAACTGGGTAAGCTTCGACAAGATCGCCGTGTGGACCGAGAACTACGCCGGTCCTACGTTCGAACTCGAGGTCAACATGACACTAGAGCCAGACATGGCCATGAGCGACGTCATCGACAACATTCTCGAGCATCACGGCGTAAAGGGCATGAAGTGGGGCGTCCGAAAGGATCGGCCGGGCTCCGGTCATCCTACGCATCCAGACGCCGCGGCCGCTAAGACGTCGCACCAGAAGGCTCGTCGGTCGGGCGTCAGCGCACTCAGCAACGAGGAACTGAAGTCCCTCAACAAGCGACTCGGTCTCGAGGCGGAGTTCAAGCGTCTCAACACCAAACCGAAGAGTGACGCACAGAAGCTGATCGAGGAAGAGCTGAAGCGACTCGGTCGTCAACATCTACCAAAGCTCGCTGCCAAAGCCGCCATGAAGGTGGGTGCCGCAGTCATAGCTGGCTGAAAGAGGTGAGCAATGGGCCTGTCGAATACGGCGACGCCGAGATACTACGGCGAATTCCGCGACGCGGTACTCCGAGGCGAGATTCCGGTCAACCGTGAAATCGCAATGGAGATGAACCGGATCGATGCGCTCATTGCCAACCCAAACTTCTTCTACGACGACAAAGCAGTGGACGGTTTCATACTCTACTGTGAGAACGAGCTTACGCTAACAGACGGTAGCGATGTGCATCTGCTTCCGTCATTCAAACTCTGGGCCGAACAGATTTTCGGCTGGTATTACTTCGTTGAACGCAGTGTCTATCAACCGTCGAAAGACAATCATGGTGGACGTTACGTTAAGAAGACGATAAAAAAGCGTCTAGTTACGAAGCAGTATTTGATTGTCGCTCGTGGCGCAGCGAAGTCGATGTACGCTTCGTTCATCCAAAGCTACTTCTTGAATGTCGACACTTCGACGACACACCAAATCACCACCGCGCCAACAATGAAACAAGCAGACGAAGTGATGTCACCTATTCGGACGGCTATCACGCGCGCGCGTGGACCGCTGTTCAAGTTCCTCACCGAAGGCTCGATGCAGAATACTACTGGCGCTAAGTGGTTGCGTCAGAAGTTAGCGTCGACCAAAAAGGGGATCGAGAACTTCTTGACTGGATCTCTGCTTGAGATTCGGCCAATGGCCATCAACAAGCTGCAAGGCTTGCGTCCTAAGGTTTCAACGATCGACGAATGGCTCTCTGGCGACCTTCGTGAAGATGTAGTTGGTGCGGTCGAGCAAGGCGCGTCCAAACTCGAAGACTACTTGATCGTTGCCATCTCTTCAGAGGGAACTGTTCGTAACGGTTCAGGCGACACAATCAAAATGGAACTCGCTGACATCCTCAAAGGCGAGTACTATGCACCACATGTTTCGATCTGGCATTACAAGCTGGACGAAATCGAAGAAGTTGCCGATCCTGCCATGTGGCCAAAGGCGAATCCGAACATAGGGTTGACAGTTTCTTACGAGACATATCAACTAGATGTCGAAAGAGCCGAAAAAGCGCCAGCTGCAAGGAACGACATCCTTGCGAAACGGTTCGGTATCCCTATGGAGGGTTACACCTACTTCTTCACTTATGAGGAAACTCTTCCGCATCGTCCGCGAGACTTCTGGCGACTGCCTTGTTCGCTTGGTGCCGACCTTTCGCAGGGTGATGACTTCTGTGCGTTCACGCTCCTCTTCCCACTCGACGGTGAGAAGTTTGGAATCAAGACTCGAAGCTACATCACATCGTTGACTCTCATGCGTTTGCCTGGCGCCATGCGCCATAAGTACGACGAGTTCATCAACGAGGGCAGTTTGCACGTCCTCGAGGGAACCGTTCTCGACATGATGGAAGTCTACGACGATTTGGATGCCTTCATTGAGCAATCCGAGTACGACGTTCGTACTCTAGGCTACGACCCCTATAACGCCAAAGAATTCGTGACTCGCTGGGAAGCTGAGAACGGTCCATATGGCATCGAGAAGGTAATCCAGGGGGCAAAGACCGAGTCTGTTCCTCTCGGTGAGTTGAAGAAGCTCAGCGAGGAGCGAATGCTCATCTTCGATCAAGGGTTGATGACGTTCGCTATGGGCAATGCGATCACACTGGAGGACACAAACGGGAACCGCAAGCTTCTAAAGAAGCGACAGGAAGAGAAGATCGACAACGTGTCCGCATTGATGGACGCCTACGTCGCGTACAAACTCAACAAGGAGGCATTCGAGTGAGAGGAGGTGACACATGGCAACACTCGGTTCGCGGTTGAAGCACGCATGGAATGCGTTCACTCGACAGGAACCAGAAGAAGTCTTCACTGGTGCCTACGGAACAGTCACGAGCACTCGACCTGACCGAAACCGGGTTCACTATTCGAACGAGCGATCGATCGTCTCCTCGGTTCTTACTCGCATCGCCATCGACGCAGGCATCATGGATCTGAAACACGTTCGTCTGGACGATCAAGATCGATTCAGCGGCGTCATCAGAGATGGTTTGCATAATTGTCTTACGGTCGAAGCGAATGTCGATCAATCCGCATTGGCGTTCAAGATCGACACGGTTCTGACGCTTCTCGATCAGGGCGTCATCGCTGTTGTTCCGGTAGATACGACGATCAATCCAGCGGAAAGCACCAGTTTCGACATCCAGACGATGCGAGTCGGCAAGATCGTCAGCTGGTATCCGTATCACGTTCGAGTCGAGCTGTACAACGAGCGGACTGGACTGCGAGAGCAGATCACTCTGGAGAAGAAGTCCGTCGCCATCGTCGAGAACCCGTTGTACTTGGTGATGAACGAGAAGAGTTCGACTCTTCAGCGACTGATTCGGAAGCTAAACATCCTCGACGCCGTTGACGAACAGTCCGGCTCGGGCAAACTCGATCTGATCATCCAGCTTCCGTACGTCGTCAAGTCCGAAAGCCGTAGGCAGCAAGCTGAACAACGCCGCAAGGACATCGAGTTCCAACTCAGCGGAAGCAAGTACGGCATTGCTTATGCTGACGGAACCGAAAAGATCACGCAGCTGAACCGACCAGCCGAGAACAATCTGTTGAGCCAGGTTCAGTATCTGACTGCGTTGTTGTACAGCCAGCTGGGCATCACCGAAGAAGTCATGAACGGAACCGCTGACGAAGCGACGATGCTCAACTACTACAACCGGACGGTCGAGCCGATTCTCCAGGCCATCGTCGAGGCCATGCGACGCACCTTCTTGACCAAGACGGCGCGAACGCAGGGACAGTCGATCATGTACTTCCGTGATCCGTTCAAGTTGGTTCCCATCGGCGGGGATAATGGTTTGGCAACCATTGCGGACAAACTTTCGCGGAACGAAATTGTTACGCCGAATGAGCTTCGAGGTGCGATGGGAATGGTCCCGTCGAAGGATCCAAATGCCGACAAGCTCATGAACAGCAACATGCCACAACCAAATCCAAACCAAACACAGAACCCGCCAGCTCCGTCGGGGCAGGCACCGACAAGTGCGGAAGGAGACAGTCAAAATGGGAGCTGATTTCAGCGGCTACGTGACCCGGGCTGACCTCAAGTGCACCGACGGACGGACCATCAAGCCCGAAGCGTTCCAGCACATGGATGGGCAGACGGTTCCTCTGGTCTGGCAGCACGGTCACGACAGCCCAGACAACGTTCTGGGTCACGTGGACCTGGAGGCTCGTCCGGATGGCGTCTACGGCTACGCGTACTTCAACAGCACGCCGCAGGGCAAGAACGCCGACATCCTTGTCCAACACAAGGACATCACTCGCCTTTCGATCTACGCAAACGGTTTGGTCGAGAAGGCCAAGCAGGTCTACCACGGCTTCATTCGCGAGGTCAGCCTCGTTCTGGCCGGCGCCAATCCCGGCGCGTTCATCGATCAGGTCGCGGTGCGTCACGCCGATGGCAGTGTCGATGAGATCGAGGGCGAAGCCATCATCTACACCGGTCTGGTCATCGAGCACGAGGACAAGCCCGAGCAGTCCAAGACCGACGAGACCGTCCCCGACGACAAGGTCGAGGACAAATCCGAAGAGTCCACCGAGGACGACACGGACAAGGTCGAAGACTCCAAGACGGAGGAAGAGGCGGTCGAACACTCCGCTGAGAATCCCACCGTTCAGGAGATCTACGACTCCATGAACGACGCACAGAAGCAGGTCGTTCAGTACATGGTAGGTGCCGCCATCGAGGGCGCCAGCTCCTCTCACTCCGACAAGAAGGACGAGGGCGACCTCGAACACAAGGAAGGAACGGAAATGACCCGTAACGTCTTCGATCAGAACGACGGTGGCGACACCAAGACGGCCGAGCGTCGGTCTCTGAGCCACGACGACATGAAGCAGATCGTTCAGGACGCCGTCAACTGCGGCTCGCTGAAGGCTGCGGTCGAGGGCTACGCCCTGAAGCACAACATCGACAACATCGACGTCCTGTTCCCGGACCCCAAGTCCGTCGACGCGACGCCGCAGTTCGATTCGCGACGGATGGCGTGGGTGCAGGGAGTCATCAACGGCACCCGCAAGACGCCCTTCAGCCGGATCAAGTCGCTGACCGCCGACATCACCATGGAGGAGGCGCGGGCGAAGGGCTACATCAAGGGGAACCTGAAGAAGGAAGAGTTCTTCAGCGTCTCCAAGCGGACCACCGGCCCGACCACGATCTACAAGAAGCAGAAGCTCGACCGCGACGACATCCTGGACATCACCGACTTCGACGTGGTGGCCTGGATGAAGGGCGAGATGCAGCTGATGCTGCGCGAGGAAGTCGCGCGCGCGATCCTCATCGGCGACGGCCGCGATGTCGGCGACGAGGACAAGGTCAAGGACCCCATGGGTGCACAGGACGGTCTCGGCATCCGCTCGATCCTGAACGACCACGAGCTGTACGCCGCTCACATCAACGTCACCAAAGGCGACGGCAGCACGACCGCTCTGACGAAGCTGATGGACGAGCTCGTCAAGGCGCAGCGGTTCTACAAGGGCAGCGGTTCGCCGACGCTCTACACCACGCTGCCGAACGTCACCGATCTGCTCCTGCTCCGCGACTCGCTGGGCCGGCGTCTCTACCGGACCCGGGCCGACCTGGCCGCCGAGATGGGCGTCGCAGACATCGTCGACGTCGAGGTCATGGAGGACGAGACCGACCTGTTCGGGATCATCGTCAACCTGAGCGACTACACGGTCGGCACCGACCGTGGCGGGGAGACGACCTTCTTCGACTTCTTCGACATCGACTACAACCAGTACAAGTACCTCTACGAGGGCCGTGCTTCGGGCGCTCTGACCAAGATCCGTTCGGCGCTGGTCGTCCACCTGGAGTCCTCGTCCGACACCCTGGTCGACCCGATCACCGAGCCGACCTTCGTCGAGTCCACCGGCGTGGTGACGATCCCGACCCAGACGGGCGTGGTCTACAAGAACGCCGACACCAGCGCCACTCTCACCGCCGGCGCCCAGACCGCTCTCGCGGCTGGAGACACGCTGAACGTCATCGCGGTTCCCGCTTCCGGCTACTACTTCGAGTCGGACCAGCAGGACCAGTGGTCGTTCACGCGGCCGGCCTGATCTGACCGACCGCGATGAGATTCTACGGTGAAGTCGGCTATGCGGATGAGACCGTAGAAAGTCCCCCCGACTCCGGCGTGTGGGTCGATAACATCATCGAGAAAGTATATTTCGGTGACGTTCTTCGGAACACGCGTCGGATGTCGGAGGGACAATCTCTGAACAACGATCTCTCCGTAAACAACTCGATCAGCATCGTCGCGGACGCTTACGCCAGCGAAAACTTCATGAAGATGCGCTATATCCGATGGAACGGAGTTCTTTGGTCGGTGGACGTTGTGGAAGTGCAGCGTCCTCGTCTGATTCTCCAGTTGGGAGGTGTCTACAATGGACCGGTCGGAACTGCACCAGGTCCTTAAGGCCATCACGTCCAACGTATATTTCCAACCACCATCGAATGTGGCGCTTCAGTACCCCTGCATAGTCTATCAACGCGATTATGCAGACACGAAGTTCGCTGATAACTCGCCGCATCGAATCACCAGGCGTTATCAGGTGATGGTTGTCGATCGAGATCCCGACAGTGCGATCCCAGCAAAGATCGCAGAACTGCCGATGAGTACGTTCAATCGTTTCTTTGCGGCAGACGATCTCAACCACGATGTGTTCACTGTGTTCTTCTAGAAGGGAAGAAGCATGACCCAGCTCACTTGGGACAACATCGGGGAGCGTGAGTACGAGACCGGTGTCGACCACGGCGTTCTCTACATCCCCACCGATGGCGTCTACGACGATGGCGTGGCCTGGAACGGTCTGACGACCGTCACCGAGTCGCCCTCGGGCGCCGAGTCCAACAAGCAGTACGCGGACAACCAGGTTTACGTGAACCTGATCTCGGCGGAGCAGTTCGACGGCACCATCGAGGCCTTCACGTACCCGAAGGAGTTCGAGCAGTTCGACGGCAAGGCCACGCCCACGCCGGGTGTGACCGTTGGTCAGCAGGACCGCGGTGTGTTCGGCTTGTCGTACCGCACCCTCAAGGGCAACGACCAGGAGGGAACGGCCTACGGCTACAAGCTGCACCTGGTGTACGACTGCCAGGCAGCTCCCTCGGAGCAGGCGCACGCGACGGTCAACGACTCGCCGGAGGCGCTGAACTTCAGCTGGACGATCTCAACCACGCCAGTACCGGTGACCGGCCACAAGCCGACCTCCACGCTGACGATCGATTCGACCGAGGTCGACGGCACGCTGCTGAGCCAGCTCGAGGATCTGCTGTACGGCACGTCGAGCACCAGCCCGCAGCTGCCCACGCCGGACCAGGTGATCGCGCTCTTCGAGGGCACGTCGACCAACGTCAACCTGAACACCGCGGCGAACCAGCCGACCTACGACTCGGGTACCCACGTGGTCACTCTGCCGGCGGTCACTGGCGTCCAGTGGAAGGTCAACGGCGTCAACAAGGCCTCGGGTGCTCAGCCCGCGCTCACCGCTGGTCAGACCGCAGTGGTCGAGGCCGTGGCGCAGTCCGGATACATCCTCGAGGGCGACACCGACTGGGCATTCGACTACTAGTCGAGCCCGACAAACTGATGGAGGCGAGAGAATGCTCAGGTTAATAGTCCCAGGAGACGAAGCTTACGATGAATCTACCTCGGAGTTCGTCACGGTAGGGGACATCATACTGGACCTAGAGCATTCTCTTGTCTCGGTGTCAAAATGGGAGTCGAAATACAAGAAGCCGTTTCTTTCTGAAGCAAAGAAAACTACAGAGGAAACGCTTGACTACATCAAACTTATGGTTTTGACCTCGGACTTTCCTCCGGAGGTTTTCTCCAGACTGACTCCTGACAACTTAACAGAGGTAAACAACTACATACAAGATCCAATGACTGCTACTTGGTTTAACGAGATGAAGAAAGCCCCGAAGACGTCTGAGACGATCACTTCAGAGCTGATCTACTTCTGGTTGTCCACGTTCAGCATTCCGTTCGAACCGGTTGAGCGATGGCATCTCAACCGTTTGTTGACGCTGGTCAAGATTTGCAGCATCAAGAACTCCAAGCCCGAGAAGGTAGACAAGGCTACCGCTGCAGAACGGCGTCGAGAACTGAATGAGCGACGGCGGAAAGAATTCAACACTCGAGGATGAAAGGAGGCGAGCATGACAAAGCTTCTTTGGGATCAGGTAGGTACTCGTCTGGTCGAAGCAGGAGTCGACCGTGGCGTTCTCTACCCCCGAACAAAGATCGGCGTATCTTGGAGCGGTCTAGTTTCGGTGGACGAAAGTCCTCTGGGTGGTGAAACCACTCCGATTTATCTCGATGGCGTCAAGTATCTAGACGTCGTTGCGAGTGAGGACTACAAGGCAACCATTGCCGCGTTTTCTGCTCCGGAGGATTTCAATCCCTGCGACGGAAACGTGTCTCTCGCCCCGGGACTCATCGCAACACAGCAACCTCGAGCCAGATTCGGGTTCTCTTACCGAACGTTGATCGGGAATGACACGGATGGCATGGCCTACGGTTACAAACTCCATCTCGTGTACAACTGTATTGCTTCTCCCACTTCGAGAGCCAACAAGACTCTCAGCACTACAGCAGACCCCACGGATTTGTCTTGGGAGATCAATTCTGTACCACCTCAGGCCACAGGATACAAGCCCACCGCTCACTTTGTTGTCGACTCCACCAAAGCGGATCCTACTGCTCTCGCAAACTTGGAGACGCTGTTGTACGGCAACGATCTCGCAGACGATCTCGAGATCAACGCGCAACTTCCAACTCAGGAGACGGTAATCGCGACTCTATTGGGGTCGTAATGTCAAAACTGACTTGGGATCAGAACAACTACAGCGCAGGAATAGATCGGTGCGTGATATATTTGCCCACCGGAGCAGTTGCGTGGAGTGGAGTTACCTCCGTAACTGAGAATCCTGATGCACTGACAGGCGATTCGGTATATTTGGATGGCGTCAAATATTTGACCCCACAATTCGTCGGAGATTTCCTTCTTGGCGTCGACGCATTCACATATCCCGATGAATTCTCAGACTACACAAGATCGTTTGGTTTTTCGTACCGAGAAAACAATCAGATCCATCTCGTCTATAATTGCCGCGCAGAGCCATCTGATGTGGCATGGAAAACTGAAACGAATAGTATTGCTCCGGCGGGATTCTCATGGAAATTCGTGACTGTTCCCGTCGAGTATCCTGGAATTAAGCCGACAGCTCACTTCATACTCGACTTGTCGCTTATTCCGGATAACGTCGTTTCAGCTTTCGAAGATGTGCTTTACGGCACCGATACGGATGCTGCTCAACTGCCTTCGTTCGGCTATTTCCTTGAACTTCTGCTAACCATGACTGTTCTTCGTGTGTTCAACCACGGAGACGGAACATGGACAGCAATTGGTCCTGACGAAGCAGTGGTGTGGCTCGACGACACTACTTGGCAACTCACTTGGCCCACCGCAGTCTATATTGACGCGGATTCGTACACGCTTAGCAGCGATTAGGAGGACACGTGGCAACGATTACCGGATTCACCGCTGCGCGTGAACAAGCGATCGAAGACGCAACTATCGTCGATGCGACTGTCGATGGCAGCGGTCATCTGATCCTGACTCGCCACGACGGATCAACTGTAGATGCCGGTTTGGTCAAAGGAGATACCGGCGCCACAGGAGCTACTGGAGCTACTGGAGCTACAGGCCCAGCAGGCGCAGATGCAGACCTCACCATGGGTAAGTTTCTTGGGAGTTCGAAAAGTGCCAGTACAGACACCGTCACGTTGTCGACGACATCTATATTTCTTCTTCCCGTTGTCAAAGTGACGTTCACACTTGCGGCGCAACGCAGAATACGTATCGAGGTGAATGCGAACTTCACTCCAGCCGCGACAGCAGCCCGAGACGATGCTGTATATCCGATGTACGTTTCTGGATCAACAGCAACGCTCACTGGAGCCGTAAACCTGGCTAGCGATGGCTCGACACAGAAATACGGTAATCCAGCAAATACCGGTGGTCCGGGTCGTAGTTCGGTCAACGCCGCTCGAGATGCTCTTCTCGCTGCAGGCACATACACCGCGTTCATCGGTGTTGCTCGAGTTCAGGGCGGAAACGCTGCTGATACCGCTAGCCTCGGTTACTGTGCCGTTTACGACGCCGGACCGACCTGAGAGGAGAAATTGTGAGACTGTTGTTCGGTAGCACTTCCACAGTTGAGCAAACTCAGCTCAGTTTGTGGGTGCCATTCAAAGAGAGTGGCGATTTCACCATCGCACAGTACCTCGCTGCAGGATACGACACCTACGACGCCTGGATTGTAGGTGGAGGTGGCTCCGGCGGTGGTGGAGGAATGGGTTGGGGTCAATCGGCTGAACCTGGTCTTCCTACATCACATCGTCACGGAGGTGGAGGAGGCGGAGGAGGCGGAGCTGGCGGCATTAGAGCCGTGTTCGCACTTTCGCTAGCCAGCCTTTCTGCCAGCAATCCAGTTGTTGTCGCTGAATCCGTCGCGGGTGGTGCTCGTACTGCTTTCGGAACCACTGGAAACGATTCGTCTTTTGCGGGCTACACCGCATATGGAGGCGGCAAAGGCGCACCCGGTGGAAACGCAACCAGCACCAAGATCGGTGGTGGAGGTGGAGCTGGCGCAGGAGCTGGTAATGACTTTGGAGCCGCGGGATCCGCTGCTTCAAACGAATTCGCTGGTGCCGGTGGTACAGGCTTCGACGGAGCTGGTAGCGGAGGTACGGGCGGTCAATCTGGCGCACCCAGAACCGACGGCACGAGTGCCACGACCGATTACTACTCGAACTTCATTGGTTCTGGTGGAGGCGGTGGAGGCGGTGGCTCAGGTTCGTCATATTACTCCGACATGAGTCAAATCCTCAATCTTGTTGGCGGTCGCGGTGGCGACGGAACTGGTCTTATGAACGGAGGCGGTAATGGTTCTTGGCCTGAGGCGTTTCCGACGGATTACCGGCCCGGTACCTCTTACGTCTTCGGAGGTGGCGGAGGTGGGGGTGGAGCTGGCGCGAACCTTGACCTCCTTACTGGAACGAATTTCACCGGTAACGGCCGCGGTGGTGGACCTCTCAATGGAGGCACAGAAGGCTCGGATGGACAGTTGCCGGGCGCTGGGGGTTCGGGTGGTAAAGGCGGTGTCGACTATGGCACCTTCGACGACAACCCCACAAAATGTACCCCCGGATACGCCGGCGCAGCAGGAATGGTCCTAATCCGCGTCTACAAGCTCATCTGAGTTAGGAGGAGTCAATGGCGATCATATTTAAGTCCAAAGGCTCCTTCAACAAGACGGAAGCCTTCCTGCGCAGAATAAAAGATGAGGAAGCCTTCAAAATACTCGATGAGTATGGCGCAAAAGGTGTTGCGTTGTTGGCCAGTGCTACTCCCACGGATACCGGGGAGACTGCGCACTCGTGGTACTACGAGATCGTGCATAAGCACGGCCATCACGCAATCATATTTCACAACTCGCACGTGGTAGATGGGCGACCGATTGCCATCCTGATCCAATACGGACACGGGACCGGTACCGGCGGTTTCGTACAAGGGAGAGACTACATCAACCCCGTGATCAGACCACTGTTCCAGCAAATAGCCGACGAAGTGTGGAAGGCGGTGAATAAGTAATGGCGACTGTTGAAGATCGCGTAATCCAGTTGGAGCTAGAAAATCGGGGCTTCACACAAGCAGCTTCGGTTGCTCTGGGTATGCTGCAGAAGCTCAAGGATGCTGTCAACTTCGGCATATCCAAGAAGAACGGCCTCGACGAGGTTCAGGCTTCTGCTAACAAGTTCAGCATGGGCAACGTCAATAGCGAAGTTGACAAGTCCAGCGGCCACTTCAATGCTTGGAAGACTGCCGGTCTCATTGCTTTCGCCACTGTAGTTCACCAGGCAGTCCTCGCCGGCGAACGAGTCGTTTCAGCCTTCACGATTGACCCCATCAAGGCTGGTCTCCAGAACTACACGACTCAGATCAACGCAGTTCAGACCATTCTCGCCAATACCTCCGGTAGCGGCACAACTCTTCAGACGGTCACTAAGTACTTGGACCAGCTGAACACGTACGCCAACCAGACAGTGTTCAGTTTCGCCGACATGGCGAAGAACATCGGTACGTTCACTGCGGCCGGCGTGGATCTGAAGACCTCGGTCTCCTCGATCAAGGGTATTTCCAACCTGGCAGCTCTTTCGGGCTCGAGCGCGGATCAAGCCTCGACGGCGATGTACCAGCTGTCGCAGGCTATCGCTGCTGGCTCGGTCAAGTTGCAGGACTGGAACTCGGTGGTCAATGCCGGACTGGGCGGCAAGGTCTTTCAGAACGCTTTGATCAAGACAGCCGAGGCACACGGCGTCGCTGTCGACAAGATGATCAAGAAGGACGGCAGCTTCCGCGAGTCGCTGCAAGAGGGCTGGATCACTTCCAAGATCCTGACTGAGACTCTGTCGCAGTTCACGGGAGATCTGAGTGCTGCACAGCTCAAGGCTATGGGCTTCACCGATCAAGAGGCCCAATCGATCCTCAAGCTCGGCAAAACTGCTGTTGGTGCTGCCACCAAGATCAAGACCATCAGTCAGCTGACTGATGCTCTGAAGGAAGAAGTCGCTTCCGCGTGGGCCAACGTCTTCAAAGCTATATTTGGCGACATCAACCAGGCGACGGATCTGTTCACCAAGGTCCACAACGCCGCCGAGAAAGCCCTGACTGGTCCTGTCAACCACTTGGCGGATCTGCTCAATGCCGCGTCCAAGCTCGGCGCTCGCACCAAGGTCATCGACGGCTTCACTCAAGGTATTCATGCTTTGGGTGCAGTACTTGGTGCCGTTAAGGCTGGGTTCCGAGAGATCTTCCCACCGAAGACGGCGCAAGACCTGCTTCGGTTCTCGACGCAGTTCGACAACTTGATGAAGATGTTGGTTCCCAGCAAGGCAACTCTGCAGGGAATCAAAACGGTATTCGCTGGCGTGTTCGCAGCCATCGATATCGGTCGTCAAGTAGTCAAGGGCATCGTAACTGTCTTCGGTAGTCTTCTCGCCCAGTTTTCCGGGGTGGGTGGTGGCTTCTTCAAGTTGATCAAGCCCGTCTCCGATTGGCTTGTGGCTCTCGATCAGGCGCTCAAGAAGGGCGATGCGCTCGAGATCTGGTTCAACAAGGTTGCGTTCTTCGCTGCCGAGCCGATTATCGCACTCAAGGCAATTGGGTCCGCGATTGCGGCGTTGTTCTCCGGATTCCGCAAGAAGGATGCGGACGGTGTTACCGGAACGCTCGATCGAGTGCAGCAACGCCTCGAGCCGCTTAAGGAACTGCTCTCGAACCTGGGCAGTGGTATCAGTGGATTCGTCAAGGAGCTGGCACAAGAAGTAAAGCCGGCTTTGGACGGCGTAGTTGCGCTGTTTGGGGCACTTGGGCAGAACATTGCCAACGCCATGAAGAACGGCGACTTCAACCACGTTCTAGACGTCATCAACACCGCTCTTCTCGGGGGCATTCTGCTCCTGGTGAAGAAATTCCTCTCCGGTGGCATCAACATCGACATCGGAAAGGGCATATTTGGCAAGATCGGGGAGACCTTCGAAACCTTGACGGGGTCTTTGAAGGCCATGCAAACCCAGATCAAGGCCAAGTCTCTGTTGCTCATCGCGGGTGCCATTGCGCTTCTCACAGCGTCTGTGGTGGCCTTGTCGCTGGTCAATTCCGAGGCACTCACCAAGTCACTCAAGGCGATGGCTGTCGGATTCGGGGAACTCCTCGGAGCCATGGCTGTCTTGACCAAGGTCACTAGTGGAGCGGGATTCGTCAAGCTTCCACTGGCGGCAGCTTCGCTCAATCTCTTGGCTACGTCCATTCTGATCCTTGCTGCGGCCGTAAAGGTCATGGCGAGTATGAGCTGGGACGAGCTCAAGAAGGGGTTGACTGGAGTCAGTGTGCTGCTGGCTGGCATATCAGCAGCAACTCTCATAATTTCGAAAAACTCCGGGAGTATGATTTCCGCGGGTGTCGGAATTATGGCAATTGCGGTAGCTATGAACATTCTGGCTGGCGCAGTCAAGCTGTTCTCCCTGATGAGTTGGGGAGATCTGATCAAGGGTCTCATCGGCGTTGTTACAGCGCTGTTGGCCATCGCAGTTGCTATGCGAGTGATGCCGAAGGGTATGGTCGCTCAAGCGGCTGCTCTCGTGCTTCTTGCCGGCGCACTGAACGCGCTATATTTCGCAGTCAACGACTTCTCCAAGCTTGACTGGAAACAACTCGGTCGGGGGTTGGGTGGAGTTGCTCTCGCGTTGGTAGCAATCGCTGCCGGCATGCGTGTGATGCCCAAGGGCCTAGCAGTGCAAGCTGCAGGGCTCATCATCGTGGCTGGTGCTCTACAGCTGATTCAGAAGGCTATCGTCGCGATGGCGAGCCTCTCGTTCGGAACACTCGGTAAGGGTCTCGGTTCCATTGCCGTATCGCTAGGTGTCCTCGCCGGTGCGATGTTCCTCATGCGTGGAGCTCTCCCAGGTGCAGCAGCTTTGCTCACCGTCTCGGGTGCTCTGGCAATTCTGGTACCGGTAATCGACAAACTCGGTAACGAGAGCTGGGGAAACCTTGCTAAGGGTCTAGGAACGACTGCGGTCGCTTTGGGCCTACTTGTCGCCGCGGGATATTTGGCAGAAGGTGCCTCACTGGGTCTCGCTGCCATGGCTGTCGCAGCTGTGGCGTTGGGTACAGGCGTTCTCCTCGCTGGGACGGGTGTGGCCGCTCTGGCTGCTGGTCTCGGTGTCCTGGGAGATCTCGGAGCCAAGGGCATTGCTGTCCTGATTCTGGCCATCCAAGCCATAGTCGAGGAAATCCCCAGCATCGCAGAAGCGTTCGCCGAGGGATTCATCAACATCCTCAAGGTCATCGGCGATAACGGTCCTTCGATCGTTGCCGCGTTCAGCACCATCATCGCTTCGATTGCCGCTGCGATCATTCTGGATGCGCCGCAGGTTGCGGACGCACTTGGTGCGGTTCTGCAGGCCTTCCTCAAGTTCCTGACCGACAATGCTCCAGATGTGGTAGCGGCTGGTCTCCAGCTTCTGACCGATTTGCTGTCGGGCATCAAGAACAACATCGTCAATGTCACCAACCAGGTCGCCGACATTGTCGTGAAGTTCCTGGATGCTCTGGCGAAGAAAGCGCCGTCTATTGTCGCGGCGGGTTTGGGTGTTCTCACGCAGTTCCTCAAGGGAATTGCGAATAACATCACCAAGGTCACGAACCAGGTCTTCAGCATCATCACGACGTTCATCACGGCGGTTGGTAACAATCTCAGTCGAGTAGTTACCGCCGGCGCAAACGCGATTATCCACTTCGTTACCGGACTGGGTAGAAACGCGACGAACATCGTCAACGCTGGTGCTGCAGCACTCGGGAAGTTCATCACGGGTCTGGCCAAGCAGTCGACGAACCTGGTTCTCGCTGCCGGCCAAGCCATTCTGGACTTCCTCGATGGTCTCGATCAAGCCATCAAGGTTTACGAGCCACAGATCATCGAGAAGTGTGTTCAGATCGGTGTCGACATCATCGAAGGCATCGTCAAGGGCATTGGTCAAAGCGCCTGGAAGATCGGTACTTCGTTGGTTGGTGCGGCCAAGGGTGCGCTGAGTAAAGTTGCCGGCGTCCTGCACATCAACTCGCCTTCGAAGCTGTTCGCCAAGGAGATCGGTGAGCCGATTTCTGAGGGTATCGGTTTCGGTGTCAAGAACGGTCAACACTTCATCGACGACAATTTGGCGAAGGTTACCAAGAGTGCGCTCGAGAACATCAAGTCGACGATCGGCTCCGTTCCGGACGCCATCAACGGCGTTATCAATGTCCAGCCCGTCATCACGCCCGTGCTTGACCTGTCCAAGGTCCAAAGCGATGCGTCGAAGATTGGTGCGATGATGATTCCGCCGCCCATTAACCCATCGACGGGTCTTGCCCAGGCGAGCTCCATTTCGCAGACGCAAGAGGCTGCCGCAACCGCGGATCAGGTCAACCCGATGGCCGGCGTTCGTGACATCACGTTCAAGCAATACAACACTTCGCCCGAATCTTTGTCCGAAGTCGAGATCTATCGTCGGACGAAGAACCAGCTGAGCCAAGCCAAATCTGCACTTGGTCTCTAAGTCATAGAAGGGTCATGCAGTTGATTACTCAATTGGAAGTGTTCACGCCTCGAGTAACCAACTCGCCTCTTCCGGTCACGGATGGGACCGAGGAAACAGATCCGATCCAGATCAAGAAAATCGATGGCTTGGGGCCCGTCAATGCGACGGTCAACACAGATCAGTATGGATCGGTCGACGGCGAGTTCTACAACGGAAGCAACACAGGCAAGCGCAACATTGTACTGACACTCCTTCTGAATCCAGACTGGTCGAGTCAGACGATCGAACAACTTCGCCAGGTTCTATATCGCTACTTCATGCCGAAGAACGAAGTGACGCTTCGGTTCACAAGTACGCATATGGCTCAAGTGGAGATCACAGGGTATGTGGAATCCTGCGAGCCGAATTTGTGGGATAAAGATGCTGAGTACCAGGTCTCCATCATCTGTCCTGACGCAGCGTTCGTTGCTACGCAACCTTCGAACATACAAGGCACGACACTCGCGTTCGGCAGTAACAGCTTCACCAGCATCGACTACGAGGGGACTTTGCCTGCTGGTTTCGTCTTGCGTGTTGCGGCCAACACCGCCAACCCAAGTGCCACAGGCGAGGTCCGCCTCGTCAACACTAACCCCGACATCACCATTCTGATCGTCACTGGTACGACGGTCGACAGCACACATTCGCTCGAATTTGGCACGTCGCAGGGCGACAAGTACATCGACGAGATCCCTCTTCCGTCGGGCAGCAGCTCAAGTCTGCTAGGCAAGTTGGCTGACGGCAGTAACTGGCCGACGTTGGACGAGGGCATCAACGAATTCCAAGTCCTAGCTGCGGATCCGGGGCAAGATTGGTCGATGACGTACATCGCTAGATACGGAGGTCTTTAGTGGATATTTACACTCTAGACGACACCTTCGTAAAAGAAAGCCCCATCGACGAGTTCACTTCGGTGATTTGGACAGAGCGATACAACGCCGCAGGAGACGTGACGCTCACATATCCTGACGGCAGTCCGAATTCGAAACTGATCAGCGAAGGCACGTTCCTCTACACACCCGATTCCGACGACATCATGTTGATCGATACGATCGACACCGAGAAGAAGGTAACGAAAGCTACGGGGCAAACCCTCACGGGATTCCTCACGCAGCGAATGTGTCGTTTCACCTGGCATACCGACAGTGATAGTTTCATGCTCACTGGATCTGCAGCTGCAATTGCCAGCGCGATTGTGTCACAAATGTGCACGCCTGGTGGTGCGATGTCTACCACTGCGGTTCTCGCTGGTACAGCAGGCACGTTGGAGTTGATTCCTAATCTGACGATTGGGACTCCAGCTGGTGGTACCAGCATCACCGTCGCTGTTCAGAACGGAAACGTCTATGACGCGGTCAAAGCAGTCGCCGATTTGGACAACGTCGGGTTCTGGCTTCGCTGCACGGACATATTTGCGGGAACTGCTCCGCTTCTCTTCCAGACCTACAAGGGTTTGGATCGCACGACCAGCCAGTCCACGAACGACCCGGTTATATTCTCGGAAGCGATGGATTCGTTCACCGATGCCAACAAACTTCGGTCGATCGCTGGCTACAAGACTGTGGCGTACGCCGTTGCAAACGGTATGACGGCACAGAGCAGCATGGGTGTTGCTTATGCCCCCGGGTTCACTCCTACCGATGTCGGCTTCAAACGCCGGACCATGATGGTAGAGGCTACGGACGTCAACGCAACGGACTACACAGCCACGGATTTGACGAACATCTTGAATCAGAAGGCTGTCGATGCCTTGGCCAACAACAACTACGTCCACATGACTGACGGACAGCTGGTTCCACAACTCAAGTACGTTTACGGAACCCACTACAACTTGGGAGACATCATCGAGTTGCGTGCCGACGACGATGTTGCGCAGGCTGCTCGTGTCATCGAATACGTTCGTTCTGTGGACGTTTCGGGAAAGAAGGCCTATCCAACCTTGTCAGTCGTCGCTTAAGGAGTGCCCATGCTTGGTGATATTGCGTTATCTGATCTCTCAACAGGGGCACTTCTGGCATTGGTCGTCTTGATGATTCTGACGGGCATGCTTGTACCTCGACGAGTCCTTAAAGACAAAACGGACGAAGCAGAACGGTGGAGAAAAGCCTATGAAGCCGAACGCACTGCCCGTGGAATCGCTGATGCTCAGACCAATGAGCTTCTGGAGCTGGCAAAAACTACGCACGATTTTATTCTCGCCATGGGCAAAGCGAGCGCCAAGATCCGCGAATCAGGGGACGCAGATGCGTCTGCCATGGATGCGTAGGACGAACGGCGAATCACGTGAGGCTCTCCGCGATGCTGAGGAGAATCTCGCCCGTACTCAGGCTCGCAACATCGAGGTGTACGAAGTTGCGGGGAAGCTCAAGCGTACTCGTGAAAGGAACCACTTCGCGAGCGATATTTACACCATCATGCGAGGACATCCCCCAGAAAGAGACGCGCAATGACGCATGATATTCACACCCTCATCCAAATTCTGCGCGCTGTCCTGATTGTGGCGGCTGTCAGTGCAACGTCGTTTCCGTTCGTCTACTCGTTCTTTCCTTGGCGTCGGTCATTGATTGGGCGAGTTTTGATGACGTATGCGATATCATTGGCAGTCGCCCTGGACGTGTCATGTCTATTCGCCTACTGGCGACCCAAGAACATCTTGATTCAGTTCTGGGTAGACGTGATCTGTTTTACCTTCATCGCCATCGCCAGTGCGCTGATGACGGCAGTGATGATCGGCGCAAACTATAAGAGCCACCGAAAACTAAGGAGAACAAAATGACTGAGCCCACCAAGCCGGCGCAGGATCACCTGCTCAGCAACAAGTGGTACGACACGCTGAAGTTCATCGCGCTCGTGCTGCTTCCGGCCATCGTGACG
>Ga0207674_10002454_pt1 | contig 23401 bp, 21 predicted proteins | sample KBSCornC72_FD_184303 | JGI IMG/M metagenome (GOLD analysis project Ga0207674, IMG submission 184303) | Corn rhizosphere microbial communities from Kellogg Biological Station, Michigan, USA - KBS Corn C7-2 (SPAdes) (version 2) | ecosystem: Host-associated > Plants > Roots > Rhizosphere > Soil ...
ACACTAAAAGATTACCAGGATGCCGCCGACAAATTGAATAAGTCTGCAGAAAAAATAAAAAAAGCAGGCATTCAGGCTGGTTTTCATAATCATGAGTTTGAATTCGCTATGCTCGACGGACAATTGATCTATGATGCATTGATGGCACGTTTTGATCCTGAGCTTGTAAAAATGCAGTTCCAGACAGAGGTGATCAATCTTGGTTACAAAGCAGCTGATTATTTCAAAAAATATCCCGGAAGATTTATCTCGTCGCATTTGTCTGACTGGACAACGGATAAAAAGGAAGTTCCCGTAGGACAGGGAGTCATTGACTGGAAAGAATTCTTCGCCGCAGCGAAAACTGGCGGAGTGAAGAACTTTTTCGTGGAAATGGCGCCTGATAAATTCAAAGACAGTGCGAGCTACATTGCTAAATTATAACTGAGAACAAAAGCTTTTGAGTCTATTTCATCATTAATTTACAATTCAGAGAGAATCGTAAATTCAATTATATGATGGATATCGTTACGCTCATTGCCAATGTCGCCCTGGCCTTATCATTCATTATAGCCCTGGTATTTGGCATCGCACAGGTAAACACAGCAAACCGTGACCGGCGTGAACGGCTCACTATTGAAACATTGCGCAACTTTCAAACACGTGAATTCGCGGAGCTGATACTATTTGTGAATTCGCATAGCATGCCGTCCAATAATAAAGAAATGAATGCGCTTCCTCTAAAGGAACAAGTATTCATCATTCAGTTTGGACAGCAAATGGAATCACTCGGGATGCTTGTTGCAGAGCGATTGATCAATATTGATCTCGTCGACAAGACTCTTGGATCATTTGTAACACTTACCTGGGATAAATATAAACCGCTGTTCTCTGACATACGTGAAAAGCAACCAGATCCTTTCCTTGGGGAATATTTTCAATGGCTGGCGGAAAGGATTGATGAGCGAATGCAAAAAAATCCGCGTAAACCATTTTACGAAAAAGTATTGGAGAATAGCAGGTGATTAACAACCTTAGTAATGGAGCCGGAATTAGTACATAAAGATTATGATAGAGTTAATTTCAAAGAAAATCCTCTCGTAAAAGCAGAATATGAGAATTGCAAATTTATCAGTTGTCATTTCGAGAGTACTGACCTTTCCGAAATAAAGTTTATCTGCCAATTTAGAGGTTGCAACGTGAGTCTCGTTAACCTGTCAAAAACAGTGTTCAGGGACAGTCAATTTGTAAACTGCAAAATGTTGGGACTTCAATTTTACAACTGTAGCGAGTTTGGACTTTCCTTCACTTTTGACAATTGCAATCTTGGTCATTCTTCATTTTATAAAACCAAAATAAAAAAGACGGTTTTTAGAAATTCACAACTTCACGAGGTAGATTTTACCGAATGTGATCTATCGGGCTCTTCTTTTGAACAATGTGATCTGGCAAACGCAAGATTTGAGAATACAATAATGGAGAAGGGACTTTAGAACTTCCTTTAATTATTTGATTAACCCAGAGCCCGACCGCGTGAAGAAAGCAAAATTCTCACTGTCACAAATCATCGGTCTTTTAGGTCAATATGATATTGAAATTGACAAGGCAACCTAGAAAAATACAAAACCGGGCCTCGCATCGGCGAGGCCCGGAATTCCATCTATCTTCCATGTTTTTTGTCCAATTCATTTCCTATTACATAGCCAATTCCTGCTCCCAGCGCACCGCCAATGGCGCCGCCTACCACGCGGTTATTTTTGTTGATAACCGCTCCTAAGATCGCGCCACCACCACCGCCAATCACGGCACCTTTCGCTTTCCTGCTCCATCCTTTTTTTACTGTTGTTTTGGCCGGGTATTGTGATACAGAATTCAACGAACGGTCACTTGCATTCGAAGTTCTTTGCACAGAGCTATGGCTTTTTGTAGGTTTTCTTACGGGTTGCGTTGTTGAAGCTACAGATCCCACCTGGTAGTATACCGAGGGATCTTTCAATTCATTTTGAACCTTCCATTTCTGAAAATCGGCCAGGCCGGCAGTGTCGGCATATGTCAGCATTTTTCCGGCATTAGAGTCAGCCGATGGTTTACTATTACAGGCAGAGATCAATATCGCACTTACGAATAGTATTGATAAAATGAGTAACATTCTTTTCATAATCTAATTTTTTAATGAATGAATAAATATTTGAAGCCAGATAGTCTTAAAGAAAAACTATGCCATCAAGGCCGATGTTTGTTAAAGAATCGAAAAGATGTTTCATTGCTTTAATTCATTGCTAAAAAGCATTTTTTTAACGATAAAAAAATGTTAACTGGAGGGCAAGAATCAATATTGAAGTGCTCATTGCCTGAGATTTTATAGTTAATTTCACAAACCAAACTCATCAGGTACCTTCAGCTTCATCAAATAATCCGGCACTACAAATCGGTGAAAGAAAAAATTTAAATGCAAGGAAAAGGAATAAATCTCTTAGAATGTTGAATATGCTCAAAAACTTATTTGAAACATAAATATCGTAATTTAGAGGGTAGTCTTCGCTAAGAAATTGTCTGCAAATCAAAATCAATGAAAAAATATTTAATCTTATTTCTTATTGTTTTCGTTGGCTCTCTTCTTCACGCACAGAACGGGTTTGGCTTTGACCTTGGACTGGGCACTTCTAAAGCCCCAATGCTCGCTGTTAAGTATTACATAGACAAGAATGCCCCTTCAATAGGGTTTAGTTACCAGATATTCAATGATGCCATAGGAAAAAAGCAAGATCTTGTGGCGGGAGACTCAGCCATTGGAGATGGTGATTATTTTTACTCATTTGATATTGGTTATACAAGAGTAATAAGTGAAAAATTCTCGATTGGAGGCGAAGTATCTATTGGAACAAGAAAATACTATCAAAATATACGAGACGATATGGCTGCCGCAGGCGCATATCATAGGATATTAAGCACGAAATCTATAGTTGGCGGAGGCGCATTCATATTATATAATATCAATGAAACCTTCGGCATATTTGGCGGTTATAACTCGCTACGAGAAGGTACTTTTGGCCTGGAAGTAAGGCTGTTCCGTGAGGCACAATATTGAATGTCTCAAATGATTCCAACACTTCTTTCAACAAAAGCTGTCAGATCAGCTCCCTTCAACATACCCTGTGCTAACAAGGCAAGATCAAATGCCTGTTTCGCCATCTCGGCCTGTTTCGTCTCGTCAGCCTGTAATATTTTTGAAACGAGTTTATGATTGGCATTCACCGATACTTTGTAGCTATCGGGCATCGCGCCATAAAAGTTCATTCCGCCGCCTAACTTGGACATGTCTTTCATTCTTCTCATCCATTCTTCCATAGTTATCGTTACAGGCATTGCCTCGGCTGACTGGTTTTCAATTTCTACTTTCATGCTTGAATTACTGATGGCTTTGTCAAATATCTCCTTTAGCTTTTTTATTTCATCCTCCGATAATGAATGTTTGACTGCATCTTCTTTTACGATCAGTTTATCCAAAACATCCGCGTCTACTCTTTTCAATGAAGTTTTTTCCAGTTTCATTTCGAGGTGATGTATAAAGTGCGTATCGATCGGTGAATTCATGAGCAACACGTCATAGTCCCTTTTATTGGCAGCCTGCACGTAACCATGCTGACGTTCGGCATCAAAACTATAGAGATAAACAAGATTGCCCTCCTTATCGGTTTGAAAATCTTTCACCTTAACTTTATACTCTTCGAGGGTATAGTGCTCATTGTTTGTATTCGTCAGCAGTAAAAAATCCTTTGCCTTGTCGTAAAATTTCTCATCTGAAATGGCTCCAAATTTTACAAACAAACCAATGTCGTTCCATTTTTCTTCATAAGCTTTTCGATCTTTTTTAAATAACTCTTGTAGCTTGTCGGCGACTTTTCTCGAAATATAGCTATTGATCTTTTTAACATTGCTGTCCGCCTGTAGAAAAGAACGACTCACATTCAACGGAATATCTGGCGAATCAATGACGCCGTGCAGCAGCATCAGGAACTCGGGAACGATATCCTTCACTTCGTCTGTAATAAAAACCTGCCGGCTGAAAAGTTTGATCTTGTTTTTCTGTATCTCAAAATCATTTTTTAGTTTGGGGAAATACAATACACCGGTGAGATGAAATGGAAAGTCGACATTCAAATGGATCCAAAATAAAGGTTCCTCTGAGAACGGATATAATTCACGATAGAAATCAAGATAGTCCTCATCCTTGAGATCAGCCGGAGCTTTTGTCCAAATTGGGTTTGTGTTGTTGATGATGTTGTCAACTTCGATTGTTTTATATTTTGGCTTGCCATCCTTATCTTCTCCATCAGGGACTGACTCTTTCTTTGTTCCAAATTGCACCGGGACAGGCAGAAACTTTGCATACTTGCTCAATATTTCACCGATCCTGTGTTCCTGTAAAAACTCTTCGGAATCCTCGTTGATATATAAAATGACATCTGTACCTCTTTCCGTACGAGCACCTTCCGTGATCTCAAAAGAAGTACTCCCATCACAAATCCATCTCGCAGGTTCAGCTCTATCCTCGAAGGATAATGTTTGTATTTCAACCTTGTCGGCAACCATGAATGCAGAATAAAAACCGAGGCCAAAGCGACCAATGATCTCGTTGGCATCCTGCGCTTCCTTGAATTTTTCCATGAATTCAGTTGCACCGGAGAAGGCGATCTGGTTGATATATTTTTTAATTTCTTCAGCAGTCATCCCGATGCCATTATCGGAAACGGTGATCGTTTTTGCCTTTGGATCAACCGCTATATTGACACGTAGATCGCCCAGTTCCTTATTGTAGTGACCTAACGAACTAAGGCGTTTAATTTTCTGAGTAGCGTCAACGGCATTACTGACAAGCTCTCTTAGAAAGATCTCGTGATCGGAATACAAAAATTTTTTAATAATGGGAAAGATATTCTCGGTGTTGATGGAAATGGTTCCCGTTTCCTGTAGCATAATAATTGCGTTTTATTTTCAGCCGCAAGATAACAAGCCTTGTTCCAAAGCCGAAAAAATCGCCATATTGGCAGGACTATTGTTTTTAAAGTCAATGGCAAAAGAATTTTCGAAAACTAAACCTATCATAATATGACAAACCAGGACATTATCGATAAATTTTTTGACAGCTATATGAAACGAGATCTTGATGGAGTAAAAAATGTTATGGCTCCCAACGTTGTATGGTATTTCCTCGGCCGACATAAACATGCCGGCGTTAAAAAAGGGATAGATGAAGTGATCAAATTTTTCGACACCATGGGAGGAATTATGAGTAAGTCAAGGCCAGCTATTGAAAAGCTGATCGTCGCTGAGAAAGATAATTATTTGATCGAATGCCAGCATATAAAAACAAACAGAGAGGACGGAATAAACATTGATCACTACGCTTCCGTTCTATGGACCATCGAAAATGGAAAGATCATTATGGGCAGGCACTTTTTTGCAGACCCCGAATCGGTTGATTGGTATTTCAACACGGTCCCGATCCTTTAGTATCGAATGTTTCAAGAAAACAGGATGTTTTGTACTTTTATCATGCCATGCGTCCAGATTACCCTCATAAAATATTTCCTGATTCCCGCAATCATTTCTTTCTGCTGATGGAGATGTTGGCCATGTTGCCCTCATCGCCGCTTTATTCAACCTCGGGTGTAATTGACACTTATTGAAATAAATCAGTTGAATAGACTACAGAACGTATAAGTGTGCGACGCAACGAAGTTGAATAGAACGTTGAAGCCTGCTTCATAATAACTTCTTCAAATAATAAACTATCGAGGATGCCTTCAAGCACAACTAGTAAAAATAGATTAATGGGTCAGACAGATTTCTTACCCCTTCTTGGAACTGACTATATAGAATTTTATGTAGGTAATGCAAAACAGGCCGCACATTATTATATCACAGCGTTCGGTTTTCAGCCACTGGCATACGAAGGCCCCGAAACAGGGACAAAGGACAAGGCCAGTTACGCCGTCAGACAGAATAAGCTGATTTTTGTCTTAACGACTCCACTAAAAGCAACCACCCCGATTGCAGAACATGTAAATAAACACGGCGACGGTGTTAAAGTACTGGCACTTCTCGTTGACGACGCGCAAACAGCCTGGAAAGAGACAACAACCCGGGGAGCAACATCTTACATAGAACCGATTCCGCTCCACGATGATGACGGCGAGGTGGTAATGAGCGGAATCCATCTATATGGCGATACTGTACATGTATTTGTAGAAAGGAAAAATTACAAGGGTGTTTTTTTACCCGGGTATAAAAAATGGGAGCTGCCACATTTTAAGACCAAAGAAACGGGATTGCAGTATGTTGACCATTGTGTTGGAAATGTTGGATGGAATCAAATGGATCGATGGGTAAAATTTTACGAGGAGGTGATGGGCTTCAAAAACATTTTGACGTTTGATGATGAAGATATTTCAACTGAATACTCGGCCCTCATGAGTAAAGTCATGAGTAATGGAAATGGGTTTGTAAAATTTCCAATTAATGAGCCTGCTGAAGGAAAGAAAAAAAGCCAGGTGGAAGAGTATCTAGAGTTTTATAATGGTGAGGGCGTGCAGCATATTGCGATGGCAACAAATGATATTGTATCAACAGTGAGAGATCTTATAAGCAGGGGGGTGGAATTTTTGCGGGTGCCTACTACGTATTATGATGATCTGCTAGAAAGGGTAGGAGATATCGATGAAGACCTGGAACCATTAAAAGAACTGGGCATTTTGGTCGACAGGGACCATGAAGGCTATCTGTTGCAGTTATTCAGTAAACCCGTCGAAGACAGGCCGACATTATTTTTTGAAATCATACAACGAAAGGGAGCTAAGAGTTTTGGAAAAGGAAACTTTAAAGCTTTATTCGAAGCGATGGAAAGAGAGCAAGCGGCGAGAGGCAACCTCTGAATTGAGCGAACTCGACTATGCACAGCTGTGGACAAAATTTAAGATACCCATAACCCCTGACCGGAAGGCCTTGGCATGAAATAGTTATCTTTACAAATCATTTACATTTTTAAATACTTAACCAAAGGGCGATTACGTTTTTAAAATGGATAAATATTCCGTCATGAAAAACCTATGGACACTCATTTTATTCTGCAGCTTGGTACTAAATGCTTCTGCGCAGAAGAATGGAACCTCATTTGCTGCAGTTTCCACTTCATTTCTTGAATATCAGAAAACCTTGCCAAGGCCCGCCGAGGCCATTGCGCGCAAGGAAGACACTTTGCGGAAACAATTTGCAGCAAAAAAACTGGTTTGGCCGGCAAAATATATTTACATACGCTCATTCAAGTATGACAGCCAAATGGAAGTTTGGGTAAAGAATGATCTTAAAGATCCTTTCCAACTTTTCAAAACATACAAGATTTGTGCTTTAGCCGGAACGCTTGGCCCGAAAAGGATGGCAGGGGATTTCCAGGTGCCTGAAGGCTTTTATTATATCAATGAATTCAACCCTAAAAGCAATTATTATCTTTCCCTGGGCCTCAATTATCCCAATGTTTCAGACAGGATACTGAGTGACTCTTTACAACCGGGTGGTGACATTTATATTCACGGAAGCTGTGTAACTGTTGGCTGTATCCCGATTACTGACGGCCAAATTGACGAGTTGTATGTTTTAGCGGCGCAGGCCAAAAGTGCCGGACAGGATTTTATCCCGGTGCATATTTTTCCTGTTCGCTACAACGTGAAAAGAAGTTCCGATTATCTCAACAAATTGACCAAAGATGATCCGTCCTTGAAGCAATTCGCGCTTAAACTCGAAGATGCGTTTGATTATTTTGAAAAATACCGGCAGTTGCCAGTGGTCATGACGAATGAAAAAGGAGATTACGTAGTGGATGGAATTGTCCGTAAGCCATTGGCTGACGAAAAACAAAGACCTGCTCACAAAGCTGTACCTCATCGCACAAGAGATATCTCCAACCTCGTTGACGTGGTCCACCAATGGCCTGAATTTCCCGGGGGCGGGCAAGCATTCCTTAACTATTTGCAACAACTTGGCAAAGAAATGGTAGCTTACTTGCCAGGGTCAATGCAAAAGGCGTTTGTACAGGTTGAATTTGTTGTTGACAGTGATGGAATGCCTGTAAATTTTAAAGTAGTAAAAGGAGTGGATGACGATTTCAATGACGAGCTCATCGTACAACTCGAAAAGATGCCAACCTGGAAGCCGGCCTTGCTGAATGATAAGGCAGTGGCAAAAAAAATGAAGCAGTCAATTGAGATCTCGGCACAATAAAATTTTTTTCGTCGTGAAGGTGTATTTTATCAGTGGTTTGGGTGCAGACCGAAGAGCTTTTTACAAGATAACGTTACCCAGGGGTTATCAGTCGGTTTATCTTGATTGGATTACTCCGCTTGCCGACGAAGGTTTCGAGGACTATGCGAAAAGATTTTCTCAGTCAATTAGCCGGGATGAAGAATTCGTCCTGGTCGGGCTTTCATTTGGTGGAATGCTGGCGTCAGAACTGGCAAAGATCGTCTCGCCTAAAAAGTTGATCATCATTTCCAGCTTAAGTTCATACAAAGAACTTCCATGGTATTTTAAATTGGCAGGCAAGCTCGGGATTCACAGGATCATTTCCCCCTCTTTGTATAAACGTGCGACAATCATGAACAGGTTTATGGGAGCCGGTAACAAGGAAATGAAGTCTATTGTGTACAGTTATGTAAATAACATCGACCCGGCATTTATTCGATGGTCGTTAAATGTCATTGTTCACTGGTCACACACAGAGAGGCTTTCCGATTTAGTACATATACATGGCTCAAACGACCATTTACTTCCTTACCGCTATGTAAAAGCCGACTACCTGGTCAAAAACGGAGGCCACCTGATGGTAATGAACAAGGCAGATGAAGTCAACAGCATTTTACAGGAGGTTCTTCGCTCCGCTTGATTATTGCATCAGCATTTGAATTGTATCAGTTGTTTGCTGACGGAGTAAAATAGTTCTGCCCTGGGTTAGTTTTTCAAAGACATCTTTGTTGAAGTGACGAATGGTCAACAGCGACAATTCCTTTTTTACCTGTACATCGAAAATTTCAATGACCGCAAAAGCCAGCTTTTCAATTTTCTCAGGACGGTCATCCAGTACGCAAATGAAACTGATCGCTGTATTCTGGGTGAGGTTCGGTTTAATCTTCAATTTTTCCAGTAGATGGTAAAGCGTACCGACATGATGCTCTCCCACAAATGAAAAATCTTTAGAGCTCAATTCGACCAATGCCTGTTTTTCTTTATTTACTATAATGGGAGGTAAATGATGCACAGGATGGTTGTGGATCAGGGTTCCCGGCAATAAAGGATCTAAAAAACATTTTACATACAAAGGAATGTTTTTATTCTGCAGTGGTTTTATCGTTTTTGGATGGATGACCTGTGCACCATAATAAGCCATTTCTATCACTTCATTATAATTCAATTCCGCGATCGGCTGTGCATCCGGAAATTGTTTGGGATCTGCGTTCATCACAGAGCTCACATCCTTCCAAATCGTTTGACTTTCTGCGTTCAGCAAATTGGCAAAAACCGCAGCGGTATAATCACTACCTTCTCTTCCCAGCGTCGTACTTTCATTTTCATCTGTGGCGCCAATGTACCCTTGTGTTAAAATAAAGTTTGTCTCTTTAAATAATGGCAGAATAGATGCGGAAACTTTAGCTTTGGTGAATTCCCATTCAATGTTCGCATCCATGAAATTATCATCTGTCCTGATTATATCCCGAACATCCATCCATTTATTGGTTACGCCGATTTCATTCAAATAAAAGCTAATAATAGTGGTTGAAAGTAATTCGCCAATACACACGACCTGGTCGTAATAATAGTCATAAGGTTTTTGCGGGTTATCGTGCAGCAGCCATTCCGCCTCGGTAAAAAAGCTTTTTAGCTGTTCTTCGCATGAGAGGTAATGAGTCACCAGCAATTGTTTCGCGGTGTTCAGGTGCTGGGTTTTTACTAACTCAAATAGTTGAAGGGATGCTTCTTTGTTTCCGTGGTAAAATGCCTCCACCACTTTTTCCAGAGCATTTGTCGTTTTGCCCATGGCTGATATAACTATCAGTAATTTTTCATTTGGAAATTGTTTCAGGATATTGCCAACCATGTTAATTCTTTCAATGCTGTTTACCGAAGCACCACCGAATTTAAATACCTTCATTTGGGTTTGTTTGTGTTTATGCTGATAAGAGCAAAAATATTCAATTGTTTATTTTTGATTTAAATTCCTGCCATGAATGTGTTTAGCCGGAAGGTTTTGACTCTTGATGAATTTACCATCCAGCAATTGAGACAATTCCCGCAGGCCACGGGTGAGTTGAGTGGTTTGCTTCGCGATATCGGCCTTGCAGCCAAAAGAATAAACGTGGAGGTGAACAAAGCAGGGCTTGTGGATATTTTGGGCGATGTTGGTGAAACAAATGTACAGGGTGAAGATGTGAAGAAGCTTGACGTGTTTGCAAACAATCAACTAACGGGGGTGTTACATCATGGCATCAGTTGTGCTGGCATTGGCAGTGAAGAAATAGACGATTATGTAGCTTTTGATGATGAGGTTAGCAAGAATTCAAAATACGTTTGTTTGTTTGATCCCCTTGATGGCAGCGGTAATATTGATGTGAATGTTTCTATCGGTACTATTTTCAGCGTATATAGAAGAGTCACACCGAAAGGAACTGTTGCTTCCCGTGAGGATTTTTTGCAGCCCGGCCGGATGCAGGTGGCAGCCGGCTATATTGTATACGGGTCGTCCACAATGCTTGTGTATGCAACAAGAAGGGGGGTCAATGGCTTTACACTTGATCCATCCATCGGCGAATTTTGTTTAAGTAATCCGGACATAAAATGCCCTGAAATTGGGAAAATCTATTCAGTGAATCACGGCAATTTCTTCCAGTATACTGATGGCATTAAGCAATACATTGATGTTTGTCAGAAAAAAACGAAATCGAATGGCGGTCCGTATACGCAGCGATATATTGGCAGTATGGTGGCCGATGTACATCGCAACCTGATCAAGGGCGGAATTTTTATGTATCCTTCTACTATTGATAAACCAAAAGGAAAACTTCGGTTATTATATGAGTGCAATCCTTTCGCCTTTATTGTTGAAGTAGCCGGGGGAAAAGCAACCAATGGGAAAGAGCGGATCCTTGATGTGCAGCCCACCGAACTCCACCAGCGTTCTGCACTTTTTATTGGGAGTAAGAATATGATGGAAGAATTGGAGAGTTATTTATAGCTCGATCTTTTACCGGCCAGGATCTTTGTGACCTTCGTGGTCCGTTGTGTACTTCGTGACCTTCCTGATGGACACAAACTCCTCTAAGGATCACAAAGAACACAATGACTTCAATTTTAAAATAGATCGTCGCTTTTAGTTTATCAGTAGATTTATCATCCAAAACTTTTAATCATGTCGTCGAACGTAAGCTGGCCTGCGGCGATAAAGCCATTACTTGAAAAGTACAAAAGCAAACAACACCCGCTTGAATATAAAAATGTTTACCAGTTGGTAGTGATGGTGGTTTTATCGGCGCAGGACAGTGACAGGAATATAAACAAACTGGCACCCGAACTGTTTAAGGCGTTCCCGGATATGAAGGCGCTGTTTAAAGCAACTGACAAAACATTGCAGCCGTACATCAGCAAGGTTCGCAATTTTCGAAATAAGACAAAGTGGTTATTGGAAATTGCTGAGAAAATAAAGACAGATAAAAATATCCCCCTTGAACTGGAACAGCTCACCGAATTGCCGGGCATCGGTCGAAAGTCGGCGAACGTAATCTTGCGTGAAGCAGGGAAGCCACCCGCAGGAGTCATCGTCGATCTGCACGTCGTCAGAGTGGCTCCAAGGCTGGGTATTGCGTCAGGTACGGATCCAAAGAAAATTGAAAAACAAATCATGGAAGCCCTTCCACAAAAAGACTGGGATGCGGGCATGGCCATGTCGTTTCTTGGGCGCGAGATCTGCCGGCCCAAGCCAAAATGTGAATTATGCCTGATGCGACCGGTTTGCCAATATTATCAGAACATGGTGAAGGAGGTGAAAGGATAGCAAGTTAGTTGTTTTGTAAGTCTGCTGCAAATCGGATAACCTTTGATTTCGCCTCTTTCCTAAGATAAAAATTTTAGAAGTCTTCTATTAGACTTAATTATCCGGTTATTCAGGGTTGTTGACCCATTTGGTTATTATTTTAATATTTATATATTTGATTCCGATATTTAGTTCCGACATCCTATTTGATTAGTTCGGAACGTGAAACACAAGGAGAAAAAAGCATATCACATTACCCGAACCTATGTTATTCAATTCGATTGAATTTGTTATCTTCTTTTTAATAGTAACAACTTTCTATTTTGCATTACAGCATAGGTATCGCTGGTTTCTTTTATTGACAAGCAGTTGTTACTTCTACATGTCCTTTGTTCCTATTTACATTTTGATACTTGGTTTTACAATTATTATTGACTATTGGGCGGGAATATTTCTGGAGAAAACTACGGGGAAAAATAGAAAATTCTTTCTAATAGCAAGTCTTGTTGCCAATATTGGTGTATTAAGTGTTTTTAAGTATTACAATTTCTTTAATGAAAACTTAACGGCTCTATTACATGACATTGGTCTGAAAAACCCCGTACCGGCGTTGTCAATTTTGCTTCCAATTGGTTTGTCATTTCATACATTTCAGGCGATGAGTTATACAATTGAAGTATATAGAGGTAACCAAAAGGCGGAAAAGAATTTTGGCATTTATGCACTTTACGTTATGTTTTACCCGCAGTTGGTAGCCGGACCTATCGAACGACCACAAAACCTTCTGCATCAATTTTATGAAAACCACAAATTTGATTATGAAAGAGTAGTAAACGGCCTAAAACTAATACTATGGGGTTTTTTTAAGAAATTAGTTATCGCCGATAGACTCGCATTATATGTTGGCGCGGTATATAACAACCCGACACATCATACAGGCTTATCATTCATAATGGCAACCATCTTTTTTGCATTTCAGATCTATTGCGACTTCTCAGGATATTCCGACATTGCAATTGGCGCAGCAAAGGTCATGGGATTTAAGTTGATGACTAATTTCAATCGCCCTTACCTCGCCAGGAATATTTCTGAATTTTGGCAAAGATGGCATATTTCTCTTTCAACCTGGTTTAAAGATTATTTATACATTCCACTTGGAGGCAATCGCGTTTCTGTACCCAGATGGTATTTTAATTTATTTTTTGTGTTTCTAATAAGCGGATTATGGCATGGAGCAAATTGGACTTTTATTATATGGGGCGCTTTAAATGGATTTTACCTCGTTTTTGCCATTGTTTCCAGAGGTATAAGGAATCGCATCGCACAGCTTGTGGGTTTGAATAAATTGCCCCGGATAAATCGTACTATAGAGGTTGCTACTACATTTATGTTAGTATGCTTCGCATGGATTTTTTTTCGGGCGAATAGCCTTGCGGATTCTTTCCTGATTATAAAAAATATCTTCAATTTGAAAGGGCCGTTGTTTTTCGACAGTGCCGACCCCTCCTCGTTTGTATTTTCCGTGTTCGGGATATGTATGCTGTTGATGATTGAATTAAAGCAAGAGTATTATAAAGGAAAATTTTCGCTTTTCAATAACCCGCATTGGTTAATAAGAAATCTTTCCTACGCCGTTTTAATAATTCTTATACTACTGATTGGAGTTTTCGACGGGGGACAATTTATTTACTTCCAATTTTAAGTTTTCAGGAATGCTATTCAAAAAAATAAAAAATAATCAATATTTCTATTTCTTTTTCAAATTATTACTATTGGGTTTTATTGTATTCGTTCTTGATTTTTCGATTGGCAGCATATTACGGTATTACTATTTTAAGCAGGAAGTGGGCAGAGACGCAAGAGCGACCTATGCAATTGAAAAAACCTATGCCGATATACTAATTTTTGGATCATCGAGAGCCTATCACCAATATATACCAACGATTTTCGAAGAAAAAACTAAACAATCTTGCTACAACACGGGAAGTCCCGGAGTGTTCCTCTTGCATAGTTATGCTGTATTAAAAGCTGTTTTGAAGCGTTATACTCCAAAATTGATTGTTTTGGATATAAATTCAGGAGACTTAGGGGTTGAAAGAGAAAGCTACGATGCATTATCTTTTTTAATGCCCTACTACGCCCATCACAAGGAAATTCGCCCTATTGTAGATTTAAAAGATGCGTTCGAAAGAATTAAGAATACTTCGTCAATATATCCATTCAACTCACAAATATTTATGATTGCAGGGGGGAATTTAGAATATTTTAAGAAGAGGAATATTGACATAAAAGGTTATAAGCCCCTGAATCGAATTTGGAATGAGTCCATTAAAACGAGAGATTCGAACCCGTATCCATTAGACACAACCAAAGTAGATATTCTTAAATACTTTATCCGAGATTGTAAAAGGGCGGGTATAAAACTTGTCATCGTGTTTTCCCCAATGTATTTTAATTATACAAAAACAGAGTATTCCGTGACAATTGCCAAGCAGATTGCTAACGAGGAGCATATATGCTTTTTTGACTTTACTAATGATACATTTTTTATAAAGCATCCTGTTCTATTTGATGATCCAACTCATCTAAATAATGATGGGGCTATGCTGTTTACTAACAAAATAGTTGATAGTATTTCACGCTGCGTTCATTAGGGCTCTTTTTTATTAAATCATCCAGACAAATCCTACCCATCTGTCGCGTCCAAACGCAGTGTACATCAGTAGCCTAATATTTTCAGCCTTATCAAATTAAAGGAGCTAATGAATAATAAGCTTATCTGCCTTGATTGGTTCAAACTAATATATTGCCATGTCGCGTCTATTAGCGGCAAACATCACTCCGTCCTCAATGATTTTACAGGACTAGTTCTTACGGATTTCAATATTTCGTAGCTCACCGTTAATAAAGTAATCGCCAGTAAAAGCACCAAACTAATTCCAAAAACCATTGGGTTAATGGATGTACGATAGACAAAATTCTGGAGCCACTTATAAGCTGCGAACCAGGCTACAGGTATCGCAGCGACGCAGGCGATGGCGATTATTTTTAAAAATACATTAAGGAAAAGACTCACCACCTGTCGCTCACTGGCGCCCAAAACCTTTCTTATACCTATCTCTTTGGTTCGTTGCTCGGCGGTGTAGGATGCAAGACCGAATACTCCGAGAATGGTTATCAATATAGCAAGCACTGCAAAAACTTTTGCCAATGACGAGACGCGACCTTCCGCCACATACATGCGATTGAATTCATCATTTACAAACCAATGATCAAATCCTGTCCCGGGGAAAACAGCTTTCCACTTCTTTTCAATAGAGGCGATCTTTTCTCCATAATGACCAACCGGCAATTTTATGTACGCGATCTTGTCGATAAAATGAAGATGTGGGTTTAACAATAAGGGCTCAATAGGCTGGTGCATTGAACGATAAGGGAAATCTTTTACAACGCCAATGATCTTGTAAGAAATGGTCGTATCAAACCTCACTTCGTTCACGGTAGTTCCCACAACTTTGCTTATTGGTTGATTCAATGCTTTTATACCGGCTTCGTTGATGACCATGGAATTACTGTCGTTAATATTGCCAATTTGGAAATCACGACCGGCAACAAACTGTAGCTTGAAGGTTTTTGCAAAATCAAATTCCACATTGAGTTGGTTCCACTGTAATTTCTTATCGCTGAATTCTGGGAATTTCACGTCGGTGCCTATCCATCCAAAATAATTGAGTCTCGGCAAATGATTGGCCATTGTCACATACTGTATTTGCGGGTCTTCCAATACAGAGCGTTTGAATTCTTCAAACCTGTCCTGTCGCGCAATACCCCCAAAGCGGATCGATAAGATCTGGTCCCCCTGTTCATTTAGCTTCGTAGTTTTTAATTGCTCCATTTGCTTTATTACGATAAATGTGCAGATGATAAGTACTAACGCAACGGTATATTGGACGGTAACTAAACTTTTGCGAAAGAACTCCGCACCTTTTCCTTTTGCAACTTGTCCTTTCAAAACCTCCACCGGCTGGAATGCAGATAAGTAAAAAGCCGGATACAGACCGGAAATAAATCCCATGAATAATATAATACCGGCAACAATTGCGATCATTACAGGATTAATAAGTGAACCAATAGTGAATGTTTTATGCGCCAGTTGATTGAATGGATGAAGCAGCAAAATATCCAGTAAAACCGCCAGCAAGAGGGAAGCAAGGATCATTAAAAAAGACTCAAGAAAGAATTGTTTGGCAATTCCGGTGCGATTACTGCCAAACGTTTTACGGAGCCCAACTTCCTTTCCTCTTTTTACTGAACGGGCTGTGGCCAGGTTCATATAATTAATGCAGGCAATGAACATAATCAGCACCGCAATGATGCTGAAGATGGTGAGATAAGTTTTATCACCTCTTACATTGGTATCTTCCCAAAGATTCTTTTTATCGAAATGGAGGTCGGTCATTTTGGTAAGGAATGTCGACATCTTCCAGCCATTGGCCACTGAACCTGAATCAGAATGAATCAACTGGTCGGCCAATTTATTCAGAGATGCGTTGATAGGTTTCAGATCAGCACCTGGTCTCAATGTAACATAGCTTTGAAAGAAACCTAAATTCCTGCGCTGATCAAAGGATGTGCCTTCCATGTAAAAATTAAAATCGTTGCCGTAAATGGTTTTAAAAGCATTCACATTTAAAATATACTTCGGTTTAAAATGCGAGTTGGAAGGATAGTCCTTATATACGCCGGTAATGATAACATCAATTTCCTGGTCGTTTGTAGCCCAGCGGTGTTTTACCGAAACCGTTTTTCCAATGGGATCTTCATTGCCGAATAACCTCTTTGCTCCCGTCTCACTTAAAACCATGGAATTCGCGTTCTCAAACATTTTTTGCTTGTTGCCTTTGATGAGATCAAACGACAGCACCTCCGGGAAATTGGGCTCGGCCCATCGTACGTCTTCCGTAAGGATGATCTTGTCCGCTGCTTTATAGTTTAATGAGGTCGGGTAACCGATATATGCTATGCGGGAAGCATGGAGTATCTCACTGCGGTTATCCTTTAAATATTTTACAAAAAACCCAGGGACATCGGTATTATCAAAAGTTTGCCCCTCACCATTGGTAAATGTGCTGCCGATACGGTAGGTGTTTTTATAATTGGGATGCATAACGTCGTAGCGCAACTCATCACTGACATAGAGGAAAATGAGAATGGCGCTGCTAAGACCGAGAGCAAGGCCGAAGATGTTCAGCAGTGAAAAAAGTTTTTGACGTTTGAAATTGCGAAAGGCAATCAGCAGATAATTTTTTATCATGGCTTAACTTTTAGAATTATACTTGTTAGTCGAAAGCGTGGTAAGAAGTTCGATAAATTAAACCGGAAGTAATAACGAATTTGGATAAGTGGAGTGCGGAATTGAAGTTGAAAATTAAAAATGCAAAATTGAAGGCATAAACGGTGATTCATCACGCTTCAGCCGCTTTTGAAAAAAGTTAAAAAGTGAGAGACCTCACTCTTAATCCCTCTTTACATGGACAGGGAGACCCAACCATAAGTTTCTAATCAACTTTGCACGAACACATCAAACTGTGATTAAAGCCCATCAGCATTCAAATGTGATGTGGTTGAACAAATGGCCTGGTATTCTGCTGCAACACTGCTCCTTCTCGTCATGGAGAAGAAGATAGGGGAAGAAGGTCATGCTGAATAGAATCACTGAACGTAAAAGTGTGCGACGCAAGCAAGGCCTAATAGAATTCCACTAGTCCACAACACTGTGCTAACCCCACCTAAAAAAACCAGTTTTCATTAATCCTTCTTAGCTGCAATAACTTATCTTCGCAAAATGCAAGCGACACAAACAATGAAAGAAATTGTGCAACAGAAATGGACCAAGCGTCCACTGATCATCAGCGGCCCATGCAGCGCAGAAACGGAGGAGCAGGTGGTAGAGACGGTGCAGCGTATTGCTGCCACCGGCAAGGTGGATATGATCAGGGCCGGTATCTGGAAACCTCGCACAAGACCTGGAAGTTTTGAAGGAATTGGCGTAAAAGGTTTGCCCTGGTTGTTAAGAGCTAAGAAACTTACGGGTCTCCCCACAATGGTGGAAGTGGCTACCGGCAAGCAGGTAGATGATGCCATCAATTTTGAAGTGGATGTATTATGGATAGGTGCCAGAACCACGGTCAACCCATTCAGTGTGCAGGAAGTAGCTGATGCCTTGCGCGGAACTGATGTGCCGGTGATGATCAAGAATCCCATTAACCCTGATCTTGAGTTATGGACAGGAGCAGTGGAACGAGTTGCTAAATCGGGAGTTAAGCAAATCGGTTTGATCCATCGAGGGTTTTCTTCTTACGGCAATACTGAATATCGTAATGCACCCATGTGGCACCTTGCCATTGAAATGAAGCGTCGCTACCCCGATCTTTTGTTTATCAATGATCCTTCGCATATCTGCGGCCGCCGTGACATCCTGCATGAAGTGGCGCAAAAAGCCATTGACCTCGACTATGATGGCCTTATGATTGAATCGCACATGGACCCGGATCATGCCTGGAGTGATGCCAAGCAACAGGTAACGCCGGAAAAACTTGCTGAATTATTGGATTCCATCGTATGGCGTCGCGAAGATGTGAATTCGGAAGAATATCATGCGGCACTCGAAAAATTACGTCAGCAGATCAATCACCTGGATGACGAGCTAATGCAGATATTGGGTCAGCGGATGAAGATTTCCGAAAAGATCGGAGAGTACAAAAAGAATAACAACATCACCATTTTGCAGACCAATCGTTGGAATGAAATTTTGCAGAGAGCTGTTCAAAAAGGTGAGTCTTTGGGATTGAGCAAGGAGTTCATCACAAAGTATTTTGATGCTATGCACATGGAAAGCATCAATCATCAGAATAAGATTATGAATAGTTGAAGCCCCTTGTTCCGCCTAAGGCGGAGAACCTGGATGGGTCAAACTTCTATATATTCTAAAGTCTTGAGTGGTTGAATTTTTGTGTTACCAACTTCAGTTCCCTGGTTAAACTTTTGTTGCGTCGCACTCGTGGACTACAACAATTCTATTGAACATTTTTTCCAAACTCCCCTTTAGGGGATGGGGGTATGAAGAAACTTACTTACAAATTTTCCAACTCATCTACCGATTATTATCTCGCTTATGGCTTCAGTCATTTAAAAGAATTTGTTGATCAAAAGAATGCTGTAATCATTACTGATGAAAACGTCTTCAGGGATCATCAAAAACGTTTAAAGAACTGGAGGGTGATCGTCCTTCCGCCGGGCGAAGAACAGAAAACCCAGGCAACAGTCGACTCCATAATTGCACAGCTGATCGCGATGGAAGCCGACCGGAAGACTATCCTTGTTGGAGTCGGGGGAGGAGTTATCACGGATATTACCGGTTATACTGCCTCAATTTATATGAGGGGAATACAATTTGGGTTTATTCCGACCACCTTGTTGTCAATGGTTGACGCTTCGATTGGAGGAAAAAACGGTATTGATGTGGGTGTTTACAAAAACCTTGTTGGAACAATCCGTCAACCATCTTTTATTCTTCACGATCTCATTTTTTTAAATTCTCTTCCTCAATCAGAGTGGATCAACGGTTTTGCGGAGATCATTAAACATGCCTGCATAAAGGATGCTTCCATGTTTAGAGAATTGGAAACAAATTCTCTTAAAAAATATCAAAATAGAAAACTCCTTGTTTGTAAACTGATTCAACGGAATGCGATTCTGAAAACAAGAGTCGTTCAGCAGGATGAATTTGAAAAAGGGGATAGGAAACTCTTGAACTTTGGTCACACGCTTGGACATGCTTTGGAGAATCAATATGAGCTGGCACATGGACAAGCTATCTCCATCGGCATGACCTATGCCTGTGCCATTTCAAAACAAATGACTGGCTTTAAAGAAACGGAAAGAGTGGTCAGGGTATTAGAAAGATACGGATTGCCGACGTATGCAAAATTTGACAAACAAAAAGTCTATAACGTGTTAAAAATGGACAAGAAAAGAGAACAAAAAGAAATTAGTTACGTATTGCTTGAAAAAATCGGTAAAGGAGTAATAGAAACAATTTCATTAGATAAATTAGAAAAAATTATACAACAACTGTGATCGCGACATTAAAACCATCATCATTAAAGGGAGTCATTCAGGCTCCAAGATCCAAAAGCTCGATGCAAAGAGCTTGTGCCGCGGCTTTGCTGGCAAAGGGCAAATCGGTTATTCAGTATCCTGGTCACAGCAACGACGACAAAGCAGCGTTGGATATTATCCAACGATTGGGAGCTTCAATAGAAATTGGTAGTGAAGAATTAATTGTGAATAGCCGCGGGATTTATCCCGCAGAAAATGAAGTGAATTGCGGTGAGAGCGGCTTAGGCATAAGAATGTTCACGCCGATCATTGCGCTGGCCGATTATGAGATCACCATCAATGGTGAAGGCAGCTTATTAACTCGCCCTATTGATTTTTTTGATGAAATATTGCCGCAGTTGAATGTAAAGGTCAAAAGTCAAAATGCCCGCCTGCCGGACGGGCAGGGAAAATTGCCATTGATCATACAAGGTCCTTTACAACCAAAAAATATTGAGATAGATGGTTCGTTAAGCTCTCAATTTTTGACCGGCCTGTTGATGGCTTATGCTGCGGCTGATGCGAAAGATGTTACAATAAAAGTCAGCAACCTTACAAGCAAACCTTACATTGACCTTACACTTGATGTGATGAGAAGATTCGGACTGAAACTTCCTGAAAACAAGAATTACGAGGAATTCTATTTCTCCAAAGAAACTCATTACGCATCACTTATTACTCACGAATACACTGTCGAAGGCGACTGGAGTGGAGGGGCCTTTTTACTGGTTGGCGGCGCAATTGCAGGACCCATTACAGTCAGAGGTTTGGACATGATCTCAACGCAGGCAGATAAAGCCATCATGAAAGCATTTAGTGATGCAAACGCAGGCTTTGCAATTGAAGCAAAAGGAATAAAACTTCATCCCGGTGAAATGAAGGGATTTGACTTTGACGCTACTGATTGTCCTGATCTTTTTCCACCCCTTGTAGCACTGGCTTCCTATTGCAAAGGCGAAACAAAGATTACGGGAGTAAATCGGTTGGCGCACAAAGAAAGTAATCGTTCGGCCTCCCTGCAGCAGGAATTCGGAAAGATGGGAGTAAGGATTGAAGTGAATGATGATGCTATGGTAATCCATGGCGGCAAAAAATTGAACGGAGCGAGAACTCATTCACATCATGATCATCGCATTGCTATGGCATGCGCAGTAGCCGCATTAAAGGCTGATGGCCAAACAGAAATTGAAGAAGCAGATGCAATAAATAAATCTTATCCCGATTTTTATGATGACTTGAAAAAATTGGGTGCTGATGTATCTTTAAGCTCCAAGATCAGATTTCATGAATAGCTTCGGAAGAATATTTCGTATTTCCATTTTTGGTGAATCGCATGGCGAATCTGTTGGTATTGTCGTAGATGGTTGCCCGGCTGGTATGCCATTAACTACAGACGATTTTTTACCTGATCTTGAAAGAAGGAAAGGGGGTACTCAAAAAGGAACTACACCACGACAGGAAGAAGACCTGCCAATTTTCAAAAGTGGCCTGTTTAATAGTACGACGACCGGTGCACCCATTACGATCTTATTTGAAAACAAAAACGTCCGCAGCGGTGATTATGAAAAGCAGCGTGATGTCCCGAGGCCCGGGCACGCGGATTTTGTGGCCCATAGAAAATTTGCAGGCTTTGAAGATTACCGCGGCAGCGGTCATTTTAGCGGAAGATTGACTGTGGCATTGGTCGCAGCTGGGGTTATTGGAAAAAAGATTCTCGCACGATTCCCTTCTTCTGGGGGAGAGGGGATAGGGGTGACCTCCTCTATTCTTGAAATTGGCGGAGAAACGGACCTTGACAAAGGACTTCAAAAAGCCATAGACGCAAAGGATTCGATCGGTGGTATTATTGAATGCCGGGCCACCGGATTGCCGATCGGACTCGGGGAGCCCTTTTTTGACTCTGCAGAATCACTTTTATCTCACATGGTATTCGCTATCCCCGCAGTTCGAGGCATTGAATTCGGAACCGGGTTTGCAGCTGCCAAAATGTTTGGCAGTGACCATAATGATGCGATCGAAACCCTGGAAGGAAAAACGAGGACTAATCATGCAGGGGGTATTGTCGGCGGATTGACCAATGGAAATGAACTCGTTTTTCGTATTGCCATTAAACCAACTTCATCAACTCCGAAGGAACAAAATACTTTGAACTGGGAAACAGGTAGGGTCGAGATTGCCTCAGTAAAGGGGCGTCATGACCTTTGTATTGCTCTTCGGGTCCCCGTCATTTTAGAAGCCGTCACTGCCATTGTCCTGGTCGATTTGATGATGCTGGAACAGAGAGTTCCAAGGATAAACAAAATCAATTAACCATTTCATCTCCTCTTTTTCTCCTGATTATTTCCTGCAGGAGTTCCACCTTTTCCTTAAGATCGCGAATAGTCACCCCACCTGCTTTTTTGTCCATAGATTCCAGTAAAAGGAGGGTATTTTCAACAAGCAGGTCACTGATTTCAGGCAGGGTTAGCTTTTCTAGAGTTTCCCTTTTCATAATCCGGGTGTTTAAGTTTATAAAAAGAAAAATTCACGAAAAAAAATCTCATAAATCCTGTACCAACGGCCGCTCAATGAAAAATTGACACGAGCAGATGGAAAAAATTTCCGGTCTTTAGCGATCTGGAATCACAATCCGGGATCTTCCTGAAATTTTTTCAGTTATCTCACCAAATGGCATATTATTCGCCTAACTTTGCCGTCCCAAAGCAAAAAGGCTTGTCACATTCTTAAAATCTCAAAAATCAATACAATTATGGCTAAGAAGTTAAATGTTACCCCGCTTCATGACAGGGTTATCGTGAAACCTGCTGCCGCTGAAGAAAAAACAGCCGGTGGTATTATTATTCCGGATACAGCAAAAGAGAAACCCCAGCGCGGCACCGTGATCGCTGCAGGTCCCGGTAAAAAAGACGAACCGGTAACCGTAAAAAATGGTGATACCGTTTTGTATGGTAAATATGCCGGAACCGAAATCCAGATCGAAGGCGAAGACTATTTGATCATGAGAGAAAGCGATATCCTCGCTATTGTCTAGCCAACATGAAACGGTAAAAAGGTCAAAGGACTTTCTTACCTGATATTTTTTTAAATTTTTAATTTTTACTTTTTAATTCTAAAACATATGGCAAAACAACTCTTCTTCGATGTTGAAGCGAGAAATAAAATGAAAAAAGGCGTTGATGTTTTATC
>Ga0207674_10002455_pt1 | contig 23398 bp, 11 predicted proteins | sample KBSCornC72_FD_184303 | JGI IMG/M metagenome (GOLD analysis project Ga0207674, IMG submission 184303) | Corn rhizosphere microbial communities from Kellogg Biological Station, Michigan, USA - KBS Corn C7-2 (SPAdes) (version 2) | ecosystem: Host-associated > Plants > Roots > Rhizosphere > Soil ...
TCGTCGCCACGACCGCGCGCGGACGGAACCCATCGCGCTCGAAGCCGGCATACGCCGTGTCCACCCATTGGGCGACTACGCGGGCCACGGCACTGTCCTCCGCCATTCCCTGAACGATCGGCAGCAGGCGTGACGACACCTCGGCGCGCTGCCCCGTCGACGGCGGCCGGATGGTCACGATCTGCACCGACCGAACATTCGCATCGCCTTTGATCACGGGCGCGAAGCGTGGGCCTCGCCGCAGCGTGTAGTTCTCGTGCTCGTGCCCGCCTAACACGACGTCCACCTCGGGGTTCTCGACCAGCAGGCGCGCGTCGTCGTCGACGCTCAGGTGCGTCAGCGCGATCAGCACGTCCGCGGAGTCGCGAAGCAGCGCTGCCTCGCGCCGCGCCGCTTCGAGCGGGTCGGTCACCCGACTCCATGACGGACGATTGGATGGAATCACGACACCGAGGAACGCCACGCGAACGTCGCGGCCGCCGGCGCGAACGGTCCGGATCGCGTGAGGCAGCACCTTCGGAAACGGTTGCCCGGCGCTGTCCGTCACGTTGGCCGCGATCACGACGAACCGCGCCTCGTTCATGCGCGCAAGAAACGCATCGCGACCGATGTCGAACTCGTGGTTGCCGAGCACCGCGATGTCGAGGCCGACGGCGTTCAGCACGTCCACCATCTGACGGCCGTTCAGTCGCTGGCCGCCAACGCGCGCGGTGCCGATCGCTGATGGCGACACGAAGTCGCCGCCGAGCGTGGTGACGAGGGAAGGGAAGGAATCGCGAAGCGCCTGACGCAGGGCGGCTACCCGCGCCAGGCCGCCGCTCCGACCCGCTTCGACCGGCGTGATCTCGTAGACGTCGTTGAAGTGCAGGATGTGGATTGCGTCGGCACCGCTCGCGGCCGACGAAGGGACGGCGGTGGTGCTGGGCCGCGTCGGCGAGCACGCGACCCCGGCAGCGGCGACCACGACGCCGAGAAGGCGGACGAACGGCTTGACGATCATCATGAACCTCGGGTAGACTGCACGCCCAGGGAGTCGCGTCCCGATGTCTGCCGTCCGCCCGAGTCCGGGCGACGTCATCATCGACGCGGCTTTTTTCGTTTTCATCATACTGCCGGCCATGCTGCTCACGATCTCGACGACGCATTCGCCCGCGACCGATCTCGGATACCTGCTCGCGAAGCATCCGGAGCGCGTGCAGTCGTTCGAGCAGTCGTTCGGCCGCGCGCACGTATTCTATCCCGAAGCGTCCGCGGAGCGAACGACCGTCGCGCTCCTCCTCGACGTCGATCCCGTCGCGCTCGTCCGCACACGCCGTGGGCCGGCCGGCGAAGGCGGCGCTCTCGAGCAGTACGTCAACGACCGGCCATACGTCGGGTCCTCGTTTCTGAGCGTCGCCATCGCGGACGTGTTCCGCTCGGCGCTGCAGGGGAAGAGTCGCGAGCGTCCCGAGCTGGCGGCGACGCCGATTCCCCTCGTGGCGCGGTTGCCGGTGCTCCCCTGCCGCGGTGGCGAGCCGTTCCTCCGGTCGCTGTTCGCGCCACTCGGCTACGAGATCGACGCCGTTCCGGTCGCGCTCGCCATGCCCGCGATGGCAGCGCCCGCCATCGATGTCGAGCCTAACGCGCCACCCGAGGCGGAGCGGAGTCCGTACCTCGCCGTCACGCTGCGCGCGACGACCACGCTGCAGGCGCTCCTCTCGCACGTCTACGTGCTCGTGCCCGTGCTCGACGACCAGAAGCACTACTGGGTGAGCGACGACGAGGTGGAGAAGCTGCTGCGCACCGGCGAGGGGTGGCTCGCGGCCCATCCCGAGCGGGACGCTATTGCACGGCGCTATCTGCGCCGGCGAGAAAACCTCGTGCGGGATGCGATCGAGCGGCTGACGGCAGACGAGGACCCCGTCGCCGACGAACGGCTGCCGGCAGCGGATGCCGAGGAGGCGACCGTCGAGCGCACGGTCTCGCTCAACGAGCAGCGGCTCGCCTCCGTCCTCGCCGTGCTCCGTGGATCGGGTGCGCGGCGCGTCGTCGATCTCGGGTGCGGCGAGGGACGGCTGCTCAAGCTGCTCCTCGACGATCGTCAATTCGAGGCGATCGTCGGCATGGACGTCTCGTATCGTGCGCTGGAAATCGCGTCGAACCGGCTGCGGCTCGACCGGATGCCCGAGCGTCAGCGGCAGCGCATCACGCTGCTCCACGGCTCGCTCATGTATCGCGACTCCCGCCTGACCGGTTTCGACGCCGCGGCGGTAGTCGAGGTCATCGAGCATCTCGATCCACCGCGGCTCGCGGCGTTCGAGCGCGTGCTGTTCGAGTTCGCGCGGCCGGGAACGATCGCGCTCACAACGCCTAACGCCGAATACAACGTGCGATGGCCGACCCTGCCGGCGGGACGGTTCCGGCACCGCGATCATCGCTTCGAGTGGACGCGCCAGCAGCTGACGTCCTGGGCGACTGGCGTCGCGGCCCGGTTCGGCTACGACGTGCGCTTCCTGCCCGTCGGTCCGGACGACGCGGAGGTTGGGGCGCCGACGCAGCTCTGCGTATTCACGCAGCGCGGCGCTGGTGGAATGGCCGACGATGACGTGGCCGGAACAGATCGCTCGGCGGAGGTGGCATCGTGAAGGTGTCCATCCCCGAGCTCTCGCTCGTCGTGCTCATCGGCACGTCCGGCAGCGGCAAGTCCACGTTCGCGCGGCGGCACTTCAAGCCGACGGAAGTGCTGTCGTCGGACTACTTCCGCGGACTCGTGTCCGACGACGAGAACGATCAGACGATCTCGACGCCGGCGTTCGAGACGCTGCACTTCGTAGCCGCAAAGCGTCTGCAGCTGGGCCGCCTCGTCGTCGTGGACGCGACGAACGTGCAGCCCGAGGCGCGGAAGCCGCTCGTCGAGCTGGCGCGTCGCCATCACGTGATCCCCGTCGCGATCGTCATCGACGTGCCGGAGCGTCTCGCGCACGAGCGGAACCAGACGCGCGCGGATCGCGACTTCGGCCCGCACGTCATCCGGCAGCAGCACTCCCAGCTTCGCCGCTCGCTGCGGAACCTCCAGCGCGAGGGGTTTCGTCACGTGCACGTGCTGCGCTCCGTCGCCGAGGTCGACTCGGCCGAGGTCGTGCGGGAGCCGCTCTGGAACAACCGTCGCTGGGACCACGGCCCCTTCGACATCATCGGCGACGTGCACGGATGTGCCGACGAGCTGGAGGACCTGCTCGAGCAGCTCGGCTACGTCGTGCCTGACGCCGCGGTCGTGGAGGGGACGACGCCGGCACGTCGCCACCCGGGAGGTCGTCGAGCCGTGTTCGTCGGAGACCTCGTGGATCGCGGGCCGCGCATTCCCGCCGTGCTCACGACCGTGATGAACTTGGTGGAGACGGGCGCCGCGTTATGCGTGCCGGGGAACCACGACATCAAGCTGATGCGCAAGCTTCGGGGTCGCGATGTGCAGATTACGCACGGATTGGCGGACTCCATCGCCCAGCTCGACGGCGAGCCGCCGGAGTTTCGCGATCGGGTCCTGCGGTTCATCGACGACCTCGTGAGCCACTACGTCCTCGACGACGGGAAGCTCGTCGTCGCGCATGCCGGACTGAAAGAGGAGTACCAGGGTCGTGGCTCGGGGGCCGTTCGCGATTTCGCGCTGTACGGCGAGACCACGGGCGAGACCGACGAGTTCGGCCTCCCCGTGCGCTACAACTGGGCGGCCGAGTATCGCGGCAAGGCGGTGGTCGTGTACGGGCATACTCCGGTGCCGGAGCCGGAGTGGGTGAACGGAACGATCAACATCGACACCGGATGCGTGTTCGGTGGTCGGCTGACCGCGCTGCGGTGGCCGGAGCGTGAGCTCATCTCGGTCGCCGCGCGACGGACGTATGCCGAGCCGGCGCGTCCGTTCCTCGCGTTGCAGACAGACCCCGCGCTCACAGCACAGCAGGCACTCGACGACGTGCTCGATCTCGCCGACGTGCAGGGGAAGCGGATCGTCCACACGCGGCTGCATCGCACGGTGACCGTGCGCGAGGAGAACGCGACCGCCGCGCTCGAGGTCATGAGCCGCTTCGCCGTGAACCCCAAGTGGCTGATCTACCTGCCGCCGACGATGTCCCCGTCCGAGACGACGTCGCGCGACGGGCTGCTGGAGCATCCGGCGGAGGCGTTCGGCTACTTCCGCACGCAGGGCATTCCCGAGGTGATGTGCCAGGAGAAGCACATGGGGTCCCGAGCCGTCGTGGTCGTGTGCCGCGACGAGGATGTCGCACGCCGGCGTTTCGGCATCACGAACGATGGCGCCGGGATCGTGTACACGCGCACGGGCCGCCGGTTCTTCGACGACGGCGCGGTTGAGGAGGCGCTGCTCGGCATCCTGCGCGATTCCCTCGATCGCTCGTCCTTCTGGGAGGCGCAGTCCACCGACTGGGCGTGCCTGGACTGCGAGCTCATGCCCTGGTCGGCGAAGGCGCAGGAGCTCATCCGCCGTCAGTACGCGGCGGTCGGTGGCGGCGCGACCGCCGCGTTAGGTGAGACCCTGTCGGCGCTCGCCCTGGCGTCGCAGCGCGGCGTCGACACCGCGGCGCTGGTGGAACGGTACGGCGAGCGACAGGTGCTCGCTCGTCGCTACGTGGACGCGTACTCGCGCTATTCCTGGCCAGTCTCGTCGGTGCACGATCTGCGTCTCGCGCCGTTTCACGTCCTGGCGACCGAGGGCGCGGTGCACACGGACAAGGATCACGCGTGGCACATGCGGACGCTCGCCGCCGTAACGGACGCTGGGAGTCCGGTACTGTTCACGACGCGGCACCGTGTCGTGAACGTCACGGATCGCGCGAGCGAGGACGAGGCGACGTCGTGGTGGGAGGAGATGACCGCCGCCGGCGGCGAGGGCATGGTGGTGAAACCGATGTCGTTCATCGCCAGCGGGAGTCGCGGACTCGTGCAGCCTGCCGTGAAGTGTCGCGGGCCCGAATATCTCCGTATCATCTACGGCCCTGAGTACACGCTTCCCGAGAACCTGACGCGGCTCCGCCAGCGTGGTCTGCATGCCAAGCGCTCGCTCGCGCTCCGTGAGTTCGCCCTCGGCGTCGAGGCGCTGCATCGGTTCGTGCGACACGAGCCGCTGCGGCGGGTCCACGAGTGTGTCTTTGGCGTGCTTGCCCTGGAGAGCGAGCCTGTTGACCCGCGACTGTAATCGACGGCGTCGTGCGTCGTGCACGTGCGGCCGGCTTCAGTGTCTGGTCGTCGGGGCGTCCCGACGCCCCTCCTCCTGCCACGCCGGTGCCGACCGTCCGGCCGCCGCGCGTCTCGGACAGACCTTCGGTAGCTCGTAGCAAGCGCTCCCCCGCGCACGGGCGTGCCACCCTCGTAGGTGGCGCGCGCACACGCTGCGAGCTGGGCGCGCGCCGGCGAGCGGCGCGCGAGGCCGAGTCCCGATGCGTGCGCGGTGACGAGCAGCTTGCCTGCAGCGTGGGATGCCGTCAGGCGCGGGCGCTCGGCGGAGGAGGCGTACGCGCGTAGCCCGGAGACAGCGGGGCACCGCCACCATCCGCACCCGGGCCCCGGTGCCCGCTGGCTCCGAGCGTGAAGCGCGCGTCAGCCGACGGAGCCGAGTGCCCGCGCCTCGCGCCACGATGTAGCCCGCAGCAAGCCTGCGGCGCGACGGTGCCGAGCGCCCGCGCCGCGAGCTGAGGTCCACATTGGGGACTGGCGCAGTGCGCTCGCAGGCAGAGTATTCCAAGCGTAACCGCCTTTTCGCCGAGCCAATGCCACCGATGGATCATTCGAGGCCAAGCCAACGACGGAAACGGCCTTGGCGTCGTGTGGCCACGATCGCGAGCATGCTCGTGGCCACCGCCGCGTGTGGCACCGATGCGGCGCTCCGTCCGTCGTCGGACGTCATCACCGACCCCGCCAAGGCCGTCTTCGTGACGACCGACATCGAGCGCTTCTGGGCGGCCTACGACGCGGGCGGCGCGAACGGGACGGCGTCCGCGTTTCAAGTCGGGTACCTCGACCGCGGATCGAGCGGGCTGCGCGATTTCATCAGGTTACGCAACCTGACCGCGGCGAACCTCGTGAACATGGTGCGAACGTACCCACGCTACTTCGCCGACATTCGCGCCTCCACGCTCCGTCTCGCGACGGATGCGAGCGTGCAGAACCGTATCCGCGACAATTACCGGAAAATCGCGGACATGTACACCGCCTCCGTGTTTCCTCCGGTGACATTCCTCATCGGCCGCTTCAGCACCGGGGGCACGACGTCGACGAACGGGATGCTCGTGGGCCTGGAGTTCTACGCGATCACGCCATCGACGCCGCTCGACGAGCTGGGCCCGTTCCAGCGCGACAACGTCCGTCCGCTCGACAGCCTGCCGATCATCGTCGCGCACGAGCACGCGCATATCCTGCAGGGGCGAGCGGGTGGCATCGCGAGCAAGACGAACAAGAACCTGCTCGACCAGACGCTGCTCGAGGGCGGCGCCGATTTTGTCGCCTATCTGGTGACGGGCGGCAACATCAACGCGCGCCTGCAGGCGTACGCGATTCCGCGCGAAGCCGAGCTGTGGGCCGAGTTCAAGACCGCGATGCGCGGTACGGACATCAGTCGGTGGCTCTACAATCAGGGCTCCGCGACGGTCGATCGCCCGGGCGACCTCGGCTACTTCATTGGATATCGAATTGCCGAGGCGTTCTACGCCCGCACGGTGAACAAGCGCGAGGCCCTGCGCGCCATCATCGACGTGAGCAACTCCGACCTGTTCCTCTCGCAGAGCGGATACGCGCCGTAGGCGGGAACTGGGAACCGGGAACTGGGAACCGAGGCTGCGAGCCCCAAATTGGGGTCAGACTCGAATTTCATCGTTTCGTCGCGGACGACCCCTCCGAACCACGTAATTCGAATCTGACCCCAATTTCGTTTTGCGGCTGGTGGCAGCAGCGGGCAGCTCGGAGCACCAGCACGCGGCCGTCGGCGAACGGCAAGCAGCTGCAAGCAGCCAGCAGCGTGTCTCCGGGGGCCCGGACCGGTTATCGTTCGAATTCCCGATCCGTACGGCTACTGTGTCTGAAGACGTCACCCCGCCCGAAAGTACCGCCTCCGCGTTCGCCGAGCTCGGCCTCGATGCGCGCATCATCACCACCCTCGCCGCGCTGGGCTACGAGGAGCCGACGCCCATCCAGCGCGCCGCCATCCCCGTTCTCCTCGAGGGACGCGACGTGCTCGGCCAGGCGGCGACGGGGACCGGCAAGACCGCCGCGTTCACGCTCCCCCTGATCCAGCGCGCCGCACTCGGCGCGGGTGTCGTGGGCGGAGTCGTCGAAGGAGCGCTCACCGATGACGGCGCCGACGACGCCGCGATGGACTTCGACCGTCGCGGGCCATCGGTGCTCATCCTCGTCCCGACGCGTGAGCTCGCCATGCAGGTTGGCGAGGCGGTGCACAAGTACGGCAAGGGGCTCGGCATTCGTGCCGTCCCGGTCTACGGTGGACAGGAGATCCGACGCCAGCTCAAGGCGCTCGAGCGTGGCGCCGACGTCGTCATCGCGACGCCGGGCCGCGCGCTCGATCACATCCGCCGCAAGACGTTGGCATTGGGGGGCGTGCGGGCCGTCGTGCTCGACGAAGCCGACGAGATGCTCGACATGGGCTTTGCCGAGGACCTCGAAGCCATCCTCTCCGAGGCGCCCGCATCGCGCCAGACGGCACTCTTCTCGGCGACGCTGCCGACGCGCATTCGCGATCTCGCCGAACGTCATCTCAAGACCCCCGTGCGCGTCTCCATCCCCGCGGACCGTGGGGCCGAGGGAACGCTGCCGCGCGTGCGGCAGACGGCGTACGTAGTGGGCCGCGCGCACAAGACCGCGGCGCTCGGGCGCATCCTCGACGTCGAAGTGCCGACGCTCGCGTTCGTGTTCTGCCGAACGCGCACCGAGGTGGACGAGCTCACCGAGACTCTCAACGGCCGCGGCTATCGGTCCGAGGCGCTGCACGGTGGCATGTCGCAGGAGCAGCGTGACCGGGTGATGCGGCGCGTTCGCAGCGGCTCGACGGATCTCCTCATCGCCACGGACGTCGCGGCGCGCGGACTCGACGTCGAGCAGGTCTCGCACGTCGTGAACTACGACGTGCCCTCTGCGCCAGAAGCGTACGTGCACCGCATCGGACGCACGGGGCGCGCGGGCCGCGAGGGCATCGCGATCACGCTGGTCGAGCCGCGCGAGCATCGTCTGCTTCGCAACATCGAGCACGTGACGAAGCAGAAGATCGAGATCGCGACGGTGCCGACAGTGGCGGATCTCCGCGCGCGTCGCCTCGAGCTCACGCGCGGTGCGCTGGAGGAAGCGCTGCTCGAGGGCGAGGCTTCGCTCGAGACGTATCGCGTCGTCGTCAACGCGCTCGCCGCCGAGTACGATGTCGTGGACATCGCGGCGGCGGCGGTGAAGCTGGCCGAGGAGAGCCGTCTCGAAAGCGGCGCCGACGAGCAGGAGATTCCGGAAGCGCAGGTGCGCCAACGCTCCCGCGAGGGCCGCGACGAGCGCGGGCCGCGTGTGGATCGTCCGCCTCGCGCCGATCGTGGGGATCGTGGGGGTCGCTTCGAGCGGGAGCCACGGTTCGCGCGAGATCGCGGTGGCCGATCCGAGCGCGAGCCGCATGGCGATCGTGCGGCGGGTCGTCGTTCGCGCGGCCGGCAGAACGAATTCGACGTGACGCGCGTGTACGTCGGCGCGGGTCGCACGGCGGGCATTCGGCCGGGCGATCTCGTCGGCGCGATCGCGAATGAGGCGCGGATCGACTCGCGCAGCATCGGCGCGATCGAGGTCGCTGATCGCTTCTCGCTGGTCGAGGTGCCGGAGGCGATGGCCGACCAGATCATCGACGCGCTCCGGAACACGACGATCAAGGGCAAGCGTGTGTCGGTGCGTCGCGATCGCGACTTCGAGTCCGGCGGCCGCGACTAGCTGTCATTCCGAGCGGAGGGCCGCAGGCCGGGCGTCGTCATTCCGAGCGGAGCCGCTCAAGCGGCGGAGGCGAGGAATCGCCATCCTCCCGGTAGAGGGACACGCCCCTCAGTCGGGACGACGGCGATTCCTCGCCTCCGCCGCTTGCGCGGCTCCGCTCGGAATGACAATGCCCGGCGATTCCTCGCCTCGGGCGCTGCGCGCTCCGGTCGGAATGACAGGCTAGCGTCTGTCGCCGCCGTGCGCGGCGCGCTATATCCAAAAAAATCCCTCGAATTCCGGAGTGGCTCATGCGCCCAGACTCGTCCGTTCTCATGGCTCTCGTCCTGGCGGCGTGCTCCGTCGAGCGGTCCGAGCCGCGAACCGCCGGCGGCGACACGGATAAGACCTTCAAGCCGACGCAGTACTCCGTCGCCGATTTCTATGCGAACAAGGACTACTTCGGCGCGTCGTTCTCGCCCGACCGCCAGAAGATTCTCGTCGGCTCCAACTCGTCAGGCATCTGGAACGCGTACGCCGTGCCCGTCGCCGGCGGTGACCTCGAGCCGCTGACGTCGTCCGCGACGAATTCCATCTTCCCCGTCTCGTACTTCCCTAACGACGGCCGGATCATCTACTCGTCCGATCAGGGCGGCAATGAGCTGTCGCACCTGTACGTCCGCAACGCGGCTGGCTCGGTCACGGACGTCACGCCCGGTACCAGGCACGTCGCGCGGTTCGTCGGGTGGTCCGGCGACGACAAGTCGTTCTTCATCACCACGAACGAGCGCGACCAGCGCTTCTTCGACCTGTACGAGGTGAAGACCGACGGGCTCACGAAGACGCTCGTGTACAAGAACACCGACGGGTACAACATCGGCGGCGTGTCGCGTGACAAGCGCTACCTCGCGCTCGCGAAGAGCTACACGACGTCCGACCAGGACATCTTCCTGCACGATCTCCAGAAGAATTCCGCGACGAACATCACGAAGCACACCGGCACGGTGAACAACACACCGGCCGACTTCTCGCCCGATGGGACAAAGTTGCTGTTCGTGTCGGACAGCGGCCGCGAGTTCACGTCGCTCCGCAGCTACGACCTGATCGACGGGACGAAGAAACCGGTCTACGAGCAGAACTGGGACATCACGAACGCCAGCTACTCGAAGAGCGGGAAGTACCTCGTGGTCGGCGTGAACGACGACTCGAAGTTCGCGGCGCGCGTGCTCGACGCGAAGACGATGCAGCCGGTGTCACTTCCGGGTCTGCCGACGGGACTCGTGCGAGGCATCAACATCGCACCGAACGACTCGCTGATCGCGTTCTACGCGAGCGACGGCAGTGTTCCGGACGAGCTGTACGTCGCCAGCTTCGGTGCCGCGCCGCGGCGGGTCACGAACGCGCTCGACACGAGGATGAAGCGCAGCGACCTCGTCGTCCCGAGCGTGGTGCGCTTCAGGTCGTACGACAGTCTCGAGATTCCGGGCGTTCTCTACAAGCCGCATCAGGCCGCGCCTGACGCGAAAGCGCCGGCCATGGTGCTCGTGCACGGCGGTCCGGGCGGACAGGCGCAGGTCGGCTACTTCCAACTGACACAGGCGCTCGCGAACCGCGGCTACGTCGTGTTCGACATCAACAACCGCGGCTCGAGCGGCTACGGCAAGACGTTCTATCAGATGGATGACCGCAAGCACGGTGAAGCCGACCTGGGTGACGTCGTCGCGGCCAAGCGCCTGCTCGCGAGCCTGGGCTACGTGGACACGACGAAGATCGGCATCATCGGCGGCAGCTATGGCGGTTACATGACGCTCGCCGCCGTCACGCTGCAGCCGGACGCGTTCAAGATAGGCGTCGATCTCTTCGGGATCTCGAACTGGGTGCGTACCCTGAACAACATCCCACCCTACTGGGAGTCGTTCCGCGAAGCGCTCTACACGGAGATGGGCGATCCGAAGACCGACTCCGCGAGGCTCCGCCGGATCTCGCCGCTGTTCAATGCGGACAAGATCAAGGTCCCGCTCATGGTGCTCCAGGGCGCGAACGATCCGCGCGTGCTTCAGGTCGAGTCCGATGAGATCGTCGCCGCGGCCAGGAAGAACGGCGTGCCGGTGGAATACGTCGTCTTCCCCGACGAGGGCCACGGCTTCGTGAAGAAGGAGAACGAGATCCGCGGCTACAGCGGCATTCTCGCCTTCCTCGACACGCATCTGAAAGGCGAGAAGCCGCTCGCCGCCGACTCCGCTGCCAGTGTCACGGTCCCCGTGACCACCGCGGACTCGACGAAGGGAGCGGCGAAGAAGTGAGCCCGGGCGCGACGGCTCGCGTCGCGCGAGCAGCGGCGTCGGCGTTGACGTACGACGTCGTGGCGGCGCCAATCGGCCGGCTCATCGTCGCGAGCGATGGGTCGGCCGTCGCGGGCGTGTGGATGGCGAACGCGAGCCCGAGCGACGATCAGTGGGAGCGACAGCGCGGCACCGACCCGGTGCTGGCCGAGGCACGCCGCGAGCTCCTCGCGTATTTCGACGGTACGCTGCGGGAGTTCCGCATACCGCTGGCGCCTAACGGGACGGAGTTTCAGCGTCGCGTGTGGACGGCGCTGACGCACATCCCGTACGGGACGACGATCAGCTACGCCGACCTCGCGCGACGCTTGGGTAACCTGACGGCCGTGCGCGCCGTCGGTGCCGCGAACGGACGCAATCCGATCCCGGTCATCGTGCCGTGCCACCGCGTCATCGGGAGCGACGGGTCGCTCACCGGCTTCGGCGGCGGCCTCGATCGAAAGCGCTGGCTCCTCCATCACGAGGGCGCGCTCGCCGGTGGACAGGAAGACCTCGGCGTCTGACAGCGGCGGAGGCCGAACGGGCCATTGACGCCGGCCGCACGCCGGCGCATCGTCCCCGGAGGCGACCATCCACGCCCAACCTCTCGAGATCGCGCCCCAGCCGCGGTCCTGTGTGAGGCAAAGGGGGGCACACTCCCGGATCCGACTCGTCTGTCCTTTGTGTTCACCGCGGTGCGTTGCTGGGGAGCTACCCGTGGTGCATCCAAAGGAGACATGACGATGCCACGAGAAAAGGATCTCAAGCGCCTCGTTCGCGCTCGCATGACGAAGACGGGTGAAGCGTATACCGCCGCCCGCACCCAGATCCTCCGAAAGACGAGCACGCCCAAACCGGACTACGCCACCGTCGCGGGGATGGCCGACGCTCCGCTGAAGGCGAAGACGGGCCGCAGCTGGGAGCAGTGGGTCCGCACGCTCGACGCACATGATGCCGCCCAGATGGCGCATCCGGACATCGCCCGACTCGTGAGCGACACGTACGGGGTACAGGCGTGGTGGACACAGACAGTGACCGTCGGCTACGAGCGCATCAAGGGGCTGCGCGTCCGCGGCCAGCGACGCGACGGCACGTACGAGGCGAGCAAGTCGCGCACGTTCAATGTCCCGGTGGCCGAGCTGTTCGATGCGTGGGCGGAGGCGCCGGCTCGCAAGCGCTGGCTCGACGCTGCGGGCGCGAAGGTGCGCTCGGCGACAGCGCCGAAGGCCATGAGGATCCTGTGGCCGGATGGCAGCGTCGTGATCGCCGGCTTCACGGCGAAGGGTCCCGCGAAGAGCTCCGTGGCTATTGCTCACACGAAGCTGGCGGACCGTGAAACGGCGAACCAGCTCAAGGGGTATTGGGCCGAGCGGTTCGACGCGCTGGCTGACGTTCTTCGCTCACACTGACCAGCCGCGTTAGGTCTCATGCGCCGACGTATGCATTGCCCAACAACCAGCATTACCGTCGGCGCATGAGACGCGGGCTCGTCCTCGGCAAGTTCCTGCCGTATCACGCCGGCCATGCGCATCTCATTCGCACGGCGCGCGCAGCGGTCGACGAGCTCGTCGTCCTCGTGTGCTCCATTGCGCGCGAGCCGATACCGGGCGCGACGCGGTTTGGATGGGTGCGCGACTCGCATCCGGATTGCCGCGTCGTCCACGTCGCCGAGGACGTTCCGCAGTCGCCTGACGAAAGTGACGACTTCTGGCCGATCTGGACCGACCTGATCGCCCGCCACGCTGGCGAGGTGACGACCGTCTTCACGTCCGAGCCCTACGGCGACGAGCTCGCGAAACGAGTCGGGGCAACGCACGTGTCCGTGGACCCGGAGCGCCTGACGGTGCCCGTCTCCGCAACGGCAATCCGAGGGGACCCCCTCCGCTACTGGGAGTACGTTCCGCCCGCGGTACGGCCGTACTACGCGCTTCGCGTCGTGCTTCTCGGGACCGAGTCGACGGGAAAGACGACACTGTCCGAACGGCTCGCCCGACGATTCGAGACGGTGATGGTGCCCGAGTACGGCCGCCCGTACTGCGACACGCGTCCCGCACTGACGCTCGCGCTCCACGACTTCGAGGCGATCGCCTGGGGACAGGCGACCTGGGAGGACGAAGCGGCGTTAGGCGCGAATCGCCTGCTGATCTGCGACACCGACCTCCACACCACCGCGACCTGGAGTGATCTCGTCGTCGGGAGCCGGCCGGCCTGGCTCACGGACGCCGCGCGCGCGCGGCACTATGACCTCGTCCTGCTGTTCGACCACGAGGGCACGCCATGGGTCGACGACGGCACGCGCGTGCTCAGTGGACGGCGGGCCGAGCATACGCGGCGGTTGCGCGACGAGCTCGATGCCGCGGGTCGCCGCTACACCTGGATCAGTGGCGACTTCGCGCATCGCGAGCGCGAGGCCGAGCGGCTCGTCGTCGAGCTGCTGGGCCGGGCACCGTCGCTGCCGATCGGCGCGCGGCCAGTCGCGCGACAGCCGTAGTAGGAGCGCGGCCAACCGCCGCCGATCCGAGCGGTGACACTTCCCCCGGTACCGCGCCGTAAATGATTTGAATCACCGGCGTCGAGGTCGGGCCTCCATGGAAAACACGTCGAACACCGCAGCGACCGGCTCCACGAGCAGGTCGCCCAATGCTGTCCCCCACTCCGACAGCATCATGATGTGGGGTGCCAAGGGTTCCGGGAAATCGGTCTACATCGCGTCGCTGGTGTACTGGAGCCCGCCCGCCGACGCCGCGCGTCGCGTGTGCGTACTGCCCGCGAACTCGACGGCCGCGGAATGGGTCGCGGACCGCGTCAGAAATTTGACGCGGTGGGAACCGGGAACGGGGAACGGGGAACCGAGAGCAGGCAGCGAGCAGCACGCAGCCTCGGTTCCCGGTTCCCCGTTCCCAGTTCCCGAGATCTACAAAACGATGACGGAGCGCCGCCTCGACTTCCGTCTCTACACGCTTCCGACAACTGTCGGACCCATCACGCGACTCCTCAACACCGAGTCGCGCTACGAGGCCAGCCTCAACTTCTGGGACGTCCCCGGCGAAGTGTATGACGGCGACATCCCGCCCAACATTCTGCGCGAGATGACCCGTGCACGCGGGCTCATCCTGCTCATCAACCCGAGCTTCGTGCCCGACGAGGGGCGCGAGCGCTACTACATGCGGTTCTTCGACCGCACCCTCGGCCGACTCAAGTTCGCGCTTGCCGACGCCGCGCGAAAAGGCGACCGCGTCCCATTCGACCCGCGCACCAACCAGCTCACCATTCCCGTGGCGGTGTGTCTCAGCCAGATCGACCGCTCGCCGCAATTCATGGACGCCGAGCCGAAGACGCTGTTCGAGGAGACGGTCGGCGACACGGCGCCGATCCTCTACTCGTGGCTCACGACGTTCGACATCTTCAAGCTCTCGGCGTTAGGCAGGCCGTTGCGACACGTCGACGGTCGCGAGGTGCTCGACGGCGAGCCACAGCCGAAGTTCGTGCATCTGCCCATCTCGTGGATCGTTGCCCAGACCGGTGACCGGCACCAGCGGCACGGTGATGCGGCCCTCGGCCGGGGCGGCGCGCGATGACCGTCCAACCCTCCGCCGGCGGTCCGCGCCGAGCCATCTGGGGGCTCGTCAACGACGGCTACGCGCTCGTCGCGAAGACCGCGAACCTCACGCACGACGAGGCGTTCGAGCTGTGCCGGGTGCCCGACATCGGCGACCCCAGCGCGTATCTCGACCACGGCGTCGCGTACCTCCAGGCGCCAAAGTGGGGCCACGTGTTCGCGCGCTACTTCACGAACGCCGAGCGCGACTCGGCTGGCCGCGCGTCGCTCGTGTACGACGTCGTCGCACTGTCCGACGCCGACTTCGCCGCGCTCGGCAATGACGCGTTTCGGGCACTGCCGCCATTCGCCGGCGACCGAAAGCCCGAGCGGTTTGGCGAGCTCCCCCTTCCCGTCATCACGCCATGTGACGACGCGACCGAAGCCGCTCGGCTCGCGACCCTGCTCGCGCAGGTCGACCAGGCGGCGGTCACGACGCTGCTCGGTGCGCTGCTCGCGGGCGACCGCGTCCTCTGCATCGCTCCCGGGCTCCGGCTCGACACGGTCGAATGCCTGACGCTGCTGCTGCCGCCGGCGCTGCGCCCGCTCGTGACGTTCCAGATCCCGACCGTCGACGCTCCGAAGTACGCGCCGAGGCTGACCGTCGCCGAGCGTGGTCATGCGCTGCTGGTCGAGCGCGAATGGGACGTCGTGCTGCCGCGCGATACCGATGATCCCCGGCTCGACGAGTCGACGTCGATCGCGGAACGGCTCCTGACGTTAGGCCGCACGGACGATCGGCTCCATCGGGCGTGGGTGGCGAGCTCGGCGTACGCCGCTGGGCGCGTCGATCTGGCCACGGCGGTTGCGGGCACCGTTCGCATGGATCTGCTGCGGGAAGGGCTGCGGACCGGGGACCTCAAGCGGACGGTGCTCGTCGCCGCCCGCGCGGAGACCGCTGAGGAACGACGGTGGCTGGCAGAGGCCATCTTCGAGCAGGCGAAGCCCGACCGTGTGGCGGTCGCGCTCGCCGACGTCGTTCGTGGTGAACAGCGCGGAGCGTGGCCGGCGGTGCACGCGCTGGCAAGCGCCGTCGCGCAAAGCCGCGAGCAGCAGCCTAAGCGGTTCGCGGCATTCTTCACCACGCTGCTCGACGGCCTGCGCGATGTGCAGCGGCCGGCCGGCGACACGACCGCGCGCGATGTGCACGTCATGCTTGCGTGCGCGATGGCGTCGCTCGATGATCTCGGCCGCTTCCTGGACATCGCCGATCCCGACCTGCCGTGGGAAATCGCGTGGCGCGATGGCAGCGCACGCTGGGTGAAGGGACGCTCTCACGTCGCCCGGCTGTTCGACGCCCTCGCCGCGAAGGGTGCGACGTACGCCGATGCGATCGACGGTGTGCACGCGATCGGCAGCGTGGCTGCGACGACGACAGGTCGGGCGCGTGGCCGGGCAACGGCGATCGGGCTCTCGCTCGTCAGGCGGACGCTGCGCGACCGAGCGACGCTCGAGCCGCCGGATCGGCTTGGCGCACTAGTCGAGGGACTGATGCGCGTCTGGGCGTCGGATGGCGCGACGGGTGAGCGAAGTACTGTACCTGCCGCGACGGAATTCGAGCTGTCGCTGCGCCGGTTCCTTGGAATCGGCGGGCCAACCGTCGATCCGCGCCGGATGGCCGCCGATTTCTCACGAACGCTTGCCGAGTTGCCCGATGGCGGCGATGCCGAGCTGCTCGGCTGGGTGATCGCCGTTCTGGAGCGTGCGCATGCTGGCGCGCTGGGCGAGCTCACGGTTCGCGCCGTCTCGGCGGTACTCGACGAGCAGCGGCGGCTCTCTTCGCGGCCGGAGCTGCCGTCGGTGATTGGGCGTGTGATGCTGCACTTCGCAGCGAGCGACGCATCGTTCGTGTTCCGGCCGGTGTGGCTGGACATCTCGCGTCAGGCGGACGACGCGTCGAGGCGTGAGTTGCTCATTCGAGCCCTCGCCTGGGTCGCGCGCGGGTATGCGTCGGGGCGATTCACGGTCGGCGCCTTCGCCGATGCATGTGTCGTCACTGGCGTTGAAGGCGTCGCGATCGATACGGCGACGGCGGAGCATCTCGTTCCACATCTCGCGTCCGTTGCCGCGGCGCGAGGCGGATCGACCGAGCTCGCATTGCTTGCGGCGATGGTCGGGTCGCTGGCGACGCCGGCCGCGGCGGCGCGGCTCTCCGACGCGCTGCTCGGTGGCGCGGATCCGGGCATTGCGGACGGTGTACGGATGCGGAGGCTCGCGCTTGCGCTACACGAGATCGAGCGAGTACGAGACGAGCAACGGTATGACGAGGCGCGCGCGACGCTGCGCCGCGTGCTGGCGCGACAGGTGCTGTCCGCTGACGAGGAGCGAACCCTCCGTGTCTTCCTGGGTGTCGAAGATGGGACGGTCGTGCGTCGCCTGCTCGGACGCTTGCCGAGCCTGACGCCACGTGGCGCGGCCGTGGTAGGGGATCGCCGATGACAGCACCACCGATGCCCACGTCGCCTGTTGCTCCGCCGCCGGTCACGCCGGTGCCCGCGCTGGGCCCGGGCGACACGCACGATGGGTTCTTCCTCTGGGGGGCGCCGAAGGCCGGGAAAAGCGGGTTCATCGGCGCGCTGTACGGCCTCTCGCGCGGGGAAGATACCGAGCGATGGACGGCGCATCCCAAGGACTGCGACGATCCGCACACGCAGGAGATGGTGCTGCGCGCGCACGAGGAGCTGAGCGGGCGACGCAACACCAAGACCGGCGTCCGCGACACGCCGTATCGCCCGCTCCGCCTAACGCTGCGCAAGATGAAGAGCGGGCGTCAGGTGAGCGCGCTGGGCGTCGCGCTCGTCGATCCCGCCGGGGAGTTCTCGGTCGATCCGGCGCACCGTCTGAGTTCGGCCGGGAAATATCTGTACCGCCAGGTCGCGACGAGTCACGGCGTGCTCTGGCTGTTCGAAGCCACGCCCGATGGGAGCGCGTCGACGCTCGACCGGCTCCTGATTCTCGAACAGCTCGTCGCGCTCATCGAGGCCGGCGGCTCCCCGCAGCTGGACCTGCCGGTCGCCATCTGCCTGAGCAAGATCGACTGTCTGTCGGAGGAGCGACGCCGTGCCGCGCTCGCATACCCGACGCAGGCGCTGCTCGATCATCTCGGCGCGACGTCGCTGACATGGTTCGAAGCCGTGTGTCCGACGCTTCGCTGCTTTGCGGTCTCGTCAGCCGGCGTTGTGCCGGACAAGGTTCGCCCGATCGGGCTGAACGAAGTGCTCGACTGGTTGGAGGAACAGCGTGCGCGCCGCATTCGCACGGCCCGCGCGACCGCGATGCGGGGGCGAGCGTTCGAGCTCGTGAAGCGGTGGGGCGCGGCCGTCGTACGCGGCACGGCCATGGTTGCCGTGACCGCTGGCGTCACGTACGGTGGCGTCCGCGCGATCGACAAGCTGCGAGAGTCGTTCGCACCGCGTGCAGCCGCGGATGTGCTGGAGCCGCCTACACCTAACGTCGATGTATCGCCGGCGAGACCGCCAGCCCCGTCGCCCGTGACACCGAGCACCCCGCGGCGATCGTCGGCACCGAGAAGGTCGACCTCCCCGCCACGTGAGTCGGGCGGAGCCGGCGTTCGCTCACCGGCGCGGCGGACCGCGGTGTTCGACGTGCGAGCACAACGCGACAGCATGCGTGCCGCGTTCGAGGAGGGCATGGCCGTCCAGCGCGATGGCCAGTCCGGCAAGCCGTGGTTCCGGCGTGCGTACGCACACGCGACACGCGTGATCGAGCACGGCGGTGCGGGGAGCCGCGAGTACACGCCCGAGCGGCTGCTGCGGGCGCGGGCCTGCCTCGTCGGCCAGCTCGATTGCCCCGCCATCGCAGTGAGCGAGGACCTGACGTGGGTGCTGGTCTTCGGCGATGCGGCGCAGCGCCGTACGGCGATGCGTCTGCTCGACCGGATCGGCGCATGACGCTCACCATCGCGCTCGTTCTGTCGGTCCTGGTGACCGGCGCGCTGGCGTACGGCGTGTGGCGGTTCCCCACGCGGCTTCCGCGCATCGCAACGTTGATGGCCGTCGGAGCGCCGTTGGTGCTTCTCGCGGCGGTGATGCGCGGCCGTTCCGACGCGCGCTCAGGGTATTCGCTGCAGGTCGTCGGACAGTACGCGTTTCTGCTCGACACGGTACGCGTCGGCGCCGGCCCCGGCGCGGACGTTCGCATTCCGGGTCCGAGCGGCGGCCGCGGCGCGAGCGGGCCGGTGTCGGTCTACTTCCGGCCTAACGACTCATCGTTCGTCGTGCGAGCCGGTTCCGGGGCGCCGCCCGTCCTCGCAGGCGGACGCGTCCTGGCCGCAGCCGCGGTGGGAAGGAACACGACACTCGCGCTGACGAAGGCCGGTGCCGCCGCGGTCACGGTGCGGATCGGAATGCCGTGGTGGCCTCTCGGATGCACGACGCGCATCCCGCAGCTCTGCAGGGAGCGTACGATCGACGCCGGTGGCGTGAGCGTCCAGGCGCGCGTCACGGAAGGCGGCGTGTGGAGCGACGCGCTCGATCCGATGCTCGCGCGCGTACCGCCATTCGTGCTGTTCCAAAGGAACGGCCGCGTGTACGTCGCGCCCGGCGCCCGAACCACGATCACCGCCAACGGTGCGGCGCTTCCGTCGGAAGCACGAGCGGCCGATGGGTCCATCGAGATCGGCCTCGGACGCGAGACGGCACGCCTTGGCCTTTCCGCCGACCGGCGCACGAACCGGATGCGCATCCTGTTCGGCGGCCGGCTTGTCGGTGAGCGCTGGCCGCTTCACGCCGGCGACGACCGAACCGTGCATCGTGTGTCGTACGGGGCGCCGGCTTCGCCCGGAACGTTGCCGCTGATCGATCTCGCCGGTACGCCGTTAGGCGCGTCCGCCACGGCGTACTCCGGCGCGCTGGAGTGGGGGCCGGACCAGTGGCGCTGGCATGCTGACGGCCGCTCATCTGTGCTGCCGGTGGGCCAGACCGTGCTCCTGCCAGGAACCGGCAACGCACGCGACGAACGCGGCCACCTCGTCAGACTCTCGGAGAGTGCCGGCGCAGTTGGTCCGCTCGCCAGTATCGGCCTGGTCTGGGTGCTCGGTGCACTCCTCCTCGTTACGTCTGCGGGAATGGCGACCGGTGCGATCCCGGCCCTCAGGATCGGTGTGCTGGGGCTGGCCTATACACTGGCGATGGTGCGAGCGACGATCGCGGTTCGTGTCGCGACGTCGGAGCCGTTCAATGCCGAAGCGGTTCCGACGACCCTCGTCTTCCTCATTGCGTTCCCGGTGCTCGTCTGGCTGCTGGAGCGTTTGCGCGAGGCGGACTGGGCGCGGCTTCGCAGCGGTATTGGGAGCGGGCTGCAGTGGCGGTTCGCGGGCCAGCTCATGGTTGTGCCGGCGGCTGCGATCGCGACGTACGTGCTGGCCGGGGGTATCGACCGGGCGCTGTTCGTCACGTTCATCGTCGTGGCTGGCACCGGCGGACTCCTGCTGCTCCAGTCGCTGCTCGTGCCGCGTGAGGCGCGGACGCTCGCGATCGCTGCGCCTCTTGGAATGTTCGAGATCGGTGCGGAGCGAGGCTTCTCGAGCCGGCACCTCATGCGCGCAGTGAGCACACTGCTCGTGCTCGTCGTCCTCTACATCGCGCTCGCGCTGTCGCTGCGCGGGGTACCGCCCTACCTCAGCATGGCGGCGTACGCGGTGGTGCTCGTGCTCGTTTACAGCGCGGCCGAGCTGCGCGGGCGGGTCTGGCCGCGTATTCCGCCTGCGCGCCACGTGCTGACTGTGCGCGTCATCGCCGCGTTCGGTGGCGTCGCCGGCGTGATGAGCGGACTCACGCTGCTTGGCGGACGACCTGTCGCGGCGATCATCGCCGGCGTCGTGGGCGCGCTCGCCGCGACACTGGCCGCGCGATTCGTACTGGCGCCGCTCGTTGGGCCCGTCAAGCTCTGGCCATACCGTCGGCAGGACATCCTGCCGCCCCTGTGGTTCGCTTCGGCGCCCGTCATGCTGCTGCTCGTCGCACAGTGGGGTGCAGTCCGGCGGCTGGGGATCACGTTAGGCTTCGCGCTCGCGATCGCCGGCTTGCTGCTCGTCGTGCGCGTGTTCGCCGTGCTGTGGCATCGCGAGACGAAGGAGCGCATCGACGCGCACCTGCGCGGGACGACACCCGCCGGAGAGACCCCACGTCGAACGCCGATGTTCGTTCTGCTCGCGCTCACGGTCTATGCCGGGTACCTGGGCGCCGACCGCGGCTTGATGTTGCTGCTCGTGACGTCGGTCCTCGCGACGCTCGTGATGGCGATGGCCATGCTCGGTCGCAGGCGGCTGGCGGTGTCGGTGCTCGCGCTCGTCGTCACGCTGGGAAGTGTCGGCGCCTGGCTTCGCGTGTCGCCGACGGAGCTCGCGTCGCGACCCATGACGCTCGCGACGCCTCAGGTCCGGTTCGCTGCGGTGCGCCATCCACGGGCGCTCGAGCGACAGCTGCTCGTGGCTCGAAGCGGTGCCGCGCGCGAGATCGTCAGCACGCTCCAGCAGGATTGGGGCATGCGTGCGTACGCGGCATCCGGGCAGACGTGGGGCAACGGTCTGTACGGCACGACGTACACGCGCCGCGCCATCTCCGAGGACGTGGCGCTGACCGACAACGCGTTTGCCGTGTTCGTGCTGAGCGAGCATGGCTTCGCGGGCGGCGCCGTGCTGCTCTCCGTCTACCTCACACTTGCCCTGCTGCTGCTCGGGAGCGCGACCATCGCCGGCCGCGCCGTGAACGAAGTACCGCGTGGCATCCTGCTCGGCGGCCTCGCGATGTACGTGGCGGTACCGGCAGTGTACATGGCGGCGGCGAACGTCTCACTGCTGCCGCTCACCGGACAGAACCTCCCGCTCCTCGGCCTGCGGTCGGGTGCGGACGTCGCGTTCGCGTCGTGGACGCTCGCGCTCGCGGTCATCGCGCTGCCGCGCGCCGCTGGTGTGGCCCGCGGCGTCACGCATCGGGCCGAGATCAACAGCCGAGCGATGCGCCGGCTGGCGATGATTCTCGGTGCGGCGGCGGCGCTGATCGTGCTGGCCGGCGCGATCGTCATGCGATCGCTGTATCGGGCGACGCACCGTGAGGTCGCGCCATTCCAGCTTGCGGTGTTCGCGGCCGGGCTGCGCGGCGCGGTCGAGCGTGCCGACATCGTGCAGAACGGCGACTCGATCGTCGCCGGGCCAGCCGCGCGCGGAAAGCTCGGCTACCGCGATGGCGATTTCGTTCTGGCGACGCTGGATCGCGCAAACGCGTTCGCCGCGAACCGCGCGGAATACCGCTCCCATTGTGTGGAGCGTGCAGCGTGGCTGCGTGGCGACGCGTCGGGTGTGCAGGTGTCGGACGGGCCGTGCAAGGTGGACGCGCCGCTGGGAAGCGGCGGGGCGTGGACCGGGCGGCTCATTGGCGGCGCCACGCTCGCGACCTCGGATACGACGAGGCGGCACAGACTCGTCGACGTGGAATCCGACGTCGTGCTCGCTGGTGGTGCGAGCGGGATCCTGCTGGCGCCGGATGCTGTTGACGCGATTCGCGTCTCGTGTCGCGATACGACCGTCGCATTCGGCGCGAGCGCGGAGATCGCCTGCCTGCGCGACGCGCGCGTTCGGGCACGCCGCGCCGGGAAAGGGGCGGCGGTGGTAGACATCGTGGCGGCTGGCGCTGGCGTGACGAAGAACGGCCGCCCTCTGTCGTCGGGCGAGCGCCTCCGGTTCGGCGACATCGTGGCAATCGACAGCGCGGCGACATGGGTGGTGGATGCGACGCCCCGCGCATCGTTCGCCTATGCGCGTGAGCGCAACGGCCAGTTCGTGCGTGCCATCATGCCGACCACGCCGGCGCTTCTCGCCCGACTCGACTCGCTGCTGTCGGACGGTCTGCTGCTGCGTGCTCGCGAAACAACGTCGGACGTCGCGCTGACGGTCGATCGCGCTGCCATCGATGCGGTGCAGCACGGCCTCGACCGACGGTGCGCCGACGCCGCGTCAGGCGGCGTGCGCCAATGCTCGGCGATGTTGGTCGATGCGGAGACCGGCGACATCCTTGTCTTCGCAGACTGGGCCAAGCCCGGCCGTCGCGTCGGCCGGTATGCGGCGCTGGACCACAACTTCCGCAACCATCGGGCAGCGTCCACGGTGAAGCCGTTCATCGCGGCGGCGGTGCTCAACGAGTACCCGGCGCTCACGTCGCTCGTCGTGGATCACCCCGGCGAGCGGTTCACGAGCGCGGCCGGCTGGCCACTCGGATCCACGACGCCGATGAAGTCCGAGCGGCATGGGTGTCCGCGAGCGCAAATCGCGTGGGACTGCTTCCTCCCGAATTCCAACAATCTTTACGCGGTTACCCTCGGGTTCCTCGGTGCCGCGGAACGGGGCACGGGCGGCATGCCGGCGTTAGGTGGAGTGGTCGAGGGTCCGTCCTACTCGCTGGACGGTCATCGCATGCCGCAGCGGCCGCGGTTCGCGGTACGGAACGGGCGACGCGTCGTCGCGGAGTCTCCACTCGCCCAGCAGCTGGGCACGCTGTTCGACGCGCGCATCGGTCGTCAGGCCGGT
>Ga0207674_10002456_pt1 | contig 23387 bp, 22 predicted proteins | sample KBSCornC72_FD_184303 | JGI IMG/M metagenome (GOLD analysis project Ga0207674, IMG submission 184303) | Corn rhizosphere microbial communities from Kellogg Biological Station, Michigan, USA - KBS Corn C7-2 (SPAdes) (version 2) | ecosystem: Host-associated > Plants > Roots > Rhizosphere > Soil ...
TTTCCGCAGCGACATAGACGTAATTCGGGTTGAAGGAGATGGCCAGATTGGCTGGAATGGTCCACGGGGTCGTGGTCCAGATCAACCCAAAGACGCGTTTGCCTTTTAGTGCAGGATCGATCGCGGCAGGGTCCGACGTCAGCGCAAAACGAACCCAGATCGACGGGCTGTTGTGATTCTCGTGTTCGACTTCGGCTTCGGCCAGAGCGGTGCGATCGTGGGTGCACCAGTTCACCGGCTTGAGGCCTTTATAGACGTAGCCTTTGTCCAGGAAATCGACGAACGCGCCGGCGATCACGGCTTCGTACTCGGCGCTCATGGTCAAGTAGGGATCCGACCACCGCCCGAAGACTCCCAGGCGGATGAAATCCTTGCGCTGCAGATCGACGTATTTGGCCGCGTATTTCCGGCAGGCGGCGCGGATTTCGATGGGCGACATGCTGGCCCGTTTGGAGCCAAGCTCGCTCTCCACTTTGTGCTCAATCGGGAGGCCGTGACAATCCCATCCGGGGACGTAGGGCGAGTCGAAGCCCTCCATGGTCTTGACCTTGACGATGAAGTCCTTCAGCAGCTTGTTCAGCGCATGGCCCAGGTGGATATTGCCGTTGGCGTAGGGCGGTCCGTCGTGCAGGATATATTCGGGTTTTCCCTTGCGGGCCTCTCGAATCGCGCTATAGAGTCCGGACTCTTCCCACTGGGCGAGAAGCCTGGGTTCAAGCTGCCCGAGGTTGGCCTTCATGGAAAAGTCGGTTTTAGGAAGGTGGACCGTTTTCTTCAAGTCCATATTCCTCAAATCTGGGTTCACGGATTTGGCGGATTCCATGGGAGGTGTACCCTCCATCCTAACCGATGTTTCGGGGCGAGGTCCAGAAGACCTTCAGAATCAACGCGCTACATCTGTTCGCCGAATGGCATACCTTTCCTGTTGACAGGGGCTTGACTTCAGCTTAAGATTCTCTTTGCCCATGTGGGCGGGCCACGATCGCTTCAGTCAGGTCTACAAGTGAATACTTTCCAAGTTGGAGAGAAGGTGGTGTACCCCAATCACGGGATCGCTACCATCGAAAATATCAGTTCGCGGGCCTTCGCCGGCCAGCTTGAGCGCTTTTATCTCCTCAAAATCACCTATAACAGCCTGACCATTATGGTTCCGTTCTCGCATGTGGGCGAGCTTCGGCTGCGGCGGGTGACGCGCCATAGCGAACTGGCCAGGGTGGTGAACTTCCTCTCGGAAGGCAATTGCACGCGCTATTACGATTGGAAAGATCGCTTCCGGGAGAACACCGAGAAGATGAGGGACGGCAGCTTGCTGGCGGTGGCGGAGGTCCTAAAGAGCCTCCTGATCTTGCAGAGCCAGAAGGTGCTCTCTTTCCGTGAAAAGAAGATGCTGGATCGGGCACGGCATATGCTGATCACCGAGCTCTCCACTTCACGGCGCATGGTTGAGGCCGAAGCCGCGCTGGTGCTGGAAAAGGCGCTGGTGAAGGCTCAATTGCATCTGCCTGAGCCGCTGTAGTTGTTCCCTCTGGTTCTTCCGCTCCATTACTGTCGCGGCTCGGTAGACTTCTACTGCCACCGCCCTATAGCTTCCGAGCCGCGAGAGTCATCGAGCGGTAGTTCTATCGAGGACTGTGCTAAAGGTGTAGTGTGAAGCGCTGGCCTTGGCAAATGTGGTTGATCGTGGTTGCACTGGCCGGTATCGCCTACGTTTTCCTGATGGTGTTCGTGGCTGCGACGCACATCGATTGAACTAGGGCCGAGCGCGCCTGTCCCCTACAAGAACGGTGGCGATTGTAGGGGCGACGCATGCGTCGCCCGACCCTCAGCAGGTGTCGAGAAAGTCTCGACACAGCACCCACGAGTGCGTGCGCCACGGGTCAGCGCGCTGCCGAGGAGATTCGCTGGAGTTTTCGAAGTAAGCTGTCGAGTTTGTCCAGGCGCAGCGCATTCGCTCCATCCGACAGCGCCCGTTCGGGAGCTTCGTGGACCTCGATGAAGACGGCATCGACTCCCACCGCTACCGCAGCGCTCGCTAGGGGTTCGATGAACTCGGGCTGACCACCGGACGCTGTCCCTGCCGCTCCGGGAAGCTGGACACTGTGGGTCGCATCGAATATTACGGGCCATCCGAAGCCGCGCATCGTCGCCAAGCCGCGCATGTCCACAACCAGGTTGTTATAGCCAAACGAAGATCCGCGTTCGGTAAGCAGGATACGGTCATTGCCGGTCGATGCGACTTTGTCAGCAGCGAGCCGGATATCGATGGGCGAAACGAATTGACCCTTCTTGATATTGACCGCGCGTCCGGTGCGGCCGGCTTCGACAAGAATGTCGGTCTGACGGCAAAGGAACGCCGGGATCTGTATGATGTCGGCCGACTCGGCTGCGAGCGCTGCTTGCGCGGGCTCGTGAATGTCGGTCAGAACTGCGATTCCACGATCACGAACGCTCTTCAGAATTCGCAGACCCTCTTTGACACCGGGGCCTCGGTACGAATTCACGCTCGAGCGATTTGCTTTATCGAAAGAGGCTTTGAAAACAAATGGCACATTCAGCTTCGAAAGTTCCGTGGCGAGCATGTGAACGTGCTCCTCGCTCTCGATCACGCAAGGCCCGGCGATTAGCGCAAGCCGTCCGCCGCCGATTTCAACTGTCGGAGTGATGCGCACTATTGGAGGGTAACGGTTTGCCGGCCCGCTGCTGCATGCGCCCGTTTGTCGGGTTGTTTTTCAGCGCGAACGCGGCGGTATTCCAATGCCGCGCCGACAAACGCACGGAACAAAGGATGCGGCTCCAAAGGCTTGGATTTGAACTCGGGATGAAATTGGCATCCCAGGAACCAGGGATGATCGCCCAGCTCGCAGATCTCGACGTACACTCCGTCGGGAGTCTCGCCGGTCAGCTTCAGGCCGTGCTCTTTTAGAATGGCCTCATATTCGCGATTGAATTCGTAGCGATGACGATGGCGCTCGCTGATCTCTCGCCGGCCGTAGGCTTGGCGGGCGAGGCTGTTATCCGCGAGCAGGCAAGGATACGCACCCAGGCGCATGGTTCCACCCAATTCATCGACACCCTTCAACTCGCGCAGTTTGTAAATCACGCGATCTGGCGTAGCCGGATCGAACTCGGTGGAGTTGGCTTGCTCCAGCCCGCAGACGTTACGCGCGAACTCGATCACCATGGTCTGCATCCCCAGGCAGATGCCGAAGTAGGGAACCTTCGACTCGCGCGCATAGCGAATGGCCTGCAGCATTCCCTCGATGCCGCGCCGCCCGAAGCCGCCGGGAACCAGGATGCCGTCGAACGCTTCGAGCTCGGTCGAGGCCTCGGGCCATTTAAGCCGCTCGGCTTCGATCCAGGTGATCTTGACCTTGGCGTCGTGGGCCAGCCCGCCGTGGAGCAGAGCTTCCTTCAGGCTCTTGTACGAATCCTCGTACTCGACGTACTTTCCGACCAAGCCGATGGATACCTGCCGGGTAGGCTGCTTGATGCGGCGCACCATGTCGGTCCAGCCAACCAGATCGCGCGGGCCGGCTTCCATCGCCAGCAGCCGCATGGCGATTTCATCCACACCCTGTTCGGCAAACACCAGAGGCACTTCGTAAACGCTATCGACATCCTTGGCAGTGATGACGGCTTCGACGTTGACGTCGCAGAACAGCGCGATCTTTTCCTTCATCTCCTGCGGTATAGGACGTTCGCTGCGACACAACAGGATATCCGGCTGAATACCGATGGCGCGCAGTTCCTTGACGCTATGCTGGGTGGGTTTCGTCTTCAGCTCTTGCGCAGCGGCAATCCACGGCACCAAAGTCACATGAACGAACAGGGTATTCTCCCGACCCAGCTCGTGACGCAACTGGCGGATCGCTTCAAGGAACGGCAGCGATTCGATATCGCCGACGGTTCCGCCGATTTCGCAGATGACGACATCAGCAGGCGATTGCTCGGACGGATTCGAAACCCGACGCACGGCAGCCTTAATCTCATTGGTCACGTGCGGAATCACTTGCACGGTTTTGCCCAGATAATCGCCGCGGCGCTCGCGCGATATGATCTGTTCGTAGATGCGTCCGCTGGTCAGGTTATTGGCCTGCGATAGCGGCGAGTGGGTGAAGCGCTCGTAGTGACCCAGGTCGAGATCGGTCTCAGCTCCGTCGTCGGTGACGAAGACTTCACCATGTTGGAACGGGCTCATGGTGCCGGGATCGACATTTAGGTAGGGGTCGAATTTCTGAAGCGTGACCTTAAGGCCTCGGCTTTCGAGAAGGCAGCCCAGACTGGCTGCCGCGATCCCTTTACCCAGGGAGGAAACCACACCGCCGGTAACAAATATATATTTCGCCATTATGGATTCACCATTGCTGAAAAAGGGGGACAGACAGCTCTGTCCCCTTTTTCGCGATATTGTCGAATAACTCTGCGACCTGTTTCCAATCTTCGGGCGTATCGACACCCAGGGACTCGTACTCGGTTTCCACCACACGAATCTTGTGCCCGTTTTCGAGGGCGCGCAATTGCTCCAGGCGCTCGGCGCGTTCCAACGGACCGACAGGAAGATCCGGATATGCCAGCAAAAACTCGCGCCGATAGACGTACAAGCCGATGTGCTTAAAATAGGCCGGCGCCTCAGAGGCCTCGCGCGCATAGGGAATCGGCGACCGCGAGAAGTACAGGGCATTGCCCTGACCATCGGTCACCACCTTGACCACGTTGGGATCCTGGACATCTGCGGGCCGCTCAATACGCTTCTTGATGGTTCCCATGTGGACTTCGCCCATATCGTCGTCCAGCAATCCTAGAATGGCAGCATCGATCGCCGCGGGATCGATCATGGGCTCATCGCCCTGGACGTTGACGATGATCTGCGCCTGCGACGCCGAGGCCACTTCGGCAACACGGTCGGTTCCTGAGACGTGGTCGGCGCGAGTCATGACCACACGACCCCCAAATTCTTGCACCGCATCGCGGATTCGTTCATCATCTGTTGCGACGACTACATCCGTCAGATAGCGCGCCTGGCATGTACGTTCCCACACGTGTTGCAGCATGGTCTTACCTGCTATGGGGACAAGGGCTTTGCCGGGAAATCGAGAGGAGAGGTACCGTGCTGGGATTACACCAAGAATCCGTTGCGGCACACTCGAATATAGCACGAACCGCAGGTCGCGAGTTCGGCATTCGGCGTGCACGCCATGGTGTCGTGACTCGGGACTGTTGCTATAATCGGATCAGGTTGCGGGCTATGATGCGTTCGTTTTGGACCATCGCGCTGCTGGGAATTGCACTGTTGCCGCTCACTGCGGACGACCCGGTAGAAAAACGTGCCGAAAACCGGCCGGCCGCGCAAGCGCCGACTATCAACATCCAACCGCGCTCGCGGACGTCTCCTGCTGGCTCTGGGGAAACCATTCTCGATCGCCGGGCCGACCTTCGCATCGATACGACGCTGGTGCTGGTTCCAGTCTCCGTGACGCTGGCTGCTACTGGAAAATTGCTGACCGGCCTGGAAAAGGAAAATTTCGAACTCTCCGAGGACAAGGTCGGGCAGGAGATCGCTTCGTTCGGGAGCGAGGACGTTCCGCTTTCGATCGGTATCGTGTTCGATTGCAGCGGTAGCATGAGCAACAAGCTGGACAGATCGCGGCAAGCCGTCGCTCAATTTTTGCGGACGGCGAATCCTGAAGACGAATTCTTTCTGGTCCAGTTCAACGACCGGCCTGAACTGACCGTGTCTTTCACTTCGCGCCCCGAGGACATACAGGGCCACCTCACATGGGTCCAGTCCAAGGGACGAACGGCTTTGCTGGACGGGGTCGCCATGGCCATGAATGAGATGAAGAAAGCGAAGAACGGCCGAAAAGCCCTGCTGATCATCTCTGATGGCGGGGACAATTCCAGCCGATTTACCGAGAGCGAGGTCCGAAGCTGGGTGCGGGAAGGCGATGTTCAAACCTACGCGATCGGAATCTACGAGCAGATCGGCGCTCGTGGCCGAACCCCTGAAGAATTGGGGGGACCGGGACTGCTCAGCGATCTGGCTGAACAAACCGGCGGGAAGAGTTTTAATGTTGAGAACCTGGCGGATTTGCCGGACGTAGCCGCCAAGATCGGTCTGGAGCTTCGCAATCAATACGTGCTTGGTTATAACCCTAAAAATGCAGCGCATGACGGCAAGTATCGAAAAGTGGAAGTCAAACTGGTCAAAGTTAAGGAACTGCCTCCGCTACGGGCCCGCTATCGTCCAGGATATGTTGCACCTGCACAGTAAGAAATTCCTGATTGGACTGGCGGGAACTGTAGTAACGGTCGCCCTGGTCCATACGCAGGCGCGAGCGCAGGACGAAACTCCCATCTTCCACACTGAGATTAAGGAAGTCACGCTGCATGTCAGCGTAGTGGATAAGAGCGGGAAGCTGATTACCAACATCCCGAAGTCGGCCTTCAAGGTCTATGAGGATAACGTCGAGCAGCCGATCAAACTGTTCCGCCGCGAAGACGTGCCCGTTTCGATGGGTATTCTGGTGGACAACAGCGGCAGCATGAATGACAAGCGAGCGCGTGTAGCCGCGGCGGCACTGGCGATGGTGAAGGCCTCGAATCAAGACGATGAAGTGTTCGTCGTGAATTTCAACGACGACCCTTACCTGGATCAGTCCTTCACGCACGACTCCAAGAAACTCGAAGAGGCACTCGGGAGAATCGACGCGCGCGGAGGAACGGCCATGCGGAGCGCCATCAGCGGCGCACTGGATTACATGAAGACCGACGCTAAGCTCGACAAGAAAGTGCTGGTAGTGGTCACCGACGGAAACGACAATTCCAGCGGCGACAATCCGACGCTGGAGCAACTTCTTCGCAAGGTTCGCGATAGCGGCGTGTTGGTTTACTCTATCGGACTGCTGAGCGAAGAAGAAGCTCGCGAGGCACGGGCGGCTAAGCGTGCCTTGAACGGTCTGGCGGAAACTTCTGCCGGCGGCGCTTACTATCCCAAAGATCTGGCGGAGGTGGAAAGAATTACGCCGGAGATCGCGCATGAGATCCGCAATCAGTATACGGTTGTCTATTCGCCGCTGAACGACAACCTGGACGGGTCATTTCGCAAGATCAAAGTGGAGCTTACCGGACAATTCAAGGGCGCTACGGTGCGGGCCAAGAACGGCTACTACGCCACGCCCGTTACCACTCCCAAGACATCTTCACTCGGTAAAAAGTGATCGGGTTCTTGTGGCGGTCTGCCAAAGGCTATCGACTGACGCCGTGGCGCAGTCCGTATCTACGATGGCGAATCGAGACCTACTGGGGTCTGCACGCAGAACGAATCTCACCGGCAGAGTTTCGGCGCTTCGTGTGGGTGCATCGAACTGAGCTTCTGCGATTCCTGCGGTGGGCGGCCAAAATGGAATCGGCTGTCCAGGCTAGAGGTGCAGCGCCGCGGCCAATTCCTTATCTCCCCGAACCCGCCAGATCTTCGAATCCAGCAGATAGTGCATAAACGCGATGCCCCACAGGGATGCTTGAAGCCATTGCACCGGGAAGATGGCTTGCGGAAGAATATCGGCGACAAAATACAGTCCGACCGCCACGGCAAAATAGTAGCCGAATTTCTGGCCTAGAACGGCCGCCAAGCCATGTTTTTCACGCGAACCTGCCACCTGGTAGCGGTTCTTGTTATGGAACCACATCAGGCGATGATACTGCAGTGAATGAAAAAGGCCCAGCGCCATACCGGCGCGAGTGACTCCGTCTGGTCCGAAGGTCGCAGCGTATCCAAACGCGAGCCATTGCAGGGGGACCAAACCGGCCAGCAACAGCAGCTTGGGTACATTCATCGGCTTTCCGGCGCGCCACTTACGGATTTGGAATGCAGCGTAGATCAGCGTAAACACCGCAAACACGCCGATCGCGCCGGCGGTCACGACGGTCACCAAGGTTCCAGGCGCAAGGCGGGTCCGCACCACAAATAGCGCCAGAGGGATCACGCCTGAAGCCAGCACATACCAACGGTCCAGTTTCATTTCCGCGGCATTGCGTTCCTTGTTTTTGGCCTTCCACAACATCACAAATCCCATGTGCTGCTTGGTGATGTGATAGTTCTGCCAGCAAACGGCAAACAGGAAGAAGAGCGCGCCCTGGCCCGCCATAACTGCCAGAGGTCCGATGAACAGCAGGGGAATCAGGGCCCACAGGAGCCAGCCCAGCCGCCGCCGCTCGTGTTTATCGAAATAGGTTCGTGTGACGGTTCCGGCGACGTGCGGTCCGTCGACTCCCAGTATCCAGATGGCGAATAGCAGGTTATAGGAAAACCCTATTGACAGCAATACGATCGCCAGATAGCCAACTAACGCGGTACCGATGAACCACACCAAGTCGTCTGTCTGGGAAATGATCCAGCGGGTGCCTGAAAATAGCCCAGGCGACTCAATAGGGATGGATGGGGATATCGCGCTGGTGCTCATACTGGTTCTCGGACAGCCATCGGCGGAGCTTGTCTACAACTGTATCAGGTGTTCACCGTACACTAAGACTTACGATGCTGCTCGGGTTGCATCATGTGACCGCGCTGGCGGGCGATCCGCAAGCCAACCTGGATTACTACACCCAGGGTTTGGGCCTGCGCCTGGTCAAACGGACTGTGAATTTCGACGATCCAGGATCGTATCACTTCTATTTTGGCGATCCTGGCGGCCGGCCCGGAACGCTGCTGACGTTCTTCCCCGGTTTCCATCGACAAGTGCGCAGAGGGGCGGGGCAGGCGGTTTCGGTAGCGTACGGGTTTCCGCAACCGCCCGCCGCGAGCCACGATCCCGACCGCCTCGATCTGCAGCTTGTGGAAGGCGAATCGCCCGCGCTGTATTCGGTGACGTTGTGCGAACGCGAGCTTGAGCCGACTGCTATGTTTCTTGAGATGTTGGGATTCGACCAGGTCACTACGCAAAGTAATCGGCATCAATTCGAGCTCGGCGGTGGACGTGCCCGAATCGATGTAATGCATGAGCCGAATACCGAGCGCGGGAAACTGGGAGCCGGTGCGATCCATCACATCGCGTTTCGGGTAGCGGATGAAGCGACTCAGCTCGACTGGCGGGATCGGCTGATGAGCGCCGGCATGCGCGTCAGTCCGGTGAAGGATCGGGCTTATTTTCACTCGATCTACTTTCGGGAGCCGGGCGGAGTGTTGTTTGAAATCGCCACGGACGGTCCGGGGTTTCTGATCGACGAATCCGCCGATGCGCTAGGCACTTCGCTGTGCCTGCCTCCCTGGCTCGAACCGAGCCGCGAGAGCATTCAGGCACGGCTGTCTCCTCTGCAACAGTACGCGAAGACTTCCTCATGACAATTGAATCGGACTTCTTGAACTACGCCGCTGACAAGCTGACGCAACTCTGCGGTCGGATCGAAACTTGCCTTCTAAAGCTCGCGCCGGAGCAGATCTGGATGCGGGGCACGGAGAACCAGAACGCAGTCGGCAACCTGGTGCTGCACCTGAACGGCAACGTGCGCCAATGGATCCTGAGCGGAATCAGCGGAGAGCACTACGCACGGATCCGCGACCTGGAGTTTTCGGCTCGAGGCGGCGAGTCGGCAGCCGCACTCGGGAAGCGTCTTCACGAGACCGTTGACAGCGCCACCAAGCTGCTCCGCTCCCTTCCGCCGGAGCGACTCACCGAGCGGATGACGATCCAGGGACACGATGTGACGCTCGTAGAGGCGATTTTCCACGTCGTCGAGCACTTTTCCGGGCACGCCTCGCAGATTATCTTCATTACCAAGATGGTGACTGGGGAAGATCTCGGATTCTATTCATACTTGTCGAAGCCTCAATCCAATGCGGGAACCACTCCCTAAATGGTGAGAGCATTCCTCTATTTCGGGTTGTTGCTGGCGCCGCTTGCGGCACAGGACACGGTCGAGTACGAGCTGCGATTCCCCAATGCCGCCCACCACGAGGCCGAAGTTCGTGCCACCTTTCGGGGCGTCCGCGGCAGATTGCTCGAGGTCGTGATGAGCCGGTCGTCGCCAGGACGCTACGCGCTGCATGAGTTCGCGAAGAACGTCTATAACCTCCGTGCCATGGATTCGTCCGGCAAACCTGTCCCGGTGGAACGCCCGACTCCCTATCAGTGGAACTTGCGAAGTGCTGATTCGACGATCGTGGTCGAATACACCCTGTTCGGCGATCGCGCGGACGGGACCTACAACGCGATCGATCCGTCGCATGCGCATCTGAATCCGCCGGCCGCTTTTGCATGGGCCCGAGGCTTTGAGAAGACTCCCGTAGCACTGAAGATTCAGATTCCTGCAGGGTCCGATTGGACGGTCGCCACGCAGCTTCCACGAGGTCAAGGCAATACGTGGACAGCGCCGAACCTGGATGCTTTGATGGACGGTCCGCTGGACATCGGTCCACACACGATTCGCGACTGGAACGTCGGAGGGCAGCAGTTTAGACTCGCTTTGCATTTTCAAGGATCGGATGACTTGGCTGAGCGTTACGCCCGGATGTGCGAAGCAGTGGTCATCGAGGAAGAAGGCGTTTTTGGAGGGCTGCCCAAGTACGACAACGGAACGTATACGTTCCTGGTGGATTACCTGCCGTATGTTTCAAGCGACGGAATGGAGCATCGCAACTCGTCGGTGATCACCAACGCCCGGCCGTTTACGAAGGATACGGCTGAGCAGCAAATCGGATCGATCTCGCACGAATTCTTTCATTCCTGGAATGTCCGTCGAATCAGGCCGCGTTCCCTTGAACCGTTCGACTACGAGCGAGTCAACATGTCCGGTGAACTGTGGTTCGCCGAGGGATTCACCGACTATTACGGTCCTTTGGTTTTGGAGCGCGCCGGGCTCATGAAGCAGGACGAGTTCATGAGTAGCATGCGCGAGGCTGTGAATGCATCGCTCACCGCGCCTGGACGCGAAGTATTCAGTCTGGCCGACATGAGCCGGCGGGCTGCTTTTGTGGACGGAGCTTCCTCGATCGACCCGCAAAACCAGGCCAATGTATACATTTCGTATTACACGTACGGCCGCGCGGTGGCGCTGGGAATCGATTTGGCAATTCGCGCGCGGTTTCCCGGAACGTCGCTCGATGACTGGATGCGCACGATGTGGCGCAAGCATCCCGATGTTAATGTACCCTACACCGCGCAAGATCTCGAAAGGACGCTAGGCGAAACAACGGGGAATGAGCCGTTTGCGCGTGAGATCTTCCAGCGTCACATCAACTCGACGGAGCCGATGGATTATGCGGCTCTCCTGGCGCCGGCCGGGTACGTGCTGCGGCCGGCCTCGCCTGACAAAGCCTGGTGGGGCACTCCGCCGATGAGTTTTTCCGATCGGGGCATCGATATCATCGGACCGTCGCTGCGAGGGTCGCCGCTTTACTTGGCGGGACTCGACCGCGGGGATCGGATTGTCGAAGTCGATGGGAAGATCGTCAAAACGCGCCGGGATGTGGACGATCTGGCTGCGTCGCATAAGCCGGGCGATCGCAGCCAGTTGACCGTCGAAACGCGCGCGGGGCGGAAGCAGATCCAGCTGACCTGGGCTGTGACGCCGGACGTTGAACTGGCGCCCTTTGAAAAAGCAGGCCGTCCAGTAACCCCCGAAATCAAGGCATTTCGGGCTGCGTGGCTGGGGTCGAAGGCACTTCGCCCACTGCCGAAGATCGAGTAGTTCGGGCGAGGCATGCCTCGCCCCTACAAGTCATGGGTCTGTAGGGGTCGGGCATGCCCGACCCGCGGTAATTACAATAGGTGACATGACACGACTTTTGTCGATGCTGGTCCTGCTACCGCTTCTGTCGTTTGGGCAACATCTTTCCAACCTAAAGCAGCTGACCCACGGCGGACAGAATGCTGAAGCCTACTGGTCGCCGGACGGAAAACGGCTGATCTTCCAGGCCACGCGCGACACCAGCGAATGCGATCAGCAGTACATCATGAACGCGGATGGCTCGGATCTGCACATGGTCTCTACAGGCAAGGGCGTCACTACCTGCGGATATTTCCTGCCGGACGGCAAACACATCGTCTACGCATCGACGCATGAGGCGGGTCCGTCGTGCCCCGCGCGGCCCGACCGCAGCAAGGGTTACGTGTGGGCGGTCTATCCGGGGTTTGATATCTATCTGGCCGACGACAAAGGCAAGATCGAGAAGAAGCTCACCAACACCGCCGGCTATGATGCCGAGGCAACCATCAACTGGAAGACCAACAAGATCCTCTACACATCCATCGCGTCCGGCGACCTGGACCTGTGGACCATGAACCTGGACGGGTCAGGGAAGAAGCAGATCACTAAGACTGAAGGCTACGACGGCGGCCCCGTGTTTTCGCGCGACGGGTCGATGATGGTGTGGCGAGCTTTCCATCCGGATACTCCAGAGAAAACAAATACTTACCGTGATCTATTAAAGGACAACCTGACTGCTCCTATGAAGATGGAATTGTGGGTGGCCAAAGGGGATGGATCGAACCCTAAGCAGATCACCAGCTTCGGATGTGCGAGCTTCGCGCCGACATTTAGTCCGGACGGCAAGACAATTCTGTTCTCGTCGAACAAGAACAAATGCGACAGCCGGGATTTTGAGCTGTTTACCATCCATCCGGATGGAACCAACCTGGAACAAGTGACCTCTTACGGTGGATTTACCTCGTTCCCGGAGTTTTCGCCCGACGGCAAGAAAATCGTGTTCGTATCCAGCTTTCAAGGCAAAGGGGACTATGAATTTAATGTCTTCACAGCCGATTGGAAGTAGGGGAGAATAAACGCTATGAGACGCCTTGCCTTCGTTGCTACTGCTGCCGTGCTCGCCACGTTGCCTGTATTCGCCGGAGTCCGGATACAGCTGGAAAGTACCGACCTGGCCACCAATAAGACCGCGACGCAAACGATATCGATGGACAACACCCGCATGCGCGTGGATGCCGACGCCAACACGTCGATGATGTTTCTGACGGACGGTGGACGGAACCGGATGGTGGTTCTTGACAGAGCCAAGAACGAATATCGAGAAATCGACGAGCAGACCATGACTCAGATGGCGCAGCAGATGAGCGGAGCCATGGCACAGTTGGAAGCCCAGATGAAGAACATGCCTCCCGAGCAGCGCGCCATGATGGAGAAGATGATGAAGGGCAAGATGCCTCAGGCGGGCGCAGCGATTCCCAAAACCGTTTACACCGCAAAAGGCAGTGGCACGGTCAACGGGTTCAGCTGCACCAAGTATGAAGGGGTGCGGGCCGGCGAGAAGGTATCGGAAATTTGCGCGGCATCGGCTTCTCAGATTAAGGTGTCGCCCGGCGACTACCAGGTGTTCGAGAAAATGAAGCAGTTTAGTTCGGGCCTCCAGGACGCGTTGAAGAATTCTCCTCTGGCCTCCAGCGTTCAATCCTTCGGGGTGACGGACTCCGGCATCCAGGGGTTCCCGGTCCAGACCGTGACGTTCCGGGGCGGAATGGCGACAAATCGGATGGAATTGAAGTCGGTCACGAACGTCAACTTCGCCGATGCGGATTTTTCTGTGGGCAACGCGAAGAAGCAGGAAATGCCCGGAATACCCGGCGCGGCAAAAGGCAAGCAGCGCTAGGCACGAAGCACGGTGTAGTCAGACCTCGAAAATAAACCCCCATCTGGCAGCGGGCGTCTGCCAATGGAGGTTTGTTTTATGGATCGCTTAGAAGAACTGAAAGCCAAGTATCAGACCGTGCTTGCGGCGATCGGGAAAAAGGGTGTGAGGCTGGATCACTTGCACGTTCAGGACAACAAACTGTTCATGCAAGGGGCCGCACCGAATCAGGACGTCAAGAATTTCATCTGGAATGAGATAAAAGCGGTGGATCCCAGCTACGCGGATTTGACTTGCGATTTGAGCATCGACGCGTCTCTTCCGCCGCCGGCCGAGACCTATCAGGTCAAGTCTGGGGACTCTCTTTGGAAAATTGCTCAGAACTTCTACGGTCAGGGAAACCTGTTTCAACGGATCATCGAAGCCAATCCCGACAAGCTAAAGGATGCCAACTCGGTAATCCATCCCGGAGACGTTCTGAAGATTCCAGCGGCGTAGCTCCGGCCGCTACCTATTTCGCAGCGTGATCTCCCTCCGACGCAGGGTCAAAAGACCCTGCCGAGTTGGAAAAACCACTTCCTGTTCCCATGATCGCCGATACTTCCGCCGATCGTTATGGGGCCCAGCAGCGTCTGGGTTACCAGGCCTAGAACTCCGTCATTCGGCAGGTGGCCTCCATTCAGACGGCCGTAGGGCTTCGCCAATTCGTAGTGGCCCTCCAGATACACTCCGCTTCCTAGGAAAGGAGGCAGGGTGGTAAGCCGATGAAGGTATCCTAAACGGAAATAGAAGTATTGATTTATCAGAAACTCGTTGAGACCGTACGCGGCCAGGCGCGAGGGGCCACCCAACGCGAAGGGCGGAATGCCCGTCTCGCTATGGCCGAAAGTGGACCCTCCGGCCGCGATTCCATACACGGAGCCGGGTTTACTGATCGCACGGAATGCCATACCCACAAGCTCGGCGGCAGGGAAACCGGCCAGCGCGCCGGGATTGGTATCGACCCACTGCGCATCGCTCAAGATCGCCGTGCCGCTCCGGGGAATGATCGGGTTATCCAGATGGTCCAAGGCGTAGCGGATCTGCGTTGCTCCCGTCCTTCCACTTACCTGCGGAAGCAACGGAGAGCCGATCCGGCGGGTCGCATCCAGATATCCGGCTCGGTAGCCGATGCGCAATTCACTGAAGCGATTGAAGCCGTAGCCGATGTCGACGCCGCCTTCGGCGGTACTCAGCTTGTAATCGGCGAGGATCATACTGTTCGAGTAGAGGTTCAGCGGCGTTCTGGCCGCGGAAATCTGCGGGGCGATGAACCAGCGGCTGAGCGGCGTGAACGGGTGATAATACTCGATCGCGATTTTGTATTTGGAACCGAAAGCGATGTCCGTTCGGATCTCCGAGCGATATCCGCCCACATCCAGGAACGTCAGCCGTGACCCGAGGGTGAATCCGACATCGTCCGGATCTGCGCCATCGACCTCAAATCCTGGTTTGAGCGTTGGCGGCGCGTAACTCTTTTCCTCTGCCGTGATCAAGAGACCGGTCTCGTTGTTATTGCGTTTCGCGAGGGTGTACGTAAGGCTGTCGAAACGCCCCACGCCGACTAACTCGGTAAGATCGGCTTCGAGCTGTTTCGTGTCTACAGGCCGTCCGGCATGGACATCGAGTTTCTTGTTGATGTCATTCGCCAGGGATTTGTCAGCGCCTTCCACTTCGATGAAGGTCGCGACCGGCACGGCTGTCGCACGGCGCGAGTCTCGGGCGGCCAGATGGCGATTCCAGTTATCATCGCTGAGCCTTAGGCGCTCGAGCATGGCCGCTTTCGCCTGCGCGGCATCTGCCCCTTTCGGAATAATCTGATCGACTCGCGAGAAGTCGAGCGTACCGAAACCGGCCACGTCGATCGTGAGAAGCAGGTCGGCTAGCTCCATCCCACGCAGCACGTTGGCATCGATCATGACGCCGGTCGATGCCCCAGCGATCTGGAACATGTTTCGTAATTGCTTAGGATCGCTTGGGCCGACGCTCAGGTGAACGCCGATCACAATGTCGGGACCCATTTTCTTCACAACATCGGTAGGAAGATTATTCAGAAGTCCGCCGTCCGCATAGATCTTGTCGCGCACCTTGACCGGAGCGAACACCCCAGGAATCGACATGGTCGCTCGCAAGGCGCTGGCGATGGAGCCGCTCGAAAACACTTCCGCCTGGCCGGAGACAAGATCGGTGGCGACGCAACGGAATGGAATCGGCAGTTCGTCGAAGCTCCGCGGATACGAGTAAGGGAGCACGTAGCGGTCAATCAGAAGGCTGACAGATTGTCCCGATGTCAGGCCGCTAGGCAGGGCGACGCCGTGACGCAGACCCAGCTCGAGGTAGTTCGGATAGGCGCGAAGGTCCTCCTTGCGGCGAAATGACAGGTCGAGATACGGAGTTTGTCCAGCAAGAACTTCGTCCCAATTAATCTCACTGACCATTTGCTGGATCTCCGCGGGACGGCGGCCCGTCGCGTAGAGACCGGCGATGAGCCCGCCCATGCTGGTGCCAGCAATGTAGTCAACAGGGATGTGATGGTCTTCAAACCACTGCAGTACGCCAATGTGCGCCAGACCTTTCGCGCCTCCGCCCTCGAGAGCAACGCCGATAGTAGGACGATTTGCGGGGACGGAAGGGCGGTTCTGAGCGAAAGCCATCAGAGGCAGGAGCAAAAGAGCCAAATTGGGCTTTATTGACATTTTGGCTCTTCCAATCGAGGTTCAAGCGTGTCGCTCGGGGGACTTAGATGCCACCGGGCGCGCCTGGATGTAGTTTTTTGGTGTTCGCGGACTACTGGATCTCGACCAAGTCCATTCGTTTGAGCTGTCCGCAGGCGGCGTAGACGTCCAGGCCTCGCGGTTTGCGGATGAAGCAGGGCATGGACCGCTTCACGATCGCCTGAAACGAGGCCACGCGCGCAGGCTCCGGCGTTTCAAAGGGAATTCCAGGGCCCGGGTTCAGCGCGATCAGATTCACCTTGGCATTCAAATTCGCGAGTAGTTTTACTACGCGGCGAGCATCGGCGTCGGTCTCGTTGACATCTTTCAGCAGAACATACTCGAAGGTCAGCTTTTCCCAGGGCCGCAGCGGATACGTGCGGCACGTGTCGATCAGATCACTCAGGTGATATTTACGCGTGATCGGCATTAGCGCCTGACGCTGTTCTTCATTCGACGCATTGAGGGAGATCGCCAATTTCGGTCGAACTTCTTCCCGTGCGAGCTCGCGGATTTTCGGAACGATGCCGGAGGTGGACAACGTGATCCGCCGGGGCGAGATCGCCATGCCTTCGGGATCGGTCAGCAGCCGAGTCGCTTTGATCACGTTGTTGAGATTCAACAGCGGCTCGCCCTGGCCCATCATCACGATGTTCAGGCGATCGACGTTGGCTTCCAGGCCTTGGTCGGCGGCTACGCGCAGGACTTGTCCCACGATTTCGCCCGTGCTCAGGCTGCGTTCCAGTCCCAATAGAGCCGTCAGGCAGAACTTGCAATCCACCGGGCAGCCTACCTGAGTGGAAATACAAATCGTGGATCGCTCGCCTTCCGGCATCCAGACAGTTTCCACGGTCTTCCCATCGGCCAGCTTCAGCAGGTAGCGGCGGGTGCCATCGGTGGAATCGAAAACCCGGGCGATTTCCGGGACTCCCACAGGCATCTGCGCGCGCAGGAGCTTGGGCAACGTCGAAACCAGGTGCAGATCGGTAACGCGATGCCGGTAAACAGCTTCATAGATCTGGCGGGCGCGGAATCGCGGGTGCTCCGGACCAATAGCCGCAGCGATATCGGCAACTTCCATTCCTACAATAGCTTGCGGCACACACTCAGGATAACATCCGGGCTTTAGGAGCCCGCGGTAAGATGGAGAGATCGATGCCCCGAAAGCCCAGTTCCACCAGCCGCCAGATCGAACGCGAAGTGCTGCCCAATGGTGTACGTGTAGTCACTGAGCGGATGCCGCACGTCCGCAGCGTGTCGGTAGGTCTATGGATCGGAACCGGTTCCCGCGAGGAAGAGCTGCATCAGACGGGCCTTTCTCACTTCGTCGAACACATGGTGTTCAAAGGAACCAAGCATCGAACGGCCGAGCAAATCGCGCGCTCGATCGATTCAATCGGCGGCGGGCTGGACGCATTCACGTCTAAGGAACTGGTGAGCTACAACGTAAAGGTGCTGGACGAGCACGTGCCGGAAGCGTTCGACGTGGTGGCCGATCTGGTCCGCAATCCCCTATTCGAGCCAGGCGATATCGAGAAAGAAAAAGGCGTCATTCTCGAAGAGCTGAAGATGGAAGTGGATAATCCGGAGTACATGATCCACGAGCTCTTCTCCAGCCGCTTCTGGAAGGGGCACGCGCTGGGGCGTTCGATTTTGGGAACCAAGCAGACCATCCGCAGTTTCGACCGCGGCATGATCGACAGCTATTACAAGCACTTCTATTCGCCCTCGAACCTCCTGGTGACGGCGGCCGGAAATCTCAGCCACAAGAAGATGGTTCACCTGGTTGAGGATCACCTGGGTGACCTCAGGGCTCGGCCGTTTCGCCCCAAGAAAGCCGTGCCCCAGCCGCATGCGCCGCTGGTGTTCTGCAACAAGAGCTCGCTGGAGCAGGTGCATCTGTACGTCGGCGTGCCTTCCATCCCGATGCCGCACGAATCGCGCTTCGCCTGCTACATCCTCAACGCAGTTCTGGGCGGCGGCATGAGCTCGCGGCTGTTCCAGAACATCCGGGAGAAGCAGGGACTCGCGTACGCCATCTATTCCGAACTCTCCATGTATCATGACGCCGGCTGCATGCTGGTATACGCAGGGACATCGATTCGTTCGGCCAAGAGGGTGATCAACTCGATTGTCCACGAGTTGAATGAAGTCGCGTCGACTCCCGTTACCGAAGAGGAATTGCGCCGCGCCAAGGATCACCTGAAAGGCTCGACCGTGCTCGGCATGGAAAGCACCAGCAGCCGCATGGGCAATCTGGCGCGCCAGGAATTGTATTTCAAACGCTTCTATTCGCTGGATGAGATGCTGGAACGCATCGAGCGAGTGACTGCCGCTGAGGTCCAGGCTTTGGCACAGCAGTTCTTCGATCCCAAGCACATGGCGGTGGCTATGCTCGGCCGCCTGGAGGGCTTCCGTTTGCGCCGGGAAGACCTGACGCGATAACGTAACGAGTGCCGACAACCGCTCGATGACTCTCGCGGCTCGGAATCGGGATGCTCCAAAAATACTCATTTACAGAGCCGCGACAGTAATGGAGCGGTTCAATCGGGTGGCGGTGCTGGCGGTTCTATGTGGCTCGCTGGCATTCGGGCTCGACACATCCAAACTCAAGCCGACCGGATACGTGAACGATTTCGCTCACGCGATCGATGCCGGTTCCGCGGCTGAACTCGAAACCTACGCCGGCAACGTGGAGCGTGCCACTGGAGCGCAATTTGCCATCGTCACCGTGGACACTCTCGACGACGAGCCGGTGGAGGATGTCGCCGTCCGTCTGTTCAAGGAATGGGGAATCGGCAAAAAGGGAAAAGACGAAGGCCTGCTGTTGTTGCTGGCGATTAAAGACCACAAGAACCGCATAGAGCTGGGCTACGGATTGGAGCCGATCATTTCGGATGGTACGGCGGGCAGTATCCTGCGAGGAATCCGGCCGATCCTGAGGCAGGGAAATTACGGCGGGGCCCTGCTGGCCGCAACGCAGCAACTTGGCCAGCGCATCGCCGACGCCAAGGGTGTGACAATCGAGGGTGCGCCGCCCCGTCGAGAGCGATCGAGAGATTCCGGCGGCGGGGGCGGGGCAATCGGAATTATTTTTGCGTTCGTGCTCCTCATGCTGTTCCTTCGCGGAATCAGCGGACGCGGAGGACGCGGAGGAGGCGGCGGCACAGGTCTTCTGACCGGTCTCCTACTCGGTCAAATGCTGGGGGGCCGCCGAAACAGCGGCTGGGGCGGCGGCTCAAACTGGGGCGGAGGCGGCTTCGGTGGTGGTGGTGGGGGCGGCGGCTTCGGGGGATTCGGAGGCGGTAGTTCCGGCGGCGGAGGAGCTTCCGGCGGCTGGTGATACGACATGAGTAACCACATGGACCTCTTGAAGGAATTAACCACAAAACTGGAGCATGCGTTCAGCGACCGGCTGGTATCGGTGATCCTGTATGGATCGGCCGCGTCACCAGAGCGAGTCGACAAATTCTCCGACCTTAACGTGCTGTGTGTACTGAAGGAAATCACTCCGCGCGAGCTGCTGGAAGCCGAGCCGGTTCTGAGCTGGTGGCGTCAGAAGCAACATTCTGCTCCCTTGCTGATGAGCGAAGAGGAAGTGCATAATTCCGCCGATAGCTTTCCCATCGAGTTTCATGACATGAAGGAACATCGGCGCGTCTTATACGGGCTGGATGTGATCGCCGAACTGAAGATCGACAGGCGGAATTATCGAACACAAGTCGAGCATGAGCTACGGTCGAAGCTTCTTCGGCTACGCCAGCAGGGGGCCTCGCAGCTATCGCATCCAGATGGCCTTCTGGCTCTATGCGTGGATTCCGTTTCTACGTTTTGCGTGCTGGGCCGCCATTCATTGGAACTGGCCGGCAAGAAACCGAAATCGGAACGGCGGGCGGTGGTCCGCCAGTTAGCCGAAGCGATGGGCGCCGATATGCAATCGTTTGAAGCGCTTCTGGACATCCGGGAAGACGTCCCGGGTGCGGATCCGGGCGATCCCGGTGAACTATTTGCGCAGTATCTCGTATGTATTGGTAGGCTGATAGCGTTTGTCGACGGGCTAGGGGGATAAAGAGATCATGAAGGGTTTACTGATTGGACTGGGTGTGGTAGTTCTGCTGGTGCTGATCGTGGGCGGCAGCTTTCTGGGCTACAAGAACGATCTGGTGCGGGAGCAGGAAGCATACAAAGCGCAGTGGCAGCAGGTGGATGTCGCGCTCCAGCGCCGTCTGGACCTGATCCCGAATCTGGTTGAGACGGTCAAGGGTTTCGCAAAACAGGAACTAGCCGTCATGACGGCTGTGACCGAAGCGCGCGCTGCCATGATGGGAGCCAAGACCCCGGCCGAAAAGATCGCTGCAAATAATCAGCTCGAGGGCGCGCTGGGCCGGCTGTTCGTGATCACAGAGAACTATCCCAATCTGAAGTCTGACGAGAACTTCCTGCGCTTGCAGGATGAGCTGGCCAACACTGAAAACCGGATCGCGGTCGAGCGGCGCCGATACAACGAAGCTCTGCAGACGTACAACGTCGACGTGCAGCAGTTTCCCAAGAATATCGCCGCGTCTATGTTCGGCTATCAGCGCGACAACGCCTATTTCGGTGCGGACGCCGCGGCCAAGGAAGCTCCCAAGGTGAAGTTCTAAAAGTTATTAAGAAAAAGGGGACAGGCCCGGGCTTTGAATACCTGTCGATTTAGTGGACAGGACGACCTGTCCCCTTTTTCACACATCATCTTCCAATTCGTCTAGTTCTTCGGCTTCGGCGGCGAACTTTTTAAGCACCCGAATTGAGTTACCGGTGCTGAACCCGGCGCCGCGCAGTTTGCGGAACGCGGACGCCAGCTCCTTCTGGTCTTTCAATAGCGCGCCGAGGTCCTTGCCCCGAAACTTGCGCTCCAGAAATGCCTGGATCATGGCGGGCTCGTCAGCGCCCTCATAAGCAGCGTCGACTGCCTGGCGAGCTACAGCCGGAGCCACACGCCTGTTCATCAGATCGCGCATCACCCGCTGCTTGCCCATGCCCTGGCTTTCGCGGCGCCACTCGGCAAGACTGCCAGCCAGGCGGCGATCGTCCAACACTCCATTGCGTTTCAGGCGATCCAGCACTTCCTCAACATCGCCTTGTTGGGCGGCACGCTTTTTGAGCCGGGTACTCAGTTCGGAGATAGAATATGCCCGAGCGGAGAGCGCTCGCGCCGCGTAGTTCATCAGACCTTCGATATCGAGAGGCTTCACGAAATCTTCCGGCGGATCTGTACCCACTGGGGAAACAACGGAGGATTCTCCAGCCAGGTCAGCATCCACAACGTCATTTCATCTTTTTCCACGCGACGCTCGGGTTTACGGGCAGCCCAGCGCGCGTGCTCCTTGGCTTCAATCACCACTCTGCGAATCGACTGGCGGCGAGCCGGATCGCTGCGCTGATATTCTTCGAGCAAGCTCAACAAACTGGATTCTAGCGCTTCGAAGGTCTCCTGGCGGACCCCTTCCACTAACGGTCCCAACGGTACGCCCGATTCACGCAATAAACGGCGCAGGTAAGCCCCCGAAATGTTGCCGAGCTCGGCACGCAGGATCGCCCACTCCGCTTCGTCGATACGAGTGGGGTTCTCGCGTTCCAGCCAGTCCGAAAGTTCAGCGCGTTTTCCTCGCATGACGATAATTGCCTACAGCTTTGTCGTGAGCCGCCAAGTTCGATGAAAAGACGTGACCGTCGCCGCCGGGTTTGGCGACGAAATAGAGATATGGGGTTTCAGCCGGATGAAGCGCCGCCGCCAGCGAGCTCGCACCAGGGTTGGCAATGGGTCCGGGGGGCAGGCCGGCATGCTGATAGGTGTTGTAGGGATGCTTGCTGTCCAGATCCGAGCGATGAATGACGCCGTTGTAGCGGTTTTGAAGTAATGCGGCGTAGATCACGGTCGGATCGCAGCCCAGGGGCATTCCGATCTTCAGGCGGTTTTCAAACACGCCCGCGATAACAGGCCGCTCGCTCGCCACACCGGTTTCTTTCTCGACGAGGGAGGCTAGCGTCACGACTTTAACCATATCGGTCGCCGGATCCGGCATCAGCTTTTTCCATTCCTTCTGGAACTGGGCCCTCATCATCTGGGTGAGAGCGGCCGCCGTCGTGGAGTGTGTCAAACGATACGTCGAGGGGAATAGATACCCTTCCGAGGTCTTCGCGGCCTGAAGGAAATCTTCGCCGGACATGATGCCCTCCGATTCCAACAAACGTGCGATGTCGAACATGTTCGACCCTTCAGGGACGGTGAGGTTGAAGTAATACACATCGCCATGCGACAGCCGGCTGAACACTTCTGAGACGCTGGCCGCATGATCGAACCGGTATTCGCCAGCTTGCAGAACGGCGCGCGGGTGTAAGGCCCGGGCGACCAGGAATGGCCACGCGCTGCGGATGACTCCCGCGTCCGCCAGCTCTTGCGCCATGGCTCGCGTTCCTGAGCCTTTCTGGAATACTACAAACTTTTCCTTCTCAAAACCGCGATAGGGCGAATGGAAGGTGTATACGGCGCCAGCCGCGAGTGCCAAAAGCAGCAGCGCGATCGATTTCTTCAAATCGGCGGCTCCATATCCAGTGGCTCCATTTCAAGCGGCTCTAGTTCCAAAAAGCTCTCGAGCAGGATTTGTGCCGACAGCCGGTCCACTGCTTTGGCGCGCTTGGCGATGCTGATGCCGCTCGATTTCAGGACGCGCTGGGCAGCCATGGTGGTCAGCCGCTCATCCCAGAAACGGACCTCGCGACCGGTCCTCTCGGTCAGCCGCTCGGCGAATTCGCGAGCATGTCCGGCCTGGCGTCCCTCGTCGCCGCTCATGTGCAGAGGCAGGCCCAGTAGGATCAGGCGGACGTCATGTTCCGTTGCCAGGCGGTCCAGCTCTGTCAAATCGGTGCGAATATTGACGCGCTGGAGGGTCGGAAGCCCCTGGGCGGTAAGACCTAAGGGGTCGCTCAGGGCCAGTCCGATGCGCTTTTTTCCCAGATCCAGCGCCAGAATGCGGCCCTTCCCTGGATTTGCATTTGTGGGCACGCTCAATCCAATT
>Ga0207674_10002457_pt1 | contig 23385 bp, 22 predicted proteins | sample KBSCornC72_FD_184303 | JGI IMG/M metagenome (GOLD analysis project Ga0207674, IMG submission 184303) | Corn rhizosphere microbial communities from Kellogg Biological Station, Michigan, USA - KBS Corn C7-2 (SPAdes) (version 2) | ecosystem: Host-associated > Plants > Roots > Rhizosphere > Soil ...
GCACTTATGCCGACGACCGCTCAGCCGCAGTGTCGGCGACCGGCTCGGGAGAGTATTTTATCCGCGCCGTCGCGGCACATCAGGTTGCGGAGCGGATGCGGTTGGCCGGACAGTCGCTGCAGGAAGCGATCGCTGCCGTGCTTGCGGACATCGAGCTACTCGGTGGCAAGGGGGGCTTGATCGCCGTCGCGCCCGATGGCGAGGCTGCGTGGGGCTTCACCACGCCTGCCATGTACCGCGGCATGGCCGACGCGACCGGGCAGGCCGTGCGCGTCTATTCGGACGAAGAGGAGCGGTAAGGCAGGTCCCGCCGCAGCCATTCTGCCTCCGCGGCGACGCCTTCGCGCTCCGCCTTGAGGAAATCGGCGACGGCATTGCGGAAGCTGCGGTTCGGGATGAAGTGCGCGCTCTTGGTGATCACCGGCTCATAGCCTCGGGCGACCTTGTGCTCGCCCTGGGCGCCGGCCTGCACGCACTTCAGGCCATTCTCAATCGCCCACTCGACGGCCCGATAATAGCACAGCTCGAAATGGAGGAACGGCACCTCTTCGGTGCATCCCCAATAGCGGCCGTACAGCGTCTCCGGTCCGACGAAGTTCAGCGCTCCTGCGATTGGTTGCCCGTCGCGGCAGGCGAGGAACAGCAGCACCGAGTCGCCCATTCGCTCGCCGACGAGGTCGAAGAATTCGCGCGTGAGGTAGGGATGGCCCCACTTCCTTGAGCCGGTGTCCTGATAGAAGGCCCACATCGCGTCCCAATCGTCTGGGCCAATGTCGGGTCCGCGCAGGGTGAGGAAGTCCAGCCCCTGGCGCGCAGCGGTGCGTTCCTTGCGCAAAGTCTTGCGCTTGCGGCTGCTCAGCGTCGCCAGAAAGTCGTCGAAGCGCACATAGCCGCGGTTGAACCAATGGTACTGGACCCCGTGGCGGATCAGCCATCCGCGCCTCTCGCATTCCTCGGCTCCGCTCTCGTCGATAAAGGTGATGTGCGCCGAGGACATTTCGTTCTGCACGGTGACCGCTTCGATCGCAGTCAGCAGGTAATGCGGACGGTGGCCGAGGAGCCGCGAACCAGGCACTGGCGTGAACGGCACCGCGACCTGCAGCTTCGGATAATATTCGCCGCCGGCACGCTCCCACGCCTCCGCCCAACCGTGGTCGAATATATATTCGCCCTGGCTATGACTCTTCAGATAGGCCGGTGCTGCACCGATCAGATGCTCGGCATCGTCCTCGACCAGGATCGGTGCTGGCGTCCAGCCAGTGCCCGGGCCAACGCTGCCTGAATCTTCAAGCGCCGACAGGAAAGCGTGGCTGACGAAAGGATCGTCGCCAGCAAGCCGGTCCCAAGCGACCCCATTGAGGCCTGATACGCCCGAGGCGATCTTGGCGATGATCTCGGTTTCGCGGTCCGCCATAGCCGCTCAAGTGGGTAGACGCGGCGAGATGAACTAGGCCTTCACCGCAACGATTGCGTCGACCTCGACCGCGACTCCGAGCGGAAGCACCGCGACTCCGACGGCGCTGCGCGCGTGCCGCCCGGCCTCGCCGAAGACCTCCTGCATCAGCTCCGAGGCGCCGTTGGCGACCTTCGGCTGGTCAGTGAAGCTAGGCGCGCTGTTGACGAAGACTCCGAGCTTCACGATCCGTTCGACGCGGTCGAGTGAGCCTAGCGCCGCCTTCATCTGCGCGAGGAGCATGATCCCGCACCGCCGGGCGGCGGCGATCCCGCCATCGAGATCGACGTCCTCGCCAAGCCTCCCTTTGATCAGGCTGCCGTCCTCGGCAAAGCTGATCTGGCCGGAGATGTGCAAAAGGCCGCCCAGCTCGACGGCTGGGACATAGGCTGCCACCGGCGCGGCGGGTTGCGGCAGGGTGATTCCGAGTTCGGAGAGGCACTGGTCGATGTTCATCGGCCGCCCCAAGCACCGCAGCCGCGGCGAATCAACCCTCGCGGTGAACGGCAAAGCCCGCCCAGCTCTGGTTCACCGGCATCAGCTCGATCGTATTGATGTTGAGATGGGGCGGAAGGTTGGCCAGCCACCAGAACAGGTCCGCATGATCCTCCGCAGTCATCGGGTTCGCACCTTGGTAGAGCTTGTCCGATGCTTGCTGATCGCCGCCGGTCCGCACCAGCGTGAATTCTGTCTCGGCCATTCCCGGCTCAACCGACGTGACGCGGACGCCGGTCCCTTCAACGTCGCAGCGCAAGTCGAGCGAGAACTGCCGGACGAAGGCCTTGGTCCCGGCATAAACCGCTCCGCCCTTGTAGGGATAGCTCGCAGCAACCGAGGAGAGATTGATGATCTGGCCCTTGCGTTCGATCAGCTTGGGCAGAAGCGCCCGGGTCAGCACGACGAGGCCGGTCACGTTGGTGTCGATCACCGTTTGCAGCCGGTCCCACTCCGTTTCGGAAAGCGGAGTGGTCGGTGGTGCAAGACCGGCATTGTTGAGCAGCAGATCGATTTCGCCCCAAGGCGCATCCAATCGCGCCAGGCTCTCGAGAGCCTCGCGATCGCGCATGTCGATCTCAAGCGGTAGGAAGGCGTCGCCCAACTCCTCCTGCAAGCGCTTCAGGCGGTCGCCGCGCCGGCCAGTCCCGATGGCGCGCCAGCCGCCGGCGACGAACTTGCGCGCCGCGGCCTCGCCGAACCCCGATGTCGCGCCGGTGACCAGGATGGTTTTCATCTGCTTCCTTCCTCAAGTTCGCGCCGCGCCTCTACGAGAGCTTCCGGCTTCACGCCAAGCTCCGCCGAAACGGACACGAGATCCGGCTCATGCCCCTCGAGGAAGCGTAAGAGGGCGCCAAGCAACGCCGGCTCGGCAGCTCGGGCGCGGAGCTCATCCGTCCCGATTCCGGTCAGGTCGATGAACCGCTGGGCCCGACGCTCGCACCCAAGCGTTGCCGCGAGCGCGGCGAGGGCAAGAACCAGCGGATCATTTGGTGTCTGGTGCGGCACGGCCTACAAGCTTGCGGCTGGGTCTAGAAGGAAGCGAATGGCGAAGATCCTGATCGTCGAGGACAATGCACTCAACATCAAGCTGTTCTGCGACCTGCTCGCGGCCCATGGTCATCAGCCCGAGGCGGTGACCGACAGTCGCAACGCGCTCGATGCCGCGCGCGAGTTCGATCCTGACCTGGTGATCACCGACATCCAGCTGCCACACGTCAGCGGCCTGGATCTCATCCGAATGATCCGCAAGGACGACCAGCTAGCCGGTGTGCCGATCATGGCGGTGACCGCCTATTCGGCGCGCGGCGACGAGGAGCGGATCCGCGCTGCGGGCGCGCAGGCCTATGTGTCGAAGCCGATCTCGGTCGTGCGCTTCGCCGAGACTGTGGATCAGTTGCTTAAGAATGGCCACGATAGAACCGCGCAAGCCGAATCGGACGAGCCTGAAATCGACAATCCGGAGAGTCAGGCGAACGATTCGGGCGATGGCCCCGGACCGGGCGAGACCGGCGGTGAGGAGACATAACTCCACCTGTCATGCTGAACTCGGTTCAGCATCCACTTCAACACCGGCTGTGTGGCTCGAGGATGAATCCTGACCTTCGTCAGGGTGACGCATCGGCGCTTATGCGCCTGGGATCACTTGATCTTGGCTTCCTTGAACTCGACGTGCTTGCGCGCGACTGGGTCGTACTTTTTGAAGCTTAGCTTCTCGGTCTGGGTGCGGGGGTTCTTCTTGGTCACGTAGAAGAAGCCCGTGTCCGCGCTGCTGACGAGCTTGATTTTGACGGTTGCCGGCTTGGCCATCGGACAGTCCCAAATGCTTGAAAAAAGAAAAGCGGCTTTCCGCCGCCCATTCGGCGCGCTCAATGACGAAAGCAGGTGATTGTGTCAACCGCGCGCGTGTTTGTCTTGCCTCCGTAACGAGCCCTTAACCTTCTTGGGAGAACCTCCGTTCAACCAGGAGGAAGGCGCATGGCTACCGATCCACTCGCGAAGGTGAGGACAGAGATCGGGCTGCGCGTTGCCGAGCTCCGCAGCACCGGTCCGCGCATTTCGCCGCTCGATCTCCATGCTCGGATGGATGCGATTCGCCAACTGGCTGCGCTGAACGGCTTCGCCGCGCTCGAGGGCCTTGCACGTTCAACCGCGCAGCGCGCCCTTCTGCCCGGCCACCGGGTGGCGATGCAATCGTGCCTCGAACATGTCGAAGAAGCCCTCGACAGTCGTTCCGACAGCGACTGCACGGCGATCCTCGCTGCGCTTGCCGTTCGCCTCCACTGACACCGTAGCGCCGTTCGTGCATTAGAGGCGCGATGCGCGCCTTTTCGCAGCTGCTCGACGATCTCGTCTACACGCGTTCGCGCAACACCAAGCTCAAGCTCATCGGCGATTATCTGAAGGAAACGCCGGACCCCGACCGTGGCTACGGGCTCGCTGCGCTCACCGGAACGCTCGACATCCCGCATGTGAAACCGGCAGCGATCCGTGGGCTGGTCGAAGAGCGGATCGATCCAGTCCTCTTCTACATGAGCCGCGACTATGTCGGCGACACCGCCGAAACCATGTCGCTGCTCTGGCCGACGCGAGCGGGAGAGCCACCGGAGGTCGACGATGCGACCATCTCGATCAGCGAGGCGATCGATCGCCTGCGGTCCGCCTCGAAACTCGATGCGCCGCGCGTGCTCGCTGCAATGCTCGACCATCTCGATGCGTCGGGGCGCTTCGCGCTGCTTAAGCTTGCCCTTGGCGAGCTGCGCGTCGGGATCAACGCGCGTCTCGCCAAGCAAGCGCTTGCGCAAGCCTTCGGGCTGGAAGTCGAAGCGGTTGAGGAGGTCTGGCATGGCCTCAGGCCGCCCTTCACCGAACTGTTCGACTGGGCCGAGGGACGCGGCGAGCAGCCGGTCGCGCGCGACTTGCCCGTCTTTCGTCCTTTCATGCTCGCTCACCCACTCGAGAAAACGCATGTTTCGCTGGACGATTACGCGGCCGAGTGGAAGTGGGACGGCATCCGCGTCCAGCTGGTCCACGCCGGCGGCGAGACTCGGCTCTACAGCCGCACCGGCGACGACATTTCGGGAAGCTTCCCCGACATTGCCGAAGCCTTTCACACGCCGGGCGTGCTCGACGGTGAGCTGCTGGTGCGCGGTTCCGACCAAGGCGTTGCGGACGTCCACGGCGGCGCGGCCGCGAGCTTCAACGCGCTGCAGCAGCGGCTCGGGCGGAAGAACGTCAGCCAGAAGATGCTGAGCGCCTATCCCGCCTTCGTGCGTCTCTATGACATACTGTTCGATAACGGGGAGGACTTTCGAGAGCTGCCCTGGACTGAGCGGCGCAAGAGACTGGAAGCGTTCGCTGAGCGGCTCGACCCAGAGCGTTTCGACGTCTCGCAGCTGATCGAAGCGCAAAGCTTCGAGGAACTCGAGGACCTGCGCCTCAACGCCCGGGATGCTTCGATTGAGGGCATCATGCTCAAGCGTCGCGACAGCCCCTATGTCGCGGGACGCCGCACCGGGCTTTGGTACAAATGGAAGCGCGATCCGCTGACTGCCGATTGCGTGCTGATGTACGCGCAGCGCGGGTCGGGCAAGCGATCAAGCTACTACAGCGACTACACCTTTGGCTGCTGGACCGACGAGGGTGAGCTACTACCGGTCGGCAAAGCCTATTTCGGCTTCACCGACGAGGAGCTCAAATGGCTCGACCGCTGGATTCGCGGCCACACCGTCCAGCGCTTCGGACCGGTGCGCGAAGTCGAAAAGAAACTCGTGCTCGAAGTCGCCTTCGATTCGATCCACAAGAGCACGCGCCACAAGTCCGGCCTCGCCATGCGCTTTCCGCGCATCAGCCGGATTCGGATCGACAAACCGGCGGCTGAGGCCGACCGAGTGGCCGGCCTGCAAGCGATGGTAACTTGAAGCGCGCGGCAAGGGCGTTAAGCCTTCCTCTCTGTTCCGGAGGGGAATCTAATGCTCAAAGCTTTGCTCGCGGGCGCCGCCGCGCTCGTATTTGCGGGCGCCGCAACCGCTGAAACCTACGCGGTTCAAGCCGGCAAACTGATCGTCGACGCGGCCCAGCCAGCGCTCGGCAACTCGACGGTAATCATCGAAAGCGGACGCGTCGTCCGCGTGGAGCCCGGCTTCACCGCTCCGGCGGACGCAATCGTTGTCGACGAGCGTAACATGACGGTCATGCCCGGCATGACCGATGCGCACGTGCACCTCACTGGCACCAGCGGCGAGCCCTGGTACAATCGTTTCACAAAAAAATATTCGGTTCCCTATCAGACGACGCTCGGTCTCACTCATGCCTTGGAGATGGCGCGCGCAGGCTTCACCACCGTGCGCGACCTCGGCGGCGACACCAGCGCAGTTATCGCCGTTCGCGACGCAGTCGCAGAAGGGCGCTTCCCGGGGCCGCGGATTAGAGTCTCGGGAGCGCCGCTGTCGATCGTCGGGGGCCACGCCGACGATGCGACCGGGCTTCCGCCCGAGCTCGCCGAAGCGGTAAATGAAGCGCACCTCAATCCGTCGGTCTGCACCGGCGTCGAGGAATGCCAGAAGGTCGTGCGCCAGCTTGCCGCGGCGGGTGTCGACGTAATCAAGATCATGGCCACCGGCGGCGTGCTCGATCCGGGTACGCGCGGGCTCGAACAGCATTTCACTGATGCAGAGATGAAGGGCATCGTCGATATGGCGCATTCGAGCGGCCTCAAGGTCGCCGCTCACGCCCACGGCACGCGTGGAATCCTGGGTGCGACGCTCGCAGGTGTGGATTCGATCGAGCACGGCACATTCCTCGACCAAGCGGGCGCGAAAGCGATGAAGGAGCACGGCACTTATTATGTCGCGACTCTGATGGCCTTCAGCGGCATTCAGAATTTGCTCGGCAAGGGCGTCATGTCGCCTGCGAGCGAGATCAAGACCCGCCAGACGCTCGGCGCCTGGGGCAAAGGTCTCAACCTTGCGTATCGGACTGGCGTGAAGATCGCGCTTGGCACCGACAGCGCAGTCGCTCCCCACAGCCTCGCCAATCGCGAGGTCGAGCTGATGGTCAGCAAGGGCGGTATGACCCCGCGCGATGCGCTCATCGCCGCTACCAAAGGCGGACCGGAACTGCTCGGCGTCGCGGCCGAGACGGGAACGCTCGATGCTGGCAAGTCCGCCGATCTGATTGCAGTCGAGGGTGACCCGTTGGTCGATCCGACTGCTGTTCAGCGCGTCGGCTATGTCATGGTCGCAGGACGACCGATCCCGATGAAAGGACAATGATGCGCTCGTCTCTGCTCGCAATCGCGCTAGTGCTGAGCGCGCCCGCTTACGCCGATGATACTCCGGCCGGCGACGTTCCGCCTAAGGATGTGAAGGCAGAAGCACAGAAGCCTGATGACAAGGATGTGGTGAAAGCCAGCGTCGAGGAAGACGCGCAACCAGTCCGGCGCTCAATCCCGTTGCGCGGCAGAACGCTTGCCTACACGGCCACGCCTGGCCACCTCACGATCCGTAACGACAAGGGCGAGCCAACCGCGAGCCTGTTCTATGTCGCCTATACGGCGTCATCCGCGAACGGGCGGCCGCGGCCGGTCACCTTCCTGTGGAACGGTGGACCGGGCTCGTCGACCATGTGGCTGCACATGGGATCATTCGGACCGATGAAGGTGGACGCGTCGCTTCCGCAGACGATCGCGGGACCGCCGTTCCGCTACGGACCGAACCCCGACACGCTGCTCGATATCAGCGACCTCGTCTTCATCGACGCACCGACGACCGGCCTATCGCGAACGCTCGGCAAGGCCGAGCCAAAAGACTTCTTCGGCGTCGACAAGGACATCGGTGCCTTCTCCCGCGCGATCCAGCGCTATCTCACCAAATATCAGCGCTGGAACAGCCCCAAGTTCATCATCGGCGAGAGCTACGGCACAACGCGGGCGGCGGGGATTTCTTCGAAGCTGCTCGACCAGGGCGTTCAGCTCAACGGCATCACTTTCGTGTCGACCGTATTCAACTTCGCTGACTTCCAGGGCGATCAGTCGTTCGTCAATTTCCTGCCGACTTATGCGGCGGACGCTTGGTATCACGGGAAGATCGCTGACAAGCCCGAACTCCGCGGCTTCATCGCCAGGGCAAAGGAATTCGCCAACGGTCCCTACGCCCTCGCGCTCCAGAGGGGCAGCCGGCTCGGCGATGCTGAGAAGCAATCGGTCGCGCAGCAAATGGCGCAGCTGACCGGTCTTTCCGCAGATTACATCATCCGCTCGAACCTGCGCGTGGATCCGGAGCGCTTCCGCCGCGAGCTTCTTCGCGACCGTCACCAGATCATCGGCCGGATCGATTCGCGCTACCTCGGGACCGAACCTGACAACGCCGGCGATTCGGCGAGTTACGATCCGCAGGCGAGCGCGATCACCGGCGCATTCGTGGGCGCGCTCAACGATTACCTATCCCGAGATCTCGGCTACAAGACGCAACTGACCTATCGCCCGAACAATTATGGCGAAGTGTTTGGCGATAGCGGTCCGGACAGCTGGACCTTCCAGCACAAGTCAGCGGCAGGCTCGCAGCTGATTGCCGATACGAGTGTCGACCTTGCCGACGCCATGCGGCAGAACCCGCGGATGAAGGTGCTCTCGGTGAACGGTCTCTACGACCTGGCGACGCCGTTCAACGGTGCCGACTATGAGTTCGAGCATCTGGCGCTGGACCCGCAGATCGCGGCGAACATCCGCTACACTTATTATGAAGCGGGCCACATGATGTACACCGATCCGCCATCGGCCCGGCAGCTCAAGGCCGACCTGGCGTCATTCTACGCGAGCGCCATGTAGCGAAAAGGAAAAGGGCCGGCAGATCGCTCCGCCGGCCCTTCCGCCCCTCTGAGGGGAAATTACTCGCTTTTCGGCTGAAGGTTCACCGCCGCATATTTGCCGCGGCGATCGACCTCGAGCTCGAATTCGAGCCGGTCGCCTTCGTTGAGCGTCGGCATGCCCGCGCGCTCAACAGCTGAAATGTGCACGAATGCGTCGGGCTGTCCGTCGTCGCGCTGAATGAAGCCGAAGCCTTTCATGGCATTGAAGAACTTGACCGTGCCGCTGGCCTTTTCACCAGTCAGCTGACGCTGCGGACCACCGCCGCCCGCGCCGCCGCGGTCGCCGCCACCGCTGCGCTCGACCGCCATCGGCTCGCCTTCGATACGAAGGTTCGTCGCCGAGATCCGACCGCCGCGATCGACGAGCGTGAACTCGAGCGGCTGGCCGTCCGCGAGGTCAGTGAGACCCGCCTGCTCGACCGCCGAGATGTGGACGAAGACATCTTCGCCGCCATCATCACGGACGATGAAGCCGAAGCCCTTCTGAGGGTTAAAGAATTTGACGACGCCTTTGCCCTCGCCAACGACCTGCGGAGGCATTCCGCCGCCGGCGCCGCCACCACCGCGGAAGCCGCCGCCGCCGCCGCCACGGAATCCACCGCCACCGCCACGATCACCGAAGCCACCGCCGCCGCCGCCGCCGAAGCCGCCGCGGTTGCCATAGCCGCCACCGCCGCCGCCGCCGTAGCCGCCGCGCTCCTGGAAACCGCCACCGAAATCACCTGCGAAACTCTCTTCGCCGCCGAAACTTTCGCGCTTGTCGCGGCCGCGCCCGCCGCGGTCGCCTTTGCGCCCTCTATCGAAACCCATGAACCGTCCGTACTTAAAGTGAGCCCGCCTACCCCTGAAACCAACGCGCTCGGGCCGAATGGCGCAACCGGTCATGGCACGTAAAACCGCTCACGCACCGTTCACGGCCTTACAAGAAAAATGGCCCCGGCTCTAGTGACTCAAATTAGGACAGGGCTGGCAAGTCAGCCATGAGGCGGACTAAAGCGGTTCAGAGCCCCATTCAGGAGTGAAAATGGCCGTCCATTTGCATGAGGAAGACCTGCCCGCGGACGTGCGATTCGCCGATGGCCCAATCGCGGTCGACACCGAAGCGATGGGCCTGGTGTCCTACCGCGACCGGCTGTGTGTCGTGCAGCTGTCCGACGGCAAGGGCGACGAGCATCTCGTGCGATTCGCGCGCGGAAGCGACTATTCCGCGCCCAACCTCAAAGCGCTGCTCGGCGATTCGGCGCGCTTGAAGCTGTACCATTTCGCCCGCTTCGATATCGGAATCATGAGCGCCTATCTGGGGATCATGGCCGCGCCCGTTTATTGCACCCGCACCGCCTCGCGGCTCGTGCGCACCTATACTGACCGGCACGGCCTCAAGGACCTGATCAAGGAATTGCTCAACATCGATGTGTCGAAGCAGCAGCAAACGAGCGACTGGGGCGCCGACGAGCTGAGCGATGCACAGCGCGACTATGCCGCAAGCGATGTCCGCTACCTCCACCAGTTGAAGCAAAAGCTCGACGAGCGGCTCGCCCGCGAGGGCCGCGCTTCGCTCGCCCAGGCCTGCTTCGATTTCCTTCCGACGCGGGCGCTGCTCGACCTCGCCGGCTGGCCCGAGCAGGACATATTCGCCCATGATGGCTGAAGCGAGCGTCCGCGAGCGCCTCAAGCAGCGCTGGGCCGAGCCGGGAAGTGCTCACGATCGGCTGATCCGCCAGTCGAAGGTGTTTCTCCCGGCCGCGGTTGGCGTGTTGCTGGCCGTTTTGGCGGTCGCGCCGCTGGAGAAGAAAGGCGACGTCAGCTTCATTCTCGACAAGAAGAAGGTGCAGAGTGCGCCCGAGCGCATGCGGGTCGAGGCAGCCCGCTATACCGGCACCGACGACAAGGGGCAGCTGTTCCAGATCGTCGCGAACCGCGCGATTCAGCCGAGTTCGGATACTCCGCTCGTGGACATCAACGGCATGTTCGCCCGGCTCGAGCAGAACCAGGGGCCGGTGCTGATTGCCGCCAACCACGGGCGCTACAATCTCGATACGCAGCAGGTGGCGATTGTCGGCCCGGTCAAGGTCGCGGGAGCGAACGGATTCAAGCTCAACACCAGCGACGTGACGGTCGACATGAAGCAGCGTCAACTCGCGAGCCAAGGGCCAGCTGTGGGCGAAATGCGTCTCGGCCAATTCCGGGCAAAGCAGATTCGCGCCGACTTGCGGCAACATAACGTCGTCCTCGACGGCGGTGCTCGCTTGAAAATCGTGCAAGGGGCGGTCAGATGATGGGTGTGCGCTCTTCTGGCATCATCCTTGCACTGACCGCCCTCGTGGCGACGACCGGCTTTGCTCAAGTGAAGCAGCAGCAGCCCGTTTCCGCGCTGAAGGGCCATAACGCGAACGCGCCAGTCGACGTCACCGCCGACCGGATCGAAGTGCAGGACCGCGCGGACCGCGCGATCTTCGCCGGCAACGTGCATGCGACGCAGGCCGAGCTGTCGCTCGAGACTCCCCGGCTCACCGTCGCTTATTCGGGCGGCGGCGGCGACAACAGCAATGTGCAGATCCATCGGCTCGACGCGGCGGGCGGCGTGGTCGTTAAAAGCCCCTCCGAAACAGCGCGCGGTGACTTCGGGATTTACGATCTCGACCGCAAGCTGATCACGTTGATCGGCAACGTCCAGCTCAATCGCCAGACTAATCAGGTCAGCGGCTCGCGCCTAGTGATCGACCTCGATTCGGGCCGCGCCGTCGTCGACGGCGGACCGCCGGGTGTGAACTCGAGCGGCGGGCGCGTGACCGGCCACTTTACCGTACCGCAACGCCAGCAGAAGCAGTGAACGAGACCGCAACGATTCCACGTCCCGCCGCCGAGACGCGGCCGATGGATGGCGGGCTCGAGGTCCGCTCGATCGCGAAATCCTACGACAAGCGAGCGGTGCTCCACGACGTGTCACTCGAGGTCCATCGCGGCGAGGTGGTTGGACTGCTTGGGCCGAACGGCGCTGGCAAGACGACCTGCTTCTATTCGGTGATGGGACTGGTGAAGCCCGACAGCGGGCTAATCTATCTCGACGGCAACGACATCACAGAGCTGCCGATGTACCGCCGCGCGATCCTCGGCCTCGGCTATCTGCCGCAGGAAACCTCGATCTTCCGCGGTATGACCGTCGAGGAGAATATCATCGCGGTTCTGGAGGCTGCTGGGCCCGCCAAGGACGCGCGCCGTGACCGGCTCGAGCAGCTGCTCGGCGAGTTTGGCTTGGCCGCGCTCCGCGATTCACCGGCCATGGCATTGTCGGGCGGTGAGCGGCGGCGCTGCGAAATCGCCCGTGCGCTTGCCGCCGAACCGTCGATCATGCTGTTGGACGAACCGTTCGCCGGGATAGACCCGATCTCGATCGCAGACATCCGCGAGCTGGTCCGAGAGCTCAAGAAGCGCGACATCGGAGTGCTGATCACCGACCACAACGTCCGCGAGACGCTCGATATCGTCGACCGCGCCTGCATCATTTACGACGGCCAGGTCCTGTTTGCTGGCACTCCCGAAGCGTTGGTCGCCGACCAGGAGGTCCGCCGCCTCTACCTCGGCGAGAGCTTCGCGCTGTAACGAGCCAAAGCGATGGGCCTGGGCCCCTCCTTAAACATCCGCCAATCGCAGCAGCTGGTCCTGACGCCGCAGTTGCGCCAGGCGATCCAGCTCCTGCAGCTCAGCAATCTCGAGCTCGACGCATTTCTTGCCGAGGAGATGTCGAAGAATCCGTTGCTCGAAGCTCGCTCTGAGGAGGGGGGCGAGGAGCAGCAGCCCGCGGGCGACTTCGTCGCCGATGAATCCGACAGCAATGAAGCCCCCGATGATCCTGGCGCCGATGATCTGATCCTCGGCCAGGCCGGCGACGACCGGCCGCTCGACATGGATTGGCAGTCAGAGGCGCTGGAGACGGACAGTTTCTCCGACGTCGTGACGTCATCGGGCGGCGAGGAAGCCTTTGATTTCGATCAGGTTCAGTACGCCGCCGCCTCGCTATCCGAATATCTCATCGATCAGCTCCACGGCGCGTCGGGTGACGTCGGCGACCTAGCGCGGATCGTTGCCGAGACACTAGACGAGACTGGCTATCTGACGGTGCCGCTCGACCAGATCGGTGAACTGACTGGCGCTCCGATGCCGCTCATCGAAAAGGCGCTGGCGCTCGTACAATGTCTCGATCCGCCAGGCATTGGCGCGCGTTCGCTCGCCGAATGCCTCGCGCTGCAGGCCAGGGCCGCGGACCGATATGACCCTGCCATGGCGCGCCTGATCGACAATCTCGACTTGCTGTCCAAGGGCCGCACCGCCGACCTCAAGCGCATCTGCGGGGTCGACGACGAGGACCTCGCCGACATGATCCGCGAGCTCCGCGCGTACGATCCCAAGCCGGGGTGCCAGTTTTCCGGACAGGCTGCTCAGGACGTGACGCCCGATGTCTTCGTCCGCCGCACCCGCGCCGGCTTTGCCGTCGAATTGAACCAGGCGACGCTGCCCCGACTTTTGGTCAACCGCCGCTACTATCAGGAGCTGAAGTCAGGACCGCAGGACAAAGCGTCGCGGGCCTGGCTCAGCGAATGCCTGCAAAGCGCGAGCTGGCTGGTCAAAGCGCTCGACCAGCGTGCGCGAACGATCATCAAAGTGGTCAGCGAAATCGTGAAGCGGCAGCAGGGCTTCTTCGAGCGCGGCGTCTCGGCGATGAAGCCGATGACCTTGCGCGAGGTGGCCGAAGCGATCGGCATGCACGAATCGACGGTCAGCCGCGTCACTTCGAACAAATATCTGCTCTGCGACCGCGGCCTCTTCGAGCTGAAATACTTCTTCGGCTCTGGTGTTGCTTCGGCCGAAGGTGACGGCGCTGCGGCCGAGGCGGTGAAAGCTGCGATCAAGGAGCTGATCGACGCAGAGACCGAGATCCTCAGCGACGACGCGATTGCCGGCCTGCTCAAGCAGCGCGGCTTCGACGTCGCCCGCCGGACTGTCGTCAAATATCGCGAGGCGATGGGGATCGGCTCGTCGATCCAGCGCCGCCGGATGAGGAAGATCGCTGGCTAGACGCTAACCCGCGCCCAGATCGGCAGATGGTCCGATGCGCGACGCGCGGCCGGACTCATATGCACGCCCGCCGCCACAACATTCAGATCCTTGTGGACGATGATCCGGTCGAGCGCAGCGACCGGGTGCCGCGCGTGGAAGCTCGGTCCCGTCGGCGCAATGTGGAATTCGGGCTCGAGCTCCCGGAGACAGCCGGCGACCGTGCGCCACTCGTTGGTGTCGCCCATCAGCACTGTCGGCATTTTCTGAGTGCGACTTGCAATGGCGTCGAGGATCGCCCGCATTTGCCGCTTGCGCCACAGGCCAGACAAATCGAGGTGCATGCCGACCACGCGCAGTGGTTTGTCATCGATCAGGAGCTCCGCGATTACCGCACCACGGGGCTCGAGCGTCGGCAGATCGAGCGCCGCGCAATCGAGCACTCCAATGTGCCGCTTCACCAGGATCGCATTGCCGTGCCAGCCGATATTGCGCGTATCGACCTTCAGCAGCCGGTCGGTGTGCCTGCGTGCCTTATCGAACATGCGTTTGTGGCGGACTCCCAGGTGCACAGGCTTGTACATCCCCTGACTGTCGATCAGCTCATGCGGGACCGCCGAGCCGCGGCCGCCGACGCGCTTGTCTGCTTCCTGCAGCGCGATGATGTCGGCATCGATCTCCTGCAGCACCTTGAGCACACGATGCGGGTCGCGCTTCCGGTCGAGACCGACCGCCTTTCGCATATTGTAGCTGGCGAGCGTGATTGTCGGCGCGGAAGTCACATCAGCGCCAATAGCCGTTGCTCGTGAATGGTTCCTAGACGTCCAGGTTGGCGACGCTCAGCGCATTGTCCTGAATGAATTCGCGGCGGGGTTCGACTACGTCGCCCATCAGCCGGGTGAAGATCTCGTCGGCGACATCCGCCTGCGCGACCTCGACGCGAAGCAGCGAGCGGTTCGTCGGGTCGAGCGTCGTCTCCCACAATTGCTCGGCGTTCATTTCGCCGAGGCCCTTGTAGCGCTGGATCGAGAGGCCCTTGCGCCCGGCGGCGAGCACCGCGTCGAGCAGCTCCGACGGTCGTGTGACGGGCACCGGCTTGCCCTTGGTATCGGCCTCGGTCGGCTGATCGTCGGCATCGACGCCGTCGATCGGCTCCGGCTTCTGCTCCTCGGTGACCGCACCCTTTTTGAGTGTGCGCAAGATCGACGGCTTTGCGTAGGCAACGGACTGTTCGTTCGCGAGCGCGTCGAGCTTGCGCGCCTCCGCCGAGACGAGGAAGCTCGGCTCGATGATGTGCGCGTCGGTGACTCCGCGCCACAGCCGCTTGAGCATATATCCGCCCTCGGCGGCGACCTCGCCTGACCAAGACGCTTCGAGATCACCTGCGCCGAGCCACTCGGCGGTTCTGGCAATCGCCTTGGCCTTGCCGTCCGACTTTAGGTCCGGCGTCAGCGCGCCGTTGATCGCCAAGGCCTCAATGAGAGCGGGATCATATTTGCGCGGCGCGTAGCGCATCAGGGTGCGCATCCTTCGGGCGTGGTCGACGAGTGTCTTGAGATCCTTGCCCGAGCGCTGCCCGTCGGATGTATCGAGAATCAGTCCGTCGAGCCCAGCTTCCTCGAGATAATCGTCGAGCGCCGCATCGTCCTTGAGATAGACCTCCGAACGCCCGCGGCTCACCTTGTACAGCGGCGGCTGGGCAATGAAGAGATGCCCGTTCTCGATCAGCTCCGGCATTTGGCGATAGAAGAAGGTCAGCAACAACGTCCGGATGTGAGCACCGTCGACGTCGGCGTCGGTCATGATGACGATCTTGTGATAGCGCAGCTTGGCGATGTCCCAGTCCTCGCGGATCCCGGCGCCGAGCGCCTGAATCATGGTGCCGATCTCCCGGCTCGAGAGCATTCGGTCGAAGCGAGCACGCTCGACGTTCAACAGCTTTCCGCGAAGTGGGAGGATTGCCTGATTGTGACGGTTCCGGCCCTGCTTGGCCGAGCCGCCGGCGCTGTCGCCCTCGACCAGGAACAGTTCGCTGAGAGCGGGGTCGCGCTCCTGGCAGTCGGCGAGCTTGCCGGGCAGTGACGCAATGTCCATCACACCCTTGCGCCGGGTAAGCTCGCGCGCCTTGCGTGCCGCTTCGCGCGCGGCGGCGGCGTCGATCACTTTCTGGATGATCGAGCGAGCGTCGGCGGGATGCTCCTCGAGCCATTCGCTCATCTTGTCGCTCATCAGGCTTTCGAGCGGCTGGCGAACTTCGGAGCTGACCAGCTTGTCCTTGGTCTGCGAACTGAACTTGGGGTCGGGCAGCTTGACGGAGACGATCGCGGTCAGCCCCTCGCGCATGTCATCGCCCGTGAGGGTCACCTTCTCCTTTTTCAGCATTCCCGATTTCTCAGCGTAATTGTTGATCGTGCGGGTCAGCGCGGCGCGGAACGCCGCCATGTGGGTGCCGCCGTCGCGCTGGGGGATGTTGTTGGTGAAGGGGAGGACGTTCTCGTAATATGAATCATTCCATTCGAGAGCGACATCGATTCCGATCCCATCGCGGACCGCCGAAATGGCGATCGGCTCGGGAAATAACGGCGTTTTGGCGCGGTCGAGATATTTGACGAATGCCGCGATGCCACCTTCGTAGTAAAGCTCATGCTCGACCCGTTCTTCGTGACGCGCATCGACCAGGATCATCCGAACGCCCGAGTTGAGGAAGGCGAGCTCTCGGTAGCGGTGTTCGAGCCGTTCAAAGTCGAACTCCGTGATCTTGAACGTCGCGGGGCTCGGCAGGAAGGTCACGCGAGTACCCTTTTTGCCCTCCGGCGCCGGCCCAACGAGCTTCAGCGGAGCTTCGGCGTCGCCGTTGCGGAAGCGCATGAAATGCTCCTCGCCATCGCGCCAGATGGTGAGCTCAAGCCATTCGCTGAGCGCGTTGACGACGCTGACGCCGACACCGTGCAGACCGCCAGAGACCTTGTAGGCATTGTCGTCGGACGTGTTCTCGAATTTACCGCCGGCGTGGAGCTGGGTCATGATGACCTCGGCGGCGGAGATGCCTTCGCCCTCGTGTATTCCGGTCGGAATGCCGCGGCCGTTGTCGTCAACCGTGACCGAGCCGTCGGGGTTCAGCTGAATGACAATCCGGTCACAGTGGCCGGCGAGCGCCTCGTCGATCGCATTATCGGAGACCTCGAACACCATGTGGTGGAGGCCCGATCCGTCGTCGGTGTCGCCGATGTACATGCCGGGCCGTTTGCGCACCGCATCAAGGCCCTTGAGGACCTTGATCGAGTCAGCGCCATATTCGTTCTGATTGGGGTCGGTTGCCATAGTGTGGATATAGGGAATTACGCCAGGAAGTCACGCGCGCGTGCATGTGCGCGCACGCGTGAGTCGACGGCGAAACGAAACGAACGCAGCAGGCCTGCACGTGGTGCGTGCGAGGCGCTCACGGCAAACGCGACCGGCTGAACTGACGAGCAAAGATGCGGGAATTAGCTGTACCATTCATAGAAGAATGGCACAGCAATTCGGCTGTAGGACAGCCCTAGCCGCGTGCCGCCTGCGGACGGCCGCCACCAAAGCGCCGGCGCCCGCGGAACGGCCGCTTGGGCTGCCCGCCCTCGGGACGATGCGCGGGATGGCCATCGGCGCGTTGCGGATGGCGCTGCTGGCGGTCGTTGCGGTCCTGGCGCTGCTGACCGTCGCTGCGGCGGTGCGCCTTGGTCGAAACGCGATGCGCAGGCTGCGTCTTCGCGGGCACTGCCGGCTTCAGACGCTTGAGCGCTTCGGCCGATTGCGCGAAGCCTGCGGGCAGCGGAGTCACGGCGATTTTCTGCCGAGTGGTACGCTCGATATCGCGCAGATTGCCGCGCTCCTCGTGGCTGCAGAAGGCAACCGCAATACCGTCGGCGCCGGCGCGCGCGGTGCGGCCGATGCGATGGACATATTGCTCCGGCACGTCGGGCAGGTCGAAGTTGACGACATGGCTGACGCCCGGGATGTCGATTCCGCGCGCGGCGATGTCGGTCGCGACCAGCACCCTCATTGCGCCCGACTTGAAAGCCGCGATCGCGCGTTCGCGCTGCGGCTGGCTCTTGTTGCCGTGGATCGCGTTGGCGGGAATGCCCGCGGCTTCGAGCTGGCGGACGATCTTGTCGGCGCCATGTTTGGTGCGACTGAACACCAGTGCACGCTCAATACCGGGGCCCTGGAGCATCAGCGTTAGAAGCGCCGTTTTCTCGGTCTGATTGACCATCGTAACGCTCTGTTCGATGCGGTCGACTGTCGTCGCGGTCGGAGTCACTGAGACTTCGGCAGGATTAGTCAGATACTTGTCGGCAAGCTCCTTGATCGCCTTCGGCATGGTCGCCGAGAAGAATAAGGTCTGCCGCTTGGGCGGTACGAGCGCGACGATCCGCTTCAGCGCGTGGATGAAGCCGAGGTCGAGCATCTGGTCGGCCTCGTCGAGGACGAGGATCTCGAGCTCGCGAAGGCTGAGCGCCCGCTGATCGACGAGGTCGAGCAGTCGGCCGGGCGTTGCGACAAGCACGTCGAGCCCGCGCGCAACGGTGCGCACGCTCTTGTGGTTTGGCACGCCACCGAAGATCACGCCGACCGAGAGGCGCATAAATTTGCCATATGCTTCGGCGCTTGCGGCGATTTGCGAGGCAAGCTCGCGCGTCGGAGCGAGAATCAGCATCCTGATCTGGCCAGGCTTGGGGATTTGCCGCGCGGTAGCAAGGCGGTCGAGCGACGGCAGCATGAAGGCCGCGGTCTTGCCGGTGCCCGTCTGGGCGATGCCGAGCAGATCGCGGCCGGTTAGGACTGTCGGGATCGCCTGGCGCTGAATCGGGGTGGCTTGCGCGTAGTTTTTGGCCGCAAGCGCATCGAGCAGGGGCTTGGATAGCCCCAGTGACATGAATGACATTGAATTTGTTCCAAATATTGTGCGCGCGGCCGGCGCATCGATGCGCAAGCCGCGAGCGGGGTCGAAAAGCGCCCCGCGTGAATAGGAGAGCAACATAATCGAGACGCGGGCCGGTTACCGCCGAAGCGTTGAGCCGTTCACGCCGCTTGTAAAAAGCGCCTCGTGCTGCGGTGCAATATAGCGACGGTTGTTAAAAAGTCCACCCGCGGGTCAGGCAGGCGTGATCTGCCCCCGCTGAACGAGGAAGCGCGAAGCTTCGCCGATGCCGTCGAACAAGGCAGCTTCGGTGCCGGTCAGCCATACCTGACCGCGTCCTTCGAGGCGCGCGAACAGCGCCGCTCGACGCTTTGGATCGAGGTGGGCTGCGACTTCGTCGAGCAGCAGGATCGGCGGCTCGCCGCGGCGTTCGGAAACGAGCTCTGCATGGGCGAGGATGAGACCAAGCAGCAGCGCCTTTTGCTCGCCGGTGGAGGACTGGGCGGCTGGCATTTGCTTGGCGCGATGCAGCACGGCGAGGTCTTGGCGGTGCGGCCCCTCGGTCGCGCGGCCGGCCGCAGCGTCGCGGGCGCGGTTCGCCTGCAGGGCAGCGGGGAGATCGGCCTTGTCCCAGCCTTCCAGGGCAATCGCTGCACGGGCGAATTCGTCCTCCGGCGCGATGGCGAGCTGATCATCGAGCGCAGCTACAGTCCGTGCCCGCGCCCCCGCGATCTCGGTGCCATGTTCGGCCATCGCCATCTCCAGCGAGGCGAGCCAAGCCTCGTCCCAAGGCTCCTCGGCGAGCAATTTGTTCCGCGCGCGCATGGCCGCGTCATATCGCGTGGAATGATGTGCGTGGCCCGGTTCTAGGGCCAGCACCAGCCGGTCGAGGAATCGCCGCCGTTCGCCCGAGCTGCCGCTGAACAGCCGGTCCATCGCCGGTGTTAGCCACAGGATCGAGAGCCACTCGCTCAGGCTGTTCACGGACGCTGCGGTACCGTTGACGCGCACCTGCCGGCGCTGGGGCGCACTCGGCAGGGTGCCGGTTCCAACGGCGACTTCGCCAAGCTCCGCCGCGGCGGCCCACGCACCGTCTCCGCCTTGCCGCGCCATTTCCGACAGCGCCGCTCCGCGGAGTCCACGACCAGGCGTGAGCATCGACACCGCCTCGAGCAGGTTGGTCTTTCCAGCGCCGTTCTCGCCGAAGAGCAACACGAAGCTCGAGCCGGGCTCGACTGAGGCCCAGGCGTAGGAGCGGAAGTCGGTTAGGATCAGGCGTGTCACTGGCACGAGCGGCGGTCTAGCCGCTATTGTTCGCGCCGGTCGACGACTTCGTAATGGGCAGCGCGCTCGTCGAAGTGCTGGAGCACCGCCTGCGCCTGCGGTGGAACATGGCTGACGGCGTAATCCTCACCCATGAACGCCTTGATCGCGTCGAGGTTGTCGAACCACATCAGGGTCTGGAACTCGACTTCGTCGCCGAGGTCGCGCTTCATCAGGTCGATGTGCCGCAATCCTGGGATTTTCCGCGCCTCGATGCCCGGGATCACTTCGCTGTGCACCACGCGCTGGTACGCGTCTGCATTCTCTGGCGTGGTCCATCCGCGCCAAAGACGGCAGATCATCAGACCCTCATTGGCATCAGAACATAAAGTGCGTTCGACTTGTCGTTCTCACGCAGCAAGGTCGGTGCAGCGGCGTCGGCGAGGTGGACCTCGACGGTGTCGCCGTCGATCTCGCCGAGGATGTCGAGCAGGTAGCGGGCATTGAAGCCGATCTCGAGGCCGTCGGCGCTATAATCCGCCGGAAGCTCCTCGGTCGCTAGGCCGTTCTCCGGACTCGTGACAGACAATGTCACCTTATCGCGGTCGACGCTCATCTTAACAGCGCGCGTCTTCTCGCTGGCGATGGTCGAGACGCGATCGACACCCGCGGAGAAGCTCTTTGGGTCGAGCTTGAGCAGCTTGTCGTTCGCTGTCGGGATCACCCGGTTATAGTCGGGGAAGGTGCCGTCGATCAGCTTGCTGGTGAGAATCGCACTGCCGAGCCCGAAGCGGATCTTGGTCGACGAGAGCGAAATTTCGACCGTGCCCTCGAGCTCTTCGAGCAGGCGGTAAAGCTCTGTCACAGCCTTCCGCGGCACGATCACGTCGGGCATGCCCTCCGCGCCATCGGGCTTGGGCACGGTGATCCTGGCCAGGCGGTGCCCGTCGGTCGCAGCCGCGCGCATCTGGTCGTCGATCACGTGGATGAAGATGCCCATCAGATAGTAACGCGTTTCCTCGCTCGAGATGGCGAAGCGGGTCTTCTCGATGATTTGGCGAAGCGTCGCCGCGGGCAGCTCGAAGCGGGTCGGCAGCTCGCCCTCGGCGATCACTGGAAAATCGTCACGAGGGAGAGTGGACAGATTGAAGCGGGAGCGCCCGGCGACGACCTGCATCTTGCCCTCAGCGGCGGAGAGCTCGACCTGGCTACCCTCCGGGAGCTTACGAACGATATCGAAGAAGGTGTGCGCCGAGACGGTGATTGCGCCGGCCTGAGTGACGTTGGCTTGCACTGTCTCGTCGACCTGGAGGTCGAGATCGGTTGCCATCAGCCTGAGAGCGCCGTCCTCGCGTGCCTCCATCAGCACGTTGGAGAGGATCGGAATGGTGTTCCGCCGCTCCACGACCGATTGGACATGGCCCAGGCTCTTGAGGAGAGTCGCCCGCTCAATCGTCGCTTTCATGTCGCTCCAGCCCCATCATCCGCCACGCGTTGGACGACGGTTATAGCGAGCCGTTTGCAACGCGGAAGTGGAATGATACGCAAAGCTTCATCTGGGGTACGAAACCGCGGCGGGCACAAGATGTGGCGGCTTATTTGCCGGCTTTTTGACCGACTGCCGGTCCAGTCGCGGACTTAGCGGGCATAAGCACTGCGTCGATGTGGTGGACGACGCCGTTGGTGTAGATCTCATCATCGCCAATGATCGTCGCTTTATGTCCGGCGGAGTCGGTGAGGACGGTCTTGCCGCCTTCCTTGGTGGCGGTGAGGGTGCCGCCGCCCATCGTCGCCAGCACACCCTTGCCCTTGCCGCGATCGATGGTCTTATCGATGTCGGCGGTAAGGACCGTGCCCGACAGGATCAGATTGGTGAGGACGCCGGTCAGCTTCGCGCGATTTTCCGGCTTGGTGTCGAACGTCCCCGCTGCAGCGCTGTTGAACGCCGCGTCGTCGGGCACGAAAACCGTATAGGGGCCGGGTCCGCCAAGCGTCTGGTCGAGGCCAGCGGTCTTGGCCGCTGCCATGAACCGGCTGGTCGGCGCGAGACCGGCCGAGATCGTCTTGGTGCCCGCGACCTTCTGTGCTTTTTCGGTCTGAACCTTGGGCTCGCTGGCAGTCTTGTTGTCCTTGTTGCACGCGCCGAGCGCGAGCAGCGCAGCGGCGCCAATGCCGAGCGCGAACGCATGGTCTTTCATGCATTCCTCCGTTTTCGTTCGCGATACGAAATGGCCCGGCGGGGTTTGAGTTCCCAGCCGGGCCATTTGTCATCTCTGAGGGTTAGGTCAGAAGCGAGGCGACGATCGCTGTCACCAGCAAGCTCGTCGGGTCGACCTGGTAGATGTAGCCGTTGTTGTACCGGTAATAGGCCGACGGCGTGTCGTAGTAGGTCGCCCTGTACGCATAGGGCACGTTGTAGACGTCGTACCCGAGCGGGAGCGGCTGGCCGATCGTGAAGCCCGGCGACAGCAGCGACGCCACCGAGGTGATCATGCTGCTCCGCTGATCATATTGGTAGATGGCGCCCGGCGCGTACCAGTAACCATAGTCTGGCGTATCGTAGTAAAGACTGCGGTACTGCATCGGCACGTTGTAGTAGCTGTAAGCCGAGGGCAGCAGCTGACCGACGCCATAGCCGCCCGCGTAGGTCGGGATCACGTCCTCGACGAAGCCGGTGTAGCAGTCCACCTCGTAAACCACCCCATAGCCGTATCGGTAACAGTCATCGCCATAGTCCGGGTAGAAGCTGTTGAACCCGTAATAGGACGGGACGTAGCTGCTCATGTAATAATTGGGCAGATATTGACCCGGCATGTAGCCGCCCGCGAGGAGCGGAATCAACGCTGCGATCAGATTGTCGCCGCGGTCGACCTGGTACAAATACCCGTCTCCGTACCGGTAATAATAGTCCGGCGTATCCGGGTAGAGGTACTGGATGGTCGTCGGCACTGCAGCGAGCCCGGCAATGGCGCCGATCGGAGCTCCGACGAACTGCGCCACCTGCGCCATCGGCCGGACCTTCATCCCGTCGACGCTGGTAAATGCCGCGAAGTTCGAGCCGGTCCAGGTCTGATCAACCAGTTGCTGGTTAGCAAACTTGCCTCCCTTGGCGCCCAGATTGGCGCGGCCGAAGCCTTGACCATTGAACCGCTCGGCGAGGGCCTGCTGCTGCACCTGTTGCATGCGGTTGCCACGAAGCTGCTGACGCTCAAAGCCGCGAGCCTGCTGGCGTTCGGCCATGCGCGCCTGCTGACGCGCTTGCTGGCGCTCGAAGCCGCGAGCCTGTTGTCGGGTCTGTTGGCGTTCGAAACCGCGTACCTGCTGACGCGCCTGCCGGCGTTCGAGACCGCGCGCCTGC
>Ga0207674_10002459_pt1 | contig 23378 bp, 19 predicted proteins | sample KBSCornC72_FD_184303 | JGI IMG/M metagenome (GOLD analysis project Ga0207674, IMG submission 184303) | Corn rhizosphere microbial communities from Kellogg Biological Station, Michigan, USA - KBS Corn C7-2 (SPAdes) (version 2) | ecosystem: Host-associated > Plants > Roots > Rhizosphere > Soil ...
CTCGTCCCATGTACAATGGAAAGCGGAGTGCAGAAAGTGAGCGCCCATTGCGCTACGGACGACTTTGGCGTTCCACAGGTCAACGGTGCCCGGAAGGGCCACCGTGGCGGTGGCGCCCAAGGCGGCCGCGGTGCGAATCAAGGTCCCGACATTGCCAGGATCCTGTACGGCGTCCAGCACGAGTACGCGCGATGGGTCGGCTGCAGCGAATGGCTCGAGTGAGCGTGTCGGTGTGGCCGCGATGACGAGAATCCCCTGCGGAGTCTCGGTCTCGGCGGCGCTCTCGAACTCCGCGGTAGTGACTTCTGTGATCTCGGTCCCTCGTGACGTGAGCGCGGTGCGCAGGCTTGCGCCACGTGGGTTGGTCGCGAGCTGCGGCGACACAAGCGCTCCGACAACCTCCAAAGGAGACTTTACGAGCTCTTCCGACGCCCGCACCCCCTCAACGACAAACAACGCGTTGCGGTCGCGTGCTTTGCGACGGCGGAGGTCGCGAGCTAACGTAAGGATTCGCAAAGTTTTACGTTACACTCGTCGGTGGAATGTGTCTTGCCATTTTGGGGGCCGAACGACTCTGAGAGGAACGCGGATGAAACGTATACTGATCGGGTTGGCGTTCGCTGCGACGATGGCGGGATGCGCGATCTCGACGCAGCAGGAAGTGCAGATGGGGACCGAGTACGCCCAACAGATCAACGCGCAGCTACCCATTATCAAGGATCCCGAGGTCGTGCGGTACATCAATGTGCTTGGCGACTCGATCGCAAAGCTCGCGGATGACCGGAGTCTCGACTGGCAATTCTTCGTCGTGAACTCGGCCGAGGTGAACGCGTTTGCGATTCCGGGCGGGTATGTCTACGTGAACCGGGGTCTCATCGAGCGGGCACAGAAGATGGACCAGCTGGCCGGCGTCCTCGGACACGAGATCGGCCACGTGGTGCGTCGCCATTCGGTGAAGCAGATGGAGCAGGCACAGGGCGCCAACATCGGTGTGACGCTGGCGTGCGTGCTCACGCAGGTCTGTAACAACCAGGCGACGGGCGCGTTGATCAACGTGGGCGGCAGTGCGCTGTTCGCGAAATTCAGCCGCGACGATGAAGCTCAGGCCGACGAGGAAGGGGTGAAGAACGTCGTCCGGGCAGGAATCGATCCGCGCGGCATTCCCGAGATGTTCCAGATTCTGATCAACGAACGGGAGCGCTCGCCATCGACGGTCGACGCCTGGTTCGCGACCCACCCCCTCGAGGAAAGCCGAATTCAGGCGACCGATGCGCAGATCGCGAAGATCAATCCCGCCATCCTGAACACGCTCACGAAGGACAGCCAGAGCTTCCAGGTGTTCAAGCAACGCGTGCGCGGCCTGCCCGCCGCGCCGGTGCCGACGAGGGCGAGTCGTTAGGTCAGGTTAGGTCAGGCCAGGTCGTCAGGCGAGGTCGCGCACCCACTCGAGGACCAGTCCCTCGAATCGGCCCGCGGCCTCCTTGCCTACTGCAAGCACGTCCTCGTGCTTGAGAGGCGCGTTCGTGATCCCACATGCGAGGTTCGTCACGCAGCTCACGCCGGCGACACGCATTCCCATCGCGCGAGCGGTAATCACCTCGGGTACGGTGGACATCCCGATGGCGTCGAGCCCGAGCCGCTCGAACATCCGCACCTCGGTCGGCGTCTCGTAGGACGGGCCTAACGCCCATCCGTAAACGCCCTCGACGAGCGCCACGCCCGCACGCGCCCCGGCCTGGTGGAGTGCGGCGCGCAGATCTGCGTCGTAGGGCTGCGACATGTCAGGAAATCGCAGATCCCCGGCCTCGACCGGACCGAGCAGCGGATTACGGCCGGTGAGATTCACGTGATCGGCGATGGCCATGAGATCGCCCGGCCGAAGCGTTCTCCGAATGCCGCCGGCCGCGTTGGACACGAACAGGATGTCAGCACCTAACGCGGCGAACACGCGAGCGGGAAACCCCGCGAGCGCCGCGTCGTGCCCCTCGTACATGTGGAATCGCCCCGCGAGCGCGACGGCAGGGCGCCCGGCAAGCGTGCCGGCAACCAGCACGCCGGGGTGGCCAACCACCGTAGGCACCGGGAACCCGGGGATGTCGCGATACTCGACGCGCCTGACGTCTTCGAATCGGTCGGCGAGGCCGGACAGGCCAGAGCCGAGCACGAGGCCGACAAGCGGATGCTCTGTACCGATCCGGTTCCGGATCGTCGCGGCGGCGTTCGCGGCCGCTTGTCTTCCGTACTGGCCTTTCGTTGCCGTGCTCACCGGGCGTCGCCTCGAAGCGCCGCGATCTCCGAGCGCGCGCTCGCCAGCAATGCGGCTCGCTCGGCCGGCGGAACGAATGCGCTCTCGAACCCGTTCAGCGCAATCGTCGAGAGCTCATCGAACGAGAAGTCGAGGTGCTCCGCCGCGTGCACGTATTCGTCCGTGAGCGTCGTGCCGCTCATGAGGCGGTTGTCCGTATTCAACACGACGTTCGCGCCGGCGTCGAAATACCGCCGGAGCGGATGCGTGTCGTATGACGCGGCGGCGCGAGTCTGGACGTTGCTCGTCAGGCAGATCTCGAGCGCGATGCGCTGCTCGGTCACGTACTCGGTGAGCATCGGGTCTTCGATCAAGCGAGTCGCGTGCCCCAGTCGACGGGCTTTGCACGCATATACGGCTTCGCGCACGGACTCCGCGCCCGCGCCTTCGCCGGCATGACAGGTGCAGGCCAGGCCGTGCGCCTGCACGTACTCGAACGCACCGGCATGAACACCGGCCGGATGCCCGCGCTCTCCGCCGGCGAGATCGAAGCCGGCGACGCCCCGATCCTTGTACGCGACCGCCAGGTGGGCCAGCTCCATCGAGATCCCCGGCGGAAGATTTCGGAGCCCGCAGATGATCAAGCGACCGATGATCCCGTGATCGCGTTGCGCCCGCGCCAGCCCCTCGAGTGGCGCCTCCACGGTCTGTCCGAGCTCGAGGTCGTGCCGGGTATTCAGCACGGGGCAGTAGCGCATCTCGATGTAGCGAACGCCTTCCGCCGCGGCGTCCTCGGCCAACTCGTACGTCACCCGCTCGAGCGCGTCGGCCGTCTGCAGGACGGCGAGTGTGATGTCGAAGCGGGTGAGATATTCCTCGAGGTCGCGGGCATCGCGCACGATCATGAACTCGCGCAGCGCATCGACGTCGTCCGCCGGCATCGGGACGTGGTGCTCGCGCCCGAGCTCGAGGAGTGTGGCCGGGCGAACGGAGCCGTCGAGGTGGCAGTGGAGCTCGGCCTTTGGAAGACGGCGTAGCAGCTCCCGGTCGGGGAATCGCGGCATGCGCGGGCTAGTCGTTAGGCTCGTCGCCTTCCGGGCGGCGCCGCACCGGAAGAACGCGGAAGATGGCGCCGCCGTGGGCTCTCGTCTCGGGCGACGTCGGAAGGCCTCGGCTGTCGGCGATCACACGCTCGCCCGCCGCGACGTCGTCGGCTGCCCCGGGGTTCCACGCCCGCACGGCGTCGAGGGCCGTCGCGCCGTCCGGCACGTCGAGGCCAACGGAGTTCACATACACGCGCATTCGAACAGGAGGAGGTTCAGGGAAGTGCCGCGGTGAGCCGCGCGTCGAACGGCACGCGCAGCGGTTGGCGCTGCGCGCGCACGTAGTTCACGAGCGCGTCGATGTCAGGGATGCTCAGCGGCTCGGTCTTGATCGCCTCCGCCGCGAGTCCGAGGCCATCGCCGCCGCCCAGAAGAAAGTTGCTCAGCACCAACGTGTAGGTCGCATCGTCGCGGAGCGGACGCCCGTCGGCCATGGTGATCGTCGAGATCCGGGAGCCGGCCGGCTTCGTTGGAACGTACACGACGCGCACGCCGCTCACGTGGGCGTTGAGCTCGTTGGCTCCGACCAGCCGCTCGAGGTACGCGCGCAGGTCGCGCCCACGCACCGTGAGCTTATAGAGCGAGTTCCCGAACGGCTGGATCTCGAAGATGCTCCCGTATGTCGCCTGACCGGCCTGCAGGTCCGCGCGAATGCCGCCGTTGTTCATGACCGCGACGTCGGCCTTGCCGGCGGCTCGCTGCGCGTCGGCGACGAGATTGCCTAGCGCAAATTGACCGCGCGACCGTCGCAAAGGTTCCGCGACCTGGACGATCGGCCGACTCATCTCGGCCGCCACGGCCGCGACGACGCGCTTGACCTGGGAGTCGACCGCGGGATCCGGCGCGACGGAATCCGCCAGCACATCCCGAACGGTGATGCTGGGCTCGCCGTCGCCTAACGGGACGTCGATCACGCCAACCGCACGCCCGTGAGATCGCGCCTGGACGATCGGAATACCGTTCACACGCGTGTTCACGAGCGAGTGCGTGTGACCGCTCACGATGGCGTCAACGCGCTCGGTGACCCGGCGCGCCAGGTCGATGATCTCGCCACTGCAATCTGCTTCCGCCGAACGGTCACAGAATGCGCCGGCATGTGCTACCACGACCACCGCATCCGCGCCGCGTGCTCGCAACGCACGCGCATGTGCGTCGACGACCGGAGCGGGGTCGACGAACCGCAGATCCGAGACGTTCACAGCCATCGTCGTTCGCGGCGTTTCCACAGTCGACACGCCGATCACGCCGACCTTGAGCGCGCCGACGCCAAGCAAGGTGTCGTCGGGAATCCACTCGACGTCGCGCCCGTCCGCGTATTGCACGTTCGCGCCGAGCACCGGATAACGAGCCTGGCGCATCCGCGCCCGCAGCGAGTCGCGCCCCCAATCCCACTCATGATTACCCAGTGCTGCCGCGGAGTACCCGAGCGTGTTGTAGAGATCGACGACAGTCGCGCCGTAACTGCGATTCGACGGTGCCGTGCCCTGGAACATGTCGCCACCATCGAGCAGCATACTCGCACAGCTCGCAACCGCAGCACATTCGGCGCGGGCGCGACCGATAACCGCCGCGACGTACGCCGCCCCACCGCGCCTAACGCCAGCGCTGTCGGGTCGCGGCTCGAAAGACCCGTGAAAGTCGTTCGTCGAGATGATGCGAAGCGTGCGTCCCGGGCTGGCTGGCAGCGGTGTCGGGTTGGGACGTCGAACTGCGGCCGCTCCCGCCCCAGCGGCCCGTACCGGACCACCGGCCCGCTCTGCTGGATTGGCGTGCATCGCGAGATAGGCTGCTTCGATTGCCGGTGCCGGCTCGAGACGCCAATTGCGCTTGAAGTACGTCTCCGGCGTCACCGTCTTGCGACGCGCGACTTCGTCGATCAGGAGCTCACGGATTTCCTGCTGCTGATCGTACACGATCGGCGCGCCACGAAGCATCGCGTACCCGCCGCCGCCGTTTTGCCGATAGTTGTTGACGGCCATCGTGAACGTGTCAGCGTCAGCGACGGGCTTACCGTTGACCGAGAGCGTCACCACACGCGCCCCGATTGGACGCGAGATGTCGAGAACGTAGTCCGCGCCTGCAACGATGTCGTAGTTGTATCCCGGCACGCGCTCATTCACGAGCGGTATGGTGCGGCCCGTGTCCCCAGCGAACGTGCGGAAGTATCGGGCGCTGAACTCGAGGTAGTCACGCAGTTGCCGCCCCGAAATTCGTATCGCACGAAGGGTGTTGTCGTACGGATACAGGCGAGCGAGCTCCGCTTCGGTGATAGGCCCGGCGTCCAGCGAGGCGTCCAGCGAAAACGCGGGCGTCGACGCGAGGTCAGCGTTGGCCGCCCGCCGTTCCACGTCGAGGATGAAATCGATGACTGGTGTGTCACGCACACGGGCGGAGTCCGCGCGCCAGGCAACCGGAGTACTTCCGATCACGCGATTCACAAACGCGACCGTCGCCGCGTGCGCACGCGCAACGGCCGAGACCACGGCAGCTTGCTCGGCGTGTCCCGCGGATTGCACGGTCGTGCCTCGGCTTCGTGCGACTCGCCAGGCGCCGGCGGTTCGTTCCAGCACCAGATGCGCAACGCCAACACTCGTCGCCCAGTTCTTCGGCTGGAGCAGTCGCGTGCCGTTGATCACGGTGTCCGCGAGCTCCTGATGCGAATGTCCGAAGACGACGAGATCGATGCCGGGCACTTCGCGCGCGACGCGCGCCGCGACGTTCTCGCTCGGGACGCCGGTCGCGACCGTGTCGTAGCCAGAACCGCCCGACAACCCCGAGTGCAGCACAACCACGATGACATCGGTGCCCTTCGCTCGAGCCTCGGCAACTGCCGTGCGCACATCCGGCACGATGTCGCGAAGCACCACCCTGCCCCGAAGGTTGTCGCGCTCCCAGAGCATCGCGCCCGGTGTCGTCGCGCCGACGATGCCAATGCGCACACCGCCCCGCTTCACGATGACGTATGCGGGATAGGCCCGTGGGCCACTCGCGAGATAGGCGTTGGCGGCGAGGAGCGGAAACGACGCGTCCTTGATCGCGCGGCCCAACGTGCCCAGGCCGTAGCCGAAGTCGTGGTTGCCAATCGCCGCGGCATCGTAGCGCATCGCGTTCATCGCGGCGATCGCCGGGCTTTGGTGCGTCGAGTCGATGCGAGCGGCAACGAAGCTGAGCGGATTCCCCTGCAGCATGTCGCCGGCATCCACCAGCACGACACGATCCGGGTTCGCCGCGCGAACGGAATCGACAATAGTGGCCGCGCGTGCGAGGCCGCGACTCGGGTCAGAAGTGCCGGCGTAGTAGTCCCAGCCGGTCAAGCGACCGTGGACGTCAGTGGTTGCTGCAACAACGAGGTCGACGGTCTCGGCTGCAGCAGTGGCCGGCTTGGCCGGTCCGGGATTGGCGGCGCACGCCGTTGCGCCGGCAACGGCGACCAGCAGCGCGAAGCACGTCACACTGGTCGACCGTGGGATTCTGCAAAGCGACATTGGCGAAAGGTACCTTGCCCATCTGCGCGGCAGAATCCGGCTTTGGAGCGCGATTGACGAACCTCCGCGCCACCGCAAGCTTGAGTCGATGGGCACCCATGCACCGTTTCCGCACTCCGCTGCTCGCGCCGGCGCCGTCAATGGGGAAGCGTCGATACAGAACCGTGACGCTCAGGACGCTTCTCTTTACGGCGTCGCCTCGCGAACGTCCGACGCGAACGATGGGGATCGGTCGGACGCCACGTCGTTCCCGAAACCGCTGATCATCGGAATCGCTGGCGGATCGGGCTCGGGGAAATCGACAGTCGCCCGCAAGGTCGCCGAGGCGCTCTCGCAATCGTCGGTCGCGTTCCTCGACATGGATGCGTACTACCGCAACTTCGCGCACCTCCCCATGGAAGAGCGGAAGCGCGTGAACTGGGACCATCCTGAGGCGTTCGACACCGAGCTGCTCGCGTCACAGGTGCGAGCGCTGTGCGAGGGCAGGTCGGTAGACAAACCAGTGTACGATTTCGTCTCGCATACGCGGAGCGCACGCACCGAGCGCGTGAACCCCGCCGACGTCGTGGTCCTCGACGGGATCCTGCTGTTCGTCGATGAGACGTTGCGAACGTTGTGCGACATCAAGGTCTTCGTCGACGCCGACGCGGACATTCGACTCGTGCGGCGACTCAAACGCGACGTGATGAAACGGGGGCGGACACTCGAAGAGGTGATCGCGCAGTATCTCGAAACCGTTCACCCAATGCATCTGCAGTTCGTCGAGCCAAGCAAGCGGTATGCGGACGTGATCGTGCCTCGTGGAGGGCACAATACCATCGCCATCGAGATGATCGTCGCGAAAATACAGCATCGCCTGACAGGACGACTCGCGTGACCAACGCAATCTCCACGGGCGAACGACTCCTCGTCGTCGACGACGAGCCGGACATAACCGCCCTCGTGACGTTCCACCTCATCAAAGCCGGCTATCGCGTCTCGACCGCCTCCAACGGTCCCGACGCCATCGCGCAGACGCGCCAGGAACGCCCAGTTCTCATCGTCCTGGACCTCATGCTTCCGGGCATGTCCGGGTACGACGTGCTGGAACAGCTTCGCGCGGACGACGCGACGCGCGATGTCGCGGTACTCATGCTCACGGCGCGCAAGGAAGAGCAAGACCGCATTCGCGGACTGTCGCTAGGCGCCGACGACTACCTGACGAAGCCGTTCAGCCCGCAGGAGCTCGTGCTTCGTGTTGGCGCGATCCTTCGGCGGGTTGCGCAGGCTCCGCAGCCGTCCGTGGACATTCTGCGAGCTGGCCCGCTCCAGATCGATCGAGGAGCACACCGTGTTGCAGTCGACGGTCACGATGTCGAGCTTACGCCGACCGAGTATCGTCTGCTCGTCACGCTCGCCGAGCGACGCGGGAGAGTCCAGGCGCGCGGCCACCTGCTCGAGACCGTATGGGAAGCGGCCCCCGACATCCAGACGCGCACGGTGGACATGCACGTGCAGCGACTCCGGACGAAGCTCGGAGCCGCCGGCGATCTGATCGAGACGGTTCGCGGATTCGGCTATCGCCTGCGAGCAGCAGGGCAATCGCGGAGCGCGTGACGTTCACGCCCCGGGTATGTAATCGACCCCCGGCCGGACACACGTGAAGCTCACTCAGCGGCTCCTCATCGGCTCGCTGCTGATCATCGCGATACTGGTGGCGCTCTTCGTTGCGATCGTCGACGGACGCCTGCGTGTGCGGTTGTACGAGGAGAGCTCCGCCGAAGTGCTGCGCGAGGCACGACTGGTGGCCGCGCAATGGCGCCCCGGGCTCGCGGTCGACTCGCTGGCCAACGCTGCCGGCGGTGCGCTGGGTCATCGTGTCACGCTGATCGATTCGAGTGGCACGGTGGTTGGCGACTCGGAGTTCGACCCGCCGGCACTCGAGCGCCTCGAGAATCACCTAACGCGGCCGGAGATCCAGGAGGCGCGTCGCACCGGGTCCGGGCAGTCTCGGCGCGTGAGCGCATCGGCGGGTGACGAGGAGCTCTACGGGGCCGTGCGCGCGGGCAGCGGCTTCGCGCGCGTGTCGGTCAGCGCCGCCGCGATTCAGGAACTGTTCGCCCGGGCGCGCGCCGACGTTCTTCTCGCCTCCGTCTTCGCGATCCTCCTGGCGTTCGGCCTCGTCTGGGCATTCTCGCGATCGGTGGCGCGCCCTGTCGTTGAGCTGCGGGATGTCGCGCGCGCCCTCGCCGCGGGCGACCTCCATCGCCGTCCGTCGCTGACGGCACCGGGCGAAGTGGGCGACCTCGCGAGCGCCGTGCACCGGCTGGCGGAGCAATTGACCAGCCGCATCGAGGCACTCGAGGCCGAGGAGGTGCGGCTCGGTGCGCTCACCGAATCACTCAATGAAGGCGTGATTGCGATCGACGCGCGGCAGCAGGTGACGCAGGTCAACCAGCGCGCTCGCGATCTCCTTCGCATCAAGGACTCGGCGCCGTTTCCCGTGTCCAATCTGCCGAGAGAGCGCAGTCTTCGCGAGTCGATCGGTGCCGCGTTGTCCGGGCAGGCCTTCGATGCCCACGAGGTGCAGATCGGCGGGCGCGAGCTCGCCCTCACCGCGAGGCCGCTGCCCGCCGGTGGAGCGGTGGTCGCCCTGTTCGATCTCACGCCGGTCAGGCGGCTCGAGACGGTGCGGCGCGATTTCGTGGCGAACGCGTCGCACGAGCTGCGCACGCCGCTCACGGTCATTGGCGGGTTCGCGGAGACGCTGCTCGACGAGTCGCTGCCTAACGAGCAGCGCCAGCAGTTCGCGCGCACGGTGCTCGCGAACACCCAGCGGATGCAGCGCATCGTCGACGACCTGCTGGACCTGTCGCGCATCGAGTCGGGCGGATGGAAACCGAACCCTTCGCGCGTCGACGTCCGCGCGCTCGCTTCCGAGGCGCTCGCGGCAGCGGAGGAACGTCGCCCGGACAAGCCCGTGACGCTGGACCTCGACATCGCGCCGGACGCGACGTTCGTATCGGCCGACCCGACGGCGTTGCGACAGCTGCTCGCGAATCTCGTCGACAATGCCGTGCGCCACACGAACGAGGGCTCCGTGACGGTGTTCTCGAAGCGCACGCAACACGGCGTCGCCATCGGCGTCAGCGACACCGGCATTGGCATTCCCGCGGATCACTTGCCGCGCATCTTCGAGCGATTCTACCGCGTCGATGCCGGCCGCTCTCGTTCGGAGGGCGGAACGGGCCTCGGGCTCGCGATCGTCAAGCACCTCGTGGAGGGACACGGTGGCCGCGTCCGTGCCGAAAGCACCGTGGGGCGCGGAACCAGGATCTGGGCCGAGCTTCCCGACTCGCCGCCTGTTACAACGGCGTGACCGACCGGCCGAGTGGGACCGGTGCGTTACCGGCGCATTGCAGATCCGTGACAAAACTCGGGTAGTGTAACGGCGCATTAGCCGAGCCCACCTGGGGGCTGGCCGTTTTCACTCTTGTTAGGGACAACCGCATGCGCCGACTCCGCGCGTTGCTCTTCTCGATTGTCGCGCTCACCGCGACAGAGCTGCAAGCGTCAAGTCTTTCGGCACAGGACACCACAACGGATACGACGAAGGCGAAGGTCGATACGCAGCCGGCACCGCCGCCGCAGCCTGCGGCGCCGTCGCTCCCGTTCGACTTCTCGGGAATTCTCTACGCGAACTATCAGTACGGCGGCAACAAGGGCAATCGGACCGTCGACCGCTTCGACGTCGACCGCGCCTATCTCACGTTTCGAGCGACACCGGGCGAACACTTCGCGGTTCGCATCACCGCTGACGTCTACCAACAGCGCGACACCACACGGGACCAGTACTATCGCGGGTGGGCGTTGCGCGCGAAGTACGCCTACGGGCAATACGACTTCATCCGCGGCGTGGCCGACGAGTGGAAGGCCAACGTTAGGCTCGGCCTGCTGCAGACCGTCATCATCGATCACGAAGAGCAGTTCTGGCAGCGCGGACTCGCGCAGGTCGCGATCGAGCAGAACGGGTTCTTCTCGTCGTCAGACGCCGGCGCAGCCACCACGATCACGTTCCCCAAGAAATACGGCGAGATCTACGCCACCGTCACCAACGGCTCGGGCTACGGCTCTCGCGAGGTCGACCGCTTCAAGGACTACCAGGCGCGCCTGACGCTCACGCCGCTGATGAACACGTTCGGGTTCTTCAAGACGCTGACGATTTCGCCGTGGTACTCCAAGGGCGATCGCGCGAGCGACTTCGCGCGCGGACAAGGCACCCTCGATCCCGTCACCGACGCGCTGCGACGTGACCGCGGCGGCGTGTTCCTCGGCTTGCGTGACCCTCGCCTGACCCTCGGCGCGCAGTTCGCAGAGCGCTGGGACGTCTTCGAGTCCGCGGACACGACCGTCGACGTCGTCCCGAGATCGGTCGAGCGAACGGGCCAGGTCGTCTCGCTCTACACGATCTTCAGACCGCTCGCCTTTATCGGCAGCGCGCCTAACTGGCCGCTCGCCGTTACCCTGCGCGCCGACAACATCAAGAACGACGTCGACACGGACCCGTACGCCCGCAACTACATCGCAGGGCTCGGGTGGGAATTCAACAAGCGCACGTCGGTGACGTTCGACTTCCAGACACAGGAGCCGAAGAGCGGCAGCACGGCGGCCGACACCAAGGTGTTCTTCATTCACCTCATTGCCGGGTTCTGACGCCACCTGCGTCAACCTAACGAGATACCATGCGCACCCTCATCACGACTCTGGGCTTCCTCGCCATACCGGCTGCTGTCACCGCTCAGGCAGACCTGACCGGCGCCGGCGCGACGTTCCCTTATCCGATCTACTCGAAGTGGTTTGCCGATTACGCCGCACAGACCAGCGTGCGGATCAACTATCAGGCGATCGGCTCCGGCGGCGGCATTCGTCAGCTCTCCGAGGGTACCGTCGATTTCGGCGCGTCCGATTCCCCGATGACCGACGGCGAGTTGCAGAAGGCGAAGGGCGGACGTGTCCTCCACTTCCCGACCGTGATCGGCGCGGTCGCCGTCATCTATAACGTGCCCGGCGTGACGACGTCTCTCCAGCTCGATGGCGACGTGCTGTCAGGCATTTTCCTGGGCAAGGTTCGGAAGTGGAACGACGGGAAGATCGCCAAGCTTAATCCCGGCGTGTCACTGCCAGCGAAGGACATTCTCGTCGTCCACCGATCTGACGGCAGCGGCACGACGTACATCTTCACCGACTTCCTTTCCTCGGTGAACAAGGAATGGCTCTCCGGGCCCGGCCGAGCGAAAGAAGTCGCGTGGCCGATCGGACTCGGCGGCAAGGGCAACGATGGCGTCGCCGGTCAGGTGAAGCGCCTTGGCTCGATCCGCATAGCCGGTGCGGCCGCCACGCACTGACCGGGCATAACCGTGGAAAACACTGTGACGTGCCCGTTACGCGATGGTCGCTCATCCCGGTCCGGTTCTCGATCAACGTTCAGTAAGTCCTTCCTGGAGGCGGCAGTGACTCGTTCAACGCTTTTCGCCTTGGCGGCGGCCGGACTCGTCTCTGCGGCATGCTCCGGTACCGAATCCAAGGGCACCCGCGACTCGGCGGCGGCCAGTCCGTCGCCGGCAAGCGCACGCTCTGGTGGTGTCGACCTAACGGGGGCGGGAGCAACCTTCCCATACCCGATCTATTCCAAGTGGATCTCGGACTACACGGCGAAGACCGGCATCAAGATCAACTATCAGGCAATCGGATCGGGCGGCGGCATTCGACAGCTGAGCGAAGGCACGGTGGATTTCGCGGGGTCGGATGCACCAATGACCGACGAGGAAATGGCGAAGGCCAAGGGTGGGCCGATCATTCACATCCCCACCGTGCTCGGTGCCGTTGTCATCACGTACAATCTTCCCGACGCAACGCAACCGCTCAGCCTGAGTGGCGACGTTGTCGCGGACGTCTTCCTCGGAAAGATCACGAAGTGGAACGACAACCGGATTGCCGCACTTAATTCCGGCGTGAAGCTGCCGGCGACGGACATCCTCGTCGTGCACAGAGCCGAGGCGAGCGGGACGACGTACATCTTCTCCGATTACCTAACGGCGGTCAGCCCGGCGTGGTCGTCGGGGCCGGGTAAGGGGAAGGAGCTCAAGTGGCCGGTCGGGTTGGGAGGTAAAGGCAACGACGGTGTCTCGGGCCAGGTGAAGCAGACACCCGGAACGATCGGATACGTCGAGCTGGCGTATGCCAATCAGAACAAGCTGCCCGTCGCGAAGATCAAGAACGCGGCCGGCCAGTTTGTTGTGCCGACCATCGAATCGATCACCGCGGCGGCTGCCGGCGCGGTGGAGAAGCTGCCACCGACCACGGACTACCGCGTGTCGATCGTCAATGCGCCAGGTGCCGCGGCGTATCCGATCTCGTCGTTCACGTGGCTGCTCATGTACCAGAAGCAGACCGATGCGACCAAGGCCAAGAAGCTCACCGACTTCCTGCAGTGGGCGCTCACCGACGGTGAGGGGTCAGCCGGAGCGTTGGATTATGCGCCGCTGCCGGAAGCGTTGAGCAAGCAGCTGCTCGAGAAGCTGGCTTCGATTCAGGGCGGGACGGCATCGTGAGCGACGCTGCTCGCCCGGTGGTGACGACGCGCCCAGACAACACGGGGCTGGGCGCGCGCATCGAAGGCTCCGCCATCGGTGACAGCATCTATCGGTGGATGACGACCGCGTTTGCGTTAGGCATCCCCGTCCTCCTCCTCTTCATCGCGATCGAGATCGGGGCCGCCGCCTGGCCGGCACTCAAGGCGTTCGGGTTTGGCTTCCTGACGTCGAGCGAGTGGGACCCGCCGCACAACATTTTCGGCGCCGCGCCGGCGATCTACGGCACGATCGTCTCGTCCTTCATCGCACTGGTCATCGCGACGCCGCTCGCGCTGGGCGTCGCGATTTTCCTGTCCGAGTTCGCGCCGTCGTGGCTTCGCCAGCCGGTCGCGTTCCTCGTCGACCTGCTGGCCGCGATTCCGAGCGTGGTCTACGGGCTGTGGGGCATCTTCGTCCTGCAGCCGCTGCTGCGCGCTCACGTCATGCCGCTGCTCTCGGCCATTCCGCTCATCGGTCGGACGCCGCTATTCGAGGGCCCGGCGTACGGACCGAGTATGCTGAGCGCGGGACTGATCCTCGCGATCATGGTGCTGCCCTTCATCTCCGCCGTTTCGCGCGAGGTGCTCATGGCGGTCCCGCGGTCGCAGCGAGAGGCTGCACTGGCCCTCGGCGCCACGAAGTGGGAGATGATCGCGGACGCGGTAGTCCCGTACGCGCGGTCCGGAATCATCGGCGGCATTATTCTCGGCCTCGGTCGCGCGTTAGGCGAGACCATGGCCGTCACGATGCTGATCGGCAATGTCCACAAGATCTCGGCATCGCTGTACGCTCCGGGATACACGATGGCGTCGCTCATCGCGAACGAGTTCGCGGAGGCGACGGGTGATCTGCACCTCTCGGCGCTCATGGCCGTCGGCGCCGTGCTGTTCGTCGTGACGCTGATCGTCAATGCGCTGGCACGCTGGCTCGTGTGGCGCGTCTCGCGCGAGGGCCAGTCATGATGGATAGGAACGCGTCGCGTGGACCTGCGTCGCCTCCAAAGCCGCCCTTGCGTACCACGCGCCCGTCGGTCATGCAGCGCGCCGCGGCGGAACGAGCGCAGACGACCATCGGCCGTCGGCGGCTCGTGAACGTCGTGATGGTCGGGGTCACGTTTGGCGCCGCGATCCTCGCCACGTTGCCGCTCATCTTCATTCTCGGCCACCTGATTGCGGCGGGTGCGTCGTCGATCAACCTCGACTTTTTCACGCAGATCCCGAAGCCGCCTGGCGAAGCGGGCGGCGGCATGGCAAACGCCATTGTCGGCTCGCTGGTCCTCATCCTCGCGGCATCGGCGTTTGGCTTGCCGATCGGCATCGGCGCCGGCCTCTACCTGGCCGAGAACCGTGGGACGCATCTCGCGAACGCGGTGCGATTTTTGTCCGATGTCCTGAACGGACTGCCCTCCATCGTGATGGGCATCTTCGCGTGGCAGTTTCTCGTGAAACCGATGGGGAAGTTCACGGCGCTGGCCGGAGGGATCGCGCTGGGCGCCATGATGATCCCGCTCGTCACGCGTACGACGGAGGAGATGATCCGGATCGTCCCCGTCTCGCTGCGCGAGGCGGCGCTCGCGTTAGGCTACTCGCGGTGGCGAACATCGCTCGTCGTAGTCCTGCGCACTGCCCTGCCCGGTATCGTGACCGGTGCACTCGTCGCCGTGTCCCGCATCGCCGGCGAGACAGCGCCTCTCCTGTTCACCGTGTTAGGCAACCAGTTCTGGTCGGCATCGCTGCGTGGGCCGATTGCCGCGCTGCCACTCCAGATCTTCAACTTCGCGATCAGCCCGTACGATCAGCAGCACTCGCTCGCATGGGCAGGCGCGCTCGTTCTCATTGGCATTGTCCTCATCATCAGCCTTGCAGCCCGCTTTGCCACACGCTCCCGATTCGGCCTCGGTGGCGACTGAGCCTCCCCGTGCTCCAGTCCCCACGGCCGTAACCGCTCCGCCCCCGGCCGCGGGCACCGAGCGTCGCCGGCTCGAGGTCGCATCGCTCAGCGCGTATTACGGCCACGCAGAGATCGTCCGCGGCGTCTCGATCACGTTTCGTGATCGCGAAGTCACGGCGATCATCGGCCCGTCCGGCTGTGGCAAGTCCACGTTGCTGCGGTGCCTCAATCGCATGCACGAGACGGTGCCGACCGCGCACGTCGCGGGCTCCGTCTCGCTCGACGGGCGGGACATCTACGCGAAGGGCGTCAACGCGATCGAAGTGCGACGGCACGTCGGGATGGTGTTTCAGCGCCCGACGCCATTCCCCACGATGTCGATCCGGGACAACGTCGCCGCCGGTCTTCAGATACTCGGACGCGACAAGCCATCGCGCGCCGAAACGGATCACATTGTCGAGGACGCGCTCAAGCGGGCCGCGCTCTGGGACGAAGTGAGCACACGCCTCACGGACAGCGCCATCGGTCTCTCCGGGGGCCAGCAGCAGCGCTTGTGCATCGCCCGCGCGCTGGCCACGAGACCCGCCGTCCTGCTCCTCGACGAGCCCACCGCGTCGCTCGATCCGATCAGCACGCAGAAGGTCGAGGAGCTCGTGTACGAGCTGCGGCGGGATATGACCGTCGTGATCGTCACGCACAACATGCAGCAGGCAGCGCGTGTCTCCGATCGCACGGCATTTATGCTGACCGGCGAGTTGGTCGAGATCGCGGCAACCAATACGCTGTTCACCACGCCGTCGGATTCGCGGACGGAAGCGTACATCACAGGACGGTTCGGATGAGTTTGCAGAAGCTGGGAACAGGGAACAGGGAACGCGGAACAGCGCCTTCGCGGAGCGTCGGTTCCCACTTCCCCGTTCCCAGTTCCCGACACCCCGGCACCATCCAGGCGAAGGACTTTTCGTTCTGGTACGGGCCAAAGCAAGCGCTCTACGACGTGAGCATAACGATTCCCGCACGCGCCGTAACCGCGTTCATCGGGCCATCGGGATGCGGGAAGTCGACGTTTCTGCGCTCGATCAACCGGCTGCAGGGTCTCATTCCGGGCGCCCGACATACCGGTGCGATCGAGCTCGATGGCGAGGATATCTACAGCGCGTCATTGAACCCCGTCTCTCTTCGCCAGCGCGTGGGCATGGTGTTCCAGCGCTGGAATCCGTTTCCGAAGTCGATCTACGACAACGTCGCCTACGGACCTCGCATCAACGGCACCGCGTCGCGCTCGAAGATCGACGAGATCGTGGAGCAGTCGCTTCGTCGCGCCGCGCTGTGGGAGGAAGTGAAGGATCGGTTGCGCCAGAGCGCCCTCGGCCTGTCCGGTGGCCAGCAGCAGCGGCTGTGCATCGCCAGAGCCCTCGCGAACGAACCGGAGGTCCTCCTTCTCGACGAGCCAGCCAGCGCCCTGGACCCGATCGCCACCCAGAAGATCGAGGAGCTGCTCTACGAGCTCCGGTCCGAGTTGACCATCGTGATCGTGACGCACAACATGCAGCAGGCAGCGCGCGTCTCGGACTACACCGCCTTTTTCTACCTCGGGCGCCTCGTGGAAGTCAACGACACGGGGCAGTTGTTCACCACGCCGCGCGAAGAGCGCACCGAGGCGTATATCACCGGGAGATTCGGATGAGCCCCGAGAACGCAGGCTTCCGCCATTTCCACGACCAGCTACAAACGCTGAAGGAACGCCTCCTCGACATGTCGGCGCGCGCCGAGGAGCTGATCGACCTTGCCGTCGATTCGCTGCTTACGCGGGACAAGGAGAAAGCCGACGCGGTCATCGCGGGCGACCGCGAGGTCGACATGATGGAGCTCGAGTGCGAGCAGCTCGCCGTGTCACTGCTCGCGCTGCAGCAGCCCATGGGCCGCGACCTGCGCTTCATCATCAGCGCGATCAAGATCACGAGCGACCTGGAGCGGGTTGGCGATCACGCCGTCAATCTGGCGCAGTCGGCGTTGCGTCTCATCGCGTTGCACGTCGAGATTACGCCGACTCCGGAGATCGAGGACATGGCGCGGCGGGCACGGCGCATGCTTGCCGAGGCATTGGATGCGTTCATCCGAGCGGACGGAGCCGTCGGCCGCGAGGTCTGCAAGGCCGATGACGCCGTCGATGCACTTCACGACTCGGTGTTCCGAATCTTGCTTACGCACATGATGGCGGACGCCAGAACGATCAACCCGTCGCTCGAGCTCCTGCTCGTCAGCCGAAACCTCGAGCGCGTGGCGGACCTGGCGACGAACATCGCCGAAGACGCGGTCTTCTTGGCAGAAGGCAAGCAAATCAAGCATCATTTAGAAGACCTCGGCCGCGATCGGCCTCAAGTCCCTCAAGCGACTGGTTAGGTGGCACTCCCCGCATTCTCCCGTTCCTCCGACGCAGCGCGATCGCCGCGAGCCGAACCAGACCTTCGGCTCGCGGCGATCGACATCGGCTCCAATTCCATTCGTCAGATCGTCGCCGACGTATCGCCCACCGGCTCGATACGCGTCGTAGACGAAATGAAAGCGGCGCCGCGGCTCGGCGCGGGAATTCGCGAGAGCGGCCTCCTGAGCGAGACTTCGATGCGTCAGGCGCTCGAAGCGCTCACGCGCATGGCCACACTCGCGAGGCAGCTCGGCGCGTCACGGGTCGAGGCAGTCGCAACAAGCGCGGTGCGCGACGCCACGAACGGGCTGACGTTCCTCGAGCTCGTTCGCTCCGAGACCGGACTCAAGGTCAAGGTGCTCCGCGGCGAGGAGGAGGCGCGCCTGTCCTTCCGCAGCGCCCTCGCGCACTTCGAGCTTGGCGTGGGGAGAGCGGTCGTCATGGACATCGGCGGCGGATCGCTCGAGCTCGCGCTCAGCGCTGATGGGCTGCTCGAGCGACTGATCTCGCTGCCGTTCGGGGCCATCCGGTTGACCGAGGAATTCCTCGGCCCGAAGGTGCGGCGGAAGGGTGTGCGGAAGCTTCGTGACGCGATCCGCGACGACATCCGCAAGGCGCTGCCCGTGCGTGACTGGCGTGGTGCTCAGGTCATCGGTTCGGGCGGGACGTTCACGAACCTCGCCGGCGTCTATCTGAATCGCCAGGGCGTGCAAACGGCGCGCACGACGCACGGGACCCGCCTGCCGCGCGAGGAGCTCGAGCACATCCTCGATATGCTGCAGGACATGTCGCCGGATCAGCGCGCCGCGGTGCCGGGGCTCAATCCCGCCCGTGCCGACATCATCGTCGCCGGATTTGCCGTTGCAGCCGAGGTCCTCGCGAGACTCGAATCGCGCGAGCTGATCGTGTCGGCGTACGGCATTCGCGAGGGTCTGCTTCTCGAAACGGCGCGTGTCGTCCCGACGTTCTCGGATCGCGGCGAAGCGCGCGAGCGGTCGGTGCGGGAATTCGCGGAACGGTGTCACTATGAGGAGCCGCATGCGCGCCACGTGCAGCGGCTGTCTCTCCAGCTGTTCGACGCGATCGGCCCCCGCGTCGGTCTCTCCGCAACCGACCGGCAGATCCTCGCCGACGCGGCGCTGCTGCACGACGTCGGCTATCACATCAATTACGAGAACCACCACAAGCACTCGTATCACCTGATCGTGCACGCCGACATGCTTGGCATGTCGCCCGAGGAGCAGGTGGCGATCGCGAACGTGGCGCGGTATCACCGCGGCGCGCCGCCGAAACGCAAACACCGGAACTACGGCATCCTCGACCGCGCGCTCCGACGGCGCATTCGCAAGCTCGCCGCCATTCTTCGCGTTGCCGACGGGCTGGATCGCGGGCACATCGGCGCGGTGGAGCGCGTGAAGGTCCGGTGGCTCGATCGAGCGCTTCGACTGACGTGCGTGGCCAACCGCCGGGCGCAGTCGCTACGCCTCGACCTGTGGGGTGCGAGCCGGAAATCCGAGTTGTTGTCGAAAATCGCGCGGATTCCTGTGGAGGTCGTTGCCCCCGACGGCACGGTGATTACCCCGCAGGACGCGGACGGCGACCAGCCGGACTAGCGCGTTAGGCAGTGCGCTCGGCCCGAAGCTCCGTCGCCGGTTGTGTACCGTCGGGAACGCGCGGTGGCAAGCGATCGACGACCTCCAAACCAAGCGGATCGCGCAACAGCAGACGGTGCGTGGACCGCTCGGGCTCACCGCCTGGCATGCGCTGCACATAGCTGCCGTCGGGACACAGCTCCCACGCCTGGCGATTGTCCGCGAGACAGGTGTCGAGCAGCGCGCGGAGCCGAGGATGCAGAGCCCGGTCCTCGACGGGTGTCACCGCTTCGACGCGTCGGTCGAGATTGCGCGGCATCCAGTCAGCCGAACCGGTGAAGTAGCGGTCTTCGGCGCTGTTGCGGAAATAGAACAGTCGCGAGTGCTCGAGGAAGCGCCCGACGATGCTGATCACGCGAATGCGCTCGCTCACGCCGGGAACGCCTGGGCGGAGACAGCAAATGCCCCGAACGATGAGATCGATGTCGACACCAGCCTGCGACGCCTCGTACAGTGCCGCGATGATCCCCGGGTCCACGAGGGCATTCAACTTGGCGATGATTTGCGCCGACTTCCCTTCCCGCGCTGCGTTCGTCTCGTTCGAGATCAGCTCCAGGAATCGATCGCGCATGTTCCCAGGCGCCACCAGGAGCTTTCGGTACACGCGCTGCCGCGAGAAGCCCGTGAGGGAGTTGAACAGGTCGCTGAGATCGGCGCCGATCGACGGACTCGCCGTGAACAGCCCGAGGTCCGTGTACGTGCGCGCCGTTTTCGTGTTGTAGTTGCCCGTGCCAATGTGCACGTAGCGCCGGATGCCGTCGGCCTCGCGCCTAACGACCAGCGCGACCTTCGCGTGCGTCTTGAGCCCGGGCAGACCATACGCCACGTGCACGCCGAAGTTTTCCAGCGTGCGCGCCCAGGTGATGTTGTTCGCTTCGTCGAACCGCGCCTGCAGCTCCACGAGCACCGCCACCTGCTTCCCGCGCTGCGCCGCCTCCGTCAGCGCCCGCACGATGGGCGTGTCGCCTGACGTGCGGTACAGCGTCATCTTGATCGCCAACACGTGGTCGTCGCGAGACGCGGCATCGAGAAACTGCTCGACTGTCGCCGTGAACGACTCGTACGGATGGTGCACCAGCAGGTCGCGCTCGCGGATGACGTCGAAGATCGATCGCGTCGCATCGCGGACCGCTGGCGGAACGGCCGGCACGAACGGAGGGTCGTGCAGGTCGGGGATGTCCAGCGAGGCGATCGACATGAGGTCGCCCAGCTCGAGCAACGGTCCGCCGTCGAACATGTCCCGATCCGCCAGCACGAGTCCCGGCAACAGCTCGGCTTCCTGCAGCTCCTCGAGAATGAGCGCCCGGATGTGCCGCGGCATGTCGTCCTGCACCTCGAGTCTCACCACCTCACCGAATCGGCGCTGGAAGACCTGCTCCTCGATCATCGCGAGGAGATCCTCGGGCTCGTCGACGTTTTTCTCCAGCTCGAGGTCGGAGTAGCGCGTCACCTTGAATGCCCACCAGCCGAGCACCTGCATCCCCGGGAAGAGCGACCCAAGGTTCGCACCGATCACTTCCTCGAGCGGCACAAATTGGTTCCCGCGGCCGAATGATACCCAACGCGGGAGACTCTTTGGGACCTTCACTCGGGCGAAGTGGTCGACGCCGCGATCCGGATCGCGGATCTCGACCGCGAGGGAGAGTGAGAGGTTGGAGACGTACGGGAATGGGTGACCCGGGTCGACTGCCAGCGGAGTGAGAACCGGAAACACCTCCGTCTCGAAGAACTGATCGACCGTGTTCCACTCGCTCGACGACAAGTCCGTCATGCGGACTAGCCGAATGCCCTTCTCATCCAGTGCCGGCAACAGCCGCTCGTGCAGAATCGCGCGCGCCTGGCTGAGAAGCTCGCGCACTCGGCGCTCGATGGCATCGAGCGCCGGTTGCGGCGAAAGGCCATCCGCTGCCGCCGTCGTGACGCCTGCCGCGACCTGACGACGAAGTCCGGCGACGCGAACCATGTAGAACTCGTCGAGGTTGGTGCTGAAGATCGACAGGAACTTGAGTCGCTCGAGCAGCGGGTTACGCTCGTCGAATGCCTCGTTGAGCACACGAGCATTGAACTCGAGCCAGCTGAGCTCGCGGTTGAAGAACAACGTTGGCGGAAGCGGTTCGTGCATCATCGTGGGATGCAGGACAACGGCGAATCGAGCCTATGAACGCAAAACGCCCGGCTCAGCCCGGGCGTTCATCATAACCAACTGAAGAGCGGCCGAGCCGTCACGAGCCTGTCACAGCCGAATCAGGCGCGAGAGGACGAAGTACGAGGCCGCCGCGATGATCGCTGCGGCTGGTATCGTCATGATCCATGCCCAAACGATACGTCCCGCGACGCCCCACCGCACGCCTGAAACGCCATTCGTGGCTCCTACCCCGACGATCGCCCCGGTGATTGTGTGAGTCGTGCTCACCGGAATTCCGAATTTCGTCGCGACGAGGATCGCGAACGCGCCACCGGTCTCCGCACAGAAGCCGCCGACCGGTCGCAGCTTCGTGATCCGGTTCCCCATCGTGTGCACGATGCGCCAGCCCCCCAACAACGTTCCGAGCGCGATGCAGCTGTACGCGCCAATCTCGACCCAGTACGGAACGCCGGCGTCCGGGTTAGGCAGATAGAAGAGACCAAGCAACCCGTGCTGACCACGAAAGATGTTCTGCGTGTGGGTGGCGCCCAGCAATCCGACGATGATACCCATCGTCTTTTGCGCGTCGTTGGCGCCATGCGAGAACGAGAACAGGGCCGAGCTTCCGAGCTGCGCAACGCGGAACACGCGATCCACGCGCGCCGGCGCAAAGCGCTGAAAGATCCAATAGACCGCGACCATGAGCGCGAACCCCGCCGCCATGCCGATGAGCGGCGAGAGTGCGATGAACTCCAGCGTCTTGATCCACTTGTCGCCCCACAGGATCGCGCTCCAGCCGGCCTTCGTGACGGCTGCGCCGGCGTAGCCACCGATGAGCGCGTGCGAAGAGCTGGAGGGAAGGCCGTACGCCCACGTGATGAGGTTCCAGGCGATCGCGCCTAACAACGCCGACAGGATGACGGTCGGATCGACGATCGACTGATCGATCATTCCGCTCTGCACGGTCTTCGCGACGGCGGTGCCCACGACGAACGCCGCCGAAAAGTTGAAGAAGGCGGCCCAGATGACCGCCGCGAACGGGTTCAGGACACGCGTCCCGACGATCGTGGCGATCGAGTTCGCAGAGTCGTGAAAGCCGTTGATGAAGTCGAACGCAAAGCCGATCAGGACGATGACGACGACGTACGCCACCGGACTCACGAATTCTTGAGGGAGATGCTCTCCAGCACGTTGCCGACGCCCTGGCACTCATCGAGCGCTCGCTCGAGGGTGTCGTAGAGCTCTTTCCACTTCATCACCTCGAGCGCATCGGGGCTGCCGCTAAACAGCTCACCTACCGCTTCCTGGTAGATGGCGTCTCCCTCCTCCTCGAGCCGTTTGATCGCGCGGCTGTTCTCCGCGACGACCGATGGCTTCTTGATCGCCATCACTCCGGCCTGGATGTGGTCGGCGGCGCGGAAGATCGTGTCGGAAAGCTTGAGCGCCGGTGGGCGAGATTCGGCGATGTGAAACATCGCGACCCGGCGCGCGGTGCCGTCGAGCAGGTCGATGACATCGTCGAGCTCCGTCGCGAGGCGGTGAATGTCCTCGCGGTCGATCGGCGTGACGAAGCTGCGATCGATCCTCGCGCGGACATCGTGCGTGAGCACATCCGCTTCGTGTTCGACGGTCTTGATGGCGGCGACGTAATGATCGAGCCTGTCCGGTTCGGCAAACAGGCAATTCAGGAGACGGGCTGCTTCCTTGAGTCGCTTCGCCAGCTCGTTGAAGAGAACGAAAAAACCTTCGTCGCGTGGGATGAGGCGCACGGGGTGTCGTCGGAGGTGGCCAAGGCCACGCGGCGGCCTCTCAACTGGCGCGGCGCAGGCTTCGTTACACAAC
>Ga0207674_10002460_pt1 | contig 23376 bp, 18 predicted proteins | sample KBSCornC72_FD_184303 | JGI IMG/M metagenome (GOLD analysis project Ga0207674, IMG submission 184303) | Corn rhizosphere microbial communities from Kellogg Biological Station, Michigan, USA - KBS Corn C7-2 (SPAdes) (version 2) | ecosystem: Host-associated > Plants > Roots > Rhizosphere > Soil ...
CGTGCTCGGTGTGATGTTGACCGAGAACGACGGGTTCAAGCGCAACGCCCGATCGAACGTCGGCGCTCTCGGGCTGATGCAGGTCATGCCGCGCGTCTGGACGCCGAACCTGGGCCCGATCCTCGGCCGGAATCTCAAGGACGACGAGACCAACCTCCGGTACGGCGTCTACATCCTCAAGCACTTCGCCAAGCGGACGGCCGATACGCTCGATGCGCGGGAAGTGACCAGGATCGCGCTGCTCGGCTACAACGGCTGCGTGAACGGCACCAACACGCCGAACTGCCGCGCGTATCCGGAGCGGGTGCGCCAGCGCGTGGATCAGAGCGCCCGGACGATCTGCTCGGGCCGCGACTTCCACGAATGCGTCGCGCTACCGCTCTGGGCCGCGCTCCGCGACACGACGACGCCCTCCGCACCCCGGAGCGAGCCTGCGGTGCACGTCGACTCGGCGGGCGGCGAGGTGGCACCGGTGCGCAAGCCCGGCACGAGCCGCGGACTCGCCGGATGGCTCGGCCAGGGGATCGTCATCGACTCCCAGGCGGGCAGAACGCGCTGAGCGCTCCGACCGATCGAAAAAAAGGGCGCGGCCACGGCCGCGCCCTTTCACGTTCATCGGACTTCGTTCACTGTATCGGCTCGACCCGGGTCTGCGCATTCTGCTTCAGGCTGATCTCGGCGCCCTGGGTCAGGATCTTCAATCTCAGGTTCACGTCGTCGATCGACGTGGCACCGAGAAAGACTCCCGTCGTGCTGACGTAGAAGGCACCATTGCTCGTGCTCGACGACTCCATCGAGACGGGGGTGCCCTGAGGCTTGCCGCTGCCCGCCGCCTTGACCGACGTCACCCGCGCGACCTTGAAGGCGCGCAGCCCGCCGATGGTCGTGTCGTTCTCCACGGTGAAGTTCGAGACGACGGTGCGATCCAGCTCCATCCCCTGCTGCGTGACCTTGCCCGTCGACGTATCGGCCCAGGTCGCCCCCCGTTTCAGGTTCGGATGATAGGCGGGCAGGAGACGCGCGATGCCTTCGGCGAGCTGCGAGGCCACGGGATCGCTGCTGGTCGGAGCCTGGGTGGAGTAGACGCGCCCCGTGGGCGAGACCAGCGAGACGAACTTCGCGCCGCGCAGGGTGCTGACGTCGGCGATGGACGCGGCACCCGTGAGGCTGATGGAGTCCAGCGTCACGGTGGCCATCAGCGTGTCCTTCGCCTGATGGGCGACGTTGAGCGTGATCTGCTGCTGGACGCCGAGCTCGAACTTGCTGCTGCCGAGCGGTGTGGTCTGACTTCCGGTGGTGGTGGTCGAGACGCGGTAGCGCGTCGTGCCGTCGGCGTACTCGATCCCCTGCGCGCCGGCGCGCGCGGCAAGAGCGAGGAGTGCGGACGACAAAAGGGCCAGACGAGCGATCATTGACGTCATCCCGAAGCTAGAATTGAGGCACCTGCACGACCCACGATATACGCCTGTCGACCTCTAAGGTTACGCGCATGGACGACTTCTCCGCGATCATCGAGCGGCTCCACGACGACGTCGCGCTGCCGTCGCGCGCAACGGCGGGCTCTGCCGGCTACGACGTGCGCGCGTACCTGTCCGCACGGCGAGTTCGCTGCTCCGACGGGATCACGCAGGTCGAGCGCGACGCCGACGAGCGCGACGGTAGCTGGGGGATCGATCTCGAGCCGCGGGAGATGGCGCTCATCCCGCTCGGCTTCCGGACGCGTCTTCCGCGGGACGTCGAGGCGCAGGTGCGACCGCGCAGCGGCCAGGCGTTCAAGCACGCGCTGACGATCCCCAATGCGCCAGGCACGGTGGACGCCGACTACGCGGAAGAGTGGATGGTCATCGTGCGCAACGATGCGCCCGCGCCGCGCCGCATCGTGCACGGTGAGCGCATCGCCCAGGTGGTGTTCGCCCGCTATGTCGCGCTCGAGCTTCGCGAAGCGGTGGTGGCGCGGACCACGGAGCGTGCCGGCGGGTTCGGGAGCACGGGGAAGCACTAGCGCAGGGTGCCGGAAACGGACTGTGGGGCTCACCGCGACGCCCTCGTCGCGGCAAGCCCCACATGGTCAGACCGGTCAGCGCGGAGCGCCGGTCGGCGTTTCGAGTGCCGGGTTAGCGGCTTCCGGCGATCCGCGCCGTACTCAGGTCAGTAGACAATGGATCACCTCCTCTGATCTCGGGTTCAACATGCGGGCAACGATCACTCTACCAAAAAAAACCGGTGGGGTTCCGCGACGCAAGGCATCGACGCGCATCACGACCCGAGGGGAAGTACGCTTGCGGCCGCTCGACGCGAGGAGTGAAGTTGAGCGGCGCGGGCCTTCTCGCCCGCCCACATCGTGACGCCCAACCATCGATGATCACCCGATTCGCGCGAGCTCGCTTCGTCATCCTCGCCGTCGTCGCGTCATGTGCCGCGCAGACGCGCGTCCAGCCCGTCGCCGCGCAGCAGGGGAGCGCGCCGCGAGCGGTCGTGGCTCCGACGCAGGACTATCTCGCGCTGGTGGCCTCGGAGTCGGTCGATCAGATCGCCGTCGTGCGCTTCGGTCCAGGCGGGATCAAGATCGAGCGGACGAACACCACCGGCATCATGCCCGCCGACGTGGACGGCCCGCACGGCGTGGCCGTCTCACCGGATGGAAAGTACTACTACGTGTCGACGGCGCACGGCACGCCGTACGGGTACCTGTGGAAGTACGCGCTGGCGAACGATTCGCTCGCCGGCCGCGTCATGCTCGGCAACTTCCCGGCGACGATGCAGATCACGCCGGACGGCGCGTTCGCCTACGTGGTGAACTTCAACCTGCACGGGGAGATGGTGCCCTCGAGCGTCTCGATCGTGGCGACGGACGAGATGGTGGAGGTCGCGCGCGTGCCGACGTGCACCATGCCGCACGGATCGCGCATCAACGCGCAGGGCACCAGGCAGTACTCCGCCTGCATGATGGACGACATGGCGGTGGAGATCGACACGCGTGCGTTCACCGTGGCGCGGCACTTCATGGTCGGCAAGGGGAAGGAGCGCGGCGTCCAGGGCGCACCGTCCGGCAAGAGCGCCGATCACGCCTCGCACGACATGGCGGGCCACGGCATGGAGCCGCCGAAGCCCGGTGACGTGAGCTGCTCGCCGACGTGGGCGCAGCCGTCGGCCGACGGCACGCGTCTCTTCGTCGCGTGCAACAAGAGCAGCGACATCGTGGAGATCGACGTGGCGCGGTGGGCGCTCGTGCGGCGCATCCCGGCCGGCGAGGGCGTGTACAACCTCGCGGTCACGCACGATGGAAAGCTGCTCGTCGCGACGAACAAGCGTGGCAAGTCGACGAGCGTGATCGACATCGCGTCGGGGAAGGAGCTGGCGCGCATCCCGACGACACGGCGCGTGGTGCACGGCGCGGCCGTGTCGACCGACGACCGGTACGCCTTCATCTCGCAGGAAGGCGTGGGCTCGGAGCCGGGCGCCGTGGACGTGATCGACCTGAGAGCGCTGCAGAAGGTGGCCACGATCGACGTCGGCCAGCAGGCTGGCGGCATCGACTTCTGGAAGGTGGCCCCATCGCGCTAGCACGCCTGCAGGCGAAGGAGTACTGGCGGACGAGCCGCTCGCACCGCCACAGCCTGCTCTTCGCGCTTCCGCTGCTCGTGCTCTACGAGCTGCTGGAGCTCGTCGCCCCGGTGCGCACGTCAGGCGGCGTCGTGCGCAACGGCGCCGACGTGTTGTTGACGGGACTGTTCACCTGGATGCTCGGACCGCGCGGGCCGCTCGTCTTCATGGCGCTCGTGATCGGCGGCGCGATCTGGCTGATCGTGCGCGATCGCCGCGGCGGCCCCATTCGCCCCAGCACGCTGCTGGCGATGTTCGGCGAGTCCGTCGTCCTCGCGCTGGTGTTCGGACTCGTCGTGGGCACGGTGACGGCGCAGGTGGTTCGTCCGCTGCGCTCGCTCGCGGCGGGCGGAGGGCTCGAGGGGGATGCGTTGGCGCGCCTGACGCTCTCGCTGGGAGCCGGGTTGTACGAGGAGCTGCTGTTTCGCGTCGTGATCGTGGCGCTGCTCGCGAACGGATTCCGCCTTCTGTTCGGCGTGAGTCGCATCTGGTCAGGCGTCTGGGCGACGGCGATCGGTGCCATCCTCTTCTCGGCGTTCCACTACGTCGGTCCCCTCGGTGAGCCGATGCGGCTCGAGTCGTTCGTCTTCCGGGCGCTCGCCGGGCTGGCGTTCAGCGGGTTGTATCTGACGCGCGGATTCGGCATCACCGCCTGGACGCACGCGCTCTACGACGTCGCCGTGCTTCTGTAGCACGATCGTCCGGGTGCCCCGCCGGCGGCGACGGGCTAACTTGCGCGCGACGCTCGACCACGCTCTCCAGACCGCTGCCGATGCCATTCGCCAAGTTCAAGCTCCATCCCGACCTTCTCCGCGGAGTCCGGGAGCTGGGGTTCACGCGCGCCACGCCGATCCAGGAGCAGGCGATCCCGCCTGCGCTGGAGGGCAGGGACCTGCTGGCCTGCGCGATGACGGGAAGCGGTAAGACCGCGGCGTTCCTGCTTCCCATCCTGCATCGGCTGATGAACAAGCCGCGCGGGGTGACGCGCGCGCTGGTCATCACACCGACGCGGGAGCTCGCGGCGCAGATCGAGCAGCACCTCCAGGAGCTCGCCGTGCACACGCCGCTGTCGGGCGCAGCGGTCTTCGGTGGCGTGGGCATGGCCCCGCAGGAGCACGCATTCCGCAGCGGCGTCGACGTCATCATCGCCACGCCGGGAAGGTTGCTCGACCACTTCAAGCAGCCGTACGCCAAGCTCTCCGGCCTGGAAGTGCTCGTGCTGGACGAGGCGGACCGGATGCTGGACATGGGGTTCCTGCCCGACATCCGGCGGGTCCTGAAGCACCTGCCGGCACGCCGGCAGACGCTGTTCTTCTCGGCCACGATGCCCGGCCCGATCCAGGCGCTGTCGCGCGAGCTGCTGCACGACGCGGCGTCGATCAACCTGGAGCGGAAGTCGGCGCCCGCGGTGGGGATCCGCCAGGCGATCTATCCCGTGCGGGAAGAGCTCAAGCCGGCGCTGTTCGTGGAGCTGATGCGGCGGGGGGACGTCGGGAACGTGATCGTGTTCACCCGGACGAAGCACCGGGCGAACAGGCTGGCCGACTTCCTTTCGGCGGAAGGAGTATCGAACGCCAAGATCCATGGCAACCGGTCCCAGGCCCAGCGGACGGACGCCCTCGAGGGGTTCAAGGCCGGGCGGTATCGCTGCCTGGTGGCAACCGACATCGTGGCTCGCGGCATCGACGTCGAGCAGCTCGAGCACGTCGTGAACTTCGACGTGCCTCACCTCCCCGAGGACTACATCCACCGGGTAGGCCGGACCGCGCGGGCGGACGCGACCGGGGATGCGTTCACCTTCGTGTCGCCCGAGGAGGAGCAGGACCTGACCGCGATCGAGCGGGCCGTGGGGAAGCGCCTGCCGCGGGTGATAGTGCCGGACTTCGACTACACGAGCAAGCCGAAGCAGCGGTTCGAGGTCCCGATCGCGGAGCGCATCGCCGAGATCAGGGCACGCAAGGCGGAGGAGCGCAAGCGCGCCAAGGAGAAGCTCGCGAGGAAGGCTGCCAACGCGGCAGGGCAGGGCCGCGGCGCCGCACGCCCGAGTGCGAGCGAGGGAAGCCGCCCAGGCGGTGGGCCGGCGAAGAGCTCGTCCGGCGAGTCGCGCCCAAGCCGGCCGCGACGCCGCGGGCCGCGGCGGGGTGGCGGCGCCGGAGGCGGCGGGGGATCGCACTCGGGAGGGGGCGGAAGCCCCTATCGTTGATCGGATAGCCGCTCTGTGGAAAGTGTCTGATGAAGTACATCATCAGGTAGGACAGAAGCCGCGGTAGCACATAACACTGCACTTGGATCACAAATCTTTTCTGGTGTTGTCCGGAGCGTCGTATTGCCTCTTCAGGGCGCCGGACGGGCCCGTTCGCCGGTTCACGGGTGCATGGTTCAGCAGCTTCCGGGAGGGCTCTCGCTTTTTCTTTTCGGCGCGCCGACTCGGGTGCACTTCCGCCGGGTCACGACGCGCCCGGCCACTCCTGGGCGGCCGTGCACGAGCCTTCACGCGCAGCGAACTGCCACCGTTCGTCCTGCCAGAAAGATCGATGACGCAAAACGGGGGAGCCGATCAGGCTCCCCCGTTCTCTCATCCGAGAAGTGATTCGGCGACTACGGGACCGGCTTCAGCGTCGTCCCGTACTTGGTGTTGATGACCGTGATCAGATTGTTGGCGATCAGCTTCTGGCCTTCCGCCGACGGATGTACGCCGTCCAGCGAGAACGCCGTGCCGAAGGTGTTCGTGGGCGCGAACGACGGGAACGGGGCCTTCTGCGCGGCAGGCAGGCCGGTGAGCGTCGGGTTGGGATCCCAGTACCCGAAGCCGATCGCGTCAGCCTTGCTCTTGATGTAGTTGTTGTAGCCGTTGATCGCGGCGGCGAGGGTCGCTCCCTCGGTCGCGTCGAGCACGTACAGATTGCCGACCTTCGGGTCCGTCGGATCGACTCCCGGCGCGCAAGAGATGGTGGGCGCGATGCCGCCAGCCTTCATCAGGTTCGCCAGCAGCGGGGTGGTGATGAGCGCCGCCGAGCCGATGCAGTTGGGGTTCACCGTCACCGGCTTGCCGGCTACCTGCGACAGCGCGGCCTGGGCGGCCGGGCTCGCGGCGATGAGGGCCCCCGAGGACATCAGTGGAATGCTCGACGCCAGTGGGACGCCGATCAGCACGCCCTTCAGGTTGGGCATGCTGTCGAGGAGCTGCTTGATCATCAGATCGTAGCTCGCCTGGAACTGCGCCTGCGTGCTCACGATGCCGTTCGAGACCTGGGGGGTCGGGGTCAGGATGCCGGTGTACGCCGCCTGCAGGACGTCGTTGGCGCCGATCCAGATCGTGACGAAGGTCGGACGGACATCGAGGGCCCGCTGGACCTGCGTCTTGCCCCCGAGGATGATCGTGGTGAGGGCGTTCGATGCGACGGTGCTGGGCGAGATCGGATCGAGGACTCTCGCGTCGGGGACGCCGACGTTGTTGAGCACGTCCGTCACCGACGCGGTCGACCGCACGAGGCAGGTGGTGCTGGTCGATCCCGTTCCGACTCGTGCCTGCGTCTGGAAGTTGGCGACCGGGGGTGGGCATCCGGGCGCCACCAGCGACGCATACCGGTACGGCGTGCCCATCTGGGTCGCGAGAAGCCGTGGGTAGGCTTGCTGCTGGGTGGAGTCGTTGATCCCGCCGCTCTGCCAGCCGGCGGTGATGCTGTTCCCCAGGGCGACGTAGTTACGGAAAATCTCTCCGCCCGTGAGGGCCGGTCCGACCACCTCGCGGTCGGCTTCGCACGCCACGACCGCGAGCACTGAACCGATGGCTGCGGCTCGGGCGAGATGCTTCAGGCTATACATCAGAAGGGTCTCCGGGCGCGATTAGAGGGAAGCCTTGAGGCTCAGCGAGAAGATGTTGGCACGGAGCGTATAGGAGCCGTTGTTCAGCTGCTCGGCCGTCTGGGAGAGCGAAGTGCGCTCATCGATGCGGCCGCGGCGACCCGGCGTGAAGATCTTCATATAGGCGCCGTCGATCGTGAGGCGGCTCGTGATCGGATACCCGCCGCCGATCGTCCCGTAGGTGCGATCCTGCTCCGGCAGCAGCGGGGTGACCGTCACGTCCGGCGCGGCAGCCGCCGCGGCCGCAAAGCCTCCGCGGAGCGCGGCTCCGTTGGTGAAGCGATGATCGACGCCGAGCCGGATGGAGGAGGTGTTGTTGTAGTTCTCGAACAGGACGCGATCGGTCGCCCCTCCCGCGAAGTCGACCGGCAGCTCCTTGAACGACTTCCACCCGACCCACGCGTAGTCGAGAGTCACCGTGGTGTTGTGGAACCCGGTGTACCCGACCCCCACCTGTACCTGGGCGGGGTGCATGATGCGCGTCGCGACCTTCTGCGGCGTGAGCGCCCCACCGCTGGCGAACTGTCCGGCCAGCAGCGCGTCGACCGGCGTTCCGGCGGGTGCGCCGAGCGGGTTGTTCGCGGCGAGGACCAGGCCCGTCGAACGCTGCTCGAAAGTCGCATCCGCATCGTCGTAGTCGAAGTGGACCTGCGACAGGAACCGTGCGCCGACCTCCCACGTCGGCGTGAGGCGGCCGTGGACGCCCACGTTCACGCCGAGCCCCATCGCGTCGCCCTTCAGCGTCGCACGCGCGAACTCGGTGCGCTTCGGGATGCCGATCTGACCGAAGGTCGGGCCGGTCGCCGAGGTTCGCTGCTGCGAGAGATCGACCCCCTGTACCAGCTCGACGGAGGAGTGTCCGATCACGGGGCCGAAGCCGACCGACCATCCCTCGGTGACGCGGAACGAGACGTTCGGCTGAACGTAGATCGTCCGGAGCGACGCCTTCTTCGCCGCGAACCGCCCCGGGAAGTCGTCTCCCCACTGCGAGGTGAGCCCGTAGGGGACGTAGACGCCAAGTCCATAGGCGAGCCGGCCGCCCGTGAGGTAGTTCGCGAACACGTGCGGCACCCAGGCCGTGGGAATGTCGGAATCGTACTGCCGGAACGTGGTGTCCTGCGTGAAGTCGCCCTGAAGCGGGATCACGGCGACACCAGCGAGCACGCTCAACCCGCGTGTCTTCGGCATGGCGCCGGGATTCCAGTAGATCGAGGAGGCATCGTCGCACGGCGCGCCCGTGTTGGCGAAGGCGCGATTCAGCGCGCACGTGCCGATCTCGTTCAGGCCGAATGCCTGGGCACGCGCGGCCGCAGGCAGCGCAAGCAGACCAATCGTGAGGACAAACCGTGAGCCACGGTGAAGCGTCATCTGCAACCTCCAAAGGGGCGTCGGGGCGCTGCCGCGGGCAGGAGCCGTTGTCGTTCCCGCCGGCACCGGAGCAGTCGAGGGCAGCTTCCGGAAGGGCGATAATATACGGGGCGCGTAGGCACCTGCCGCTAGACTGCGCGAGGATCCGTGCCGAGTCGGCCCCCGCTCAGGGACGAAGTGCGACGCTCAGGTAGAAGCGCCACGTTCCGCGCACCGGCACGTCCTGCGCACGCGCGAATCCGGCGACGGCGCTCGCCTCCGGGGTACCCAGCGCGGCGATGGCAGGAACCCGCTCTCGGAACTCTATGCCGTAGCTGCGGCGCTGTGTCTGGAAGAAATCGGTCGTGACACCGGCGTAGAACGCCTCGATCGGGTCGATCGGGAGCCCGACGCGATAGGAGGCGAAAGTCAGTCCTTCGGCACTCCCGAGTGGGTAGGCCGGCGCCTCGACGCGGCGCGCATCGTATACGGGTTCGACGAGCGGCGACCGGAAGCCGCCGACGACGAAGCGCTCGCGTGCCGCGCCGGCACCGCTACCCACCGTGCCATAGGCCAGTCGCGTGGTGAAGAGCGATCGATCCTCGCGAGCGGTGCCGAAGAGCAGCGTGCTGCGTTGACGCGCGTAGCGGCCGTCCTCCGTGTCACCGAGCTCGCCCATCGCATCGAGCGAGATCACGTAGCGAACGTCCTCGTCGACCTGCCGCAGCGTGGCGCCGAACCCGCCGATCACGGCGCGACGCAACGACTCCTCCAACGCCGCGGGGTCCTGCACTTCACCGAGCACGGCGAGCATCCCCGTGAGCTCGCCCGCGTCGCGCACGTGGCGCCGATCGACACGCAGCACGCCGCCACTGCGCGCGAGGTCGAGTCCTTCCTCCAGCGCCGCGGGGAGCTCGCGCGACGGCGCCTCGTGCGAATGCCAACCGCTGAAACCGACGACGGTTCGCGGGGTGCGCGACGTGATGGTGATCGCCGCGCCGGCCGGCAGTGCGGGTGATCCCCCGACGCCGAGGATCTGAACGCCGAGTCGACCGACCGGATCGCTGCGCACGATCGCGAGCCCCGCGCTAGCGCCCCCGTAGCCCGCGGTCGCCATCGGTACGTACCGGAAGCGCGATGGTCCGAACCGGTACCAGGTCTCGGTGCGCGGCGGCGCGCTTCTCGAAGCGTCGATGGCAGCCGTGCTGTCGCTGGTGCGCTGGCGACGCGGTGGAAGCACGCTCGAGAGCGTGTCGCCGATGACGACGATGGGCAGCGGTGCATCGATGCGCACGCTGTCCGGCTGGACGCGCCGCAGATCGAAGCCGGACGACTGGAGGTTGAGAAACCAGACGGCGCCATCGGGTGCGACATCGGCGGCGACGGCGGCGCCGGTGACTCGCGTGATGGGCACGGGCGTCGTGCCGTTGGCCGGCAGGCGCTCGAGGTTGACGAAGCCGCCGATCTCCGTCGTGGTCACGATGCTCGCGCCGTCGACGCCGTAGCTGGCGTCGTACCGATTCGCGCCGTCGTCGGGGTCGGCGTAGCGCAGCTCACCGGTGAACGGCGAGACGCGCGCGATCCGCCAACGGTCGCCCAGCTGTTCGGCGACGACGATCTCGTTCGTCGTTCTGGAGATGCGCGGGCGGTAGTAGTTCCGCCTCACGCTTCCCGAGCGGAGCACGCGCACCTCGCGCGTCGAGAGATCGACGCGGACGAGATCGCACCAGCCGTGCTCGCAGCGCACCGCTGCGGCCCACCGTCCGTCGGGCGAGGGATCCGCGTCGCGAAGTGCCGCTCGGCGTGTGATGCGCTGCAGCCCGCCGTCCTCGGCGCTCCAGACGAAGAGATCCGGGCGCACCGTCCCGTCGGGTGCGGGCATGTTGCGCGTGAGGAGCAGCCGGCGATTGTCGGAGAACCAGCGCGGCGTCTCGTACGGGTAGCCGTCGCTCGCGACGAGCGTCGCCACCGGCTTCCTGGCCGGAGGATAGAACGAGCGATCGGGCACATCCTCCGGATCGCGACGGAGCTGAGCGATCCGCCTGGCCGTCGCGAGCGTGTCGGGGTCGGGCTCGGACTTCCACACGACGAGGGCGCTCGGTGCCTTCTCCTTCCGGATCGTCAGCGCGACGAACCGTCCGTCGGGAGAGATCGCCGGATCGCCGGTATAGCGCACGAGGCGCTGCACGAGCGTGCCCTCGGTGAGCTGCTGATGCTGCAGCGCGCGCGCGATCTCGACCGCATCGGCGGTGAGCTCGACGGTGAACCGTCCGTACAGCTCCGAGGGCGAGCCGCCGTAGACGCCCGCGAACGCGGACGCGAACGAGCGCTCCGTCTTCGACGTCAGGCGGCGCCAGAGGGCGACGACGCTCGAGTCGCCCTCGCGTCGCCCCAGCCACTCGAGGAACGCGGACCCGGCGAGATAGGCGAACTGTCCGGATTTCCATCCGGCCGTCGAGTTGAGCTGGCCATACGAAGGCAGTCGGCCTTCGAGAGCGAACTGGCGGAGGATCGCGGCGCGCCACGCGTGATTCGGCCGGCCGGACCCGCTCACGCGGCCCTCGACGTACGTGGCGTACCCTTCGATCACCCAGCGCGGCGCTTTCGTGGCGATCGGCCCGAGCGGCACGGGAGACAGACTGCGGACGAACCGCTGCCAGCGGTTGCGCGACGGCCGCGAGAGGTGCGCGACGTGCGCGAACTCGTGCGTGGTCAGCAGCTCCTGCCAGACGGCGTAATCGCCGATGTCCGACCTCGGATCGGGAGACACGGGCCAGAGCACGATGGTCGGCGCGTCCATCGTGGGGAACGCGTAGCCATTCGCGTCGTTGACCGGGTCGTCGACCACGATGTGCACGCGATGCCGGGGCGCATAGCCCACGACGCTCGCCACCTCGCTCCGCAGTGCCTCGATGCGGCCCGCGAGGGCGAACGTCCAATCGCGGTACGCTGAGGGATAGTGAAAGATGAAGTGCTCGGTCTCCGTGGAGTGCCAGTCGAGCCACGGGCGTGGCGCGGGTCCCTGCGCTCGCGAGAGCGCGGCGGGCACGAGCAGCAGCAGGGCCGCAAGACACGACGCTGCGCGCCGCAGGTGAAAATGAAGGGACGCGAGCCGGAAGCCCGCGTCCCCCAATTCACTTCGATCCGAGGCCCGTGGCGCCGATTCAGTCACGCACGGGAGACTTGCCCTTCACCTTGTCCATCAGCCAGGTGGCAGGGACGATGAACAGCGGCGTCAGAACGAAGCCGAGCAAGGTGTTGATCCAGACCAGCGCGATGTAGAAGGCGCAGAGTCCGAGACCGACCCAGAGGGTGCCGAGCGGACCGTGAGTTTCCAAGGGAGTCTCCGAGCAGCGTGGATGCGGATGCGCGCGAAGAAGATAGTCCGGCGCGCCGGACCGATCCAGAGGGATGCGGTTTTATCGGGCCACGCAGGCGCGTATACTTCAACGATGCCATTCCAGGTGGAGCGCGACGTGCTCGAGCGGGCGCGCGAAGCAGCGCGCACGTCCGATCGACCGTTGCTGCTGGCCGTCTCCGGCGGCCTGGACTCGATGGCGCTCCTCGATGCGACGGCCGCCGCCGCGCCGGAGCGCATCGCCGCGGTGGCGACGTTCGATCACGCCAGCGGAACGCACTCCGCCCGTGCCGCGGCGCACGTCCGCGCCGAAGCGCGCCGGCGAGGATTGCGGGTGGTGACCGGCCGCATGCCGTCCGGCGCCGATCGCTCCAACGGTGTCGAGGCGATGTGGCGAACGGCGCGCCACCGGTTCCTGCGCGAGACCGCGGTCGCCCTGGGCGCCCGAGTGGCGACGGCGCACACGCGCGACGATCAGATCGAGACCGTGCTGCTTCGCACCATGCGCGGCGCCGGCGCTCGTGGACTCGCCGCGCTCGCCGCTCCGGGACCGATCGCCCGACCGTTCCTGGACGTCGATCGCGCGACGCTCGAGCGGTACGCGGCGTCGCGGCGGATCACGTGGATCGAAGACCCGAGCAACGCGCGCCTCGACTTCCTGCGGAACCGGGTTCGACACGAGTTGCTGCCGGCGCTGCGAGTCGCCGATCCGTCGATCGACGAGGAACTGCACGCGATCGGCGAGCGAGCGGCACGGTGGCGGGCCGATCTCGAGGCCCTCATCGAGGTCGCGGTGCGCCCCCGGCGCGAGGACGAGCACACGCTTGTCGTTGCCGCATCGGAACTTGCGAGCTATGATCGGCATTCGTTGAGCGTGGTGTGGGGGGCACTCGCGGGCCGGGTCGGTCTCGCGCTCGACCGACGAGGAACCGCGCGGTGCGCCGCGTTTACAATGAAGAGTCCCGGACGGGGCACGATTCCGCTTTCGGGCGGGTGGCAGCTGGAATCGGTTCGCGGCGAGCTCGTCCTTCACCGAGTTGCGGCGGCGACCGGCGACGAGTCCGTGCTTCCGGACAGGGGCGTGCTGGAGTGGGGCACGTTTCGATTCTCGGTGGCCGACCGACCGGCGGACGACGAGTGGTGTGCCGAGCTCCCCGGCGGGGTGCCGGTGGTGGTGCGACGATGGAGCGCGGGGGATCGATTGGCGCCGTCGCGCGGGCAGGGCCGGCGGCGGGTGACACGCTATCTCTCGGATGCGCGCATCGCCGGAAGCATCCGCGCAGGCTGGCCCGTCGTAGTGCAGGGAGGGGAGATCGTCTGGATTCCAGGAGTGCGCCGCAGCGACGCGGCAACCGTTCGGTCCGGAGGGCCGACCCGGCACTACGTGTGTGAGCGCGCCCACGGCTGACCCTCGTCTCGAGGGACGAACGCTTCGTCGCGTCGTCTATGATGCGGCGGAGATCGCGGCGCGAGTGCGCGAGCTCGGTGCGGAGATCACGGCGGCGTATCCCGACGGCGATCTCCTGGTGCTCGGATTGTTGAAGGGAAGCTTTATCTTTCTCAGCGACCTGGTGCGCCAGATCAACCGGCCGCTGCACGTGGATTTTCTGGTGGCATCGAGCTACGGCGACGCCACGGTCTCGAGCGGCAACGTCCGGCTGGTGTACGATCCGGAAACCAAGCTCGAGGGAAAGCACATCCTGCTGGTCGAGGACATCGTCGACACCGGCCGGACTTTGAATCGCCTGATGGACCTTTTACGGGCACGGAACCCGCGTTCCCTCGAGATCTGCGCCCTGTTGCACAAGCACATCGCCGAAGAGCTCAAGTACGACACGAAGTTCGTGGGATTCGACGCGCCTCACGAGTTCCTGGTCGGCTACGGGCTGGATCACGCCGAGAGTTTTCGGCACATCCCATACATCGCGAGCCTGCTGTAGATGCCAGTGCCAATGTCGCCGAAAAACGGCAACAAGAACAACAAGGGTTTCAACTGGGGGCGCTTCTCCAAGACGCTCTCGTTCTGGGTGTTCATCCTGTTGATCCCGGTCGTGCTCATCCAGCTGGCCGGTCCGCGGTCGGAAGCGACGACGGAGATCAACTACACCGACTACAAGTCCCAGCTCGCCAAGGACAACATCAAGGACGTGACGGTGTCGGCCGGGAAGAACATCACCGGCTCATTCCGCCAGGCGACGGTCATCGGCCAGAAGACGGCCAAGCGATTCAGCCTGCAGCTTCCCGTGGCGAACTCGCAGGCCGAGATCGACCAGCTGACGGCTCGCGGCGTGACGATCACCGGGACGGACGCAAAGCCGAACCTGTTGAGCGTCGTCGTGAGCTTCCTGCCGTGGCTGCTGCTGATCGGCTTCTACCTCTTCCTCTTCCGGCAGATGCAGTCCGGAGGCGCGAAGGCGTTCTCGTTCGGCAAGTCGAAGGCGAAGCTGCTCACGGGCGACACGCCGAAGGTGACGTTCGCCGACGTGGCGGGTGCGGACGAAGCGAAGCAGGAGCTGCAGGAGATCATCGAGTTCCTGAAGGATCCGCAGAAGTTCACGAAGCTCGGTGGCCGGCTGCCGAAGGGCTGCCTGCTCGTCGGGCCGCCGGGCACCGGCAAGACGCTGCTGGCGCGCGCGGTGGCGGGTGAGGCGGGCCGGCCGTTCTTCTCGATGTCGGGCTCCGACTTCGTCGAGATGTTCGTGGGCGTGGGCGCGAGCCGCGTGCGCGACCTGTTCGAGCAGGGGAAGGCGCACGCCCCGTGCATCATCTTCATCGACGAGATCGACGCCGTGGGCCGGCACCGCGGTGCAGGGCTGGGCGGCGGGCACGACGAGCGCGAGCAGACGCTCAACCAGCTGCTCGTCGAGATGGACGGCTTCGAGAGCAACGAGGGTGTGATCCTGATCGCGGCGACGAACCGTCCCGACGTGCTCGACCCGGCGCTGCTGCGCCCGGGCCGGTTCGATCGGCAGATCGTCGTCGATGCGCCGGATCTGCGTGGGCGCGAAGGGATCCTCAAGGTCCACCTGCGCAACAAGCCCGTCGGCGAGGACGTCAACATCACGACGCTGGCGCGCGGCACGCCGGGGATGGCGGGCGCCGATCTCGCCAACCTCGTGAACGAAGCGGCGCTGCTGGCCGTGCGTCGCGAGCACGACAAGCTCTACATGATCGACCTCGAGGACGCCAAGGACAAAGTGATGCTTGGCGCCGAGCGGAAGTCGATGGTGATGAAGGAGGAGGAGCGCCGGCTCACCGCGTACCACGAGGCGGGTCACGCGCTGTGCGCGATGAAGGTGGCGGGGAACGATCCGCTGCACAAAGTCACCATCGTGCCGCGCGGCCGCGCGCTCGGGCTCGCGTTCACGCTGCCCGAGGACGACCGCGTGTCGATCACGCGGCTGCAGCTCGAGGCGATGCTCGTGATGACGTACGGCGGGCGTACGGCGGAGGAGATCGTGTTCGGCTACGACCGCGTGACGACGGGCGCCTCGAGCGACATCCAGAAGGCGACGAGCATCGCGCGTCGCTACGTCACGCAGTGGGGACTCTCCGACGCGATCGGCCCGATCCTCGTCGGCGACAACGAGCAGGAGCTCTTCCTCGGCCGGGAGATCCAGCACCGGCGCGAGGTCTCGGAGCAGACGGCGCAGCTCGTGGACGCCGAAGTGAAGCGGGTGATCACGAACGCGTACGATCGCGCGAAGGCGGTGCTCTCCGAGAACATCGACCTGCTGCACACGATGGCGCAGGCGCTGCTCGAGCGCGAGACGCTGTCGGCGGAGGACATCCGCATCATGGCGCGCGGCGAGAAGCTGCCGCCGCTGTCGCGCGGCGGCTCGTCGCTGACGCCGTCGGCACCGCCGGCGATCCCGAACCCCGTGCACGAGCCGCGGCGCAATCCACCGCTGCTCGGCGGACCGGAGCCGTCGCCGGCCTGACGGCCGGCGTGAGTTCGGTGAGTTGGTTGGTTGGATAGTTGGTGAGTTGGTCGGTTGATTGGTGAGTTGAACGGCCCTGGCCACTGAACCAGCGTAGAGTCCCATTGAGGGGCTTCTACGCTGGTGGTGATCGGGGCCGTTCCGCTCACTAGCTCACCGACCGACCAACCAGCGATCCAACTCACCAACTCACTCCCCACAGGCTTATCTTCCCGCCATGCCTCCCACATGGCGTGTGCGCGGACGGACGCTGTCGACGGAACGGCCGCTGGTCATGGGCATCGTCAACGTGACGCCGGACAGCTTCAGCGACGGCGGCACGCTTCGCGGCGTGGACGACGCCGTCGCCCGCGCGGAGAGGCAGCTCGCCGAGGGCGCCGACATTCTCGACGTGGGCGGCGAGTCCACGCGGCCGCACGCCGATGCCGTGGCGGCCGACGAGGAGGCGCGACGGGCGGTGCCGGTGGTGCGCGAGCTCGCGCGACGATTCCCCGACGTGCCGTTGTCGATCGACTCGGTGAAGAGCGCCGTCGCGCGCGCCGCGATCGACGCTGGCGCGCACATCGTGAACGACGTGTCCGGCCTCCGTCTCGATTCCGCGATGGCGCGCACCTGCGCCGAGAGCGACGTCGGCGTGGTGCTCATGCATTCGCGAGGAAGCGTCCAGGAGATGGCGAGCTACACGTACGCCGATTACGACGGGGATCCGATGGACGTCGTGCTCGAGGAGCTGCGCGAGCGGGTGGACGACGCGCTCGCGCAGGGTATCGATCGGCGCAACATCGCGGTGGATCCGGGGATCGGCTTCTCGAAGCGGAGCGAGCACTCGCTTCGCGTGCTCGCGTCGCTGGAGCGGCTGGTGGCGTGGGGATTTCCGGTGGTGGTCGGCGCATCGCGCAAACGGTTCATCGGGGAGCTGAGCGGCATGCAGGAGCCAGCGGCTCGCGTGCACGGCAGCGTGGGCGCGGCGATCGCCGCGTTCGAGCGCGGCGCGCGCATCCTGCGCGTGCACGACGTGGCCGCGACGCGGCAGGCGCTGAACGTCGCCGACGCCGTGCGCCGTGCGGCCGAGGGCGTGGCGGCGCGATGAACGAGCTCGCGCCGCTGCGCGTCCTGCATCCCGGATGGCGCGATCTCGTGGAAGTGCTCGTCGTCGCGTACGCGCTGTACCGGGTGCTTCGACTGTTCCACGGGACGCGAACGCTGCAGATCGTGAGCGGCATGGGGATGCTGCTGGCGATCTACACGGTGGCGTGGATCCTGAAGCTCGAGATGATCACCTATCTCCTCGGCTTCGTGTTCCAGTACGGCGCGATCGCGCTCCTCGTCGTCTTCGCGCCGGAGCTGCGCGCGGCGCTGGCGCATCTCGGACAGGCGCGATTCGCGGGGTTGTTCCGACAGATGGAGCAGCGCGAGGTCGCCGAGGAGATCGGCGAGGCGATCGAACGCCTGAGCCGGTCGGGGATCGGGGCGATCGTCGCGATCGAGCGCGAGGTGCCGCTCGATGGGTACTCGGAGTCCGGGTCGCCGATGCAGGCGAAGGTCTCGACCGACCTGCTGACGACCATCTTCACACCGTACTCGCCGCTGCACGACGGCGCGGTGCTCGTGCGCGGCGACACGATCATCGCGGCGGGGTGCATCCTTCCGCTGTCGCAGAAGTCGATGATCGACCGGACGCTCGGCACGCGACACCGAGCCGCGCTGGGGTTGAGCGACGAGACGGATGCGCTCGTGGTGGTGGTGAGCGAGGAGCGCGCGACGATCTCGGTGGCGGAGCGCGGCCAGCTCTATCGCGACCTGACGCCGACAGCGGTACGCGACATCCTGGCGGGGCGCGCGCCGGAGCATGCCGTGCCGCCAGCGGCGGGAGTGCCCGCCTGACGCCGCGCCGCGCCGCGTTCGTGGCCGGCGCGACGCTGCTCGTCATCTACGGCGCCACGCTCGCGCCTGGCGTGACGTTCTGGGACGCCGGCGAGCTGATCGCCGCGAGCCACGCGCTCGGGATCCCGCATCCGCCGGGCACGCCGCTATACGTCGCGCTCGCACACGCGTGGGGGAGCGCGCTCGGCGGCGCGATCGGATTCGCTCGCGCGACGAACGTGCTCTCGGCCGTCAGCACCGCGCTCGCCGCCGCGGGTACGGCGTGGCTGGTGGCGCGCTCGCTCCGTTCGCGTGACGGAGGATGGGTCGGTCTCATGGCGGCGCTCGCCGCAGGGACGATGCTGTCGGCGTGGTCCAACGCGACGGAGACCGAGGTCTACGCCGTCGCGCTGCTGCACGCCGTCGCGATGCTCGTCGCCGCCGCGATGGCGGGTGAGGGAACCACGGCGCGGCACGAACGATGGACGCTTCTGACTGCCTACCTCATGGCGCTCACGCCGGCGGTGCATCTCAGCGCGCTCGTCGCGGCTCCCGCGGCGATCGTGCTCGCGGCGCGCGGACCCGCGGCGGCCGAGCGGCACGCCGACTGGCTTCTCGATCGCGTGCTCACGCTCGCCGGGGCGATGATCGCCACGGCGGGAGTCGGACGGATGCAGTGGCCACTGGTCGTCGCGGGCATCGCGATGGCCGCGGTGGGCGCAATCGTCTGCTCGGGGCGGCGGGCGATCGGGCGTGTCGCTGCGCTCGCCGCGATCGTCGCGGTGGCAGCGAGCGCGCTGCTCGTGATGCTCGTGCGGGCGCGGTTCGATCCATCGATCAATCAGGGCAATCCGGCGACGCTCGCCGCGCTGGTGGAGGTAGTAGCGCGGCGTCAGTACGCGGTCGCGCCGATGTTCCCGCGATCGGCACCGGTGTGGCTGCAGGCGGCGAACGTGCTCCAGTACGTGGACTGGCAGGCAGCCATGTCCTGGGGCGCAGGGATCATGACGTCGCCGCTTCGCGTGCTGGCGACGCTCGCGTGGATCGGCCTCGGCGCGATGGGTTGGCGCGCGATGCGTCGTGACGCGCCGACGCTCGCGTTCGCGCTCGGCACGCTCGCCGTCGTCGGCACGTTCGGCGTCGCGGTCTACCTGAACCTCAAGGCCGGAGCGTCGCTCGGATGGGGAATCCTGCCCGACGACGCCCCGCACGAGGCGCGCGAGCGCGACTACTTCTTCGTGCTCGGCTTCTGGGCGTGGGGCATTCTCGCCGGCGCGGGTGCGGTCGCGCTGACGCGCCGGATGCGCGCGCCAATCCCGACGGCACTCATCGCGCTCGCGCTTCCGCTCGTGGGCAACTGGCGCAGCGCGGACCGGTCGCGCGGGCCGGAGGCCGGCGCCGCGCGCAGCTTCGCGCAGGCGCTGCTCGACGCCTCGCCGCGCGGCTCGGTGCTGTTCCTCGACGGCGACAACGACAGCTATCCGATCTGGTACCTGCAGGAGGTCGAGAGAGTACGCCGCGACGTCCTGCCGGTGACCGTGCCGCTGCTGCCGGCAGACTGGTACCCGTCCGAGATCGCGCGGCGATCGGGCCTTCGCTGGGCCGACGACCCCGTGACGGGTGCGCGCACGCTCTCCGAGCAGCGTGCGGCGCAGATCGCCGCGGCGGCGCACGAGGCAGGACGCCCGGTGGCCGCGTCGCCGGCGCTCCGCTCGCACGAACGCTCGCTGCTCGGCACCGGCTGGGTCCTGCGCGGGCCCGTGTATGTGGCGGAGGGCGCCGGGCGCGACGCGCGGCTGCACGCCTCGGTGGACTCGGCGGCCGCAGCGCGCTGGCTCTCCGGTCGGACGGCATGGCCCCGGGAGCGGCGCTCGCGATCGGGGGACGACGTCGCCCGAGTGATGATGAGTCTGCTCGACTGCCCACGTCTGGCGGAGCGCGCGGGCGTTCCGTCCGTGCGACGCGACTCGCTTGAGTTGAGGTGCAACCTTCGGTAAATTCGCGTGTTATGCCTTTTCCGGACCTGCCGGACCGCCTCGCCGAAGTGCGCGCCCGAATCGACGAGGCAGTCGGACGCGGCGGGCACGGACAATCGGTCACGATCGTCGGCGTGACGAAGACGTACGGGCCGGACGCCCCCCTCGCGGCATGGGAGGCGGGACTGAAGGACGTGGGGGAGAACAAGGTACAGGAGGCGCTCGGAAAGATGCCCCGCGTCGGGGTGCCGCTGCGGTGGCACCTGATCGGGCATCTGCAGCGGAACAAGGTCAAGCAGATCGATGCGTTCGACCTCATCCACTCGATGGACAGCGCGCGGCTCGCCGACGCGCTCGCCGCGCACGGCCAGGGACGCGGCCGGCCGGTGGAGGTGTTGGCGCAACTGAACGTGTCGGGCGAGGAAACGAAGGGTGGCTATCAACCGTCGATGTTCGAGCAGGAAGCCGGCCGGTTGCGCGGGCTGTCCGGAATCGTGGTGCGCGGCGTGATGACGATGGCGCCGTTCGACGCGACCGAGGCGACACTGCGGTCGGTGTTCGCCGGAGCTCGCCGATGCGCCGAGATGCTGCGCGCGGCCGGGCATCCGGCGTCGCAACTATCGATGGGGATGTCGGGCGACTACCAGGTCGCCGTGGAAGAAGGCGCCACCCTGGTCCGCCTTGGAACCGTGTTGTTCGGAGCGAGAGCCACCTAATGGACGAGACCTTTCATCTCACACCGCTCGACGTGCGCCGGTACGATTTCGGCCGCACGCTGCGCGGGTACGACCCGGAGCGCGTCGAGCAATTCCGCCAGCAGGTGGCCGAGGAGCTCGAGCGGCTGACGCGTCAGACGCAGGAGCTCGAAGCCAAGGCGAAGGGATTCCACGAGCAGCTTCGTGCCTTCCGCGAGCGCGACAAGGCGCTGAACGACGCGCTCGTCAGCGCGCAGCAGCTGCGCGGCGAGATCCGCGAGCAGTCGGAGCGCGAGGCGCAGCTCATCCTTCGCGAGGCGCGCGGCGAGGCGGAGAAGTACCTCGAGGGAAGCCGGAACGAGATCCGGCACCTGCAGGCGCACATCGCGGAGCTCGAGCGGGCGCGGCGCAACTATCTCTCGCAGCTGCGCGTGATGGCGGAGCGGCAGCTCGCCGACATCGCCGCCGCGGAAGCGACGCCGGCGCCGCCCGTACCGGCACCGCCACCGGGCGTCACGGCGCCGGCGGAGCCACGCGTCGTGCACACCGCTCGGGCCGCGAAGGAGTGAGCGGAGTGGGGCTCCTCGCCCATCCCGACGCGCCGCATCTGCATCGGCTCGAGACGGTCAACGCCGCGGCGGACGTCGTGCGCGCGCAGTTCTCGCGCGTGCCCGAGGTGGCGATCGTTCTGGGCACGGGGCTCGGCGGACTCACGCGAGAGATCGACGTCGCGACGACCGTCGAGTACGCCGACATTCCCGGCTTCCCGCTGTCGACGGTGGAGAGCCACGCCGGCCGGCTGCTGTGCGGCACGCTCGGCGGAAAGACCGTTGTGGCGATGCAGGGCCGCTTCCATCGCTACGAGGGGTACTCGCTGCAGCAGGTGACCTTTCCGATCCGCGTGCTGCGCGCGCTCGGCGCGAGCACGCTCGTCGTGTCGAACGCGTGCGGCGGCATGCGAGAGGGGTGGGCGCCCGGCGACCTGATGGTGATCGCGGATCACATCAACCTGCTGGGCGACAACCCGCTCGTCGGCGAGTGCGACGACCGGCTCGGCGTGCGGTTCCCGGACATGTCCGCGCCGTACGATGCCGAGCTCCGCGCGCTGGTACACGCCGTCGCCCGGGAGCAGGGAACCGTTCTGCGCGAAGGAGTCTACGTCGCGGTGACGGGGCCGAATCTCGAGACGCGCGCCGAGTACCGGATGCTGCGCACGATCGGAGCGGACGTCGTGGGGATGAGCACCGTGCCCGAAGTGATCGTGGCGGTGCAGGGCGGGATGCGCGTACTGGGCCTGTCGATCATCACGGACCAGTGCATTCCCGAGACGCTGATGCCGGCGGAGCTCGCGACGATCATCGCGACGGCCGGACGAGCGGAGCCACGCCTGACTGCGCTCGTGCGCGGAGTACTGGAACGACTGTGACCGCCAGCGACACCATGCCGCGATACGCGCCCGTACCGGCCGACCAGACGGCGGACGAGCTCGAGCAGGCTCTGCTCGCGCGCTGGCGCGACGAGGACCTGTTCGCGCGCACGCTCGCCGCGCGCGCCGGGGCCGAGCCGTTCGTGTTCTTCGAGGGTCCGCCGACGGCGAACGGCAAGCCCGGCATCCACCACGTGTTCGCGCGCACGATCAAGGATCTCTTCTGCCGCCACCGCGCGATGAAGGGATATCTCGTGCATCGCAAGGCCGGGTGGGACACGCACGGGCTGCCGGTCGAGATCGAAGTCGAGAAGCGGCTGGGCATCAGCGGCAAGCAGGACATCGAGAAGCTCGGCGTGGCCGAGTTCAACCGGCTGTGCCGCGAGAGCGTGTTCACCTATCGCGGCGACTGGGAGCGGCTGAGCGAGCGGATCGGCTACTGGCTGGACTACGACGACCCCTACGTCACCTACACGCCCGAGTACGTGGAGAGCGTGTGGTGGGCGCTGTCGACGCTCTATCGCAAGGGGCTGCTCTACCGCGGGCACAAGATCCTGCCGTACTGCGCGCGCTGCGGCACGGCGCTGTCGAGCCACGAAGTCGCGCAGGGCTACGAGGACGTCGACGATCCGAGCGTGTACGTCGCGCTCGACCTCGGCTCGGTCGGAGGAGAGGTCGTCGCCGACGCGGACGGCATGCCGGGCCGCACGGCGCGCCGCATCCTAGTGTGGACGACGACGCCGTGGACGCTGGTGTCCAACACGGCGCTCGCGGTGCATCCCGATCTCGAGTACGTCGAGCTGCGGAAGACCGACAGTCCCGACACGCGCACGATCATCCTGGCCGCGGCGCGAGCGGGCGCGGTGCTCGGCGAGGACTACGCGACGCGCTGGACGCAGGTGCAGACGTTGACCGGCGCCGATCTCGTCGGCGCGCGGTATCGCCGGCCGATCGACTGGCTGCCGTATCCCGCGGGGACGAACCACGAGATCGTCGTCGGTGAGCCGTTCGTGAGCGCGGACGACGGGTCGGGCGTGGTGCACATGGCGCCGGCGTTCGGCGCCGACGACTATGCCGCCGGACGCCGGCACAACCTCGCGTTCCTGCAGCCGGTCAACGCGCGCGGCGAGTTCCCGGATGATCTGCCGCTCGTCGGCGGCCAGTTCGTGAAGCACGCCGATCCCGCGCTGATCGAGGAGCTCAAGCGGCGCGGCGTGCTGTGGAAGGCGGGAACGATGACGCACTCGTACCCGCACTGCTGGCGCTGCGGCACGCCGCTGCTGTACTACGCGCGCACCTCGTG
>Ga0207674_10002461_pt1 | contig 23376 bp, 21 predicted proteins | sample KBSCornC72_FD_184303 | JGI IMG/M metagenome (GOLD analysis project Ga0207674, IMG submission 184303) | Corn rhizosphere microbial communities from Kellogg Biological Station, Michigan, USA - KBS Corn C7-2 (SPAdes) (version 2) | ecosystem: Host-associated > Plants > Roots > Rhizosphere > Soil ...
TTTGATTGCCCCCGGCAGGACTCGAACCTGCGGCCCTCTGCTTAGCTTCCAGCATCAAGTTTCCCTGACCGCCCGAATGATTTTCGGGGTTGCTGGCTGGACTATATCTTGGACATCGCAGTCCCGACCCGTATAGTCTCTGAGGAGTCCATTCGCATAACTAGCTGCGACCGGTTTCCTGCGGATTACCCAATCCTCAAGGATTTTTACTTGGCTTAAAAAGACAAGTACCCGAGGCTCTCAGGGCGTTCCCGCATATGGGGTCGTCCACTCAATGGGTTCAAAAATCAACTTCCCCATTAAGGCTCCAACAAGGCAGATGCTCTATCCGCTGAGCTACAGGGGCATTAATAATGGCGTCCGGATGTTAGCACGTAGCTAAGTGTTTTGGTCAACTTCGGGTACGCCTTCAAATAGACCTTTGCAAGAAAAAGAGATCGCCCATGGGGGGCGATCTCTTGAAAGCAAAAAACCAAATCGATCTACGCTGCCCTTGGGTGCTCCGTGGTTTCAGCGAATACTCTACGACCATTCAGTGCGTCGTCAATAATTTCACGCACGGCCGAAGTTTCAGGATTGACGTCCATTCGGTCGCACGCTTTCAAATGTCTCACAATTCCCTCGGTCGCGATTTCCAGTGCAATGCCGTTAAGCTTTGAATAACGACGAGCCTGGATATGATCGATCCTGAGAAGCCGCTCATTTAACGGCAGATGTGTATCAAAAGTCACGATTGCGTCTACTCCTCCAATATTAGAATTTTCCAGTTCCATTGATAACCATTAAGATGCTTCAAAAGCCTTGTTAGATGCAGTCTTCAGCCACACTTCAAAGCCTGGTTTCGGGGGACAGAACCCCAAAAACATAGGTTGGCCGTACGTAATGCCGCAATGGGTGTTCAGCGAAACGTCGGATTATACGGGACGAAAAGAAAAACGTCTAGAACTTTTTATAGGGGCAAAAAAGTGGGGGCTTAAAGGGGAGTCGTTGATAGGGGTTTGACCGCGGGTTAAAGCGAACCTACAAAGCGCCGCGGGCCGGCGCACTCCAAAGTGAGGCGCCGCCAAATTTCCCGGTTAAGGGGATTGAGGCGGCGCCAATTGTTGGAAAATAGAAGTCCGGGTTCTTACTTTTTTGGTAGCACTGTGTCTTTCATGCCTTTGCCTACTCGGAACTTCAGAGTGGTCTTGGCGGGGATTTGAATTGTTTCGCCGGTCGCCGGGTTCCGACCTTCGCGAGCTTTTCTTTCAGATTTAACTAGCTTTCCGAATCCAGGGAGAACAAATTCTCCATTTGACTTCACTTCGCGCGCCGCGAGAGTGGAGAGCTCTTCGAAAAACTCTTTAATCTGCGCCCGTTTCATTCCGGTTGATTCGGCGAAGTGATTGATCACTTCCGATTGCGTCATGCGCTTCTTGCCTGCTGCGGCTTTGGTCGCCATAGTCTGGTGTAACACCTCCAACGAGAACTTAGAATTGAAAAGCAAACCGGACACTCATATATCACACTCAAGCGGCATTGTCTTCAATAAAAGCCCATTTCAGGAGGGTTTTTTAAGGAAAAACCGAAGAAAATCGAGTCCCGACCCGATGTGACACCGGAAATGACGTCTCCGAAACTCCATAGTCCACTTTTCGGGTCAGACTGACTGACCTCTTTGTTTACAGTCAGAGTTTGTTTGACTTAGAACTAAGTTGGTCGGGGCGAGAGGATTCGAACCTCCGAACTCTCGGAATAGCAATACGCCTTATCTAAAACGAAAACCGATTCCCGATGAAATTTGAAGATTGTGGCGAGTCACGCCTGGAACTGTGAAAGATGGCCCGATCACGGGGAAGCGGACCTCACCGTATCGTATGATCGTATCGCCTAAATCAAAGCGGCCATCCACCTAGGAGAGATGTAACGATACTGAAGTATCAATGTTCCCGATTTACACCAAGACATTGCTGCCCCAGGAGAATTTCGAGGTTCTATATGAGGATTCTATTTTTGTTGAGGGTTCACGTCACAGTGCACGTTACAAATTAGAAAAGGCCACTCAGAGCGAGAGGCCTTGCGACTTTCCTTAAGAGATTCTGGTCGGGGCGAGAGGATTCGAACCTCCGACCTCTCGGTCCCAAACCGAGCGCACTACCAGGCTGTGCTACGCCCCGAAGGAGGAGGATTGTAAGAGCGGAAACTACAATGGTCAAGTTTGAGTAAGTTGCTGATTGAGTGGGGTACCCCGGTATTTGATAATTATGAATTGAGAATTCTGAATTGATATGTACGCAAAAACGCGCCGATTCGAGTCAGCTCAAAGCGGCAATTTAGAATTGAGAATGATCAATTAACAACTATCAAATAATTCCTGTTTCGCTCCTAAGACAGTCCGGTCGCAATGAAATAACGAGCTTTGCGAAGAGCACGGGCCCGGTGACTGATCTCGTTCTTCACACCTTCATCCAACTCAGCAAACGTTTGATCAAATCCGTGCGGGACAAAAAGCGGATCATAACCAAACCCACCCGTTCCTCGAGGAGCAGTCAGGATTTGGCCGCAGCAAATTCCGTGAGCCACACGCAGTATCCCTCCAGCCGGCGCAGATAGAGCTACCGCACAAACAAAACGAGCGCATCGATTCTCAACTCCGTTCATCTCGATTAGTAGCCGTCGCCGCCGATCTTCGTCTGATGCTCCTGCGCCGGCATATCTCGCGGAGTAAACTCCGGGAGCGCCGTGCAGATGTTCCACTTCGAGGCCGGAGTCATCCGCCAACGTCCAAAGTCCGGATGCGGTTGCATAGTACTGGGCCTTTGAGCGTGCGTTGCCCGCGTAGGTCGATTCGTTTTCCTCCGCAACGCCAATTGAGGGGAACGCGTTTAAAGACAAGAGCTCAACATTTACGCCGCCCAGTATCTTCCCGATCTCATGCACCTTGCCTTTATTGTGGGTTCCGATTAGAACTCGCCAGGTCATCGTTTTGTATCAGTCGCATGTGAGGTGCTGGATTGCAAGAGGGACATTAGGGTGCTGAATTGTCCGAAACTTGATTCAGTCTTACGTTCAATTCCTGTCTCATTCAAACTAGTTTCTGTGATGGCGGCCGCAAATGGTCTAACTTTGTCGCGCAACGCCTGGTCCTCGGCCGGCGAAAGGGTTCGCTGCTTGAGCAATAAAACCATTGTGAGAAAAGTATTCAGTCGCAACTCATCGTTTGCGTAACTGAGAATTGGCGCGCCTTCGTTTAGCTGCTCAGGTTTTAACTGAGTGTTCTGGTCAACGGTTAGAACGCGATGAGCTCGAATCTGGTCGAGACAGTCTTCAATGCTGTCTGTTTTTCCCAAGATAACGTAATTTTCGAGCACGACAGCGGTGAACTCTTTTTCACTGCCAGGATGACTGTCGAGGCCTTCAACGATTTGGCCTGAGCCATCTTTGAATGACTGTTCCATCAGTTTTCGGAAGCCTTCTTTGTCTCTTAACTTTGCCACTAAGACAGAGTTTTCGGTTTTCTGGGAAGGCCTGAACGTGATGACCGGTGGTTCGAATGTGTTCAAGATCTCGGACGGTTGGGTTATTCCGTAACTCATCAAGCCGGACTTGAGAATCGAACCAAATAGAACAGCTGGTAGCGCAGGAACCCTGGATGCCACTGCGATATTTAGCGAGGTCCATGCAGCGGCTGGTTGTCGCGCTCGATAGACGGTAAGAGACTCGACGGAGCTCGGTATCAAATTTAATAATTGCTCGTCAAATCCACCTTGATCAAAAGCGGGTCGTAATTTAGAGACGACCTCCGGATCACACGAGATTTGGAAACGGTCCTCTATTCGGCCGCGAAATGGAGTGGCGGTCCAGGCAACACCACGAAGAATTGCATTCGCGCTCGACGCCAGCACGCTTTCGAGCTGCACATCTCCCGGATCCTTACCCATTAAAAGAGGTGCTGCCCACGAGAATAATTTTGCCGAGTTAGCTTGAGAAATATAACCGAAGCCTACCGAAGCCGGTTTAACCATGCTCGCTCGTACGCGGAGTAGTTCGTTGTCAGTCTTGATGCTTGGTCGAAGACCTTTCCTGACGTCCAGACATCTCTGCACCGCATCGTTACTGTTTCCAATGATGACAACTGTTCCATCAATCGCACCGACGATTTTTCGATCAGCGGACTGAGGCGCGCACTCAATCATTCCGGAACTAGTAGGGCTGCATTTGGATTCACCATACGCGAGCGTGGCGAGTTTTTGCAGGGCGTTCGTTACAGTCGCTGTAGTTCGCCAGCTGGAAGTATGAGTTTCCACAACCAACGCAACATCAGGCTTCACTCGGAGAGTACTTTCCTCTTCGATGGTGTTCCAACGCACAACGACTAGAGCCACTTGAGCTCGCGAAAAGATCACACCATCGGTTGGGCCTAACCCGGCTTTTGTCAAAAGGGTAAGAAACTTGTTCGACGGGTTTGCGGTATAACCGGTAATTGAGGTGGTGGCCTGCCATGCCCCGGATTGTTCTATGGCGGCCACAAGGTCCGTTACACTATTGAATTCAAGATAGACAATCGAATCAGCGGGCACATAGGCAGCCATGTCGACTCTCGACGGGACAACCCACCATAGCCAGGCGGCGGCGACTAACAGTACGAGAAGGGAAGCGGCGATTAAAAGCCGGGCGATGCTCATTTGGCGCGCATGCTAGCTTTATCAGAAGAGTTGAAGCAAGTTACTGTGTAAACAATTAATAGAAAGCTTCAGTTCGCGGTATTAGAATTGAAGCCATTGTTGGCCTGTGTTACTTTTGGGTCCATTCCCAAACACATCTCGCCGAGACTAGGAAAGTGCTTTGAAGACAACCTATGACCTATCGTGAATTGTCCGCGCAAGCTTTGGCAGAGCGTGATTACGACTCATTTTTGAGCGAACTGGAACAGTCGCTCACCAACGGGCGCCGCGATCCCAATGAGGTCGTTCGAGATACTCTCGGCGAGATCTATTTCGGCCGGCCCTATGCTGACTTGAGTGACCTGAACGTTCCGGCCCGCGCGGTCATGCATAATTTCGATCCTAGAAATGTGACCACTGAGCCTGAGTATTATTCAGACATCGATATTAAACGTTACACCGAAAGGAAGCCTTTCATTTGGCTATGGCAAATGTTCGATCGCTCGGCACTGGGCCAGAATGCGCTACTGGGGCATCGGTTTCGTCGCATGCTTGCTCCACTGATCTTTCGAAGCGTAGGAGCCAACTTCAAATGTTGGCACTTTGTCGAGTGGTCATTCGGTTACAACCTGTCATTTGGCGACAACGTTGTGGTGCATCGTTATGTGTTGCTTGATGATCGGGGCGGGATCGAGATCGGCAACAACGTATCAATCTCGGACTATGCAAACATCTACTCTCACACCCACGACATTTATGACATTCATAAGGTTTTGACGCCGCAAACTCGAATTGGAAATGGAGTGCGAATTACTTATCACGCCACCGTCCTCGCCGGAAGTCAGATCGGTGACAACGCGATGGTTGGAACGAGCGCAGTCGTAACTCGCGACGTCGAATCCCGACACATCGTAGTTGGTATCCCGGCGAAATCTGTGAAAGTTAAATGAGCTTTTGCTCAATGAAATCGCGTCGGGAAAAATGGAATTGTCTTGCCTGACTTCCAGAAAAGCTACCCTTAAACCGTCTCTAATCGCTTGTTACTGCTGCAAGCATTCGAGTTAAACGCGTTAAAATAGCGGTTGACATTGTTAGTCCCGGTAATGTACTCTCACACAGGTGGATGGCACTATGTGTTGTTCACTGGGTGGCCCACCTGAAATTCGAATAGCGGTCAATCCCGCTAAGATTTTGGCGCAAAACGATAAAGGCACACTTCGCGTGAGCGGAGGTCGCAAAGCCTACAGAAGTTGGTGAATTCCAACTTGGCTGGGTTTCCGAATGAGCTTCTTTCCTGCCGTAGCAGACTTCTCCAGTAGTTCGCTGTTGACACCAGCCCAGGCACACATTACCGATGGTGTCGCGAACCTTACCACCCCACTGACCGCACCCTTGATAACACCATGAACAGCTCCCCAAACCAATCTTCTAATAAGCGTCGAATGCCGAGAGCCAGGAAAGCGCGAGCCAGACTTCGTCGCCTCAACCGAATGCGCTCCCTTGTAGCGAGGACCAACTAACTATGTTTAAGAAAAGTATGGGTAAGAAGAATCTAGTCGGTTTAGACATCGGCTCAAGTTCTGTTAAGTGTGTCGAACTCGCTAAGAAGGGTTCAACCCTGCAGCTCCTCAACCTCGGTTTTGAGAACCTTCAGACCGACACGATTGTTGATGGCCAGATTATGGAGCTCAACAACGTGTCCAATGTCATTTCGAATATCTTCAGCGAACACCAGATCAAAACCAACCGCGTTGCGGCTGGTGTTAGTGGCCATTCGGTGATTGTGAAGAATATTGTGCTACCTAGTATGAGCCAGGAAGAATTACAGGAGTCCTTCAGCTGGCACGCCGAAGAGCACATACCGTTCGATATTGCTGATGTCAATCTTGACTACGAACTCACCAGCAAATCTTCAGAGTCTTTGCATGTTTTAATGGCCGCCTGCAAGAGCGACAAGATCGCCAACGTGAAGCAGGCGATTCAGCTTGCGGGCAAACAGCCAATCATCATCGACGTCGATGCCTTTGCGCTTCAGAACTGCTACGAAGTCAATTACCAGCCGAGGGCGGGTGAAATCGTAGCGTTGTTGAATATTGGCGCGGCCACGATGAACATCAACATTCTAAATGGAACGCGTTCAGTATTCGCGAGAGACGCGTCAGTCGGAGGTAGTCAGTACACCAGCCTGTTGCAAAAAGAGTTGGGATTGAGTTTCGAGCAGGCAGAAGGTGTTAAGCGCGGCATGGCGTTGCCTGAAGGAATTGAGCCGAGGCCAATTCAGCCGCTCATAGAAACCGTGTCCGATGTGCTGGCCCTTGAAGTCCGGAAGACGATGGACTTTTACCGCGCAACTGCTGAAGAGAAGGATACCGGAATTCAAAAGATTCTCCTGGCGGGCGGTGGGTCAAAGCTCCCCGGTTTGGCTGAGTACTTAGGCAAACGCTTCGAGATTCCTGTCGAGGTATTTGATCCATTCCGGCAGATAGAAGTTGATAACAAGAAGTTTGACCCCGAATACATGCGAGAGATTGTTCCCGAAATGGCAGTTGCGGTCGGACTGGCTCTCAGAGGAGTGGAAGCATGATCAAGATAAACCTGCTCGAATCAGTTACCGATCGACCCAACGGAGTCGCGCTCGTTGAGGAAAAAGTCGCGAGCCCCCGGATGCAAACACTTTTCCTGGCGCTGACGGTTTTTGGTCTGATGGCGCTGGCAATGGGTTATGAATACGTGAGCTCCAAGCGGGCCATGGAGAGTGCTCAGACGGAACTCAAGCTTGAGCAACAGCGAAATCAGCAGATGCAAGCTGTGCAAAAGGAACAGACGGAGCTCGAGAATAAAGCCAAGGAAATCCAGGCTCGTATCGATGCGATTAAGAAACTGAGAGAGTCGCAGCAAGGACCGAGTGCGATTTTGCAGGAGATCAAGGTCCGCTTTGATGCAGTCGCCGGTCTTTATTTAAGGAGCATCGACCAAAAGGATGGTGAGGTCACCATCACTGGTGAATCGCCGAACGAATACTCAGTAACAAAGTTTGGTCAAAGTTTGGAATTCTCGAATGGCCTCTTTAGCAACTTGAACATCGAGACCCAACGCGAGGTTTCTAAGGAGGCTGGCCCGCCCGGGGCGCCTGCTTCGAATTCCGATGACACCTTGAAACCGGAAATCGTCAAGTTTACCGTCCGAGCGAAATTTAGCCAGCCCAAGCCGCAAGAACAAACACCCGCCCCCGCGGCAAACCAACTCGCGATGAAGAAGTAAGTTAGCGCGGAAAATAGACCCTCAAACTAAAGGATCAAGAAAATGAAAGTCGGCAAGATACAAGCTCTTCCCTGGTACCTGCGACTAGTTGCTTTTGGTGCGGTGGCAGCGATTGTTTACGCGGGTTTCTGGAATTTCGTGACCAAGGGCACTCGCGCCGAGACCGCGAAGATGCAAGAAGAGATCGCGAGCCTTAAAACAAAAAATGCTCAAGCTCAGATAGTTTCGCAGCGACTCAGCGAGTTCAAAGCCAAGTACAAAGGAATGGAAGAAGAGTATTCCGAGCTCAAAGCCCTTCTGCCAGAACAGAGAGAACTCACCATGGTCCTCCAGGGCATCCAGGACAGGGTTCGTAATAACAATCTGATCCTGACGAGATTCTTTCCGAAGGAAGATGTGCAGCAGGATAACTACAGCGGGAAGACAATTGAAGTAAGCGTAATCAGTTCGTTCGCCGGGTTACGCGCTTTCTTCGAACAACTGGCTCACTACCAGAGAATAGTTTCAGTTACCAATTTTGAACTGAAGCAGTTTGACAAACAAACGAACACAAAAACCGTAGACGCCAAGTTTGCCTTAACTGCCTTCTATGTTTCGTCTGAGCGCCTTCAAGCACAGGCTGCTGCGAAGCCCGTAGCAGGTGGTCCAGCCCCAGCCAAACCGGTTACTCCGCCGGCCGTTCAAGCTGCGCAAGCAGCCGCGCAGGCGAAATAGCGTAAGCACTCATGATAAGGACGTGAATATGATGCACGATAAAAGAAAGAATCGACTTGGACTTCCGGTGCTTTTGCTGGGCAGCGCAATGATGATCGCCGGCGTTTCGGTAGGCGCCACTGCGCAGGAGAAGAACTCCAACCCTCCGCCCGTCAAAACACGGTCATACTCGACGGGCAGGGATCCATTCAAGAAATATGAGCCGCCGAAGGTTTCCGATAAGAAAGTTGGAGCCATATCCGTTCCTTCGATACAGGAACGCATCAGCATGTACAAAGCTCAGAAGACTGCCGCCATGAATGCCCGTATGCCGGCTCCAAAACCTACCACGGCGTTGCTACTCAGTGAGATCCAGGTAATTGGGATTTCCCGAACGCCGAGAGGGTATGCTGCGATCGTTCAAGCTACACCCATCCACTTGTCTTACGTGATCTACCCTGGCGAGCCATTTTTTGACGGTCAGCTAGTAGCAATCGATGACAGCCGTCTGATCTTTCGCCGCGAGACAGTTATGCTCAATGGACGCCGCGAACGCTCCGTTGAAATTAAGTCACTGAGAGCCGCAGGTGCTGCCGACTCAATGGCTGCGGGCCCTGCCGAATCCTCGGCCTCTACCTCAAAGCCGTAAGTGTTATCTTGGTTTAGTTTCAAGCTAAGCCCTTCTTTAATTAGCGTGGGCGACCGAAATTCAGGACGTCAACGCTCCTTTGACAAACCAGAACAATGGCCGTGCTGTGCGGCGCGCGCTTATGTTGCTAACAGCATCGAGCGTAGTGCGTGACGGTTATTGTTTGGAAATCCCCCTAAGGAGGGAATGATGTCGTATCAGCCTCGAGTAAGAACAGCCAAATGGACCACGCTCGTCCTTGCGCTTGTGAGCACGTTAGGCACAAGTGCGGTGGCTGCCAGAACTAAAACAGTTGATGTTCAAAATCCAACGTCCCAGGTTGCTAAAGCGATGCCAAGCCCAACTCCACCAGTTGGAATGTCGCGTGCAAACGATAAGCAATCAGACCAGGGTCGCCAGTATGGCCAGCCCGGCTTTGTAGGCGAGCCGATCAATCTCAACGTCGTTAATGCTGACATTCGAGACATCCTCAACTACATCACTGAACAGTATGGCGTAAATTTTGTAATCGATTCGTCGGTTGCTGCAGTGCCGGTTACTGTTAACGTTCAGGATGTACCTTGGAACGTTGCCCTGGATGCGGTTTTGAAAGCGAATCGACTGGGAATTCAATCGGATGGCAGCATCCTGCGCGTGGCGACAGTTGATGTGCTGGCGAAGGAATCTGATATTCAGAAGGTTTTGAACGATTCACGTCTGGATGCCTCTCCTCTCGTTACAGAATTCATCAGACTGAACTACGCTCGAGCATCCGGAACGTTGGCCCAGGCTGCCGGCTCCACCGGAGCTTTCTCGGGTGGCGCTACCAATTTGAGTTTTAGTGGTGGCGCTGGCGGAGATGCTACTGGTGGAAGCGGAGACCAGGGGCTGTTGCCTATCATTTCGAGAAGACTTTCTCGCCGAGGCTCGATAGAAGTCGATGGTCGCAGCAATACGCTCATCATCACAGACGTCAAAGAAAATATCGATGCCGTGAGACAGCTGGTGGCGATTCTGGACCAACCAGAGCCTCAAGTTGAAATTGAGACGCGAATCGTCATTGCGCAACGCAACTTCAGCCGTGACCTGGGTGCCCAGCTTTCGATGGGTGTTGTCAATCTTGGCCGCGGAGGGCTGGGCAGTATTTCGACCTTGCCTGCCTCTAGCACAGGTGGAAGTGGAAGCGGCAGTGGTTCAGGTTCAGGTTCGGGTTCCGGGAGCGGTAGCTCGTCAGGCGGCGTGCAATCCGGTCCAAATCAGTTCGGTGTCTTCGGAGGTTTGGCCGGCACTCCGCAACCTAATCCTTCACTCGCGGCCGCGGCTGCCAGCACCGTCATCGGATTGACGACCGGCCTTTTTGGCACCGCACAGATCAGTGCCCTGATAACTCTCGCTGAGTCGCGTGGACAAGCGAAAACGGTTGCGACCCCTCGTGTTACTGCTCTTAACAATCGTCCAGCACAGATTGAGAGTGGCTCACAGATTCCCGTGCAAACTACGCAAGCGGCAAGTGGCACAGCGGTAGTGACAACGACCTTCGTCTCCGTTCCGCTTCGACTTTCCATTACGCCTCAAATTACGGATGTGGGAACAGTCGTACTAAGAGTCACAATTGAGAACAACACCATCAACACCGGTATTGCCGTAGGTGGCGTCCCCGGTATCGATACTCAGCGCATGCAATCCGAAGTGCTGGTACCAGATGGTGGCACCACAGTTATGGGTGGTGTGCTTGCTGACACTGAAGGTGAAACGCAACAGCGCACTCCTGGTCTCGCCTCGATACCAATAGTGGGCAATCTATTCAAACGCAAACTTTCAACTCGACTGAACAGCGAAATTCTGTTCTTTATTACACCGCACATCTATCGTCCTGACTATCAGGGACGACCCACTGCGGGAACGATTAGCACCGGACCACGCACGATGACGATTCCTCAACCTGTCCCGCTCGGCAATCCTCCAAGCAACACGCCGACCCCGACACAGTTGAACCAGCAGCAACAACCACAGTCGTCACCGCAAACGAATCCGGCGCAAACCACTCCGCAACTGCTTAGCGCGCCGACACCAAACAACCCCTCGGGCACAACAAACTCAGCTCGCCCGGGAGCGCTTGGCGGTCAGCGTCCGTAACAGGAGGTTAAGTCGATGTTTAAGGAAATGTTGGAAACGGTTGTTGGGCGCACCGAAGGAGGTCTCGGTGCGCTCATCATGGGTACAGACGGAATTGCAGTTGAAAAAGTGTTGGCGGAAGCGGGACTCGATGCCAACCTCGACGTCGCAGCAGCGGAATTTACCTCGCTTATCAGAAACGCTCAACGTGCGGGCCATGATACGGGCCTGGGCGGCTTAAAAGAGCTCGTAGCTTCACTTGAAGGAGCGACGCTGATCATGAGGATGTTGAGCCGCGACTACTTCGTCGTCCTGGCACTAGAAGCTAAAGGTAATCTTGGTCGGGCCAGGTACGAACTGCGCAAGGCGGAGTTGAAACTGGCGAAGGAATTTGCAGTCTAACCAGACCGAAAATTCCAATTTAGGAAGCAATACACCATGAGAACATCACGAACTCTTTGGGCCGCATTCGCATTCGCAGCAATTCTCGTAGTTGCACCTTGTGTCAACGGCAATTCATTCGTCGGCAAGGTTACTCAGGTCAATGAGGGTGATGTCATCACCGTGTCAAATCTCAATCGGCCGGTTCGGGTTCGCCTGTTGGGCGTTGATGCTCCTGAGTTGACACAAGCATTTGGAGGCATCGCTAAGCAGCATTTGACGGATCTCGTGTTGGACAAAATAGTAACGGTCCAATATGCCGGCTATACCTCAAACTTTGAACTGATATCCCGAGTACTAGTTGGAGATCGCGACATCTGCGCGCAAATGATTCGGGATGGAGCAGCCTGGTTTGACCCGAAGAGTAGTGTGTTAACGCCTGCCGATGCTGAAATCTACAGTCAGTCTCAAAGTGCGGCACGCGCTGAAAGAAGAGGGTTGTGGCAAGTTGATAGTCCGGTGGCACCGTGGGATTTTGTGAAAAGCAGCAACGCTCAGGCGATTGCTCCGAGCGCAACGGCAACACCTGCAGCAGCACCTAAGCCTAGAAATCGTGCGAATTCGAGTTTGACGACGGAAGGTTTGCGTTGGTCAAATATCGCGGCGAGCCGACCGTCAACCACTAGTCCATCCGACGCCGCTGAAAAGCCTGCTCCTGATTCGAAAGGTCAATGGCGCACGCTGCGACCAGCTGGTGAGAAATTTTCAGTGATGGTTCCAGCGGATGGAAAATCCACTAGTCGTCCAATCCCGGCCGGCGATCGAATGATTAACTTTAACATGTACCTGGGCCAGCAAAATCTCTCGGTTTATCAAGTTATGTGGTTCACTGGTCCAAGTATGGGCGAGTCTGATGCCGACGCTATTAACGGAACGATGCAAGGATTTCTGAGAGGCCTGACTGCCAGTTATGAGGTACGCAATGGTGCAGGTTCTTTTCAATGCGAGACTCCTGAACCGCGAACCGTTTCGATGAAAGGTTACTCGGGACAGGAATTTGATTTTCAGTCTTGTTCTCTTCCGGGTATTGCGCGAGTGTTTACGAAAGTGGTGGGCGACGAGCGTCGGATGTATGTCTTTGGAGTATTTTATAGAGAGAAGGATGCGAACATCGGGAAATTCCTGAAGTCCTTCGAAATCATAGCTAACGAGACTTCAAGCGCTCGGAACCAGAACTGATTGAAAGCTATTATAGAATTTGAAAAGGCCACCTAATGAGGGTGGCCTTTTTTACGGAGTCTTGACGTAAGGCATCCCACGCAAAATGATTCGCTGCCGGCGTGCAACTCTGCGCGGATTAATTTGAGGATTGAAGACAGTCCTGGGATTGGGAATCATCGCTGAAAGAAAAGCGGCCTCGCTTGGCGTCAATGCAGAAGCTGATTTATTGAAGTAGTGCTCTGCGGCAGCCTCAGCACCGTAGATGCCGTCGCCCCATTCGATTACGTTTAAGTAGATTTCGAGTATGCGCTGTTTCGTGAGGCATCGTTCCAGCATCACCGTCACAATTGCCTCCTGGCCTTTGCGGATGAATGAACGCTCGGACGAAAGGTAGAGGTTCTTAGCGAGTTGCTGAGAAATAGTTGAGGCGCCGCGCTTAAACTCGGGAAAATTCGGGAGCCAGTCGTCGTCTTCGCCCTCTTTTTTCGCCTCCTTTGCGGCCTCTCTTTGTGCCTGGTCCCAGGCTTTCTGAATGGCCTGATAGTCAAAACCGTGATGATAAACGAAGTTCGTGTCCTCACCCGCCAGCACCGCACGTTGAAGATTGATTGAGATTCGATCCAATGGAAGCCACTGTTGTTCTCGCCGGAGTTGTTGCCCTTTAGCTTCAGCTTGTTGTGCCCGCGTGTCTATCAAAGAAGTTGATGACGGGTTGGTGGAACGAAGTCGAAACACGCGGACGAATAAGATTGCCTCGTAGATGATGGTGCCGATAACGATGCCGGCAACGAGAAGGAAAAACCATTTAAAAAGTTTGCGCATTCCGCACTCAATTTCAATTACGCGAATCTTCGACTCGACGCTTGAACTTCAAAGAGCTCTTTAACCATTCGTATCGTGTTGCAGTGGATTTCGATCGTGTCATTAATATCTTTTCCGTACCCGCCAGACATAACCGTTACTACAGGTATCTCATGCTCGTAACATCGGTGCAAGACCATCGCATCGCGTTCCCGCAATCCCTCTATCGACAATGCAAGTCGACCTAGTTTGTCGTTTACATAAGGATCGGCTCCAGCTAAGTAAAACACGATATCAGGTTTTGACTTTAAAACGATCGGCAGGCTTTGGGCCAATGTGCTCAAGTATTCTTCATCAGAAGTACCGTCGGCCAGCTCGACATCGAGGTTTGAGCGTACTTTGAAGAGCGGATAGTTATTCGCGCCATGCATGGAGAATGTAAACGTTAGAGGGTCTCCGGAAAAAATTGTTGCCGTGCCATTACCCTGGTGTACGTCGCAGTCGATAATTGCAACGCGATTGATGAATAACTCCTGTCGCAGTGTGCGGATAGCAACCGCAACATCATTTAAAACACAGTATCCCTCGCCGCGATCGGCAAAGGAGTGATGAGTTCCACCTGCTAAGTTTGATCCGTAGCCAAGTTCGATAGCCGTTCGCGCAGCAGCGATTGTTCCTCCCACGGCAAAAAAGGAACGGGTGACGAGCGATTGTGACCACGGCAGACCGAGTCTTCTAATTTCCTTCGTAGTAAGCGTTCCGTCACGGAGTCTTGTCACATAATCGTCTGTATGGACGAGTTTTACTTGCTCGACTGAAGCGGGCTCAGGTTCCAGCAGGTCGTCTGGACGCAGAGTACCTTCGCGAAGAAGTTGATCGCGAACCATCTCAAACTTTCGAATGGGGAAGATGTGAGTTTGGCCGATGTCGGCGTAATAGCGCGGTGAATAGAAGACCCTCATCTTGGTGGACGAATATTAGCGCGGGAAGGGAAGGAGCGAAAGCGGAGGCGATGCTTCCGTTAAATCAAAGGAGTACGACTCACAGGATCAGAAGCAAATCAGTAAGTTAGGCTTTGGATCAGAAACCGACTAGCTTCGGGATCAGGAAGAGACGCAGAGAAACGCTGAGAACCGCAGAGCAACGCAGAGCTTACTGAGAGCGAGGGTGACGCCAGGTTCGAGGCTGAAGCCCCGATGATCGCTAAAGTTCTCCTTCGTCCCTCCTCCACATTTCATTGACAGTCTTTGTCCTCGCAAGCTAATCTGTTATCCCGTGAATCACACGGGGCCAAATCCCACAAACAACCAGTTAAAAAGAGTGGTGGCCGTAATTCCTGCCCGTCTCGCCTCAACTCGATTGCCTGGAAAAGCTCTCCTCCCAATTGCCGGCAAACCAATGATCTGCTGGGTTGCCGAGCGAGCTGCAGCTGCCCGAAACGTCACTCAAGTAATTGTCGCAACTGATGATCAGGAGATTCTTGAGGCAGCGCAGGCGTACGGATTCGATAGTGTTTTGACGAGCCCGCTGCACAAGAGCGGAACCGATCGTATTGCTGAAGTAGCCGAGCATCTGCCCGATTGCGAAATAGTCGTCAATGTCCAGGGAGACGAACCGCTAATCTCGCCAACCACAATTGAAAATGGCGTGAAAGCAATCGAACAAGAGATGATGTTGGCCGATGGCGCGTCGATAGTTACGAGTTGGGAACCCATTGAATCGGCTCGTGACCTGCTTAATCCGGATCTCGTCAAAATAGTGCTCGACGAACGCGACTACGCCTTGTTCTTTTCTCGTTCACCGGTTCCATTTCCTCGTGATGCTGTTAAGAAATACGGTTCACTCGAAAAAGCGTTATTGATGCAACCCGATCTGCTCGCGATTTTCAGGAAGCACACCGGTTTTTATGTCTATCGCAAAGATGTGTTGCTTCAATTTACGAAGTGGCAACAGACCCGACTTGAAAAGTTAGAAGCGCTCGAACAGTTACGCGCGCTAGAACACGGGGTAAGAATTAAAGCAATTAAAGCGAGCACGTCTTCGACCGGCGTTGACACGACAGAGGACTTTGAAAAAGTTAAGAGTATCGTCGAGGATGCCGGATACGTTTGCCTGGCTTGATCATGAGTGATTGGATTGGATTAGCAGTTATAGTGGTTCTTTTTGGGTGTGGCATCTTTGGGTTATCTCGTCTCAGCAAGCCCTACGACATAAGTACCGAAGAGTTTGAACGACGTGCGCAAGAAGGACCGGGACTGCTGGGTGCCGGACTAATTGGTCTTCAAAAGGCTTTAGATCCCGCGATGGAAAAGGCAGTGGAGGTTCAAGAGGACTTCCGCGAAGGTAGATACGATGGCGAACAAGAGTCTGGCGATCCTCCCGAAGCTGGAGCTCAAGACCACGAAGAAACTAACTCTTAAATTTTTAAGGTGAACATGATGCCCAAATATATCTTTGTAACAGGTGGAGTTGTTTCAAGTCTCGGGAAAGGTTTGGCAGCTTCGTCAATAGGTTGCTTGCTCGAGAACCGCGGGCTCCAGGTCGCACTTATAAAGTTAGATCCCTATATCAACGTGGATCCAGGCACCATGTCGCCATTTCAACATGGCGAAGTCTTTGTAACCGACGACGGCGCCGAAACAGATCTTGATCTGGGCCACTACGAGCGTTTTACCCATGCCCGACTTTCGAAGGCGAATAATTGGACCACCGGTCGCATTTATCTTTCGGTCATTGAGAAAGAGCGTCGCGGCGACTACCTCGGCAAAACGATCCAGGTGATTCCTCACATCACCAATGAGATCAAAGACGCCGTCCGAAAAGTAGCTGAAGAAGATAAGCCGGATGTAGTGATCGTAGAAATAGGGGGAACGGTCGGCGACATCGAATCTCTTCCGTTCTTAGAAGCCATTCGACAGATGGGAAATGAAGAGGGCAGCGGGAATGCGATTTTCATCCACGTCACGCTGGTGCCTTACATTGCAGCCGCGGGTGAACTAAAAACAAAGCCGACGCAGCATTCGGTACGTGATCTTCGCGAAATTGGTATCGCGCCGGATATTCTCTTATGCCGTTCGGAAAAGCCGCTTTCGCGTGAATTGCGCGGCAAGATCGCTCTCTTTTGCAACGTCAAAGAATCGGCAGTCATAAGTGCTCAAGACGTTGACACTATTTACGATGTCCCGCTCGCTTTCCATGAACAAGGGTTAGACAGCCTGATCGTCTCTCAGCTTGGACTCGATGCCCAGGCTCCGCAAGTGGATCTGTCTGAGTGGCGCGAGCTGGTTGCCACTATTCGCGAGCCTTCGGGCGGCGAAACCTCGATTGCGATCGTCGGTAAATACGTCGAGCTTGAAGATTCTTATAAGTCACTTCGTGAAGCGCTCACTCATGGTGGAGTCGCCAATAACGTGCGTGTAGATGTTAAGTGGATTGAGTCGGAAGAGTTGATGGAAGATGACTTTGAAGAGCGACTGCGCGACTTCGATGCGATCCTTGTTCCGGGTGGCTTCGGGAAACGCGGTGTGGCTGGAATGATCCGTGCAATCTACTATGCTCGCAAAACCCGAACGCCCTATTTCGGCATTTGTCTTGGAATGCAGACGGCCTGTATTGAATACGCGAGAAATGTTTCTGACCTAAAAGATGCCGACTCAACGGAGTTCGATTTGGAAACACCAAACCCCGTCATATTTAAACTCAGAGATCTAGTTGGCGTTGAAGAGTTGGGTGGAACCATGCGACTCGGCGCCTGGCCTTGCAAACTTCTTCCAAACTCCCTGGTCCAGGAAATCTATGGTGGTGCGGATGAGATCAGTGAAAGGCATCGCCACAGATTTGAATTTAATCCAGAATTTCGTGCTCGACTTGAGAATGATGGCCTCGTTTTTAGCGGTGTTTCACCAGATGGCAAGTTCGTTGAAATGATTGAACTGCCAAGGGAAACGCATCCATGGTTTGTTGGCTGCCAATTTCACCCCGAGTACAAGTCAAAGCCGTTGAATGCTCATCCTCTGTTTGCCTCGTTTGTGAAAGCCGCTTACGAGAACCGGCTACAAACAGAAGCCTCAATCGAGAAGAATGGTGAGGTTGATCTCGTAGTTCACGAGAGATTCAGTGCGAGTACCGGGGACTAAGTGTGTGCTTTTCGCGTCGGTTTAAGCGATAATCTCCTGCGCCCTCTCATCCAAGTTACAGCTAACTGATGGTCTATTGTCCCACATGCGGAAAACACTACCCTTCTGACGTCCAAGCGTGTCCGGACGATCTGACTCCGCTACACGCCCAGCCTGGAGACGAAACTCAAACCTTGATTGACCCGCTTATCGGCACGATTCTCGACGACAAGTATCGCCTCGAAGAACGTCTGGGCGGCGGAGGCATGGGAAATGTCTACAAGGCTCGTCATTTAACTCTCGATCGAGCAGTAGCGGTAAAGATCATGCATCCTCGATTAGTCGAGGATGAGTCTGCTCGAATTCGATTTGAACGAGAAGCAAAAGCATTGGGCCGGCTGCAGCACTTGAATGCAGTGTCAGTTACTGATTTTGGGAAAACGCCCGATGGACTTGTTTACATCGTGATGGAACTCCTGCAGGGGCGAACGCTGCGAGACATTCTGGCGCGGGAAGCGCCGCTCGAAGTTGCTCGAGCAGTGTCGCTGATGCTGCAGGCCACTGCGGCGGTTGCCGCAGCGCATGAAGCTGGGATTATTCATCGCGATCTGAAGCCGGCGAATATTCTCGTAACTCAAAGTACTGATGTTCCGTCAATCGTCAAAGTACTCGATTTTGGAATAGCCAAACTGGCTGCGGAAACTATCGACGACGATCAGATGGCGTTGACTCAACTGGGAACGATGCTTGGGACTCCGCGTTATATGTCTCCGGAACAGTGTGACGGTCTTGAGTTAACCCCGGCTGCAGATGTCTATAGTCTGGGTGTCATCCTTTACGAGATGTTGACCGGGATGACTCCATTCAGTGGTCCAACACCTTTAGCGATCGCCTTGAAGCAATCGACGGAGTTCCCTCGTCCACCGCGCGAAATTGTTGCTTCAATTCCGGAAGACTTGGAGCGGTTAACACTACACACGCTTGAGAAAGCTCCCGAAGATCGACCTCCAAACGCAGCAGCCCTTCGCAACGAGCTTTTGGAAATGGCGGACAGGTTAGGTCTGGAACATCACGCGCTGATTAGCACGCCCGATATTGATGCCTTGCGTGAAATAAGCCGCGAGTCTCCTTCCGGCCGGCTCGTCGTCGACCTTTCTCGCGTTCGCGAAGCGCGTGCGCTCAGCTCCGGATCGAATGAAGTCAAAGTTATTGGTGGTGGTACGCCAGTTCGCAAGCACAAGACGTCCAGCGCCGACGAGAAGAGCAAGTTTTCTCGTGTGGATGTGTCAGTGCCTGCGAGAGTTCCCACGAGAACTTTATTATGGGCTGGCTTGACGATCTTTGTGATTGCCTTGTCGATTTTCGGGATTGTGCTCATGAACTCAAATAATCGGCCATCAGTTCCGATGATGATAAATGCTAATGGGACGGCCACGGTAACTCCAACTCCGCGAGTCTCGCCGACCGCAAGCCCAACTCCAGTGCCAAACAGTTCGCCCAGCGCATCAGTCGCCGAAAAGAAGGACGACAGTAAGAAAAAAGATGGCAAGGGCCATTCGTTTATGAGCAAGGTCAAGCGTATACTCAAGAAGCCTTTTTAATCAGGCAAACGAATCAATCAAATGGAAAATAGATTTCATATCGAGCCATTCTCTGTCGGCAATGTGACCTTTGGAGACGGCCGATTAACTGTCATCGCCGGACCATGTGTTATTGAGAGTCCTGAGCACGCACTGATGATGGCTCGCGAATGTTCCTCTCGTGCGCGGGCTGTCGGTCTCGATTATGTTTATAAAGCTTCATTTGATAAAGCAAATCGATCATCAATAAAGAGTTTCCGCGGACTTGGAATCGAAGCTGGTCTAAAAGTTCTTGCTGATATCAAAAAAGAAGTCGGAGTTCCTGTCCTGACCGATGTTCACGACGTCTCGCAGATAGCTGCCGTCGCTGAGGTTGTTGACATTCTTCAAATACCCGCGTTTCTTTGCAGGCAGACGGACCTGATTATTGAAGCGGCCAGGTCTGGTCGCGCTGTCAACATTAAGAAGGGCCAATTCCTGGCGCCGCAGGATGCTCGAAACATTGTTGACAAGGTCCATGAAGCAGGTTGCCGCAAACTCTTATTGACTGAGCGAGGAGCCACCTTCGGTTACAACAATCTCGTCGTGGATATGCGCTCTTTTCCGATTATGCGCGGTTTTGGAGTACCTGTGGTTTTCGATGTAACACACTCTCTGCAGTTACCTGGGGGACTTGGACATGCAACTGGCGGGCAATCCGAATACATCGAACCCCTGGCTCGCGCAGGCGTCGGCTGCGGTGTCGATGCAGTGTTTATGGAAGTGCACGAACAGCCGGAGAGGGCGTTGTCAGATGGTCCGAATGCTTTGCATCTGGATCGACTTGAGCCACTGCTTCAAACAATTCGCGACATACACAAGCTCGTAAACAGTCTTTAATATTTTTGCAGTCCGCCACCTTTACTGTCCAACATGAAAACGATAATTGCTTTCTCACTCTTTCTATTACTGCTGCAAACACCGCTCGCAATCGGTCAAACTTCAACAGTTATCTGGCAAGTCAATTCTTTCGACATAAACGTCAACGTACAGCAAGAGCAAAGACTAATCGCCGTCGCGGCGACACTCAATGCGACGAATGTTGGAAATGGCCAGGGCCGGACGCTCACGGTAAGACTGAATTCAAAGGTCAGCATGAAGTCAGTCGCTGTTGCCGGTGCCCCAGCTACTTTTCGTCAAGGTGCCGAAGCAAAACCCGATCTGCAAAAGTTTGAAATTAGTCTGCCTTCAACGGTCGCTCCTAACGGCAGTACAAGTGTTACGGTCAACTACACATTTCCGGTGGAGAGCAACAGCGGTCTCGCCGCGATCAGTCCAATTGGCACCGAGTTTCTGCCAGACTCGTTCTGGTTTCCTATGCCCAACACACCATTCACAATCCGGGGAGCAGACACAGCGCCCTACCGGATATCCGTCAACTTACCTAATGCGGTGGCTGGAGGAACGGAGAAGACTGGTCAAGCAGGTTCAATTTCATTTGACCAATCGCTTCACGGTCAACCTTTCTTTGTCCAGGGAGATTGGGACCGGATCGAGGGTTCGGGGGACAACAAAGGCGTCATTGTTCTAGCTCCGAAGGGGGCAAACGCAGTGGAGCGAAAAGGCGCAGAAACATTGATTAGCTTTGCCGGCGCCGCGCGTACATTTTTTAGCACCTCGCTTGGACCAGCGCCCGATGTACCTATCCGTCTCGTGGCGGTGAGAAGAGGCACTGGTTTCAGTGACGGAGGAACTCTCCTTTTTGACGCTGACGCCCTTAGATTGCCCAGGATTGATGCGGCGACCGCGCTGGCCGTATCGGAAACCGTTGCTCGCTTGTGGATCGGAGGCCGCGTCGCGGTCCGGGGCGAGGGAAGTGGCGTGTTAAAGGACGGCCTGGTTCGATACCTTGCTACGTTATTTATCGAGAAGCAATTCGGTCGTGAAGCAGTCCAGTCAGAGCTATATCGCGAGCGGATCGCATATACAACAGTGGCCCAGCGTGATGCTCCGCTGGCCGTAACAAATCAGATGGATAGTACTTACTATAATTCCGTGCCGAATCGAGGCGCGATGGTCTGGCGTCTGATTGACCGTTCCCTGGGCCGGGATGTGTTGTTGAGTTTCCTGCGTGATTTCGCAACTAACAACCCTAATGGTGTTACGCTTGCCTCGGTCCGATCGGCACTCAATGAAAAAGGCGGAGAGTCGTTAAAGGCTCAGTTGGACCAGCAATTGGACCAGGTTGTAGATACTGATCTGCTGGTTGGCTTACCGCAGCAGCGTGGCGCTGAATGGGTGTCTGCCCTACGAAACCTTGGTTCAGTTGATGTCAACGTTCCAGTAGTAGCAACCACTGACCGGGGCGAAGTCATTACTGTTCAGGCGACAATTCCAGCGAAAAACTTTTCGGAAGTAGCATTCAAGACTACTTCCAAAATCGTGCGGGTCGAAGTGGATCCCGGAAAGTTGTACCCGCAAACAAGCTATGGTAATGACGTTGTACCGCACACCAAAGACCTAAACGACGCACTGAATGACATCTCGTCGCAGCTGGGTGCCCAGGATTTTGCGAAGGCAGAAGCATCTGCGCGCGAATTACTGGCGGCTGCGCCACGCTTACAGGAAGCAAGGATACTGCTGGCGCGGGCACTGCTTGGAGCAAACAAACTGGATGAGGCTGAGAAACTCTTCCAGGCATCTCTCAATGAACCCTTGCCGTTCACCGCAACGCTTGCCTGGGCCAACATTGGTCTTGGTGAGATTAGTATGAAACGCAATCAGCCGGCAGAAGCGGCGAAACGATTTAACGAAGCCATAATCGCAAGTCGTGACTTTCCTTCATCACTGGCAGCGCATGCGGCTCGCATTCGGGCAGAAGCTGCTGCAAACACGGCTCCTCCAATTGACGAATCCGCGCGCACGTTTGTTACTCAGTTTGGACAAGCGGTGCTTACTAACAAACGGGCTGATCTTGAATCGCGTGTGGTTCCCGGCGAGTTGGTGAAATTTATCAACGCGACGATTGGTACTGATGTCTGGGAGACTCGTGTGGTGCGCACCGAGGAGTTAAGTGGTGGTTTGTTGGTGGCTGATGTTACGGTCAGGCTCCGAAAGTTAGGTACTGAGGGAAATGGCACCGCAGTTTTTCTACTGTCCCGGGTAGGTGGTGCCTGGAAATTATCCGGTATCGATTTGTTCGATGTGAAGTAGAGACCCATGGACCAGACGATTCAAAGCCGCGCCGCGAAGATAAAGTTGCTGCTGATGGACTGCGATGGCGTCTTAACTGACGGCCATCTCTGGGTGCTCGAACATGATGGAGATCAGAAAGCTTTCGCCGCGCGCGATGGACTTGGAATTGAACTGTTACATCGAGGTGGGATCAAATCGGGAGTGATCTCCGGTCGTTTGTCGGGCGCTGTAGAACGCCGGGCTCGTGGGCTCGGTATGTCATACTTGAAGCTGGGTTTTGAAGACAAGGTTGGAGTTTTTAAAGAGATTATCGCAGAGGCTGCAGTGTCGGAGAGCGAGGTGGCCTACATAGGAGATGATCTGAACGACATTCCCCTGTTGCGACTCGCTGGACTCGCAGTGGCAGTCGCTGATGCCACCGAAGAGACTCGCGCGCATGCTCATTATGTTACTAACGCAAAGGGCGGTAACGGCGCAGTTCGCGAGGTATGCGAGTTGCTCCTCAAGGCCCAGGGCCATTGGACCGATCTAATTTCGAAGTATCTGTAGGGGCGTCCCTCCGTGGACGCCCGATTTTAAAGTCCGGAAATTTCTTAAAAGAGATTCTGTAGGCGTTCCATCTTCAAGTCCGGATATTCTTGAAAGTGATCCGACCGCCGCGTGGGGCGCCCGCGGAGCCAGTGGGTGTCGCGGTCGGCCGACGCCATGAGGATCGCCTTGATCGCCAGCCCGCCCGCCGGCAGGTCGCGCCGCAGCGCCACGGA
>Ga0207674_10002463_pt1 | contig 23369 bp, 17 predicted proteins | sample KBSCornC72_FD_184303 | JGI IMG/M metagenome (GOLD analysis project Ga0207674, IMG submission 184303) | Corn rhizosphere microbial communities from Kellogg Biological Station, Michigan, USA - KBS Corn C7-2 (SPAdes) (version 2) | ecosystem: Host-associated > Plants > Roots > Rhizosphere > Soil ...
TAAGCCACGCGCACTGGCGTCGCCGATGCATACCCATGAGCGCGAAGACGAAATCTCGTTCGTGATTGCGGGTCGGGTGGGCGTGCAGATTGGCGACCAGGTGCTGGTGGCGGAGCCAGGGACAATTGTCTTCAAGCCGAGAGGCATCCCGCATGCGTTTTGGAATGAGAGCGAGGAGCAGGCGCGCGTGCTGGAGATGATTACCCCGGCAGGCTTCGACAATTACTTCCGCGAGATGGCAGTGATCTACGCTGACTCGACCACCGGCATGCCTGATCCGCAACGAGCGGCGGCGCTCTATGCGAAATATGGCCTGAAGTTGGATGTCGCCAGCATTCCTCAGCTCATCCGGGCGCACAACCTGCGTAGCTGAGGCGAAATAGCGCAAATCAACAACTGCCCCTCATGCGCCGAGGGGCAGAAGCACTGGGGTGAGCAATGTCACTGCCTCATCCGACTTGATGCGCTTCGACGGACGCGCGATACGCCGCCATCCGATGCAGCAGCTTGTTATTAAGACGCTGTAGCCACTCGGGGTACTCAGCCCCTGCGATCAGATCCACTGATCGAGCAATGCGCGCATAGCTGAACAGATGCGCAAATCGAAGGAACAACGGCACGTATCCGATGTGTTCTTCGCTGAGCGGAAAGGACGTGCGATATCCCGCCGCGAACGCGCGAAACCTCGGATCGCTGGTATCGGCGCCCTCTTCGAACAGATCGCGCAACGCAAACGCCATATCAGCCGCAAACCAGAGGCGCGCGCAATCATCGAAGTCTAGTAGTCCCATATGCGCTCGATTCCAGACCAGATTGTCAAGCTCGAAGTCGCCATGGATCAACCCATACGTTTTCTGAGTTGCCGGAACCGCGGAGATTGCCGCTACGATTTCAGCGTACTCGCCTTGCAGACTCGGAGAGTCCGCAGGCATGTAGCTCTTGATAAATGCGACATGGTCCGACCATGACGGCCGCGCGGGGATATTCGTCAGGGCGCTCGTCGCTGCATGACGTCTACCCAGCGTTTCTCCCCACCGTGCGAAACCTAGTTCGGTAAGCTCATCGAATTCGTGTTGCTCTCCTTCGAGAGCAGTAAACACGACAGCGTGGAATCTGCCCCACGCAGTATCAACTGTCTCGATGGCATTTCCGTGCTTCGATTCCACAGGCGATGCAATAGTTATCCCGGCCCTCGCCACTGACTCCAGGACCGCCATCTCTGCCTCAATCGCCTGGCGACTCCGCTCACTGGCATCGGCAAAGCGGAGATAGCGGAAGGCGCCATGATCCTGGAAGCGGTAGATGAAATTGGCGCTCGACCTGAAGAACCGGACTGAGCCAAGGTCGTACGCCCAGCGCTCCAGCAACCGCTCGGCAACCGGCCTGCTTCCATCCTCACCTATGGTGGAATCGATTCTTGCCATTGTACTCAATCGCATCATGCGCGTTTCGTCTCCTCATGGTCGCAACATCAGTGCGCCTGGCTCATAGTAGCCGCAAGTTCTGATGCAAGCAGGATATTTGGCAGGCGAGTTTAGCGATACCGCGATACATCAATGGGAGATATGCGAAGACGCGGAGGCGGAATGAAAGCTGGTACCCCTGACGGGATTCGAACCCGTGATCTCCACCTTGAAAGGGTGATGTCCTAGGCCGCTAGACGACAGGGGCTTGTGGTATCTCTCCCGCCTGAATCGGGAGCGCTCAGGGACACACCCCATGCCATGATGGCACAGGGCGAGAGCCAAAGCTCACAAGTAGTATATTATCCCCACTCACGAATGGCAAGACGCCTTCATCCCCGCGTGAGAACGGGAGGGTTGCTATGGTGTAAAATGTCGTCAGACTGGCGGAGATGTGCGGGAGGAGCAGGATACGCCAGTCTGCGCGTAACGCTGATCACACAGACTCATGTCGCCCAGCATTTGCCCACACTGGCTAGACTATCGGCGCGAAAAAGCGAGCAGAGCGCAGGAGGTCAGGATGAACGAGCGAATCCGATGTCCAAACCCCGTCTGTCCGCAGCCTGAAGATGTCCAGAAAGTGAGCATCGTTGTCAGCAGTGGGACCATCGAAGGTCTCGAACCAGGAAAATACAGCGCCATGAGCTCGTTGAGCAAGCAATTGGCAGCCCCACCACAGCCAGAATACACTGACAAATGGGGCTGGAAGCTCATCGCATGGGTTGTGGCGCTCGGTTACTTGTCACTTGCCAGCCTCACGGAGTTTGCCCTCCTCACCGCTGGCATCGCGGTCCTTCCTGCGGGTGACACCCCGACACCACCCGCGTTTCTTGTCTTTGGCATCGGGAGCGGCGTTATTTTCGTGTGGATCCTCGTCTGGCATCGCGTGACCGCCAACCAGTTTCGCCGCTGGCAAAAGGCAAAGGACAAGTGGGACCAGCTCTACTACTGCAAGCACTGCGGCAGCGTCTTCAATCCGAATGCGGGCGACGGGCAACAGTATGCGCCATCTTCTCACATGAAAAAGCTGCTCATGTAGCGTGTAGACGCAGCTAGCCTCTCGACTGGGCGCGCCCGCTCCACTCGCTAGACCTCAACCACGACCGGCAGAATCATCGGGCGGCGCTTGATCTGCTGATAGACGTATTCGCTGACCGAGTCGCGGATCTTGTTCTTGATGAAATTCCAGTCCACCATATGCCCGCGCTGCTGCGTATGCCGCGTGATGGCTCGCTCCACGACCGAGCGCGCGCCTTCGAGTATTCCCTCCGATTCGCGTTCGTAGACGAAGCCGCGCGAGATGATATCTGGTCCAGCGGCAAGTTCGCCGGTATCGCTATCCACTGTGACCACCACGACGAGGACTCCATCGCTGGAGAGGAGGCGCCGGTCACGCAGCACCACCTGGCCGATATCGCCGACCCCCAGGCCATCCACGTAGACATTGCCGCACGGCACGTGATCGACGATCTCGATGCCGCTTTCTGGCGAAATCTCAATCACGTCGCCATCCTGCGCAACTACGACATTCTCCGGCGCAACCCCCATCTCCACCGCGACCCTGGCATGCTCTGCCAGCATCCGATACTCGCCATGGACCGGCATCACATAGTGCGGCCGTAGCAGCGCCAGCATCAGCTTCACTTCCTCACGGCTGCCATGCCCCGAGACATGCACCTGGAGCTTGCCCTGATAGAGCACGTCGGCGCCCAGCTTGATGAGGTTGTCGATGTTGTGCGAGACGGCGCGCTCGTTGCCGACGATAGGTGTTGAGCTGAGCACAACAGTATCTCCCGGCTGAATCTGTACCAGGCGATGATCGCCGTTGGCGATTCGAGTCAGCGCCGAGGTGGGCTCGCCCTGGCTGCCAGTGCAGATGATCGCTAACTCGTTGGCTGGCACATGGCCAATATCCTCCGCGCGAATCAGCATGCCAGCGGGAACCCGCAGATAGCCTAGCTCAATCGCCATCTGCACATTGTTGACCATCGAGCGGCCTACCAGCGAGATCTTGCGCCCGTGTTCCTCGGCGGCATTCACCACTTGCTGCACCCGCGAGATCAGCGAGGCAAACGTGGCAATCAGGATGCGTCCCGGCGCGTGGGCGAACACCTCGTCGAAGGTCGTGTTCAAGACGCGCTCGGATGGCGTAAAGCCAGACGATTCGACGCGGGTGGAATCACCACAGAGCACCAGCACACCCTCTTCGCCGAGCCGCGCCAGGCCCGCGATATCGGCTGGCGGCTGCTCGACCGGCGTATAGTCGAACTTGTAGTCTCCGGTATGCACAAGGATGCCCACAGGCGTGCGCACGACGACCGCGACGGCATCCGGGATGCTGTGATTAACCCGGACGAAGCTCACGGTGAACTGCCCCGCGCGCACAGTCGTTGCCGGATCGACGACGTTCAGGGTCGCGAGGTCGAGTAGGCGATGCTCGCGCAACTTGACACCGATCAGGCCGATAGTCAGCTTCAGCGAGTAGACTGGTGGGAAGTTGAGCCGCGGCAGCACGTAAGGCAGCCCGCCAATGTGGTCCTCATGACCATGGGTGATGAATATGCCGCGAATACGATCCAGCTTATCGTTCAGATAAGTGGTATCGGGAATGACGAGGTCGACGCCGAGCATCTCCTCATCGGGGAACATCAGCCCCGCATCAATGATAATGACGTCCTCGCCGTACTCAACGGCCATCATATTCTTGCCAATCTCACCCAGTCCGCCGAGCGGCACGATGCGTAGGGGATGGCGCGATTGTCGTTGTTCGCGCCCATGCTGTCGATTACGTTGATGACTCATCGTTCTACAAACCCTCACTCAAAACTCAATTGCTATCTCAAATCTCCGCCGAGCGGTCCATACTCGTGTGCGGGACGCTCGTATCTTATGCTGTGGGTTGTCCGAATCCAAGGACGGTCAGAAATCACTCTATGACTGTACCACTCCATCGGGCAGCTACGTCGGGGTCTCGTCCAATCATGCAGATAACATAGATAGTCACACGCAGCTGAGCGACGCGATAGGCGTCGCGCCGTTAGCGGAGGCCCGTCAGCAACAGCAAGATCCAGAACGCCAGCCAGAGAACTCCAATGATGAACGCGCCGATACCCAACCAGCGAAACTCTGACTGTATCTGCCGCTGGCGCATACTCCAGTAGCCGAGGATAATGGCCGGAATTGCGAAGAGTAGCGTCGGACGCGCAAAGAGCGCCATCAGACTTATCGCCGCGCAGACAATCGCCAGAAACGCGAAAATGCTGACCCACGCCTCATGCTGGCTCGCCGGAACCGTCAAATTCGTGCTCCATGGCATACGTACCGGCGTTGGCGGGACCGGCGGCAGTCCGCTCGAAGCCGAGAGCGAAAATGATAGTTCACGCGGCAACTCAACTTCAGGCGAGCGCTGTGGATGAGGCGCTAATCGCGGCTGTGGCTGTGGCTGTGGCTGCATCTGTTGCTGTGGCTGCACCAGCACGACCCGGTGCGGCGCAGGCGTCGTTGGGGTGCTGTCCTCAGGAGCTAAGTCGGGCAAACCAGAGTCGCGCGCGACCACACCCTGCTCCTCAAGCGGTTGGCCGCAACGCTGGCAGAACCGCGCATCGGTGCGATTGCACGCCCCACACAGCACGCAAAGCCAACTACTGCTCTCCGTCTCCGTCTGCATCGGCATTTTGGTACGCCGACGGATGGGCGTCCCTGACAATGCGCCACGGGGCGTCAGCGCCCGCCGTGCCTCGGAAAGCTCATCCGCTAGCTCCCGCGCCGTCTGCTGGCGCGCAGCCGGGTCAAGTTCCATGGCGCGCAGTACCACATCGTTCGTCCGCTTGCTCAGCATCGGATTGAGAATAATCGGAGCGCGCAGTGCATGGGCACTCAACCGCGCTGGCGCTTCGGTTGGCTGGTAGCCGGTCAGCAGATAGTAGAGGGTTGCGCCCAGCCCATAGACATCCGTGCGTTGGTCTGTGGCGCCAACCGCCTGGTACTGCTCTGGGGGCGCATAACCCGGAGTGAAGGCGAGCGCAGCGCCAATTGTCTGCGTCCCGCGTGCATACAGCTTTGCCAGGCCCAGGTCCATCAACACTGGCTCACCAGTGCTGATACTCAACTTGATATTGGCAGGCTTGATATCGCGATGAATGATCGGCACGGGCTGCTGATGCAGCGCACCAGCGGCGTCGCAGATAGGGGTGATCCAGTCAAGCACCTGTGTCTCGCCGAGTGGCCGGCCTGTTTTGCGAATATGGTTGATCGCGATATCTTCGAGCGTTTGTCCGTCGATGTAGTCCATAACAAGATACAGACGGCTGTTTTCCTCAAAGACCGCATAGGCGGAAACCAGGTTCGGATGCCGTACGTTGAGCAGGAACTCCGCTTCGAGCCGAAACTGTCGGCGTGCGTGCAGGTCGCTGCTAAATGCCTCTTTCAGCGCGCGATAATGATGCAGCATCGTGTCCTGGGCGCGATAGATGTGGCCGAATCCACCGCCGCCAATGTATCCCTGAATCAGGTAGCGGCCCTGCGCCAGCGATGTGCCGGGCGCCAGCGCTGGCGGCTGTGGAATGGGCGACGCCGACTGTGCGGGCTGCGGCTGTTGAGGATAGCGTTGCTGATGATCGAGCTGCATGCGCGTATCGCCGTCCTCCCATTATGCCCTGTCTATCTGCGCAATCTACCTACGCCAATATTCATTCACTCTACACGATGCGACGGCTCTCATGTCGCCACCCAGGCAAGTATACCCATCCACTTCAGGAGACTTATTAGTGCAGACGAGAAGGCACCAGCAATCGTAGCACAATGGGAACCTATGACCCAGACATCATAGCCTCGTGAAGTGCCGTAGCTATCGTCAATGACGAGCCAGCCGCCCACTCCACATCGAAGCTGGTCTGCCCTAGCGCGTCACGCGCGCAATTAAGGGTCTGCTCAAAGGCGTCGCGTTCGGCAGTGGGCAGCGGCGCATGGGCCTGGCGCCGGAGTGTGGCAGCGGCAGCGGACAACCGTATTGCCCGCGCATAGTCCTGTTCAGCGCAGAGCAGCGCACAATACCCCTCCAGGCACCAGGCAAAGAAGGCAACACTGCCGAAGGAGTGAAACCGGGAGAGGCTATCCAGGAAGTGTCGACGCGCTGGAGCATTGGCTTGCTGCTGGCGTTCCACATGCGCAAGCATTGTGGTCATGATGGCACAGTCCCATGCATTATCCGCGGCTTTAGCGCCTGCTAGCGCCTGGTCGAGCAGCATATGTGCGCGGTCAAGTTCACCCTGATGGCGTGCCAATTCTGCCAGGTAGTACAATGCGCGATATCTCGCCTCATTGTTGGGAGCGGGGTCGGCCAGTGCTACGCTCTCGGTAAATGCAGTGGTCGCCTGCTCCAAATCGCCCTTCGCCTGAGCAATCAACCCAACTGTTGCAAGCGCATTGCTCAGCACATCGTGGTCGCCAATCTGCCGCGCCAGCGCAACAGCCTCCTGCGCAAACACCTCGGCCTGCCCTATCCGGCCGTAATTGATAAGGGCGCGTGCATAACCGTAGAGCATCTGGACTCGAAGGGCAAGTGGCGCAGCAGGCGCGCCCGCAGCCCTTGCCTCAGCGTCGAGTGCAAGCATTGCCGAAAACCAGTGCTCCGTCTCCCCCGCCACACCACGGATGAACCAGATGCGCGAAAACCCCGCTAACCGTAGCCCTAGTTCAGCGTCGCGCCGCTCCAGCGCCCACTCGAGCGCCGCGCGGGCATTGGGCAGTTCTCGACCCAGAAGATCAGCGTCATCGCGTGGACCAAAACCATACGACATCAGCGACTGTGCCAGAGCCGCATAATACCTGGCATGACGCCTGCGGCAGGTCTCCTCTTCGCCCTCAGCCCGCAGCCGTTCCAGAGCGTACTCCCGCATCAGTTCGAGCAGATAGAAGCGGGGTCTACCGCCGCGAGCGGTCTCAACGTGCACGAGACTTGCATCCACCAGCGCGGCCAGCGCAAGCAGCGTCTCGCCCTCCGTTTTTGTATCATCCCAACAGACAGTCCGCGCCGCATCCAGTGTCGTGCCGCCCACAAAGACGCCGAGCGACCGGAAAGACTGCTGCTGAGCGGGCGTAAGCAACTCATAGCTCCAGCCGATAGCGGTTTCCATCGTGCGCTGGCGATCTGGCAGATCTCTTGCGCCTTCGAGCGCGAGCGCCATGTGTTGATCGAGTTGTTCCAGAATCTGAGCGGGTGAAAGCACCGTGACTTGACTTGCTACTACTTCAATCGTCAGCGGCAGGCAGTCTACTCGCTCGCAAATCACCGCCGTCTCAGAAACCGTAAACGTCTCATTTGGCCGCACTGCATACGCTCGCTCGCGGAAAAGGGCGATTGCATCTTCCAAAGATAGAGGCTCAAGCGGAAGGGTATATTCTCCCCGCAGCCGCAGCGGCGACCGACTGGTCACAAGACAGGTTAACCCCGGACACCACTGAAGCAGATCAGCGATGAACAGAGCGGACTCGATAACCTGCTCAAAATTGTCGAGCAGCAATAGCATGCGCTTGTCGTGCAGGTGAGCGCGAATCTGCTGTTCAAGTGAGTTATCACTCTGCTCGCGCAAGCGCAACCTCTGGGCAATGACACTGGGTACGAGCGCCGCGTCACGTATGGACGCGAGATCCACGAAGACAGCCCCATCACGAAACACTGACGAACTATCAAGTCCAATCTGCAAGGCTAGTCGCGTCTTGCCAACACCGCTTGGACCGATGATCGTGACCAAACGCGCAGTGCCCTTGCTCAGCAAGTCTAGACCGTGCGCATACTCGTGGTCTCGACCAATAAGCGGTGTAAGTGGTGTCGGTACGCGCCAGAGAAAATCGGTTGAAGGCGCATCATCCGGCTCATCGGGTAGGATCGCGAGGTCGGGCCGCGCGGCAGCTAGTAGTAGCGCCCGCTGTGACGGCGAGAGCGCCAGAGCAGCCGCAAGTAGATCGAGCGTTGTGGTATGTGGCACGCGATGCAACCCACGCTCCAGATCGGAGATTGCCCTCGTGCTCAGGTCAGCCCGTTGCGCAAGTGCCTCTTGTGAGAGGCCAGCCGCCATCCGGTAGCGTTTGAGTAACAGGCTCAAACCGGTCCGGTTTCTCATTGGTGCTACCCACAGATAAGGTGCTGGAAGATGTCCTACAGGCATTGCCCATCATCATGAACTGCCGTCGCCTGCAACAGCATAACACTCATTTCAGAGAAAATGTGAGTATCAGGTGAGTGTTGTTCATGGCGCTAATTTCGGGCTTCCCATATGCTGTCAACGCAGAACATTCCAGACAGCACCATGAGGACAACTGGAGGCTATGATGCGACTCGACTATCTTTGCGACATGCAGATTACTCTTAATGAGGGCCAGGCTCCAGTCAAGCCTTACGGCGGGGAAGAAGGCTCGCTCTTTGTGCTGGGGAGCGGCACTATCGATGGCAAGCGCTTGCGTGGTACGGTCCGCTGCGTGAATCACGCGCGCCGCCGTAGCGATGGGGTGATGTTACCAGACCTCCACGGAGTCATCACGACCGATAACGATGCTGCAATCCTCTTTCACATGCAGGGTCTCACATCCTGGTATCAGGCGCCAGCTGGGCTAAAGGGCAATTTACTATCCTGGATTACCTTTGAGACCGATGCCGAAGAATATCGCTGGCTCAACAACACGCTGTCCGTTCTGGAAGGTGCGGTGCAACTGCTGCCCGGTCGCGGCGCAACAGGGCCAACGCGTGTCTATATCTGCGTCAATGAGATGATCTGACACCGGGAATCGGGTGGCAGCAAAACGGTAAGAGGTGATGAGCAATGATACTCGTCGTAGGGGCAAGTGGGCGGCTTGGCGGTCTTGTCGCCCGCCAACTGCTCGTGGAGGGCAGGCAGGTGCGCGCCATGAGCCGAACGCCCTCATCGCTGTCAGAACTTAAGACATTGGGCGCAGAGATTGTGGTCGGCGACCTGCGCAATCCCCAATCGCTCGCCGCTGCATGTCAGGGGATAGACACGATTTTCAACGCCACACACGCCTTCAACGGCAGCAGCAGCAACAGCCCGCGCGCTGTGGATGATATCGGGAACCGCAATCTGATCGATGCAGCGCGAAAGGCGAGTGTGCGTCATGTAGTATTCACCTCGATACTCGGCGCTCGACCAGATCACTCGGTGAATATGTATCGCTACAAATTTGCCACTGAGGAATATCTGCGTGCGTCTGGCCTTAGTTACACAGTTTTGCGACCTGCACCCTTCATGGAGACCTGGGCAGAGATTCTAGGCAGATCCATCGTCACGCAAGGCAAGGCGATGGTGTTTGGCAAGGGAGATAACCCGATCAATTTTGTCTCTGTCCGCGATGTCGCGCGATTCGCTATCATGGCGCTGGGTGATCCCAATGCCCGCAACTGCATCGTTGAAATTGGCGGGCCACAGAATATCACACAATTACAGTTTGTCAGGCTGATCGAAGACGCAAGTGGGCGCAAATCCAGGGTGCAGCACATTCCACTGCCGATGATGCGCATCATGCGAGTCGTCACGCAGCCGATCAATCCAGCTTTTAGTCGCCAGATTCTCGCTGGCATCATCATGGATACCGAGGACATGACCTTCGACCCTGCCGAAACCCTCAAACAATTTCCGCTGCGCCTGACATCTCTGGCCGACGTGGTCAGGAGCCAGTTCGGGCAGGCGTCACCCATCGCCCAATCGTAGCAAGCGGAGTAAAAAGAACACCACGTGGGCGTCTCCCTGGTATAGAAGGAGGACGCCCATGGATATCACTTCGCGACGACTGCCACGGCTTCCGCTTGGCTACTTTCGCGCGCGGCGCATTTTCCCGCTCCTCGCTCTCATGACGCTGATCGCCCTGGCTGCCTGCGGAACCAGTACAAATGTTGCCGCGACCCATCCGCGTGTAACGCCAACGGTCCCGCTGGACGCACAGCTCGCCAGCGAAACGCTCTATATCATCAACGCCTCACCGATTGCCATTGCCCCATCAGGATGGTCACTGACTGCATTGAACGCGCAGACCGGGGCGGTACGCTGGATACTGCCGACGGCGGGGATGATTGGCAGGCCCGTCGTCGCCAATGGGGTTATCTACTTCGCGCCTCAGGATGGCTACGTCTATGCCGTTGACGCCGCCACCGGGCATATGCGCTGGCGTTTTCAGCGCACCGTGAACGTGAGCACGCGCGTCGGCATCGATGGCTACCCCGCACTCGACGGCGATACGCTGTATGTCGCCAGTGACGGCGGCACAGTCTACGCGCTTGACGCGCAAACGGGCAAGGAGCGCTGGCTTTTCACCCTGCCCGATAGCAAGGGGCATATCTACGCGGCGCCAGCCGTAGGTCGAGGCAATGTCTATGTGAGCTCGGGCAACGGAACCAACGCCTTCTATGCGCTCGATGAAGCTACTGGCAAGGTCGTCTGGCAAGTGTCTGAGCCGCAGGGTTTCGACGGTTATCCGCTTCTGGCGGGCAACACGGTGTATGCTGGCGCCGCTGGCTATACCCAGGCGTCGTTCTATGCGCTGGATGCAGACACCGGCAAAATCCGCTGGCAATTTCAGGGGAACGACTCCGTGATTACGCGCCCTGCTATCGACGGCGCCAGCCTGTTCATAGGCGCGCTCGACTCCTCGCTGTATCAGGTGAACGCAGCGACCGGAAGCGTCGGATGGCATGTCACACTCGCCAGTTCCGAGAATCTCCCTGCGTTGCCGACAGGAGCCGCGCCCACGGTCGCCGATGGCGTTGTCTACGTCGGTGGCGAGAGCGGCGTGGTGGAGGCGCTCGACGCGGCAACCGGCACGCTACGCTGGCAGGGTTCTGTGGATGGTGCGGTGGACTCCGCGCCCGCGGTTGCCGACGGCGCGGTCTACGTGACCACTGAGAAAGGGAGCGTCTATGCCTTTCGCGCCAGTGATGGCGCGCCCGCGTGGCGGTATGCCGATGGCGGCCTGATCTATGCATCACCAGTCGTCGCGCCGTAATGTTCGGGGCGAGGCAACCACTGTCTCCGGCAGTATCTGTTCTCATCGGCGGCTCCGCTGTACAATAGCGGTGGAGCTTGCTCCCCATGGCAAGATGACGAGCCGCAGGAGAGACCGCGCCATGTCCAGCGCCCGCCAGCAGTCAATCCGCCGCCCATTTATGCAACATGATGCGCCGCTCTTTTTCGCGCACCGTGGCGGCTCGCTGCTGCGCCCAGAAAACACCATGCTCGCATTCGAGTATGGCATGTCGTTTGGCGCCGATGCGCTCGAGCTGGACATCCAGCAGACTCGTGACGGTGAGTTGGTGGTGATCCACGATCCCACGCTGGACCGAACCACCAGCGGCAGCGGTCCCGTCGCCAGCTATGCGCTGGATGAGGTGCGCGCCGTCGACGCTGGCTATCGGTTCACCACCGACGGCGGCGCGACATTTCCCTATCGGGGACAGGGCATCACGATCCCGACGCTTCGCCAGGTCTTCGAGCGGTTTCCCCACGCCCGCATCAACATCGATCTGAAGGAAAGCACGCCCGACCGCGAAGCGCGCCTCTGGGCGCTGATCCAGGAGTTCGCGGCGGAGGACCGCATCTGCGCGGGCTGCTTCACCCATGCCGCACTCGTACGTTTCCGCCGTCTGACAGGCGCGCGCGTAGCCACCTCGGCCAGTCCACGCGAGGTGCGCAGTTTCCTGCTCGCCGCCCTTTCGCATACGACCAACTGGTGGCTGCGCACCGCCTATGACGCGCTCCAGGTGCCCGATACCTACGGCTCAGTGCGGATCGTCTCGCGCACGACGGTCGAGGCTGCGCACCGCCTCAGTGTGGATGTCCATGTCTGGACGGTAGATGAGCGCAGCCACATGGAGGCGCTGCTGGCGCTAGGAGTAGACGGGCTGATGACCGACCGGCCCGACATTCTGGCCGCCGTGCTGACCAACGAATCCCCTGAGAACGCCAGGCAATAAGCTACCTTCCTTGTCGCGGTTATATCTTCCCTCTACGGCGAAATCGCTATGCCAAAAACCATGTGCAGAAATCTGCCTTGACACTGACGACAATCTGTGACACCATTGTCATGTTTTGACACTCATGTCTATAATCAGTGAACGAATGGGAGATCGAGACGATGACAACGCAGACATCGTCCTTGAGAGAACGCCAGCGCCAGGAGCGCGAGCGGCTCATATTGCAGGCAACCAGCGAGGTGCTCATTGAGAAGGGCTACGACGCCATGTCGATGGAAGAGGTAGCCAGCCGGATCGGCATCTCACGCGCGGCAATCTATTTGCATTTTCCCAGCAAAGAGGATCTCGTTCTCGCGCTGCTCCAGCGTGGGGTGCAATCATCCGCGGAGCAGCTCGATGTCATCCTCGCGGAAGCATCATCGCCGCGGGAGAAGGTGCGGATGATTATCGAGCAGACCTACGGCGGGATGTCGCAGCCATCGTTTCAGGTGTTCAACGCCATCCTGCATAGTCCCACGTTTCTGAGCAAAGCCTCCGAGGCGCGCAAGAACATGCAAGGCTTATGGAACCCGACGCTACAGCGCCTGACCACTGTTCTGGAGGAGGGCAAGCGCAGTGGCGACTTCGATCCAGACATGCCAACCGTGCTAATGGTGAGCCTGCTGGGCGGACTGCTCTCGCCGTTCACCTACAAACGCATGGTGGACGAGGAGCAGATGCCGCTCGCCGTCGTTGTCAACCACCTGAGCCGCTATTTCCTGAAAGGCGTCTCATCCGACCATCTGTGCGCGTCCCCGCCGCAGGGTAAAGCTAAGCGTGCGGTCGTGCTTGACAAATAAGATACAATACGATATATCTTATTTGTCGCGATTCAGACGAGAGGTGTCATCCTCTCGCCACAACCCATTACCCCTGGCCTGCCTTGACGTGTCAGGCTGTTTGCGTCCTCAAAGGTGGAGTGGAGTGGAGTTCGTATGATTCGGCTATTCCGGTTTCTCAAGCCCTTCCGCGTGTTAATCGCGGTGGTGCTGGTGATGGCGTTTCTGCAATCGCTGGCAAACCTGTATCTGCCCACATTGATGGCAGACATCGTCGATAAGGGCATCGTGACAGGCGACAACGACTATATCTTGCGTACCGGCGGCCTGATGCTGCTGATAACGCTCGGCGGCACGATCTGCGCTATCTTCGGCGCGTTCTTCGCGGCGCGGGTTGCCGTGGGCTTCGGGCGTATCGTCCGTGGCAAGCTGTTCTCCCATGTGGAGAAATTCTCGCTGCACGAGTTCGATACCGTTAGCACGGCCTCACTCATTACCCGCACGACGAACGATACCAATCAGGTGCAGCAGGTGCTCGTCATCATGATGACGATGATGGTGACTGCGCCGATGATGGCCATCGGCGGCATCATTATGGCGCTCTCCGAGGATAGAACGCTGGCCTGGATTCTGGTGGTGGCGGTCCCCTTCCTGGTGATCGCGATCTTCCTGATCTTTAACCGGGCGATTCCGCTCTTCACGTCAATGCAGAAGAAGCTTGACCGACTCAACCTCATTCTGGATGAGGGGCTGACCGGCACGCGCGTCATCCGCGCCTTCGACCGCAATGCCTATGAAGAGCAGCGGTTCGATGTCGCCAACCGCGACCTGACGAACGTCGCCATCACCGTCAACCGCATCGTCGCCGTGCTCTGGCCGCTGATGATGCTCGTGCTCAATATCTCGACCGTCGCCATCGTCTGGTTCGGCAGCATCCGCATCGACAACGGCGAGATGCAGGTGGGCGCGCTGATCGCCTTCATGCAGTATGCGATGCAAATCCTCTTCGCCATGCTGATGCTCTCGGCGATGTTCATCATGCTGCCGCGCGCCGCCGCCTCGGCCACCCGCATCAACGAGGTACTGGACATTGCCCCAGAGATCACCGATGCTGCGGACACCCAACACGCTTCGGAGGCATCGGGCTATGTGGAGTTCGACGACGTGACGTTCAGCTATCCGGGCGCTGAAGAGCCAGCGTTGTCGCACATCTCATTCCGCGCGCAGCCGGGGCAGGTGACGGCGATCATCGGCGGCACAGGCGCTGGTAAGTCCACGCTCATCTCGCTGATTCCGCGCTTCTACGATGTGGACAGCGGGCGGGTGTTGGTTGACGACGTTGACGTGCGCGCGCTCTCGCAAGAAGAGCTGCGCGCCAAAATGGGGCTGGTGCCTCAGACCGCGGTGATCTTCTCTGGTACCGTCGCGGAAAATATCCGTTACGGCAACGACGACGCCTCCGATGACGAGGTGCGCCACGCGGCTGATGTCGCCCAGGCGACCGAATTCGTAAGCACGCTGAGCGACGGCTTTGATTCGCAGATCGCTCAAGGTGGCACGAATCTCTCTGGTGGGCAGAAGCAGCGCCTCTCGATTGCCCGCGCACTGGTACGTAGTCCTGAAATCTATATCTTCGACGACAGCTTTTCCGCGCTGGATTATGCCACAGACGCCAAGCTACGCGCGGCATTGCGACACGAAACGACGAACGCCACGGTACTGATTGTCGCCCAGCGTGTCAGCACGATCATGGATGCTGACCAGATTCTTGTCCTCGACGAGGGCCGGATGGTGGAAATCGGCACGCATCGCGACTTGATGGAGCGCAGCGAAGTCTACCGCGAAATCGTCCTGTCGCAGCTCTCCGCGGAGGAAGTCGCATGAGCCAGAACCAAAGCACCTCACCTTCGACAGCCAGGCGACAGCAGCAGGGACCAATGATGTTCGGCCCGCGCGGTGGCTTCGGCATGCCGGTGCAAAAGGCCAAAGACTTCCGTGGAACGCTTTTCCGCCTGCTCCGCTACTTTGGGCCGCAGAAGTATTACCTGATCGCGGTGTTGGTGGCGGCGATCCTGAGTACCGTTTTCACTATCGTTGGTCCGAAGATCCTTGGTCTCGCGATCACGAAGCTCTTCGAGGGATTCGTGCTGAAGATTCAACACGTTCCCGGCGCTACGATAGATTTCGCCTATATCGACCGTATCCTGCTGATCCTGGCCGGGCTGTATCTGATCAGCTCGATCTTTGGCTACGCCCAGCAGTTCATCATGGCGGGTGTGGCGCAGAAGACGGTCTACCAGATGCGCAGACAGGTGGACGAGAAGCTGGCCCGCCTGCCGCTCCGCTACTATGACTCGCGGACGCACGGCGAGATTCTCAGCCGCGCCGTCAACGACATGGACAACATCAGCACCACACTGCAACAGAACCTGACACAGTTGATCACATCCGTCGTGACGGTCATCGGCGTCATCATCATGATGCTGACGATCAGTCCGCTCCTGACGTTGGTGGTCGTCACCACGCTGCCGCTGAGCATCGTCGTCACCACGGTCATCGCGAAGCGCTCGCAGACCTATTTTGCGCGCCAGCAACGAGTGTTGGGTGAGCTGAACGGTCATGTCGAGGAAATGTACAACGGCCACAAAATCGTCAAGGCGTTTGGTGGCGAGAGCAAAGCGATTGCCACGTTCGACGAGCGCAATGACAGACTCTATGAGGCTGGCTGGCGAGCGCAGTTCGTCTCGGGCATGATCATGCCGCTGATGATGAGCATCGGCAACGTCGGCTACGTCTTCGTCGCCGTCATCGGTGGCATCATGGTCACGCGCAACGCGATCCAGCTCGGCGATATCCAGGCGTTCATTCAGTATTCGCGGCAGTTCACGCAGCCTATCACCCAGCTTGCCGCGATCACCAATTCGATCCAGTTGACCATCGCGTCCGCCGAGCGCGTCTTCGAGCTGCTCGATGAACCGGAAGAGACGCCCGACTCGATGCCAGCCGCTGAGATTCTGGAGCCGGAGGGCGCGGTGCAATTCGTCCACGCCAACTTTGGGTATAGCGCCGATGTGCCACTCATCGAGGACATGAACATCGACGTGAAACCAGGCCAGACGATTGCTATCGTGGGGCCGACCGGCGCGGGTAAGACCACGTTGGTCAACCTGTTGATGCGGTTCTACGATCTCGGCAGCGGGCAGATTCTGGTGGATGGCGTAGATATCCGTGAGATGCGCCGCGGTGATCTGCGCCGTATGTTTGGCATGGTGCTTCAAGATACCTGGCTCTTCAACGGGACCATCCGTGAGAACATCGCCTATGGACGCGAGAACGCGACCGAAGCGGAGATCGTACAGGCGGCTGTGGCGTCACAGGCCGACCACTTTATCCGCACGTTGCCGGAGAGCTACGATACAGTGCTCAACCAGGACGCGACCAACCTGTCACAGGGACAGAAGCAGCTCCTGACTATCGCGCGCGCGGTACTCGCCGACCCGGAGGTGCTCATTCTGGACGAGGCGACCAGCAGCGTGGATACGCGTACCGAGATCCTCATCCAGAAGGCGATGCGCGAGCTGATGAAGGGTCGCACGAGCTTCGTCATTGCCCACCGTCTCTCGACCATTCGCGACGCGGACATGATTCTGGTGATGAACCACGGGCGCATCATCGAACAGGGCACGCACGAAGAGCTGCTGGAGCAAGGCGGCTTCTATGCCACGTTGTATAACAGCCAGTTCGCGGTTCAGGAGCAGGTGCTGGACGCGCTGGCCCAGTAGATAGAGGCGGCCTGCAAGCTCCATAACCCAGCAGACGCGGCGGTGACAGCCATGCTGTTACTGCCGTGTCTTGCTATTACTAGCACTTCCGCTCATCAACGCGGCATCTGGTTGCCAATCGCCCCTGCCACCCCGTTTGCCAATCCGCCATTGGGTCGCTGTACGATATATTGCCTCCCCTGCTATAATAGTGCCACTGTCTGCCAGCAAAGTTCTCCTACGCTATGGTCTCGCACGCGAGCAACCGCGAGTCTGAAGAAGCATGGAGTGAAGCGCGAAGACGTATGACACATCCACACTCCGAGCAACGTAAAGTGCTTGTCATCGATGATGACCCGGCCGTCGTGGCGACACTTGCCGACGGGCTTCAACTCGTGGGCGACTATGACGTCATCATCGCCTCCGATGGCGCCGAGGGTCTCCACCGCTTTTATGCGTCTCTCCCTGACTGTGTCGTCGTGGACGTGCGCATGCCGCGTCTGAATGGCTACCAGTTTGTCCGGGCGATGCGCGGCGACCCAGAAACAGCCGAGATTCCCATCATTATCTTAAGCGCCCTGGTGCAGGATCACGAGCAGCTCGCTGGATTTCTTTCAGGCGCTGATGTCTACCTGCTCAAGCCGGTCGAGATTACTGAGCTAATGGCGGCGATTGATACCGCAATTAACCGCAGCGCGGAGCAACGGGCGGAGCAAATGCGTCTTCTTGCTGAAGAACCATAGGCGAAGTGAGAGGTCGAATGTCGAATCTGGAAAATCGCGCCACAGGTCTGGCCCGGCTATTGCCTTTCCTATCGCGCACGCGCCGCGCCTTTTCGGTCCTCGTCCTTTCCGACGACCACCGGATGGGCGAAAGTATGGCAGCGGTTCTTGGGTCAATGGCATCGGTCGTGGTGGCTCTTTCGTGCGAGGCCGCCCTCGCCGCGAGTGAAGTCCGGCGCCCAGATATCCTGCTCTACGACTTCGATCGGCAGGAATCCTCAGGCTGGCCCATTCTCACCCAACTGCATGCGACGCCAACGCTGCGACACACGCTCCTGCTGGTTCTCACGCTCAGAACGAGCGTCAATGACAAGATCGCTGCCTTTGAATCCGGCGCTGACGACTACCTTGTCAAGCCTATCACTGCCGACCAATTGCGCTTTCACGTTCAACGGCTGAGCCATTTCAGGCAGGTTCTTGGGCCAAACTGAGTCGTGCTGAGTTGTGCCATGACGCACGCCACAGGCGCTTGCGGTCACTGCCCGCCTGTTCGTCGGAAAATATGCGGAAGCGTCTCATAAATGCATGAAAGAGAAGTGTCATGGACACGCCCGAGTTGCCAGAGCACTCCATCACCAGCCTGGGACGTCGCGTGCATGTACGCCGCCGCATGGCATTCCTGCGCGCCGTCTTCACCGAACCGTTCCTGCCACTACCCGCCGATCTGCTCGCGCTCCCGCTCGACCAACTGGAGGCCCGGAGGCGCGCGGGGCTGTTGCAACTCATCCTTTATAGCATTATCGCGGGACTCTGTCTGCTCGTGATTCCAGTCGCGTTGATTACTAATACCGATTTCGTATTTTTCAGCACGCTGCTCAGCGAACTGGTGCTCACCTGCCTCTGCCTGATTGTCAGCATCGTCTGGGGCGCGACGGCGGCAGGCATCTTTTTTGTCTTCGGCAGTCTCATGCTGGGGCTTTCATTTACGCTCTTCAACCCACAGGGTCTGGATATACGCAGCCTGCTGCTGTATGCGTTGCTCGCGGTTGTGGCATTGATCGCCGGTCTGGTGCTGCCGATGTGGGTTATCTGGGTGGCGGCGGTGGTGCTCATCGGAGCCACGGTTTCAGGTCTGCTGCTCTCGCCGATAGCGGCTGAGCTCGGTCACCTCAGCGGCGATCCCTTAACCTTTCGTCTGGGGGCACTGGTATTGCTCGTAGCCAACCAGGCGCTTGCCGCCGTGCTGGGCTGGATGTATGCGCGCACGGCACGCGCCAACATCGCGGGGGCCCGGCGCGCCATCGAGCGTGAGCGCGAACTGACGGCGCTCAAGGACCAGTTCCTCATTGCCGCCAACCATGAGCTACGCACCCCTATCATGACCTGGTACAACAATATCGAGATCCTGAACCTGCTTGGCGACAAGGCAACCACGGAACAGCGGGAACGGCTGCTGACACGCGCCCTCACATCGGGGAAAGCCGTGCTACGCCTGCTTGCCACTGTGCTGGATACGGGTGCGCTGCAGAGCGGCCCGCCGCAGGTCAACATGCAACCCGTGGCGCTAGAGCGCGTCGTACGCTCGGTAGTTGAGACGTTCGATCCGCGGCTAGTTGGGGAGCCGGGCCTGGAAGATATCGCCTCGCAATCACGGACGATCACCATCGAGATTCCAGATGACCTGTGGGTCATGGCTGATGAAGACCGCGTGCGCCAGGTGCTCATCAATCTGCTGACCAATGCGCTCAAGTATTCCGACGCATCCACGCCCATAATCATTTCCGCGCGGGCGCTTGCCTTACGAGGGCGCGTGCGAAAATCCGCGGCGTCGGCTGCCTCACATGCGTCGCCTGGCGGCCCAACGCTGCCGAATGTTGAGGTGAGCGTGCGCGACTATGGCCTCGGCATTCCCTCACGAGATACCTCAAAGCTGTTTCAGCGCTTTGTACGCCTCGAACGCGACATCGCAGGACCGGTGCGAGGGACGGGCGTCGGCCTGTATCTCTGTCGCGTGCTGGTGGAGGCTATGGGCGGGCGCATCTGGGTAGATAGCACCGGCAAACCCGGAGAAGGCTCGACGTTCCGTTTCACGCTTCCGGGCTCGCCAAAGGGGGCCGAGCAGGCAGTCGACACGTTGCCGCTCGCCACTCTCTGACCCAAAGAGAACATCTCGAATCCGCTCTCCCTGACTACGGCGATGCCCCAGACTCTTGAACAGTACGCCAGGTCCATGGAATGGCTTGCGAGCGACTACTATTGGCAAGGCATAATCTGGCTACCTGTGCGCCAGCGAATCCAGGGCAGCCTTCACCCGCTCTGGCGTCAACGGGATTGCACGCACTCGCGCACCACATGCCGCGTAAATGGCGTTGGCGACGGCTGGCGCAGTTGTGACGGTTGCCGGTTCGCCCGCGCCAACCGGCGACTGGTCGGGCTGATCAATCAATTCGGTGATGATCTCCGGAATCTCGGAGAACGTCAGAATAGGATAGCTCTCCCAGTCCAGGCTGGTGACGCCCGCTGGGGTGAACTTCACCTCTTCCTTCAGCGCGCGGCTCAGCGACTGGATCACATTACCTTCGATCTGGTTACGCACCCCGTCGGGATTGATGATCTGCCCGCAGTCATGCGCCACGACCACCGTGCGCACGCGAACCGCGCCTGTCGCCACATCTACCGAGACCTCGGCGACAGTAGCGACGTAGGCTTCGGTGTTCTCGTAGCGCGCAAACGCCAGCCCGCGCCCCTCGCCAGCGGGCAGCGGCTCGCCCCAGCCAGCGCGTCGTGCCGCCGCCTCAAGCACTGCCCGCGCGCGTGGGTCATCCAGGTAGCGCAGGCGGAATGCCAGCGGGTCCGCGCCTGCCGCTGTCGCCAGCTCATCCATAAACGACTCATTGGCAAAGGTGTTGGCAAACGCGCCAAGGCTGCGCATCGAGGAATAACGGAGCGGCTCGCGCGCCAGCCAGTGAACCGTCACGTTTTGGTCATAGATGGTGTAGCTGGTTGGCGCGTTGCGGTCACCGCCAACGGCGAAAGCCCTTGCTGCGGGCTCCGCCGCGCCCATCTGTCGCCCGACGAGAAAGTCGCCGTCCTGGCGCGGGCGATTGCCATGTGAGGGAGACCACCCCTCAAAAAGCCAGCCACTGATAGCGCCTTCGCCATCCAGCCCACCGCGCAGGTCCATCACCATCGCGGGTGCTTTCGGTTCTCCGGCAAACTCGTCCGCGCGCGACCACTGCACGCGCACTGGCTGCCCTAGCTCGCGCGCCAGAACCGCCGCATCCGCCGCCACATCATCGGACCCATTATGCCCATAGCTGCCAGATCCCTCGATGTAGATGACTCGCACGCACTCCTCTGGCAGCCGCAAGAGACCGGCGAGCGCCGCGCGTAGTGGATGGACGCCCTGCGTGGCGCACCAGACGGTCAGGCTCTCGCCATCAAAGGCCGCCACCGCACAGGATGGCCCAACTGAGGCGTGCGCCTGGAACGGCATGGTATATGTTGCGCTGAGCTGTATCGCCGCTCGCTGGATCGCCGCCTCGGCATAGCCGCTGGCAGCCGCGACTCGCTCAGCAGCCTCCTCGTGGCGTAACGACTCGTGCAGCGATTCCATCGCGGGCAGGTCAGACGAGGTGTCCCAGCTAGCTTGCAGGCTACGCGCCGCGCGAACCGCCGCCTCCTCACGTTCGGCCACCACCGCGACGAAATCGCCCAATCGCACCACACGCGCACTCTGTACGGCTGTATCATCCAGGCTGATGAGCTTGGCCCCAGCGGCGGACGGGCGCACAACGCGCGCATGGAGCATGCCAGGCAGCCGCAGATCATGGACGAACGAAGGTTGGCCCGTGAATCTGGCAGGAAGGTCGAGTCGAGATGCGGAGGCGCCGACAACCTGGTATTCCTCGGGCTTCTTCAGAGGCGCTGTAGCCGAGATCGGGCGTTCAAAGCGCCCGCCGGCCATGAGACCGGCGAAGGTCACTCGTGGCCCCGTGGCGCCGCGTGGCGTTATCACACCATCGTGGACAGCCAGTTCATCGGGAGACGTGCCCAGCTCAGCCGCCGCCATCTCCAGCAAGAGCTGGCGCGCGGTCGCCGCCGCCCGGCGCAGAGTCATCCCGCTGGATTTCACGGTCATGCTGCCCGCGGTATAGCCCTCGTTTGGCGTCCGAGCCGTGTCCCCCATCACCATATGGATGCGTTCGAGCGAGACATCCAATTCCTCGGCGACAATCTGCGCCAGCGCGGTGTGCACTCCGGTGCCCAGCTCCACTTTGCCGCTGTAGACGGTGACTGTGCCATCTGGCTCGATGGCCAGCCAGTCGTCGAGCTGCTGAGACGCTGCGCCGAAGAAGGAACGCGCGCCAGCGGCGGGCGTAGCGGGCGCGTGCTGACCTGCCGGACTGGTATTCTTGTGATTGGTGGGAGGTGTGTCAGACATCAGTTGTCACCTCCCCACATCAGCGCCTCGGCCCGCCTGACGGCCCGCAGAACGCGCGCATGCGAGCCACAGCGGCAGAGATTACCATCCAGCGCCGTGCGAATCTGCTCGTCGGTGGGGTGTGGCGTTGCCCAGAGCAGCGCGGCGATGGTCATAATCATGCCACTGCTGCAATAGCCACATTGCGCGGCCTGTTCGTCGAGAAACGCCTGCTGGACAGGATGCATCTCACCATCCTCGGCCAGCCCTTCCAGCGTCGTGATGCGCGCGCCGTCCGCCTCGCCCACCGGAAGCATGCAGGTCATTACTGCCTCTGCCCCGCGCAGGACTTTGCACGCGCCGCACTGCTCCAGCCCGCAGCCAAAGAGCGGCGCGTTCAGCCCCAATTCGTTGCGCAGCACATAGAGCAGCGGCGTATCTGGCGTCGCCGCCACCTCGTGCTGCTTCCCATTGACCGTGATGGTAATCGCCACAGCCGCGCGCCTCCATGTCTCTCTATCACGCACTATCAAGCATCGTAACACACGCCAGCGAGGGGACCGTCATTCCGCTTCCCATGCGGACTGTATCGTACCAGGAGGTAGTTCGTCCAGCGCGCAAACAATGAAGCGGTATCGGGCCGCCTGACCTGATACCGCTGGCTATCACAGCATATTGTGGGCGGAGGGACTGGGATTCGAACCCAGGAGGCGTTTCCGCCTAGTGTTTTTCATGACCGCTTTCTTGCCTTTCCTGCCCTATCCCCATTTGCATGAGTGCCCATAAATCCCCGGTTTCTGAGAGATTGCTCTATCAGCGTCTATCAGCGGCTATCTGCGTTAGACCGTCAATAAGACTGTCAAGACGCTATTCATCGGGTTAGAACGGTTGTTCTCGAACTAGAGATAGATGGCGGGGATGGTGTCGTTATGGCTGCTCGACGCGAGTCGGTATGGATCAACACGGATATTCGTAAGACGCCGGAGTTTGACGCCCTGAGCGCAGCGGCGTTTAGACTGTGGACACGCTTGCCGTTTCTGGTGGATGACCACCATAGGGTTCCTGACCTCTCGGTGATCGCCGATGATGGCTCGCTGCCGCTTGATGACGTTGTGCGGCTGATGGATGAGCTCGTCAAGGCGGGGTTCGTTGATGCGCTGAGCCGGGAGATAGATGGCGCGCTGTACATGTCTGCGCTCTCACGTCG
>Ga0207674_10002464_pt1 | contig 23363 bp, 28 predicted proteins | sample KBSCornC72_FD_184303 | JGI IMG/M metagenome (GOLD analysis project Ga0207674, IMG submission 184303) | Corn rhizosphere microbial communities from Kellogg Biological Station, Michigan, USA - KBS Corn C7-2 (SPAdes) (version 2) | ecosystem: Host-associated > Plants > Roots > Rhizosphere > Soil ...
CGGGTGAATCCATTGCCAAATTCCTGGGCCAGGGCTTGACCGAGCTTGGCGACAAGCTCGGCCCGATCCTGTGGCAGTTCATGCCGACCAAGCAGTTCGATGCCGACGATTTTGGCGCTTTCCTCCGACTGCTGCCGCCCGAGCAGGATGGATTGACGCTAAGACACGCCGTCGAGGTGCGGCACGAAAGCTTTCGCGACCCGCGTTTCGTCGATCTTGCCCGCGAGCATAAGGTCGCGGTCGTCTTTGCAGAATCGCGTGACTATCCCGCCATCGCCGATCTGACCGCAGACTTCGTCTACGCCCGTCTGATGGGGGCGCAGGAGCGGATCGAAACAGGCTACCCCGCAGAAACCCTCGACCAATGGGCCAAGGTGACGAAGGAATGGCAAGCCGGCAAAGCGCCGTCCGGCCTGACCTATGCCTCGCAGACCAAAGCCAGGGAGACGCCCCGCGACGTCTTCCTTTTCATGATCGCGGCTGACAAGGTCAGAAATCCGGCGGCGGCAATGGCCTTGATCGAACGCGTGGGGGAGTGAGCCGATGTTCGTCGCGGTCTATTGGTGGCGCGTCCATCCCGGCAAGGAAGTGCAGTTCCGCGAAGCCTGGCGGCGGGGGACGGCGCGGATCACCGCGATCTACGGCAGCTACGGCTCACGTCTCCATCAGGATCGCGACGGACGCTTCGTCGGCTATGCCGAATGGCCCGATGAAGCGACTTGGCAGAAAGCGTTTGACGCCAAGATGGTCTATGACGATCCCGAGGCGCGGCGGATGTTCGTCGATGCCGTGTGCGACGCCCCGCTCGAGCCCGCCTTCACCATGGAAGTTACGGACGATCTGCTGACCATCCATCCTGAAAAGAATCGCGACTAGGGCTGCTCGTTCTCTGGTCGCGCCGCAGCAAGCTTCGGTGCCGGGGTCAGCAGCGCCGAAGTCTCGATCAGGTCCAGCGCATTGTGCGCGGCTACATAACGACGGGCATTGGCCATCCAGACATCGGCCTTGTCGCGGGCGGGGAGCCGCGCAATTTCGGCCAGCGCGCGATCGACATGGCCGGCGGCGAGGCTGACCCGCGCCCGCTCGACCCGCGCGTCGGGCGTCATCGGCGGCGTATCTTCACGGCGGATCACGATAAGCCCCGCCAGTTCGCGCCGGAATGCATCCCACCAATTGGCCTTGGCACTTATCCCGACCAGTTCGGGGGCGAGCAATTCGAGCTCGCCGCGCAGATCCTCAAGCGTGACCGGGCTTCGCGAGGCGGTGATGATCGTGCCGACCGCCTGGGGCTGGCTCCGTGAGAAACGCTCGCGCAGCATGGCTTCGAGATAGCCGAGCTGCAATCCGCGATCGATCGCGCGGCGGGCGGCGAAGGCTACCAGCAGCGCCTCGGCGCGGTTGGCGTTGCCGGATGCTGCTTCGGCACGCTCGGCAATGTCCTTCACATGATCATCAAGCTGGGCCACGCGCCGTTCGAGCGGCGCGGTATCCGCCATCGGGGAAACGACCAGCTGCGACGGCCGATCGCGCGCTACCATCACGGGCGCGGGCTTCATCCAGCTCAGATAGGGCGTGGCGGCATCCCAGCGTGTGAGGATCCAGCCCATGGTCAGCAGGCCAGCGACGAACACCAGCCCGTAGACGATCAGAGCACGCAGCCACGGCCGCCCGCTGGCTTGCCCATAGTCGGCACGATCATAATCGCTCATGCCCGCCTCTCCAATCTTCGGTCCGGCCTCAACGCGTGCCGCTCTGATCGCACAGTCCGGCGGCAATCTCCAGCAATGCATCATCATTGGGCAAAGACGAGGTGGCGATGGCGGCCCAGCCGGCCCCGGCGGCGGCAACCACCGCCTCGCTCAACCCGGCGATCGCGATGCGCTGCCGATCGATCCCGGCCGCATCCACCAGACTGCCGAACAGCCGCGCCGCCCGCGCCGAATGCAGGAGGGCTACGGCCCCTGCCTGCAGCGCATCGGCCGCCGCGCCCGGCAAATGCTCGATCGGATCGGACGCATAGACGATACGGCGCTCGATCGACGCGTCGCCGTTCTCGATATGCATATGTTCCCGGCCCGCTAGATGCAGCAGCCGTTTCTTGCGGCGCGCGACGGCAAGCGCGACGATCGCCGCCCCGTCACCGCGACCGACAATCACCTTGGCGAAACCGGTGTCCAATGCCGCCTGCGCGGTCGCATGGCCCACGGCGAACAGGGGCAGCTTGAAATAACGGAAGAGTTCCTGGCCGCCGAAGCGCACGGCATTGGCGCTGGTCATCAGCACGGCATCGAAACCGGCGGGATCCGGCGGCTGCCAATCGACTGGCTGTATGGCGAAGAGGGGGGAGACCACGGCGCTCAGCCCCATCGCCCGCGCCCGTCTTGCCGTTGCGTCCGCACCAGGCCGCGGCCGGAGGACAAGCAGGCGCTTCATGCGCCGAAAAGAGCCCGCAACGATGGGCTGGCCCGTCCCAGCAGATCAGCGGCAAGCGCGCGGGCTGCATCGGGATTTGCATCAGGCAGTTCGCCCGTGACGCGCTCCGATCCATCGGCACTCAGGATTTCGGCGCGCAGGAAAATTTTGCTGTCCCTCACCTGTGCGAGCGCGGCGACCGGCGACCGGCAATCAGCGTGCAGCCCCTCCAGAAAAGCCCGTTCCGTCAGGACGCAGGACGAGGTGGCGGCGTGATCGATCGCCGCGAGCAGCGCCCTCATCTTGCTGTTGGCGGTCATGGTTTCGATGCCGATCGCCCCCTGCGCCGGCGCCGGCAGCATGACATCGACCGGGATCGCGACGCCGAGATCAAGCTGGCCCAGCCGATCGAGACCCGCCGCGGCGAGCAATGTTGCATCGGCCTCGCCCTCTTCGAGCTTGCGAAGACGCGTGGCGACATTGCCGCGAAACAGGACCACGTCCAGATCGGGCCGCAACTCGGCGATTTGCGCGCTTCTTCTTGGCGATGAGGTGCCCAGCCGACCGCCTTTGGGGATCAGCGCAAGCGAGTCCGCACCGATCAGCCGGTCGCGTACGTCAGCGCGCGGCAGCATCGCCGCGATGGTAATCTCCGCCGGGCGGATCGTCTCGACATCCTTCATCGAATGCACCGCGAAATCGATCTCGCCGGCGACCAGTGCGCGATCCAGCTCCTTGGTCCAGAGCGCTTTGCCGCCGACTTCGGCGAGCGGACGGTCCTGGATAAGGTCGCCGCTGGCTTTCATCGCGACGATTTCGATCGCGTCCTCGCCCCAGCCATGCGCCTGGCGGAGCGCGGCCGCAGCCTGATTGGCCTGAGCAAGGGCAAGCGGCGAGGATCGGGTGCCGAGACGATAAGGCTTGTTCACGCCTGTTGCCCTAATCGGCTCCGCGGTGGCAGGGAAGAGCGGAGATGGCACTGATCCTCGGCCTTGAATCAAGCTGCGACGAAACCGCCGCCGCGCTGGTGACCAGCGAGCGCGTCATATTGGCGCACAAGCTCGCCGGGCAGGAGGCGGCGCATGCCCCCTTCGGCGGCGTGGTGCCAGAGATCGCGGCGCGCGCGCATGTCGAGGTGCTGACCCCGCTGGTGGAGGCTGCCCTGGCCGAGGCGGGCGTATCGCTCGCGGATGTCGATGCCATTGCGGCCACCGCCGGGCCGGGGCTGATCGGTGGGGTGATGGTGGGCCTTGTCACGGGCAAGGCGCTCGCCATGGCTGCAGGCAAGCCGCTGATCGCGGTCAACCATCTCGAGGGGCATGCACTGTCGCCGAGGCTTGCCGATCCGGATCTGCAATTCCCTTATCTGCTGCTGCTGGTCTCCGGCGGGCATTGCCAGCTGCTCCTCGTCGAGGGGGCCGGCCGCTACCGCCGCCTCGCAACCACCATCGACGACGCGGCCGGCGAAGCCTTCGACAAGACCGCCAAGCTGCTCGGGCTTGGCTTCCCCGGTGGCCCCGCCGTCGAACGGGCGGCGCGCGACGGCGATCCCAGGGCCGTGCCCCTGCCCCGCCCCCTGCTGGGATCGTCCGAGCCGCATTTCTCCTTCGCTGGACTCAAGAGCGCCGTGCTGCGCGCCCGCGATGCCGGCCAGCACCGTGCCGAGGATATCGCCGCGTCCTTCCAGCAGGCCGTGGTCGATTGCCTGATCGACCGGACGTCCCGGGCGTTGGAGCGGATCGACGACGTGACCGCGCTGGTGGTCGCCGGCGGCGTGGCGGCGAACCAGCAGATCAGGGGGGCGCTGGAAGCGCTGGCGGCGAAGAACAGCCTGCCGTTCGCCGCCCCGCCGCTCTGGCTCTGCACCGACAATGCCGCCATGATCGCCTGGGCGGGCGCGGAACGCCTTGCCATGGGATTGACCGACGGCCTCGATACACCGGCACGGGCGCGCTGGCCGCTCGATCCGACAGCAGAAAAAGCGCGTGGAGCAGGGGTGAAGGCATGAGGATTGGCGTGATCGGGGCCGGCGCCTGGGGCACGGCGCTTGCGCAGGTGAGCGCGGCGGGCGGCGAACCGGTGCTGCTCTGGGCGCGCGAGCCGGAAGTTATCGAGACAGTCAACAGCGCGCATGAGAACAGCCTGTTCCTGCCTGGCACGGCGCTCTTCCCCCAGATACGGGCGACCGGCGACATATCGGAACTGGCCGGACTTGATGCCCTGCTGGTCGTTACCCCGGCGCAGCATCTGCGCAATGTGCTGGGGGGATTGCCGAAGCTGTCCATCCCGCTGGTGCTCTGCGCCAAGGGCATCGAGGCCGGCAGCTGCGCCCTGATGTCCGAAGCCGCCGCCGAAGTGCAGCCGGGTGCCGCGATCGCGGTGCTGTCAGGCCCGACCTTCGCGCATGAGGTGGCGGCGGGATTGCCGACCGCGATCACGCTGGCATGCGAGGATGCCGCGACCGGCGAGGCGCTGGCGCAACGGCTCGCGCGGCCGACCTTCCGGCCATATGCTTCCAGCGATGTGATCGGGGCCGAGATCGGCGGCGCGGTCAAGAATGTGCTGGCGATCGCGTGCGGGGTGGTCGAGGGGCGCGGCCTTGGCCAGAACGCCCGCGCGGCGCTCATCTCACGCGGTTTCGCCGAGATGTCCCGTTTCGGGCTGGCGCGGGGTGCGAGAGCGGAGACGCTGGGCGGGCTTTCAGGCCTCGGCGACCTCGTGCTGACCTGCTCCTCGATCAGTTCGCGCAATTTCTCGCTGGGCAAGGCGATCGGCGAAGGCAGCGACGCCAAGACATTGCTCGCCGATCGGCGGACGGTAGCCGAAGGCGCCTACACTGCCCCGGTGCTCGCCGAGGCGGCGCGCAAGGCGGACATCGATATGCCGATCACCGCGGGGGTCTGCGCCCTGCTGGAAGGCGCCCCCGCCGATCAGGTGGTCAATGCACTGCTCGCGCGGCCGCTTCGCCGAGAGGGTTAGTAGGTTGAAGAAGCGGCTGGTGAGCAGGCGTTGATCGTGATTCACTTTGTTTGAACGGAGGGGTCGACGCGGTTGAGACGAGAGCAGTGGCAACTTATTCTTCTATGTGGATATTGAGGCGGGATACGTGCGGGCCATCCACTTCGGCGGATCCGAGATAGCCAACGCGGCGCTGATATATTGCTTGCCCGATTTGCGGTCGGTGTAGCGCAGCAACAGCGTCGATTCGAACCGATAGCCGCCGATAAAGCGCATATCCATGATGTGCCCCTTGGCGCCGCCTGACTGAATATAGCTCGACCGCTGCACGGGCGATCCAGCTTGTATCAGTCGCCAATGCGCGTCAGGCTGATGCCGGCGCCGTCCGCACCATAATGTTTGTTGATGAAGATCAGCACCGACGTCATCGCCTCAGCCGCCGCGCTGTTGACCAGCGCGCCGCCATGGATGCCGCGCAGCCCCATTTCCTCCGCCAGGGCGACGACGCGGTCGCGCGCTGCCTTTTCGTCACCGAACACGAGCACATCGCAGTCGATTGCCTCGTCCGTGATCAGCTTGTGCGCGGCGACATTGTGGAAACCGCTGACGAGTGTCACATCCTCGCCCAGCAACGTCCGCGCGCGCATTGCGGCGCAGCCTTCGTCGGGCAACTGCACGCGCATCACCTTCGGCGGCATCAGCGGCACGGTCGTGTCCACGACAAGCTTACCCTTCGCATAAGGCGCAATGTCGCGCAGCGTTGCTTCCTGCGCAGCGAAGGGCACGGTCAGGATCAATATGTCGGCCTCACGCGCGGCGTCGTCATTCTGCTTGCCGATCAGGCCGAAGCCGAGTTCGGCAGCGGCCTTTTCGGCGCCCTCGGCCTTGCGCGATCCGATCAGAACCCGGCGTCCCGCCTTGGCCAGTCGGCGCGCGATAGCCGATCCCAGATTGCCTGTTCCGCCCAGGACAGCGATGGTTTCAGACTGCGTCGATGTATAGTTCATGGAGCCTCTTGTGATTGGGAGATGCGTAAAGGGTTGAGCGCTGACGTGCGGTGCGGCCTGCGGCTGCCGCTATGATGTTCATATGATCGGCATCGACGTGCTGCCCATTTTGCCCGCCGGCCGAGCGGGTGATGGATTCGTCCATCAGCGTGCCACCCATGTCGTTGACACCGGCACCCAGCAGGGCGCTGACGCCCTCTGGTCCCAGCTTGACCCAACTCGCCTGGATATTCGGGATCAGCGGATGCAGGACCAGCCGCGCGATGGCGTGCATCAGCAACACCTCGCGTGCGCTCGGGCCGGACCGCGACAGCCCCTTGCGGTAGATTGGCGCCCCCATATGGACGAAGGGCAGGGGCACGAATTCGGTGAAGCCGCCGGTTTCCGCCTGAAGATCGCGGATCGCCAGCAAGTGGCGCGCCCAATGCTCATAGCGGTCGGCATGGCCGAACATGATCGTGGCGGTGGAACGCAGGCCCACGCCATGGGCCGTGCGCATCACCTCCAGCCACTCCGCCGTGTTCAGCTTGTCGGGGCAAATGATCGCGCGGACCTCATCATCCAACACTTCGGCGGCGGTGCCAGGCAGGCTGGCCAGACCGGCATCGCGAAGCCCAGTGAGATAGGCGGCGAGGGTCGTGCCGGACGTTTCGGTGCCATGCGTGACTTCCAGCGGAGAGAATGCGTGGACGTGAAGATCCGGGACGGCCTCCTTTACCGCACGCACGACGCTCATATAATAATCGCCGTCAAAGTCGGGGTGGATGCCGCCCTGCAAGCAGACCTCGGTCGCGCCGCGCGCCGCAGCGTCGAGCGCGCGCGCGGCCACCTCCTCCAGCGGCAGGCGGTAGGCCGGACCGCGTTCCGATCGGGTGCTGCCCTTGGAAAAACCGCAAAAACCGCATTTATAGAGGCAGATATTGGTATAGTTGATGTTACGATTGACGACGTAGGTCGCGACATCGCCGCACATTTCCTGCCGCAAGGCGTCGGCTGCAGCAGCGATCCGTGACACATCGCCTTCCTCCGCGTTGAACAGCGTAACGATTTCCTCTTCGTTCAGCCGGATGCCGTCGCTGGCGCGCGTGATGATGCGATCTATCCGGTCGGAAAGCGCTGTATCGCCCGGCGGGAGGTCGAACGGCATGGTTCCCGCCATGCCGGAACGCCAGCCGTCCGTGACGGGCAGGCCGCGGGCGTCGACCGTCTGACGGACACGGCTGCGCAGGGCGGGGTCAAGCCAACGGTCGGGTGCCTGCGCGAACGTGGGGCCGATGGCCAACCGTTCGCGCAGCACGCGTCCGGTGCCGGCGGTAAGGGTCGCGAGCGCCTCCAGGTGTGGCCAGGGCGCTTCGGGGTTCACATGGTCGGGCGTGACCGGTGAAACTCCGCCCCAATCATTGACGCCCGCGCGCAGCAACTGGGCGAAGGCCGCGTGGTCGTGGAGATTGGGTGGCGCCTGGATGGTCATTAGCGGACCCAGGATCAGCCGCGCAGCGGCGATGGTCCACAGATGCTCTTGCAACGAAGGATCCACATGCCCGGCCATTTTCGTGCCCGGTTTGGCCCGGAAGTTCTGCACGATGACTTCCTGTATGTGGCCGTAACGGGCATGCAGGTCACGGATGCGGACCAGTGCGTCAATCCTTTCCGCCCGAGTTTCGCCGATTCCGATCAGCAGCCCGGTGGTGAAGGGCACGGAGGCGCGGCCCGCTTCTTCGATCGCGGCAATCCGACGCGCCGGCAGCTTGTCGGGCGAGCCGTGATGAGGGCCACCCGGTTCGCAGAGACGCTCGCTGGTCGTTTCCAGCATCAGGCCCATTGACGCGGAAACCGGGCGCAATGCGGCATAGTCGGCCGCGTTCATGAGACCGGGATTGAGATGAGGCAGCAAGCGCGTTTCCGCTAGAACGTCCGACGCGCACTCCCGCAGATAGGCAAGCGTGGTGTCATGGCCCAGTTCGGCGAGCGCACTGCGGGCGGCGGCGTAGCGCGCCTCCGGCTGATCGCCTAATGTGAACAGCGCCTCGCGGCAACCGGCCGCTTCTCCCGCCCGGGCAATGGCCAAAACCTCGTCGCGCGACAGATAGGGTTTCACATGGCTCGGTGTCGTCGCGAAGGTGCAGTAATGGCACACGTCACGGCAGAGCTGCGTCAAAGGAATGAAGACCTTGCGCGAATAAGTGACCAGCGCGCCGAAGCCGTCGAGCGTCATCTCCTCTGCCGCCGCCAGCAAGGCGCTGGGGGGAATGCGTTCGACGATCTGCGCCGCTTCGCCCGCATCCGCCCCGGCAAGGGCGGACAGCCAATCATGTTTCACGCAAGATCTCCGCTGCAGAAGACTGGACTGCCCATCGTTCAGGACTGGAACAACCATGGTTCGGCGATTCGCGCCGCATGATCGACCGCACCATAAAAATGGTCCGCTGAAAAGGCGGGTAGGCTGATAACGATATGTTTGAAGCCAAGCTTTCCGACGACATCATGTCGAGTTGGGTCGATCCAGCCTGCAACCTATCCGCCTCTCCCAATGCCAGAGCACCAGGCGTCTCGGCCGCTCACAGCGCATTCATGTCGCCTCCTTCGAACTGGCGCACGGGTAGGATAACATCTTGTCGCGGCTACCCACCGGCGCTTGGCCGCGTTACGGGGTGCTATGATTGCGATTTATCCGCTGAACGGCATACCGGAAATCTACGCAGGCGATGACCTGGCAAAGCTGCTGCGAGTGGCGCTGGATAATGCCGGACTTTGGCCGCTACAAAGCGATGACGTGCTGGTTGTCACGCAGAAGATCCTGTCCAAGGCAGAAGGTCGCGTGGTCGATCTGGATCAGGTGGAGCCCAGCGCCGAGGCAACGGAACTGGCTGAGACAACCCGCAAGGATGCGCGCTTGGTGGAACTGGTGCTGCGCGAGAGCAGCGGGATCGTTCGCGCCGTTCCGCATGTGCTGATCACGCGGCACAGATTGGGGCATGTTATGGCTAACAGCGGCATCGATCGATCGAATATCGGACCCGGAGGCACAGAGCGCGCGCTGTTGCTGCCGGTCGATCCTGACGGGTCGGCAGCAGCATTGAGCCGCGCCCTTGCGAATGATGAAGGCATCGCGCCGGCAGTGGTCATATCTGACAGCTTCGGGCGGCCGTGGCGGCATGGCGTGGTGGGGGTGGCGATTGGCGCGGCTGGACTGCCCGCGCTGGTGGATCGCCGTGGCGAGGATGACCGGAACGGTCGGCGGCTCGAAGTGACGCAGGTCGCCCTCGCGGACCAGATTGCGACGGCGGCCGCTCTGGCGACAGGCGAAGGGGCGGAAGGTATACCGGCGGTGCTGATCCGTGGCTTGCCGTTGCCTGATGGCGAAGCGCCCGCCGCCGCGCTGGTGCGCCCACTGGAGGAGGATCTGTTTCGGTGAGCCGGGTTGTCGTCCTAACGGGAGGTGTGGGCGGGGCCAAGCTGGTGCTCGGGCTCACGAAGGTTCATCCGCCCGAAAAGATCACCGCCATCGTCAATACGGGCGATGACTTCCACCATCTCGGCCTCTCAATTTCTCCGGATATCGACACACTGCTCTACACGCTGTCCGGCAAAGCTAATGCGACGCAGGGATGGGGCCGTGAAGGCGAAAGCTGGTGCTTCATGGAGGTTTTGAAGTCGCTGGATGGCGAAGATTGGTTCCTGCTGGGCGACGGCGATCTGGCGCTGCATGTGCTGCGGTCGCACCTGCTAGCGCGGGGTGAGCCGCTGAGCGCGGTAACAGCGCGCTTCGCAGCGGTTTGGGGACTCGGGCTGACCGTCCTGCCGATGAGCGATGAAACGGTCGCCACCCATCTGGCCACCGATGAAGGCGATCTGCCCTTTCAGCGCTATTTCGTGGAACGGCGCTGCACACCGGCCGTGCAGGCGATCCATTTTGAAGGTGCGGAGAACGCGACGCCTGCACCGGGGGTGATAGCGGCGATCAACGACCCCGAGACGCGCGCCATTCTGATCGCGCCGTCCAATCCTTGGCTGAGCGTCGATCCAATACTGGCGGTGCCGGGCATACGGCAGGCGTTGGCTACCGCCAACGCTCCCGTCGTGGCCGTATCTCCGATCGTCGGCGGGCAGGCCGTGAAGGGACCGACCGCCAAGCTGATGACAGAGTTGGGGCTCGCCGTTACCAACCAGAGTATTGCGGCCCATTACGCGGGCGTGATCGATGGACTGCTGATTGATGAACGCGATAACGCAGTCGGCCTGTCGATCCCGCACGCTGTCACCGACACGCTGATGAAGACCGTGGTGGACCGGGAGAGGGTCGCGCGCGCTGCTTTGGACCTGGCGGAGCGGATCTGCGGTTGAGTCGTGCGCTGCTGGGTCGTCATCCCGATCAAGGCCCCAGAGGCATGCAAGACGCGCCTGTCCCCGGCGTTGGGCGATTGCGAACGGCAAGCTTTGGTGGCGGAGATGTTGCGGCAGACCGTTGCTGCCGCGCGGACGGTGGCCGGTCCGAACCATGTGCTGCTGCTGGGTCCTTCGCGGCATGGGTTGGACGCGGACATAGAGCTGCTTGCCGATCCTGGAGGTGGCCTCGATGCGGCGCTGACAACCGCGCGGGATGCCGCCGTACGGGCAGGGATCGGACGATTGCTGTTGCTGTCGGCGGACCTGCCGACAGTCGAGCCGGCTGATGTGGCGGCGCTGCTGGATGTTCCTGCGCAAGTGGTTGCAGGCGGGCCGGACCGGGCAGGCGATGGCACCAATGCGCTATCATTGCCCTTGCCAGCCGCTGCGCAGTTCCAATTCAGCTATGGTGAGGGCAGCTTCGCCGCCCATCAAGCGGAAGCCGCGCGGCTTGGCTTGGCTTTCCTGACCATTGACCGGCCTGGCCTCAGCTTGGATATCGACCGGCCTGAAGAAATCGCGCTTTGGAGACGGTGCTGAGGTTTTTCTCCCTAAAACTCATGGGGTTGCCGCCAGGCGGGGTACATCCATCCACCGGGGAAGGGCAGGCTCGCGTTGTTGTGCAAGCCGGCGGCGCTAAGCCACTTCTGAGACGGGTGCAGCCGGCGACGGTGCTGGCATATCCCGAGATTCTGGTCACGGCCGAGGCCAACTGAACCGCGCAGGGTCAGTTGGAAGCATAGGGGCGTACGTCACACTGCCATACCGATATTGTCCGCGGCAGCCTAACCTATCCCGGCACTGTCATGAACGGGTGGCCGCGCCTTCTACCGCTTTCGATTTTCTGGCGAATTCCAGCTCATAGGCAGCGATGATCCGCTCCAGCGTCGGCTTGTAGTCGCCAAGTTCGGGGGGCAGATCGACCGGCATGACATCGGCGTCGACCTGCGCCTCGATGATCTTCCGGCGCATCTGGCAGACCGCCGCGCCGATGACCACCTGATTTGTTTCCAGATAAAGCGCCAGCGCCGCGCTGGAGACCCATCCCCGATTTTCCAGCATCGTCTGGATGACCATCCAATATTTCAGCGCCGCAGTTTCGGGCGCGTGGACCATGAGATTGGTGATCAGCTGCGGCTGGGTTTCGAACATCGCATAGGAAAAGGCCGCATGTTCGCGGATGATATCCTGCCAGCTCTGTCCCCGGTCAAGCAGCTCGGCGTCCTGCGCCAGCTTGTCCACCACCAGTTTCAGCAGATGCTCCCGGCCCCGCACATAGCCATAGAGGGTGGCGACGCCGGTGTTCAGCCGTTCGGCGATCATGGTCATGTCGAGATTGGCGATGCCCAGGTCGCAAGCGGCATCGACGATTGCCGCCACCGTCAGCCGGCGTGGCCTACCCACGGGACGTGTTGTCGCCTGATCACCCTTATCCTGCATCGCCGTCCCGCTTTCGCGTGGCTTCACCCTGCTTGGGAGAGTGGCAGCAGGCACGGACCCGGTCAACCATTTGCCCGGAATAGCGCGACCCGGCGGCAAAGCACGGCGCAATCCGATCGGGCTACCCAGCGCCGGTCTCCTGCGCTAGGTCGCGGCGTGTGGCGAAGCGGAGCAGACGAAGAGGGGGTTCGGCGTGTCGGCGGGGACGTCGGCAGCAAAAGCGGATCTGGACACTGGAATTCCTGTTACTGATGACCGTGCCGCTGCTCGGCTGCTACCTCTGGTTCTGGGGGCATGAGTGGGTGCCCCGCCCGTCCAAGCCGTCAGGCCCCCTGACCATGGCGGAAGCCCGCGAGGTCAATGCCGCCATTCCCTTCGTGGACGGCCCCGTCGCACCGGCCCGCCGCTATTGGTTCAAGGGGAGCCCGGCCGCCAAATTGCAGGCGACCGATTGCCTCGCCACCGCCGCGCTCTACGAAGCGGGCACGGACGAGCGCGGGCAGAAAGCGGTGATGCAGGTCGTCATCAATCGCCTGCGCCACCCCGGCTATCCGGGCACGGTCTGCGGCGTCGTCTATCAGGGCTCATTCCGGAAGACAGGCTGCCAGTTCAGCTTCACCTGCGACGGCTCGCGCGACCGCAGGCGCATCCGGGACGGCTGGGAAGCCGCGCGGCGCCTGGCCAGACGCGTGCTTGATGGCGAGATCTTTCCGGATGTGGGAACCGCGACCCATTATCATACGGACTGGATCGTGCCCTATTGGAGCGGATCGCTCGACAAGGTCGCGCAAGTCGGCACCCACATCTTCTATCGCCGCCGGAGAGGGTGAGGGTGCGTCTCAGACAAGGGTTGGTGGTCCCGGAGAGACTCGAACTCCCGACGCCCACATTAGGAATGTGGCGCTCTATCCTGCTGAGCTACGGGACCACGCTGTCCCTCTAGCTTGACCACGCCAAGGCGGCAATGGGCCTCAATTGTCGGCGTTGGGAGGGCGGACCGGGAAGGGAAGCGGAGCTACCGGCACGCCGTCCTCGATCAGGCTGCGCGCCTGTTCCGGCGTGGTCTGGCCGTGGATCGCGCGGTGCTCGGTTTCGCCGAGATGCATCGAGCGGGCCTCGTCGGCGAACTTGTCGCCGACCCAGTCGGATTTCTTGAGTATCTCGGTCTGCGCTTCAGCGAGGGCGCGGAGCATTTCCTTGACCTGTTCCGGCGCGGGGCCGGATTCGTCGCTGGCCATCGGCACGGCCTTGCCCTTGGCGGGCACCGGCAGGGTCTGCTGCTGATTGCCCTTGCGGCCGACGCGCGGCGCCATCACCGCCTTTTCGACCTTGGGGGAATCGCACATCGGGCAGCTGACGAGGCCGCGTTGTCGCTGCGATTCATAATCGTCGCTCGATCCGAACCAAGCTTCGAAGACATGGCCGTTGGCGCAGTTGAGATCGAACACGATCATTCCGCGATCTCCACGGCGCCAATCGGCCTGCGGTGATCGATCACCGGGATGCGCGCGCGGATGTCGGCGGTGCGCGCCAGATCGATCTCGGCATAGCCCAGCCCCAGCCTGTCCTCCATGTCGAGCTTGATCTCCCCCCACGGATCGATGACCAGCGAGTGGCCGTAGGTGGCGCGGCCATCCGCATGCTGGCCGCACTGTGCCGCCGCGATTACCCAGCTTGCCGCCTCGATCGCGCGGGCACGCAGCATGACATGCCAATGCGCCTCGCCCGTCGGCACGGTGAAGGCCGCGGGCATGGCCAACATCGTCGCTCCGGCATTGCTCAGCGCGCGATAGAGATCGGGGAAGCGGAGGTCGTAGCAGATGGAAAGGCCGAGCCTGCCCCACGGCGTGTCGACCGCCACGGCCTGCCGGCCCGGCGCATAGACAGCCGATTCCCGCCAGCTTTCGCCGCTGGGCAGATCGATGTCGAACAGGTGGATCTTGTCATAGCGCGCGCGGATGGCGCCGCTTGCATCGATCACGAAGCCGCGATTGACGTAGCGGCCATCCTCCGCGCTTTCACCTTTCAGCGCGAGTGAGCCGAGATGCACCCAGATCCCCGCCTTCGCCGCCGCCTCGCGCACCGCTGCCAGCACGCGATCGTCAGCTTCGGACACGATGGTCGTGGCGGCGCGCTTGCGGTCGCGATCGAGCACGCCGCTCATCTCCGGCGAGAACAGCATGTCGGCGCCTTCGCCCGCCGCCTCGGAGATCGCCGAGGCGAGGAAGGCGGCGCTGGCTGCCGGATCGACGCCGGTCTGGCTCTGGAGAAGGGCGGCGCGCATCAGGGGTTGAGCAATGCGTCCAGCTTGCCCGCACGGTCGAGCGCGGCGAGGTCGTCCGATCCCCCGATCAGGCGATCGTCGATGAAGATCTGGGGCACCGTCATCGCGCCGGGTGCGCGCTTCAGCATCTCGTCGCGCTTGGGCCCGCCGAGGCTGATGTCATATTCCTCGAACGCCGCGCCTTTGGATTCGAGCAGCGACTTGGCCCGCGCGCAATAGCCGCAAAACATCTTGGTATAGATCTCGACCTTCGCCATGCGACCCTTATCCTGCCCAATATTTACTCAGTTGTTATCGCGGACGCCCGTTGTCAATGTCATGAACGACGCGCGACCAGCAGCACACCCGCACTTGCGCGGCGCCAGCGCGCTTCAGGGCTAACGCACAGGCATTGGTGGTGGCCCCGGTCGTGTAGACGTCGTCGATCAGGATGATGGTGCGGCCCTTCACCCGCTCGGAGTGGTGCGGGGCGATGCGGAAGGCGCCGCGCACCGTCTTTCGGCGGTCCTTCGGCCCCATTCCGCGGAGGATCGGCGTGGCCTTGGTCCTGATGAGCAGATCGGGCGTGAAGCTGTTGCCGGTCTCCCGCGCCAGCGCCCGCCCGATCAGTGCGGCCTGATTGTACCCGCGCCGCCAGAGGCGCCAGCGATGCAGCGGTACGGGGGCCAGCAGGGCATCGCCATCGTCCGCGATCAACCGGCGCATCTGGCGCGCGAGCGTCACCGCGATACCCGGCCGCATGCCATATTTGAGCTTGAGCGCGAGCGCGCGAGCGATATCGCCATAGGCGACCGCGGCGCGCATGCCGTCGATGGCGGGGGGGTCGGCAAGGCAGGCGCCGCATTGCGCATCGGCCCCCGGATCAAGCGCGAAGGGTTCGCCGCAGGACCGGCAGGCCGCGCCGCTCAGGAAATCGAGTTTCTGCCAGCAGCCCACGCAAAACAGATGATCCGCCATGGTAACGACGCCGCAGGCGGGGCAACGCGGCGGCAGCGCAAGATCGATCGCCTGCCGCCATGGCCACGTGACGATGCGGAAAAGGTCGCGCCCCGCGATCTGCATCCCCGCTTGTCCCCTCGATCGCGGCGCGGCACAAGCCCCGCATGTCAGCACCCGAAATCTTCGATCCCGCCCTGCGCCGCCTGCGCCGCGACCGCGCTGCGCCGGGCTTTGCGGAGCATGGCTTCCTGATCGATCATATCGCCGAGGGCATCCTCGATCGGCTCGACGGCGTGCGTCGGGAATTCAGGACGGCGCTGGATCTGGGCTGCCATGACGGCAGGCTGGGCAACGCGCTGAAGGCACGCGGGATGGAGGTGGCCTCGGTCGACGCCGGACGCCGCTTTGCCGAGATGTGCGGCGGCAAGCAGTGCGACGAGGACCAACTGCCCTTCGCCGAGGGGAGCTTCGATCTGGTGGTGTCGGCGGGTGTGCTCGATCAGGTCAACGATCTGCCGGGCGCGCTGACCTTGATCCGGCGCGTGCTGAAGCCTGACGGACTGTTCCTCGCCGGCTTCATGGGGGCGGGAAGCCTGCCGCTGCTGCGCAAGGCGGTGATGGCGACGGATGTGGCGTACGGGGGGGCGGTGGCCTCGCGGATGCACCCAATGATCGACGTCCGCGCTGCCGGAGATCTGCTCGCGCGTGCCGGTTTCACGCTCACGGTGGCGGATGGCGAGCCGCTGACGGTACGTTATTCCAGCCCGTTCCGCCTGTTCGGCGATCTGCGCGGGATGGCGATGACCAACATGCTCAAGGATCGGCAGGCGCCGCCTTACTCACGCGGTCGGCTGGAAGCCCTGCTTGCCGCGATGGCCGGGCAGGCGGATGCGGACGGCAAACTGCCCGAAAGCTTCGAACTGATCTTCATGACCGGCTGGGCGCCCAGCCCGGAGCAGCCGAAACCGGCCCGTCGGGGCAGCGGCACGCGATCGCTGGCCGATGTCTTCCGCCCGTTCACCCAAAAGGATAGCGGGTGATGATGCTGTAGGTTGAGCCTTCGCTCCCGAGATTGCTTTCATAAAGGCAGAATTCGGCGATCTCCGCCGAGACGGACGGAACCGGGGCCGATTCCATGAATCCCCCGGGATTGCCCGCATTGCGGCCGAACCGGGCAATGGTGATATGCGGCAGGAACGCTCGATTGTCGGGCGCGATGCCGACCCGGGCCAGCGCACGATCGACCTTGTTGTGGAGCAGCCTGAGGGGCTCCTGCGGGCCGGCGCCCACCCACAGCGTGTCTGTCCGGCCCTTGCGGTCGAACTGGCCGAGACCTTCCAGGGCCAGGGTGAAGGCGGGATGATGCACCGATCCAAGCGCCGCCGCGATATCCTCGGCCTGATGCCGGTCCACTTCGCCGATGAAACGCAGCGTGAGATGGAGCTGATCGGCCGTCTGCCAGCGCGCATGGGCGATTCCCCCCATCATGGTTAACAGCGCGTCGCGGATCACCGGCGGGGGCTTCAAAGCGACGAACAGACGGTGCATGACCCGAATCCTGCGGTTATCACGTCAAAAACCTGTCCGGTTTTGCTTGAAACCTAGTGTCAACCGAACGATATTACACGGGACGGTCGTGGGAATTTTTCTCGCGACCGCTGATGGAGATTTTACGATGGCGAATTGGTCTGACCCCCGGTCGAACGCTGCGATGCGCGCGACGTCGGTCGGCACGGGCGCGGCTGCTTACGATGCCGGTCTGCGCTCCTATATGCTTTCGGTCTATAATTATATGGCCTCGGGCGTGCTGCTTACGGGCGTCGTAGCGTTGCTGTTCGCGAGGAGCGAAGCCGCGCCGGCGATCCTGTTCGGTCCGGGCCTCCTGAAATATCTGATCATGTTCTCGCCGCTGGCGTTCGTGATGGTGCTGAGCTTCGGCATCAACCGGTTGTCGACCGGCGCGGCGCAGGCAATCTTCTGGGCGTTCGCGGCCGTGATGGGCCTGTCGATGGCCTCGATCTTCTTCGTATACACCGGCACCTCGATCGCGCAGACCTTCTTCGCGACCGCTGCTGCCTTCGCTGGCCTCAGCCTCTATGGCTACACCACGAAGAAGGATTTGTCCGGCTTCGGCACCTTCCTGGTGATGGGTGTCGTCGGCCTGCTGGTGGCCTCGGTACTCAACATCTTCCTGAAGTCGGACGCGCTGACCCTGGTGATCAGCTTCGTCGGCGTGCTGCTGTTCGCGGGCCTGACCGCCTATGACACGCAGCGGATCAAGAGCCTCTACTTCCATGTCGCGGGCACGGACATGATGGGCAAAACGGTGGTGATGGGCGCGCTGTCGCTCTACCTCGACTTCATCAACATGTTCACCTTCCTGCTCCAGTTCATGGGCGATCGCCGCTAGGCGAACCGGACACGCGAAACAGGAGGCCCGGCGGAGCGATCCGCCGGGCCTTTTTGTTTGCAGCCTCCGGGCGTGCGGCGGAGCGGACGGGGCTGCGGCCGGCCCCCCGGAAGGTAACGAAGGTAACGGTACGTGTCGCGGCGGAGCAGGATGGTTCGTGCCTTGCCGGGAGAAATGCGAAAGGCAAAGCGTGGGCGCGCCGAACATGGAGGTCTCCGCCAAGGACTGCGTCAATGATCGCAGTTATGAATCACGGCATGGCATGAAGCGAGTGCTGTAGGAAAATGGTTTCTGCGGAGGCTGGTTTCAGTGCTTGGTGGCAACCGGAAGCCGATCATTCGCCGTCGGCGAGAGCAGCGTCGGCGCGGTTCGCGGAGGGATCGATTATCGTGCCTGTCGCCTTCCGTTCAGAATAACGATCTACCAGTTGGGCGGCGTGCGGGCGCATCAGGATCGTGATCCGGACCAGTTCCTCCATCACATCGACGATCCGGTCATAGTAGCTGGACGCCTTCATCCGTCCGGCCTCGTCAAATTCCCTGTACGCCATGGCGACCGATGACTGGTTGGGAATCGTGAACATCCGCATCCAGCGGCCGAGCAGCCGGAGCGTGTTGACGGCATTGAAGGATTGCGAGCCGCCGGACACCTGCATGACGGCAAGCGTGCGGCCCTGTGTAGGGCGCATGCCCTTCATCTCAAGCGGCAGGTGATCGATCTGCGCCTTCATCAGGCCCGTGATCGCGCCGTGGCGTTCAGGACTGCACCAGACATGCCCTTCCGACCACATCGACAGCTCGCGCAGTTCATGGACGGCTGGATGATCGTCGCTCGTCACCTGATCGGGCAGGGGCAGATCGGAAGGATCGAATATCCGGGTATCCGCGCCGAAGAGCTGAAGCAGTCGCGCGGCTTCCTCCACCGCAAGGCGCGAGAAAGATCGTTCCCGAAGCGAACCGTAGAGCAGGAGGATGCGGGGCGGCGGCTGATCCTTTCCCAGCCCGGCGCCGGGGCGGTCGATCAGGAAGCATCGGTCGAGCGCGGGCAGATGGTCGGGTTCGGGCAAGGTGCGCAGCCGGTTCATGCGATTTCCGTCGGACTGTCAGCAAAGATGATCTTGCCGAGAAGGTGGGCCGCCAGCGCGCCGGCAAGCTGTGCTGCGATGAACGCAGGCACACAGGCGGGCGCGATGCCGGCAAAGCTGTCGCTCAGGGATCGGGCGATGGTGATCGCCGGATTGGCGAAGCTCGTGGATGAAGTGAACCAGTAGGCGGCGGTGATATAGAGCGCGACGCTTGCCGGCGTGGCGCTGGGCCGCGCTTTCGCTGTCCCGAGGATCGTCAGCAGCAGGCCGAAGGTGGCGAGGCCTTCGCCCATCAGCTGGCCGGGGCCGCTTCGGAGCTCCCCAGACAGCTGAAAAACAGGAACGGCGAACATGATGTGGGCGATCCATACGCCCAGGATGCCGCCCGCAAGCTGGGCAGCAACATAGATGGCGGCCATACCCGTGCGTATGAAACCACGCAGATGCATGACCAGCGTCACCGCCGGATTGAGATGCGCACCGGATATCGGGCCAAGCATGGTGATCAGCACGAAGAGGATCGCGCCGGTCGCCAGCGTATTGCCGAGCAGCGCGATGGCAACGTTTCCGTCAGCCAGCCTTTCGGCCATGATGCCGGAGCCGATCACCGTCGCGAACAGCAGGAGGCTGCCGAGCGCTTCCGCCAGGATCGCCTGACCTCTCACGCAGGTTGAACGCGGTTGCCGGCGCTATCGACGACCTGTTCGCCATCTTCCTTTGCAAATGCACCACGCTGCCGCGCGGGCAGGATGTCGAGCACCGCTTCCGAGGGACGACAGAGCTTCACGCCAAGCGGCGAGACAACGATGGGACGATTGATGAGGATGGGATGCGCCATCATCGCTTCGATGATCTGTTCGTCGGTGACATCCGATGCCCCGAGCCCAAGCTCGGCAAATGGCGTGCCCTTTTCTCGTGCCAAATCCCGAGGCGTCAGGCCGGATCGCGTGATCAGGTTGACCAACATCGCCCGGCTGGGCGGAGATTTCAGATATTCGATAATGTGCGGTTCGAGCCCGGCGTTGCGGATCAACGCCAGCGCGTTGCGGGACGTGCCGCATTCAGGATTGTGGTAGATGATGATGTCGTGGACCAAGACAGGCTCCGTCAGCAGCAAGCGAGTTCGGCGAGCAGCGGTTCACAAAGGTCAGGACGGCCCTTGCAGCAATCCTTGACGAGGAACAGCATCAGCTCGCGCAAGGCAGCGATATTGGCGCGCTGGATCTGCTGTCGGCCGCGCTTTTCGGAAATGACCATGTCCGCCTTGGCGAGAACGGCAAGCTGCGTGGAGAAGGTGCTTTGCGTGAGGCCGCTTGCCTCGACCAGCTGGCCGGTCGTCAATCCATCCGGTTCATGTTCGACAAGCAGGCGAAACGCCGCAAGCCGCGTCGGGTGCGACAGCGCGGCAAGCATGGCGAGAGCGATCGGCGTATCCATTCATCGGAAATATCCGATGTAATGTCCGTCCGTCAATAAGGATCGGCTTTATCCGATGGATTGGGCGCCATCCGGTCTCTCAGGCCTGGTTCGCCCGCTTGTGCGCCGGGCGGTCCGTTGCCCGGGCCACGTAGGACTGGATGATCTCGCTTTCCTTCAGGCGGGGCGCGCCGAACATCGTGCCCCAGCCGAGCGAGGCGGCGACGTAGATGTCGGCGGCGGAGAAGCGGTCGCCGAGGAGGAAGGGGCCTGGCGTCAGCGCGCGTTCGAAGGCGTCGATCACCTCGTCATAATCGCCCCAGCCGGCCATCTGTTTGGAGATGGGCTCGCCATCCTTGCGGATCATGCGTTCGGTCATCGCCGGTTCGAAGCAGCTGCCGCAGAAGAACAGCCAGCGCAGCATCGTGCCATGCTCCGGCGATCCGGCGGGCGGGGAGAGCTTCGCATCGGGATAGGCGGCCGCCAGCCACGCGATGATCGCGCCATTCTCGGTCAGCACCGTGCCGTCGCCAAGGACCAGCGTGGGGATCTTGCCCATCGGGTTGATCTTGAGGAAATCGGGCTTGCGGGTGTCGCCATTCTCGAAGCTCATCGGCACGATCTTGTAGTCCGCGCCTGCTTCCTCCAGCGCCCAGCGCGTCACGGCGGCGCGGCTTTGCGGATTATAGTAGAATGTGATCTGTCCGGTCATGTCCATCTCCACTGGTGGCCGTGTCATCCTGATTGAAAGCTGATATGCTCCTGCGAAGGCAGGAGCCCGACCCGTCGTTCTGGCCTCCTGCCTTCGCAGGAGCACGGTTTAGTCTCTCTAGCTCAACCTCTCCTTGAAGAAGGCAATGCTCCGGCTCCACGCCAGTTCCGCCGCCTCCTTGTTGTAGCGCGCCACCGATGTGTCGTTGTGGAAGGCATGCTCGGTGCCGGGATAGTCGTAGCGTGTGACATTCGCATGCGCGGCCTTCAGCGCATCGACCCAGGCCTGCGATTGTCCGTTCACGCGTTCATCATTGCCCGCATAATGGAGCAGCATCGCCGCCTTCACGTCGGCGGCTTCGGTCGGTGGCGGGGTGAGACCGTAGAAGGCGACGCCCGCCGAAAGTGCCGCGCCCGCCTCGACGGCGATGCGGTTCACCATCGCGCCGCCCCAGCAGAAGCCGATCACGCCGGCCTTGCCGTTGGTGCGCTTGTCCTCGCGTAGCCAGTTGATCGCGGCCACGCCGTCCTTGACCGAGGCCGGGATGTCGAGCGCGCCGATCATCTCCCGGGCATGATCCTCGTTTGCGGGCGTGCCGCCGGACGCCGACAGGAAATCGAGCGCCAGCGCCACGAAGCCGTCCACCGCGAGCCGCCGCGCGACATCCTCGACATAAGCGTTGAGCCCGCGATTTTCGTGCACGACGAGCACGGCGGGGCGCCGTTTGGCGGGGCCGGCGGGCTGGACGAAATAGCCCTTCAGCTTGTTGCCGCCGGCGCCGGGAACGACGATCCAGCTTGCCTTGACGCGCTTGTCCTCCGGTTCGATCAGCACGGCGGCGGCGGGATCGGCGGCGATGGTCAGCGCCAGCGCCTGCGCGGCGGCGGCGCTGCCGGCGAGTTTGGTCATGTCAGCGAAGAAGCGCCTGCGGTCGAGATGGCGGTGGGTGAAGTCGTCGTACAGCTTGATGGCTTGTGCCTTGAGGTCGTCCATGGATGATCCACTCCCTTATGGTCAGTGATCATTCTTCGCCCCGCCGCCACGCTAGGCGAAGCGCATGACAGCCGCAAGCCGCTCCGGGGCTCAGGCGGCGAGCTTGCGTGTCCAGGCGATGGCATCGCCCGCGATCGTGCCATGGCCGGGGATCGTCCAGCGGCGCGAGGAGTAGCGCGCCGCCAGCCGGGCGACCGTGGGGCCATAGGCCGACAAGTCGCCATCGACGGTGTTGCCAAGATCCTTCGAAGTGACGGATTTGATCAGGCAGCCGCCGAACAACGTCCGCGATGGCGCGTGCCAGACCGTGATATTGTCGCGCGTATGACCCGTGCCGGGGAAATAGAGTTCGACCGGTCCGAGTTGCTGCGCATCCTTTTCCAGACCTTTCACGGGCTGGGGAACGGGATCACCATAGGCCTGCGCCAGCCCGACGCTGAGCGGGTTGGCGTAGACCGGAACCCCTGCGGTAGTGCAGGCGCCGATCCCGCCGGTGCGGTCGCTGTGATAATGAGTGGCAATGCCGCGTGCGATCTTGCTGCCAGTCAGGCTGGCGGTGGTCTCAAGGATCAGCTTGCCCTGTTCGGTGCTCCAGCCTGGATCGATAATGGTAGCGCCGTCCGCACCCGCGACGATCATGCCATTGGCGGGATACCAGCCCTGACCCGGCAGTTTCGAGGTGAAGCAGGTTAGCCATACGCCATCGGCGAGCTTGCCCACCCAGACCGTTGCGGAGAGCCGCTTCATGTCCGGGATGGGCAGTTCAAGTGTCTGCGGCGCGCCTTCTTCGGGGCCTGCCTTCGCCGCGATCAGCGGGAAGGCGGCGAGACCGGCGATCAGGGACCGCCGGTCGAGCCTCAAGCCTTGACCTTCGGCTTGGGTGTTCCGCCCTTCTTGGGCCGCTTCGGCGCGGCGGGCGTGATCTCGAAGGCGAGGGCGTTGTCCTTCAAGTGGACCTTGACCTCGCCGCCATGGACCAGCTTGCCGAACAGAAGCTCTTCCGCCAGCGGCTGCTTGACCTTCTCCTGGATGAGGCGGCCCATCGGGCGCGCGCCATAGAGCTTGTCGTAGCCGCGTGCGGTGAGCCAGTCGCGTGCGTCCTCGTCGAGGCTGATATGGACTTCGCGGTCCGCCAGCTGAAGCTCCAGCTGAAGGATGAACTTCTCCACCACCCGCGCGACGACTTCCGGCGGCAGATAGCCGAACGGCACCACCGCATCGAGACGGTTGCGGAATTCCGGCGTGAACATCTTCCTGATCGCCTCTTCCTGCACATCCTCGCGGCTGCTCGCCCCGAAGCCGATGCTCTCGCGCGCCATGTC
>Ga0207674_10002465_pt1 | contig 23361 bp, 25 predicted proteins | sample KBSCornC72_FD_184303 | JGI IMG/M metagenome (GOLD analysis project Ga0207674, IMG submission 184303) | Corn rhizosphere microbial communities from Kellogg Biological Station, Michigan, USA - KBS Corn C7-2 (SPAdes) (version 2) | ecosystem: Host-associated > Plants > Roots > Rhizosphere > Soil ...
GGCGGTCCGAAGATCTCGCCGATCAAGATCGCCGATGCGAACCGCAACTCCTCCTACTGGCTGGCGAACCAGATGCAGACGCCCGATCTCGCGCTGTTCTTCCTTGCTCCTTTGCTGCAACAGGTCGATCGAATGTCGGACGGAATCGAATTTAGGACTCCGGCGCATGTTTGTTCGCATCGCGCTCTTTCATTCGCTCGAGCTTTCGGATCAGCCGTTCGCGGATCTCCTCGATCTCGTCCGGCGGAAGCTCGAATTCGGCGTCGGCGGCCGTGTCGCGATGCATCTTCAGCAGTGAGACGCCCAACGTGTTGGAATATTCGCGCATCGTCGTCGCGTCGCCGGCGCGGACCCTCACCAATTTCTCGGTGCCGTTGAACGCCCGTTCGAGCAGCACCAGCTCGAGCTGCTGGTAAGCGATGGAAATGGCCGTCAGCCAGGCCGCCCGGAACCCGGCATTCTCCTTTTTTCGGCGATAGACCGAAGTGACCCCGACGCCGGCGGCCGCGCAGGCGCGGGTGACGTTGCAGGTCTCTGCAAGCGTCGAAAGGAAGGTCTGCTCCTTTGCCTTGCTCCAGTTCTTGCGCGTTGCCTTGCGCAAGTGCGGCTTTCGGCCGCCGATAAGAACCATTTTCTTCTGGCGTGGCACGCATCGCTCCAAAACAAAGGGCGGCCGCCCCTGGGGAGCGCCGCCCGAATCACAATTCTTCACTGTGCCTGTCGTGTACCTAAACAGCGTCACACTGTCAAGTATTATTTCACCCATTTGGTTCTATACTTCCCGACGCTTTACTCCATTTGCGCCGCCTCTGCTTGCATCCGCACCGATAGAGGAGCAGCCTTGGACGCTTCGGGGGCACGGAATGGCGAAGCTCTTCCTCAGCTATTCGCGCAAGGATGAAGAAAAGGCGCGGTGCTTCACCGACTGGCTGGAGCGCGAAGGTCACGACGTCTGGCGGGACGAGGACGACATCGGTGGGGGCGCGAGCTTCTCCGTGGAGATCGAGAAGGCGCTCAAGGATTGTGACGCCGTCCTCGTGCTCTGGTCGGCGGATTCGGTGCAATCGGCATGGGTACGCGACGAAGCCGGCTACGGCCGCGATGCCGGCAAGCTGATCCCATTTTCGCTCGACGAGACCGGGCCTCCGCTCGGTTTCCGCCAATTTCAGTCGGTCAGCCTGTCGCGCTGGAAAGGCCGCCGTGAACCGCCTGAGCCGGACCGCATCAGGCGGGCGATCGCGAGGGTGGCCGATCCGTCGCAAGCCACGCCCGCGCCGCGTCGCGCGGCGAGCCGCCGCTGGCACGGATTATCACTGCGGAGGCCATTGCTGGTGGGCGGTGCCATCGCCGCGGCAGCGGTGGCGCTCGCCACCCCGTTCCTTTGGCAGCGCTGGTCGGGCAACCCGCAGATCGCAATCGCCGTCCTGCCGTCACCCGCCTCTTCCGACCGCGCGATGGCGACGGATTATGCGAACGTTGCCGCAGCGGACATGGCGGCATTCCTCCCTCGGCGGTTCGATCGGGCAACGGTCATCGGTCCGGACGATGCGACTGGGCGCAGCTCGGGCTATCGCATGCAGATCTCGACGAACCCGCGCGGGGCCGCGGTGAACGCCAGCCTGACGCTTTCCGACGAAGACGGCCGCACGACCCTGTGGTCGCAAAACTGGAGCGTGGCCGATGCCGCGGCAGCTGATCTCAAGGCCGATGTATCCGCATCCGCTTCCAAGGCGGCATTTTGCCTGACCGACGCGAAAGGCGGCAGCACCCCCCTCGCCCAGCCTGCGCTCGGGCTTTACCTCACTGGCTGCATCGGGCTTGGGGAAACGAAGCTTTCGGACACGGATTTCGTGACGATCTTTGAGCGGGTCACGAAGCTGGCTCCCCGTTTCGGGCCCGGCTGGGATTATCTTGCGCTCAGCCGATCCTGGATCGCGCAGAGTCTTCAGGGCAGTTCGCCGGCTGCTTACGCCGCCGCGCTGCAGAGCACACGCAACGCCATCGCTGTCGCCCGCAAGCTGAATCCGAACAGCGCAATGACTTACGACGCCGAATTTCACCTCATATCCAACGACACTTTCCGGGCGCTGAAGGTCCTCGAGCAGGGAGCCAGGATCGATCCCGATGATGGACGAATACAGATGCATCTTTCGGAAGAGTTCATGTCCGTCGGGCGGATGTCCGACTCCGTCCAGGCGGCGCAACGGGGGGCGGCGCTTGAGCCGGGAACACCCTATGGCCGGTCGCAATACATCCTCGCCCTAATCTATGCCGGCGAATTCTCAAAGGCGAAGGACGACATTGCCGCAGCGCGCAAGAAATGGCCGAACGACCCTGCGATCGACTATGCGGAATATTCGTTCGAATATCGCTACGGAGATCCCAAGGCGGCATTGGCGCTGATGCCCCGGATCGCGGATTACAGCGATGCGGACATGGCTCCCGCCCGTAAGGTGATTGAAGCACGGCTGGATCCCACGCGGGCGAAAGTCGACGATGCGATTGCGGCGCTAGAGGCGCGATGGTCGAAAGACGAGCGCACCCGCAATGCCGTCCTCCTCGCTTTGGGCAATTTCGGCCGGGTCGATGAAGCTTACCAGCTGATGGAAGACCCGAAGTTCCAACCTTACCTCGACACCAACGACCTGTTCCGGCCCGACTTTGCGAAGGTCCGAGCAGACCCGCGTTTCATGCGGATCGCGGCACGCGCCGGGCTGGTACGATATTGGCGGCAGACCGGATATTGGCCGGACTTCTGTGCAAGCGAGCAGCTGCGGTACGACTGCAAGACTGAAGCCGCCAAGTACCGGAGTTAGACGGACTCGCCCTAGTCGCGCGTTTGCATCCGGGCCGCGAGGGCTTCGGAGCGGGCAATCAATGCGGAAACCTCCCGGGCATCCAGCTCGGTCACGAAGCAAAGGCCTACGAGGTCCCCGTTTTGCCACCTCACCACCGCAGACCGGCCGAGCGTCCCGCAATCCAGCCCCACCGTCGTTCCCACCGGCAGGACGGTGGGGAAGCTCAGTTTCGCGCCGCCGGCCGACAGGTCGAGAAGGTGGATCGAGTGACGCTCGCCTTCGACCTCGAGGAACGCCGGCAGGGCCACCGCGACGCGCGGATAGACGCGGCGGTCGACATAAGGATCACGGTCTTCAACGGACGGAACGGAGCTCGCCATCATATCTCCAGAGGCGACGGCGTAGCACGCCGGGGCTTCCGAGAAGTAAACGGCGCGACCGACGCGGACCTATTGCGATCCGGCGGGAGTCGGAGCGGGAGCCGCTGAGCCCGTGAACCCGCACTGCTTCTGCTCCATCGGAATCTGCTTGGTGATGCGGGTGGCGTTCTCCGCATAAGCCTCCGTGACGGAGCCCTTGTTCACGGTCTTGCCGCGAAGCGGACTGACGCCCTGGCAGATATGGAAAACATGCGGCGTCGTGGACTTCTTGGCTCCGTTCTCCGGGGCGATCCAGTAGACGACGTCCTGGCCCGCCGGATGTGCTGGATCCTTCGTCGCCTCGGCCACCGTTTGCGAGTCCTTGGCGATGTCCTGCGCCTGGGCGGCGACCTCTGGCGAGCAGGCCGTGGTCGGTTGCTTGGCTTTGATCTGGGCCGCGCACGTGTTCATGTCCTTCGTGTACTGCTCGACCGACGGCGGGTTCCAGCTCACCCCGATCAGCGTGGCGACCACCGCGAGAACTGCGCCCACGCCTCCGGCGATCTTCTTGTTCTTGGGGTCCATGTCCTTGTCCATGAAGATCAGGACAATCAGCGGCAGGAAGGCGATCAAGGTGATGATCGCGCCGAGCTGGTTCTGGAAGAAGAACTTGGCCCTGTCGGACTCCCTGGCGGGATCGTGCTTGTTCGCCGCCTTCCACAACAGGCTGCCGGCAATGGCGAAGACGGCGATCACGACCAGGATGCCGATCAGCAGCGGAAGGTTTCCGTGGTCGAACTTGTGCTGGCGGAGGAGGACGATCCCCGTGATCTCGCCGGCGATCGCAATGACCCAGGAGATTGCGGCGAAAATCCGAAGACGCGTGGCAGCGGACTTCTGGCCCTGCGTCGCACGCCATTCCTTGGTGACGTCAACCTCTGCTGCTCGTTTGTCGTCGGACATGTTCAGATCCCCTGTGTCGACAGTTCGGGCCAACGAAACCCGAAACGGAAGTTCAACCCGCCTCGGGTCCGCGTAAACTTCACAACTCCCTCAGGCTACGGGAGTGAACTCATGTCCGCAATGGGTCGCGATGCTATGACAGCGTCGTGAAAAGCAGGGCGATGTAACCGCTAAGTAGCGCCAGCCCGGCGAGCGCAAGGATGAGCTGGGCGCGTGCCGACTTCAACAGGAGCGCCCCGACCGAGATCGCGACGAACAGCACATGTGCCGCAAGATTGGGCGGTTCCGGAAGGCTTCTCGTCAGAATGAGGTTTTTCGCGATCGAAGCAGCAAGAGCCAGCAATAGGGCGGAAAAGAACCAGCGGAATTCGCGGTAATAATCCTCTCTGAGGTCCGTCATCTCGCCGGCAACGACGCGAGGCACGATCAAGGCGGCCATCATGAAAATCGCCACAGGCTGAAGCAGCACGATCAGGAACGCGGCGAAGCTCCAATGCTCGACCGTACGCAAGGCGAACATCGCCCACCATGTCTGGACCTGGATCAAGAAGGTCGTCGCCATCCACAGCGGAGTTGGCCACCACAGGCGGAAGCTGCTTCGCGATCGAATCAGCGATGCCGCGCCGGTGAGAAGATGCGTAACCCCAAGGCCGAGAATGAGCGAGATGAAGACCGAGAGATAGGCGAAGCTGTCCATGGTCCGAACTTATCAGCATTCCTTGAACGCGCTCAAAGTCCGTACGCTGTAGGCCGCATCCGCGAACTCTTCCATCCGAAGAACCGGCCGTTAGTGTTAACTCACCACAGCGGGCTCGCGGGCCGGTGTCGCTGCCTCTCGACTTCTCCATCGATGAGGTTGCGTTTCAGCTTGCGCGACATCTGCGCTGCACCGTCGGTGCTCATGCAGACGAGTCTTACACCCCCGCCTGGCAGTCTCTCCAGTGCGGAAATTCCGACCTTCGCCGCAAGGCACTTGGCGACGACCTCGCCCTCCTCGAGGGCGACAAGGAGGACGCGACTCATCGTTTTTCTTCCCGTTTCGCGGCGGCAATGGCGTCGCTCGCGTTGGTGTAGCGATACTCGCCCCAATGAAAGGTGTCGGTCTGCACGCGCCTGATGCCCAGGCGGGCAAGTTCGGCTTCGTCGATTTGATTTTGGTTCACGGTCATCTCGCTCTCTTCGAATCTGGTTGGCGGACGTCATTGCCGATTGCATGGGATCGTTCGCATCACGTCCGCGGGGTCTCTGGGCCCGTTGCGATGTTGAGGTCGATTGGGCTCCCTTTGGTAAGCGGGAGCGCACTTGGTCTCTCAGCCGCGCAACGGCCTACGGTCCAGATGTCGCGCGATGCGGCGGTATAACACACTCGCTCCCAAAGCGGTGACCTAAATCTGCAGCTGGCTGCCGAGCTCGACCACCCGGTTGGTCGGCAGCTTGAAGAATTCCATCGCGGTTTCCGAGCTTTTGAGCATCCAGGAGAAGAGCCTCTCGCGCCACAGCGCCATGCCCGGCCGGCTCTTCGAAGCGATCAGCTTCTGCCGCCCCAGGAAGAAGCTCGTGCTCATCATGTTGAATGGCGCGCCGCAGGTGCCGATACGTGCCAGGTCGCGCGGAATGTCGACCTCTTCCATGAAGCCGTAATGCAGGATGACGCGGTAGAAGCCCTCGCGCGCATTATGCACGTCGATCCTCTTTTCGTGCGTGACGTAGGGCACGTCCTCGACCTTGACCGTCAGGATCAGGACCCGCTCGTGCAGGACCTGGTTATGCTTGAGGTTGTGGAGGAGCGCCGCCGGCACCGTATCGGCAGCGGCGGAGAGAAATACCGATGTTCCGCGCACCCGGTGCACCGACGTCGCCGCGGATTTGATGAACACCGGCAGGGGCAGCGCGCTTTCCTGCAGCCGATCGCGCATCAAGCGCCGGCCGGTGGCCCAGGTCGTCAGCACCGTGAAGCTGATCGCGGCAACGAGCAGCGGGAACCAGCCGCCGTCCGGGATCTTGGTGATGTTCGACGCGAAGTATGCGCTGTCGACGATCAGGAAGAGACCGATGGTCGCGCTGGCCAGCAAGCGGTTCCATTTCCACACGTAGAAGACGAGGACGCCGAGCATCGCCGACGTGATCAGCATCGTTCCCGTCACCGCGATCCCGTACGCCGAGGCAAGACGGCCGGACTCGCGGAAGCCGAGCACGAGCACGATGACCATGAGCAGCAATCCCCAATTGACCACTGGAATGTAGATCTGGCCCGCGGCCTTTTCGCTCGTGTGTTCGGTTCTGAGGCGCGGAAGGAAGCCGAGCTGCACGGCCTGGTGGGTGACGGAGAATGCTCCGGAAATCACCGCCTGGCTGGCGATGATCGTCGCCATTGTCGCCAGTGCAACGAGGGGCAGGCGCGCCCATTCCGGGGCCATCAGATAGAATGGGTTGGCCGCAGCGGCGGGAGACCCAAGGAGGAGGGCGCCTTGGCCCATGTAATTGAGCATCAGGCATGGATAAACGAGCAGAAGCCAGGAAAAGCTGATCGCCCGACGTCCGAAGTGGCCCATGTCGGCATAGAGCGTCTCGGCTCCAGTCACGGCGAGAAACACCGAGCCCATGGCAAGGAAGGCCAGCTTGGGATTCGCCACGAAGAATTTGGCTGCCCAAAAGGGGCTGAACGCGCCGAGTATTTCCGGATGTGCCGCGATGTTCGTCACGCCGAGAGCGGCGAGCGCTGCAAAATAGATCAGGACCAGCGGTCCGAACCAATTTCCGACACGAGCCGTACCATGGCGCTGGACTAGAAACAGCGCGATCAGGATCCCGATGGAAATTGGGATGACGATCGGTTGAAGCCGCATCTCGACGACCGTGAGGCCCTCGACCGCCGACAAAACGGAGATCGCCGGGGTGATCATCGCGTCGCCATAGAACAGGCAGGTCGCGAGCACCCCGAGCAGGACGAGGTAGGGAGCCCATTTCTTGCCTTGGAGATTGCGCGAGATCAGCGACAGAAGGGCGAACGACCCGCCTTCCCCACGATTGTCAGCGCGCATCGCGACAAAGACATATTTGACGGTCACGATCAGCATCAGCGACCAAAAGATGAGGCTCAGCACGCCAAAGATGTGCAGCGGGTCGACCGCAAGCGGATGCGGGCCGAGGAAGCTTTCCTTCATCGTGTAGAGCGGAGACGTCCCGATATCGCCGTAGACAACGCCGATCGCGCCGATCATGAGCTTCGGGAGTGCCTCCCTCGGACCGTGAGGCAGTGCGACGGGATCGACCAGGTCGGCGGGCGCGGGCGCCAGTTTTGCGGTTGCCATGCGGCGCGATGTGGGCGGCGACTGCATAAAGATTCTATGTGGATTGTGCTCGCCTCCCCTTCGGAACGGACTCGACCGGGCCGCGCGACATCTCGACTGCTGCCGTTACAAGGCGCAATTGCGCTTCGCCATGACTCCCATGCCCATGATCGATCGGCGGCCCGTCGCGACAAGGTTCGCTTTCTATGTCGGCGCGGTGGCGATGGTCGCCCTCTCGACCCTCGTCGGCCTCGTGATTGCGCCGCGTTGGGGAAACTCCGCGGTCGACCTCCTTTATCTTCCGGCGGTCCTTGTCGCCGCGATTCTCGGAGGATTGCGTCCGGCGCTCCTCGCCGCGCTCGGCTCAGCGCTTGCGTACAATTACTTTTTTACGGTGCCGCATCGATCCTTCCGGGTCGACAGCCCGTCCGACCTCGTCACGATCATCGTGCTGTTCCTGGTTGCAGCGGTCGTCAGCCAGCTTGCAGCCTCGGTGCGGGAGCAGGCACGGATTGCGGCCGGGCACGCCGCTCGAAATCTCACCATCGCGGGGCTCGCGCGGCGCTTGCTGTCGTGCACCAGCGAGCTCGAGATCGCCGAGGTGACGACGACCGAGCTTGCCGTGGTGTTCGATTGCAACGCGGTACTCGTCAGCGGCACGCCGGAACCCGCAATCGTCGCCTGCGCCCCGGATCCGCAGAGCCTGACGCCGAGCGACGTCGCCGCTGCAGCGCTCACTCTCCAAACCGGTGAGGCGGCCGGGCGCGGTCTGAAACGAGTCGATCCGGCGTCCTGGCAATTCCATCCCGTCAGCTCGGACGATCGAGTCATCGCCGCAGTCGGCCTTGCGCGGGACGATGGCGCGCCGCCGATCGCTTCGGAGCAATTGTCGCTTCTTCAAAGCCTGCTCGACCAGATCGCTTTGGCCCTCGAGCGCGCCCGGCTCGAAAACGACGCGCGCCAGTTTGCGACCCTGCGCGAGCGAGACCGGGTGCGCTCGTCCCTGTTGGCCTCCATCGGGCAGGATGTGACTCCGGCACTCAAGTCGATCGGCGCCGCCGTCCGCCAGCTTCGGCGCAACGGCTCGAGCGATAAAACGCAGCTATCGGCGATCCAAAGCGAAACGGCGAAGCTCGAACGCTATGTTTCCAATCTCGTCGAGGTCGGCCCGGACGAGGAGCACAAGCCGATTACGGCGGGCGGTGTGACGATCGATTTGTTTCAGAGGATCGTCTCTCGCGATGGGCGGGACGTGCACCTCACGCCGAAAGAATATGCCGTTCTCGCCGAGCTCGCGAAGCATCCGGGCCGGGTGCTGACGCACGAGCATCTGCTTCGAACGGCATGGGGACCGGCGCAGGAGCAGCAGACGGAGTATCTGCGCGTCGCCATTCGCGCGCTCCGTCAAAAGCTGGAGGTGCAACCGTCCAGGCCCCAATTGATCGTGAACGAGCCCGCGGTCGGCTATCGCTTGGTGGCCTGAGTCCACTCGAAGGGACGCGGTCGTGCGAAAAGCTATTCGGTGCTCCTGCCGTCCCATTCCTCGTGGGTGGCCAAGGCGTCGGCCCGGGATCTCTCGACGAGCCCATCTAGATGCTCGGGCGGAGCGTAGATCGTGTACAAGCGGAGAGGAACGCTGCCGGTGTTGCGCACGTTGTGGCGCGCCCCAGCCGGCACGATAACCGCAAAATCAGCGCCCACCTTGTTTTCGACACCGTCAATGTCGACCGCGCCTTCGCCTTGCTCGAAGCGAAAGAATTGGTCGCGGTCGGCGTGAACCTCCACGCCGATCTCCTCGGCGGGCTGGAGCGTCATCAAAACGAGCTGGAGATTTCGGCCAGTGTAGAGAACCCGTCGGAAATCCTCGTTCTCAATGGTTCGTCTCTCGACGTTATCGCAATATCCTTTCACCCGCTGATACTCCTCAAATTGCACCGGGTCGGTGCCCGGTGCTTTCAACTCCCGGCGCTGGCTGACAGAGCCCAGCCGTCCTTGTCCGGACCGCTTTGGACGACAGCTCCGGACTCATCGACCGTGAACTGTTCCCGGTGCCCGATGCTTTGGCTGAAATCGAGGACGGAAACATATTTGCAGCTTGCCTTCATGAATGCGGCCTCGTGAGCTTCGGGCATCTTGAATCCGGCAAGGTTCGAATCGCGCTCCATGAGGAGCCGCCAGACCTCATCGCGCTCCGCTTGATCCGTGATTTCCCGCGCGTGGGCCCCGGCATAGACGGCCTGAAGTTGCCGTAACTCAGGCGGCTCGGCAGCGACGGCGATCGAGATCCGGTCGTCATGTTGGATATTCGCGAGCTTCTGGCTCGACCTGAAGATCAGGAAAAATATGTCGAACCCTTTGTTCACATAGCCGACGATCGTCGTTTGCGGCCAACCGTCGGGACGAACGGTGGAGATCGCCATTACGCGGTGACGATTGAGAATTCTTACGGCGGCATGCTCCACCCGAACCTCCATGGTGACTGGCGCCGCCGGAGCGCGGAACTAGTCTGGAGATGCTATAGCGGCCTGTCCGTTGGCGCGCCACGCTGTGGCCGGTTGGCTGCGCCGCGAGATTCACTTGCCCGCGGCGTGTTGGTTATCCTCTTGCAAAACAACGATTTTGAGTCAAAAAAGACTCGCTGTTGAAATACTGATTCGGGGTCGGGGCAGTGTCTGAAACAGATGTCGCTTATTACCGTCGCCGGGCGAGCGACGAGCGTCACCGGGCAAAAGAGGCCAGTCGCGCGAACGTGGCCGCGATCCACGAAGAGCTTGCGAAACAATATGAGGCGCTGATCGAACATGCGGAACTGCGATGCGCAGGGGCCGCCCGCCCTTCCCTCGGCCGCTCGATGATTGGCGCCGCACCTTAACGCGCTCAGCGAAGAGCGCCCTTGCATCTTTCGATCCGCAATCCAGGTTAAGCGCTTCACACCAAACTGTGTTAAGGTAAGCCATCGCCACCGACTCTATCGGGCTTCCTTGGCGACCGAGAGATAATTGTGCTCCCGCCCCCCCCGCGGGAGACGAAAATGTCCCAAGACCAAGTGGATCCGGGCGGATCATCCACGCTCGAGCCAATGCTCCGCAAACTGCGATATTACCATTCGCTCGCACAGGATGACTGCGCTGCGCTCCTGGCGCTTCCGTTCCGCGTCCGCACCTATGAACGCCATCATTTTGTCATTCGCGAGAGAGACATCGCGAACCATGCCTGCGTGCTGCTGTCGGGGTTCGCGGTCCGGTCGAAAATGGTCGCCAACGGGAACCGCCAGATCGTCTCAATCCATATGAAGGGAGAGATCGTCGATCTCCAGAACTCGCTGTTGAACGTCGCCGATCATAGCGTGCAGATGCTCACTAGCGGCCGCGTCGCGATGATCCCGCGCGAGGAGCTCATCCGCCTCGCCTTCGATCGGCCGGAGATCGGGCGTGCGCTGTGGGCGGACACGATGGTTGATGCCTCGATCTTCCGCGAATGGATCGCGAACATCGGGCGCCGCGACGCGCGGACTAGGATCGCGCATTTGCTGTGCGAATTTTCATTGCGGCTGAAGGTCGCCGGTCTTGGCGAGGCTACCGGCTACGAATTGCCAATGACTCAGGAACAGCTTGGCGATGCCACGGGCCTGACGTCGGTGCACGTGAACCGTACGATCAAGAGCCTGGAAAAGGACGGGCTGATCGACCGCGCAAACCCGCGCTCGATCCATATCGGCGACTGGCGCAAGCTCGCTGAGGTTGGGGATTTCGACAGCGGCTATCTGCATCTCAAGGGTGATGAGCAGGCCCTGATCTGATTCAAGTGAGCCGAAGGAACTGACATAGGTTAAAATGCGTTGGGATCGCTATCGCGGACTCTGTCTGAGCTGTCCGCGACCGAGAGACCCCAAGCTCCCGCTCGAAAAAGGGAGACCCATGCTCGGCTCCATCCTCATTGTAGATGGGAACGCCTACAACGGCTTCGGCCTGTCGCTCGCAATTGAGGAGAATGACGGATGCGTCGCCGGGCCCGTTGCAACGGCCGCCGATGCCCGCATCATCCTCGATTCCCGTCCGATTGCCGGAGCCATCGTGGATTGTGATGATGACGGATCCGAAGCGGCGGACGTCGTCATGCTTCTTGCCGGAAAAGGCATCCCGACCGTCGTCCAGACGGTTTGGCCCACGCCGTCGGCGCTTCAGGCCCTCAACGGAAGAGCGACAGTGCTCGTCAAGCCGGTCGACGCAAGGCTCGTGCTGGACGCGCTTCTTGCCGAGATCAGAAGGACGGACCAGGCGTCCGAACCGCCTTGCTGAAACACTGATTGGACCGAAGTCTACCGAAGCGGTGACACGCCGATCGCGACGACCAGCCGGTCGTGGACCTTGCCGTCGCTCTCGACGCGAACCTCCGCGCCGAAAAAGGGCGTGCCGTTGCAGACTTCTTCGACTCCGATCTGCAGGGCGCTCTTCAGCGCTTCCGCGCGGGCTTCCTGGGCGGAAGACCGATCGATCTCATTGCTATTGTCATAGTCAGTGTTGATGACACGGATTTGAAATGTCGGCATCGCTCGAGCGTCCTAGGCTCAGCCGGTTGAGGCGCATTAACCTGGATTTGGACCGGTTCCGGAAAGCTTGGCCGATCAATCGTCGGCAGGGTAGCGAGCGTTCACGATTCCCCAGACCACGCCGAGCGCGAACCCCGCCCAGGCGAGCTTGGCATATGGCGAATCGACGCCCGTTATCATGATCGTCAGGACGCCAAAAAAGCCGAGCACGTAAAAGCCCGGAGGCGAGCCCTTGCCGGCGAGCTCGTAAGCGATCCAGTCCCCGGCCCGCGTGAACCCCAGTTCCTTGGTCGTCTTGAACTGATTCCGCCTGCCTCTCGAGACCAATAGCAGGAGAGCCAGGCTGCCCACGATGATCGTCAGGCTGTCGGACAACCAGAGCGGCGCAGACGTCCAAGCGCTGACAAGCGCGGCACATAATGTGAATACGACGATCAGGGGTGCCCGCTTCGAAAGCATGTCGAGGAATTGAGTGACCCGCACGTCCCCGATTATCGGCGCCAAGTTCGGGCCCGGCAACAGACGCTGCCGCACTCAGCTGCGGACCGACGCTGATCAGCAGATGCCCGCCTCGAGCGCCACTCGGACCAGATCCGCCGTTCGGTTGACGCCCAATTTGGCTTTGATCTGCGTGCACGTATTGGCGATCGTCTTGTATCCCAGGCCGAGCGCGTCCGCGATTTCGCTGAGACTGCGTCCTCGGGCCAGGAGGCGAATGATTTCAAGGTCGCGCGGTGTGAGCTGCTCCAGGGGCTCCGTCGCCGGTGCCGGGTTGAGCACGAGCGCCTGGGCGAGCTCGCTCTCGATATAGCGCCCGCCTGATGCGACCTGCTTGATGGCAGTGACGAGCTCGTCCGGGGCGATATTTTTGCTGATGTAGCCGCGGGCCCCGGCCTCCATCGCGCGGGTCACGTAGAGCGGCTCCGCGTGCATGCTCAGCACAAGTACGGGCAGGTTCGGCGCCACGGCGGCGAGCCGGCTCAGCAGTTCGAGCCCGCCAAGTTCGGGCAGGTTCATGTCGAGCAGAACGAGGTCCAGCGGCCGCGTGCGAGCGAGCGCCAGCGCCTCTCGTCCGGTCGCCGCTTCAAGCACCTCCCCCTCGAACAGGCCGCGAAGAAGCCGGCGAAGCCCTGCTCGCACGATCGCATGATCGTCGACGATCAGGATATTCATGCGACCATCCGATCCTCATTTGGCCCGAACTTGGCAGAGACCGTCCAACCCTCGCTTCCGCGCTCGATCTGCAACGACCCTCCGGCGGCCTGCACCCGCTCGCGCATGCTGACCAGTCCCAGGCCCGGCGCGTCCGCGGCAGCGGATTTCGCTGTGCCCTGGTTCGCGACAGTCGCGACGACGCGGCCTGCTGCCTCGGCAATACGGATGCTCAGGCGCGTCGTTTCGGCATGGCGTAGCGCATTGGCGACGGATTCCTGCACCACGCGATAAATCACGTCGCGCAAGCGCTCGGGCACGTCAGTGTCGGCCCCGTCCAGTTCGGTGACGAAATTGACGTTCGGCTGTCGCGTCTCCCAAAATCTGACCAGGTCGCCGATCGCGGCTTCCAGCCCCAGTTCGGCGGCGCGGGTGGGCCGAAGACGTGCGATCAGTTCCCGCACCTGACGCTGCATGTGGCTGACGGCGCTCTGGATCGATCGTAGCTGATCAGCGATCGGCTCCATTTGGTTCCGGCTGACGCATTGGCCGATCATCTTGGCGTCCAGCGCGACGGCGAAGAGATGCGGCCCGATCTCATCGTGCAAATCGCGTGCGATATCGGCGCGCTCTTCATCCTGGATGGTCAACAATTGGGCCTCGAGCGCCCGGTTGCGCTGGTCGATTTCGGCAAGCCGCTCCGCCATCGCATTGAAGCCGAGTTGCAGGCTGTGAAGCTCGGGTGGCCCCTTTTCGCGGACACGCTCGCGATATCCGCTTGCGCCAATCCCCTCGAATGCTCGGGACAGGTCGGCGAGCGGCGCAAGCGCTCGGCCGATCACCCAGTAGATCAGCGCGAGGCCGATCATGACGGCAATTGCGAACACTGCGGCCGCGTTGACGCTGGCCGACCACAGCGCCGCAATGTCGCTGGCCGGTTCCGGCTGCAATGTCAGGACGTCGCGGCTGCCATCCGGAACCTCAACCGTTACAGCTGTCAGGTCGGGACGGAGGGACCGGGCGAACCAGGCTGGCGCGGCTTTACGGGGCAGTGACGGGCGTGAGACCAGCCGCACGCGACCAAGGCGATCGATGACCACCGCAGTGACATGCCGATTGCCGTTGAAGGTTGATACCAGCTGTCGAAGGTCGCGTCGGGGATGATCGGACCGGGGCAGGTCCTCGAAGGCCGAGCGGACCGTCTGCAGTCCTCCGGTCCGCGCAGCGCTTAATTCGGCCGCCAGATCGCCCCGCACGCCGCGCCAGGATATGGCGACATACAGCGACACGCTGATCAGCAACATCAGCGCCACCAGACCGATCACTCTACCGCGCAACGACACGGACGCCGCCTTAGCATGGGCGCGTGCGCATGCGCCCCCTTTGCCTGCAAATCGGGAATTTTTCCCGGGATTTTCGGGAAGCTTTGACATGGCCGCGACCCGGCGGGGACCGCAATGAGGGGCGGGGGCGATCGGGCTTCGAGATCAGGGAACCGAGATTAATGCAAAAGCTGCTTATGGGCGCCAGTTTGCTGGCAATTCTGACCGCCAGTCCGGCGCTGGCGCAGGAACAGCCGGGGGGCGCGACCGCACCGGGAACAGACGCGTCGCCGGCGTCTGACGCGGCCCAGCCGCAGGCGCCTCAGCCGGCATCGGCCGGAAGCGCCATCGTCGTCACGGGCCGTCGTCTCGACCTTGCACGCGACGCGATCACGCCGTCGCTCGGCGCGAGTCAGTACACCTTCGATCGGGAGGCCTTGGAAAAGCAGCCGGGCGGCACGAACCTCACCTTGAACAAGTCGCTACTTCAGGCGCCCGGTGTCGTTCAGGACAGCTACGGCGTGATCCACGTCCGCAACGAGCACGCCAACCTGCAATATCGGCTCAATGGGGTGATCGTACCGGAAAGCATCAGCGGTTTCGGAACGACCTTCGATCCGAGGATCGCAAGCTCGATCCAGCTCATCACCGGCACGCTTCCGGCGCAATATGGCTATCGCACCGCGGGCATCATCAATTTCAGGACCCAGTCGGGGTTGCTCGGCAACGGCGGCGAGATCGGAGTCTATGGCGGCAGCTTCGGCTGGCTGGAGCCGAGCGCGATGATCGAGGGCTCGAGCGGCGATTTGAGCTATTTCGTCTCCGGCAGCTACCTTCGGAACGATCTCGGGATCGAGAATCCCGAGCCGACCCGTCATGCGATCCACGACCGCACGACCCAGATCCGGCCTTTCGCCTATGTTTCCGACATCCTTTCGGACACCAGCCGGATATCGCTGTTCGGCGGGAGCTTCATCGGTCATTTCGAAATTCCCAATGTCCACGGCGAAGAGTCGGCCTTCACTGTCAATGGCGTCTCCGATTTCGATTCCGCGAAGCTCGACCAGAACCAGAAGGAAATCACCCATTATGGCGTCGCCGCCTATCAATATGCCGGCGACAGTTTCAACGCGCAGGTTGCGCCCTTCATCCGCTATACCGAAACCCGGTTCACTCCGGACCCGAACCATGGCGACATGATCTTCAACGGCTTTGCCGACGCGGCGAAGCTCACTGGCCTGGCAACGGGTATCCAGGCGGATGCGAGCCAACAGCTCGGAAGCGCCCACACTTTGCGCTTCGGCCTGTTCTTCCAGAATGAGCATACGACGTCGAAGGTCACGTCGACGGTTCTTCCATCCAATGATTGCGGCAGCGACGAAGATTGCTCGATCGTCCAGACCAGCGACATCCCGTTTACGGTCGTCGATCGCGGCCACAAGACCGGCCAACTCTACGGCGCATATCTGCAGGACGAATGGAAGCTTACGCCGACGCTGACCCTCAACTATGGCGCCCGCTACGACATCGTGCGCGCCTTCACGAAGGAATCGCAGCTCAGCCCTCGCGCCAATCTCGTCTGGCGGGCGACGCCCCTCACAACCGTCCACATCGGCTATGCGCGCAACTTCACGCCGCCGCCGCAGGAGCTTGTCGCAAGCGCTGACGTCGCCCTGTTCAACGACACGACCAAGCAATCGCTGATCAGGGTCGGCGATCCGGTGAAGGCGGAGCGTGAGCATTATTTCGACGCTGGCGTTGAACAGCGCTTCAACGGTGGGCTCAAGGTCGCGATCGACACCTATTACAAGATCAAGCGCAACCTGCTCGACGAGGGGCAGTTCGGTTCGGCCGTAGTGCTATCGCCGTTCAACTACGCCAAGGGCTATGCCTGGGGCGTTGAGCTCAGCGGCAACTATACCCACGGCCCGATCGACCTCTATGCGAACGTCGCGCGAGGGGACGAAAAGGCGAAGGACATCATCTCTGCGCAATATTTTTTCGCGCCGGAAGAGCTGGCTTATATTGCCGATCACTATATCTACACCGACCACTCGCAGAAACTGTCGGCTTCGGGCGGTGGCAGCTACACCATAAAGAATGGCCTCGGCACGCTCGTCCCGACGGTGGACTTCGTCTACGGCTCTGGGCTCAGGACCGACGATCCGAATGGAATCGTGCCGAATGGCGGCGCGCTTCCGGGTTATTGGGTGTTCAACGCCGGCATTTCGCAGAACTTCGCCGGCCCGGGACCGCTCAAGGGCGTTACGATCCGCGCCGACGTGCTCAATCTGTTCGACAAGAAATATGAAATTCGCAGCGGCGAAGGTGTCGGCGTTGGCGCGCCGCAATGGGGCCAGCGCCGGGGCTTCTTTATCGGAATCAGCAAGAAGTTCGGCTAGGGTAGGACCAACGCCCGCAAAGGGCGGAAAGCGGAAACATTCGCTCGAATCGAGAGCGCCGGAACCGCATTCTGACAAATGAGTTTACCGCGCCGGTTAGTGCGAGTTTGTTGGCTGCCTGATTGCGTTTCCAGGATCGGGCAGCCGCCTTTCCTGGGTCGGCATATGCGGGAGTACAGACTCTTCTGCCTGAACGATTTGGGCTCTCTCGACTTCGTCGAAACGATCATGGCCGCCGACGATAAAGGGGCCATCCGCGAAGCTCGCCACTTGAAGCGCCGCGCTCGCAAATGCGAGGTGTGGGAAGGGAGGCGATTGGTGGCGACTTTGGAGGCCGACGACCTCGCCGCCTGAGCCTTCGATCAGCCTTCGCGTCCAGAAGCCGGCAAGCTCGCCTGCCGACGGAAATTGTCACTCAGGCACGCGGGTCAACTGCGTGTAGGCGATCCGCCATCTCCCCCTGTCTTTAATCCAGACGTGTGCAATCCGAAGCGTGCGGCTTAGGTGGGAACCATGTTGCGTCCAGTTCAAATGGAAGACGCCTCCCGTCAAAGCGGTTTTTCCAAGCACACGGTATAGCGGCTGCACGATCCCCTCGGTCTGGAGCGTAAAGTCGGGCATCGCGAAATCGGCGAGGTAGGATTCCTTGTTCTGCACGCTGGCGTCCGAGTTCACGAGCACATAATCGTCGGTTACCAGCGCCGACAGGACTGCGACATCCTTGTGGATCGTCGCTTGATCGTATGCATTCAGCGCCCTTGCGAGATCAGTGGGCAAGACGTGCCTGCCCCTTTCCGCGGCGCCAAAATCCGAACTCGAGCCCTGCGCAGTGGCCGCTTTGCTGTCGACCGCGATCCAGTTCACTTCCCACGTCTTGCCGCCGTCAGCGGAAAAAGCCTGCTCGAAATGCGCCTCATTGTTCGAAACCACCGTGATGATGAACCGGACGAGGATCGGCCGGCCGTCCAGACTATCGTTCGCGAGGAAAGTGCCGCGGCCGCGGCCGTCGAACGCGCCGTAGACTGGGGCGGTCAGCTCGCCGTTGCCGGCATTCGAATAATTGAGGCTCCATCGGTGGGATTGCGGCTCGTACAGTCGAAGCGACGCGCCCTCGATCCGGCCCCGAGCTCCAGCGACCGATAATTCGACCAGGTTGAAGCGGCCACCCAGGACCGGGCGGACGACGCTCGTTCCCTGATATTCGGCCCAGTCCGGTGGCTGGCCGGACAATGGATTTCGAAGCACCCGCACGTGCGTATTCCACGTGCCGAACTCCCAATCGAAATCATGTCCGCCGTCGCGCTGCGACTGAAGCTCGGCGCCCGAGGCCGGCGCGCCTGAGGCCGGCGCGCCCGAGGCCGTCGCCGCTCCGAGTCCCCAGAAAGCCGCGGCAACGAAGGCGATCGCTCTCAGACCCTTCCACATCGCACCGGCTTGGCCAGGCGCTCACGGCAGTGGAAGGGCCACTTTTCGAAAAGCCCGCCAGCCACTTAGCGAAGGTGTTGAGCCAGGGCCGCTACCGCGATTTCCAGCTGCGCGCGATCGGCCGAGGCGTAGCTGATGACAAAACCGCTGATCTCGGCAGGCCCAAGGAAATAGCGCGTGAGCGCGTGGCACAGAACGCCCTCCTTCGCGAGCTTCGCACTCACATCTTCGGTGTCGACGTCATCCCCGACCATCACGGCAAGGTGCAACCCATATGCCGAGGCGACCGGCGACAGGACATGCTTCAGATCGCGGTCCAGCAATTCGAGCAAATGATCCCGGCGTTGCTGATAGACACGGCGCATTCGGCGGACGTGCCGGCCAAGATGGCCGTCCTTGATGAAGCCCGCCACCGCCAGTTGCAGCGGGATCGAGCAGTGCCAGTCGAGCGCATTCTTCGCGGCGACGAGCGTACGCGCGGCCCACGCCGGAGGAATGACGAAGCCCAGCCTCAGCGAAGGCAACATGCACTTCGAAAATGAGCCGACATAGAAGACAATATCGGAAGAGGCCGCGTTGCGAAGCGCCCTCAGCGGGCTGCCGTCATACCGGAACTCGCCGTCATAATCGTCCTCGACGATGACGGCCCCGATGTGGCGAGCGAACTGGATCAGCGCTTCCCTCCGCGCCGGCGACATCGACATGCCGAGTGGAAATTGGTGCGATGGGCAGACGCAAATGATGCCCGCGTCGCGCGGTATGTCGGCGATCACCAGGCCTTCTGAATCGACCCTCACCGGCACGAGATTCGCGCCTGCGGCGGCGAACGGCACGCGCATGGGCGGAAATCCGGGATCCTCGATCGCGACGATCGTCTCGCCCGGTTTGACCAGCGTGCGCGCGATAAGGTCGAAGGCCTGCTGGGCGCCCGAAGTCACGAGCACCTCTTCGGCCCGGCACGCGACTGCCCTCGTCATCGCCACATGCTCGGCGATTGCCTGACGCAGCTGGAAATTGCCCTGGTTCCACTGCGGGCTCCGCGATGCCGCAGGCCGAGTCTCGAGGCGCCGGAGCTGCCGCGCCATCACCTGGCGGAAGGTCGCGAACGGAAAGAGCGAGGGGTCGATCGGCGCCGGACGCAAGTCGATGACGTCCTTCGTCGAAGGAACGGCCAGTTCCGACTCGCGCCAGAACCCGATTGCGGAGATGATTTCCGGACTGAGCCAAAAGTCATTCAGCCGAGGGTCCCGTCCCGCGTCCGTGGCGGGGTCGTCGACATGCTCGAACGAAGGCAGCGCATCGGCGACATAGGTGCCCGATCCGTGGCGCGCGATGACCAGGCCCTCATCCCCCAGCCGGTCGTAGACCTCCTGAGCCGTATTGCGCGAAACGCCGAAAAGCTTCCGCGCATTCCTGGTCGAGGGCAATCGCGCACCGGGCTTCAGCCGACCCTCGAGGATCGCGGTCCTGAGCTGCAGGTGGAGACCGCTCGAGACCTGCCGCGATGGGCGGGCGACGTTGGCGACCTCCAGCTCAAACAGCACGCTCATGCGGCGACCGTGCCACTTCCCCGGCTTCCGCGAACCATTTTTCTGCGAGGTGGCCCTCCACAGCCGCGGATGAGCCGCGATAGTTCGAGGCAGGCCTTTTGGTCATCCACGGCTCGCAAGGATGCGCATGAGACATTCGACCGCAGTTCTGTTCCTTTCCGCATCCTTCGCCTCGCCGGCCGCTGCTGCGCCATCACCCCCGGATGACGCGGTAGCACGGGCCGTCGCCGATTCCAGCCGGCCGCACCCAAGTGCGGTTGAGCGGGATGAGAACCGGAAGCCCGAGGAGACGATCCGCTTCGCCGGCGTCAAACCCGGTCAGGTCGTCGTCGATTACCTCGCCAACGCGGGCTATTATACGCGCCTTCTGTCCGACATCGTCGGCAGCAAGGGCCATGTCTATGCGGTGGAGCTGGAGCCCGCGGTCAAGTTTGACCTCGTCGCCCCCGGCTACGCGGCGCTGAAGGAGTGGGCGAAGGGACGCGCGAACGTAACGCTGGAGCTCGACCCGGCCGGAAAGGCGCTCAATTTCCCGCGCAAGGTGGACCTGTTCTGGCTGACCCAGAACTACCACGACCTGCACGACAAATGGCTTGGCCCTTACGATGTCTCAGCCTTCAATCGGCAGGTCTATCGGGCGTTGAAGCCCGGCGGCACATATTTCGTTGTCGACCATGTTGCCGTTTCGGGCTCGCCCTCCGACGTGACGGAAACCCTGCACCGCATCGATCCAGCCATCGCCCGGCAGGAGATCGAGGCGGCTGGGTTCTGCTTCGCCGGCGAAAGCGACGCGCTTCGCAACCCCGCCGATCCGCACACGGCCGGCATCCTGGACAAGTCGATCCGCGGAAACACCGACCGGTTCATGTTCAAGTTCCGCAAGCCGCTCCGGGACGGCGCCTGCAATGCGTAACAGCTTCAGGTCCGGAGCTTTCCTTGCCACCGTGATCGCCCTTGGCTCACCGCTGTCGGCAAAGCCCGCGATGCGTGACGGCTCGCACGACCTGGATTTCGCCATTGGGAACTGGCGGACCGACGTGACCGTCATCAAGGATCCGTTCAATTATCCGGGCCAGGTCGTGCACATGGCAGGGACCAAGACGGCGCGGCCCGTCTGGAATGGCAAGGCCGTCTTCGAGGAGATCGAGGCCGATGGGCCGGGCGGCCATTGGGAGGCCGCGAACCTCTTCCTCTACGATCCCGCAGCCCGCCAGTGGAGCCAGAATTACGTCGACAGCAGTGAGGGCCGCTTCGATGGGCCGCCAGGGATCGGCGGATATCGCAACGGCGATCTCGAATTCTATTGGCAGGCGAGGATCGACGGCCGGGCGATATTGGAGCGCGGTGTCTGGACCGACTTCACGCCCACTTCTCACACCTATCGCGTCGAACGATCGAACGACGGCGGGCGCAGCTGGCACGCGTCGTTCATCGCCCGCGTGACCAAGGTCCAGTGACTTTCATCCGGTGGAGTTTCAAATGCGAATGGCATCAATTCTGGTTTGCGCGGCAGCGTCAGTCCTTGCCTGCTCATCGAGCGCCACGGCTCAAGGGACTGCGAATCCGCCGGCGTTGCGCGACGGATCGCACGACATGGATTTCAATTTCGGCACCTGGCACACCGAGATCGCCCGAACCCCCGATCCGTTTGGCGATCCCTCGACGATCGTTCACCTGGCCGGCACGGTCACCGTTCGGCCGGTTTGGAACGGCAAGGGCCAGCTCGAGGAGATCGAGGCGGACAGCGGCAAACGGCATTGGGAAGGCGCCAACCTCTTCTTCTATGATCCCACCGCTCGTCAGTGGATCCAGACCTACGTCGACAGCAGCGAGGGCCGCTTCGACGAGCCGGCGGGAATCGGCGAATATCGAAACGGCAACGTCGAATATTATTCTCCGAACACGGTGGGCGGCCGCGCAATCCTCGATCGCGCGGTCTGGTCGGACATCAAGCCCGATTCCCACACCTACACGGAGAGCTTCTCTGACGACGGCGGACGAACCTGGCACCCGGCGTTCGTCGCGCACCTGACGCGCATCGCCCAATGACTGGGCGCGGCGCCGGAGGGCCCGGCACGCTCGGCTAGGAGTCGACTTCCCTCACCAGGCGGAAGCCGAGGTCGTCGCGACGGATTCCAGGCTCGAGCCTCTTGCGCACGGCTGAGCGAAGATCGACGGGCCAATCGTCCCACGAGCCGCCTCGGGTTCGTCGCTTCTTGCATTCCTTCGCACCGCTCGCGCCGCCGTAGGGCACCTCGTAGCCCTGTATATCACCGCAATCCTCCGCCCATTCCCAGGCGTTCCCCGTCATGTCGTAGAGGCCGGCGGCGTTGGGACGATAATGCTTCACCGGTGACGTAAAGACACTGCCGTCGTCACACGGGACCAGCACGGAATGGGGTTCGCCGGCATCGAACTCCTCACGAGTTCGGGCAGCCCACTCGGGTAACGTCCTCCGGATGCCGAGGTCCCCGCCGTTCATGCTCCGGCATCCCTTGGCCGCGTCGCTGCCCCAGAAATAGGGCGACGAGCTTCCTCCGCGCGCGGCATATTCCCATTCCGCTTCGGTCGGCAGCCGATACCGATGGCCACTTCTTCGCGACATCCATTCGGCATAAGCCTTTGCGTCGTACCAGGAGATGCAGACCGCGGGATGGTCGTCGGCTTGCTTGAATCCGGGGGAGCGCCAGGACGCCTTGGGGTCGAGGTCGGAGCGAAGGTCCTTGAAGTCCCCGGGCGTATAGCAGCCGCCGTCCATCGAATAGCGCGTGGCCGCAATGAACCTGGCAAATTGCGCTCTCGTCACCTCGGTTTCGTTGATCGCGAATGAGCGGACATGGACCTTCTGCTGCGGGCCCTCATTTTGATAGCGGCCGGGCTCGCTGTCAGGCGAGCCGAGCGCGAAGTCTCCCGCCGGGAGCACGATCATTCGGGGGCAGTCCGAACAATCGCGAATGACTCGTACCGGCCTGGCGGCAACCGCGGTTGATCCGAAAAGGAGGAGGCAAATGAGCAGAAGTCGCCGCATCGGGAATCCAATCAATAGCGCCTGTCGAATGACTGACGTCGATCAAGGCCCGTCGGGCAACAGGCCGTCGACAGGGCGGTGATGCTGTTCGACGGGGCGGCCGGATCCAGCCATCCACGCTGTTATTGCCGTCCCTTTTCGACGTAGCGCTTGAATGATTGCATCTGCCCCGAATGCGCCTTCCGGATTGAACGCTTGGCGAGGAGCCCGAAAATCGGCCCGAACAGGCCCTTGAACCTGAATTTCTCGATCGAGACGAGTTTCGTTCGGCCGTCGAATGCAATGAATTTGGCGCTAACGGAAACGGCCACTTTGGGCGAATCCAGCGACAGCAGGACTTCATTCGGAAGGTCCCGCTCAACGACGGTAACGACGAAAGCGAGCTTTCCTCCTTGCTGGAGGAGCCGATAGGTCGATCCCGGCATGCCCGGCTCGCCAAGAAGCGGCTGATAGCTCTTGAGATCGGTCATCCATGCAGGAGCATTTCGAGGGTCGGCGAACAGCTCGGCGACCCTCTCTTGCG
>Ga0207674_10002467_pt1 | contig 23348 bp, 19 predicted proteins | sample KBSCornC72_FD_184303 | JGI IMG/M metagenome (GOLD analysis project Ga0207674, IMG submission 184303) | Corn rhizosphere microbial communities from Kellogg Biological Station, Michigan, USA - KBS Corn C7-2 (SPAdes) (version 2) | ecosystem: Host-associated > Plants > Roots > Rhizosphere > Soil ...
CGGATAGCACCGAGCAGGTCCTCGACATGATCACGCGGGGGATTGGCCGGACCGCCCAGGAATTCACGCTCGTCGGGGATTCCGACGGGAAGCTGGGCGCGCTGGGCGCGCGCGAGCGGCTCGTCGAATTCACGCTCGAGGACATCCGCTATCGCACGCTGATCCTGTGCTCGGTGACGGACGGCCGGGTCTACGAGTTTTGGTTCCGCACGCCCGCCGAGCGCTACCCGTTCGTCCGCCCCACGCTCGACAAGGTGCTCGCCTCCTTCACCGTGCTGCCGCCGATCGATTTGACCAAGACGATCCCCTACGAGAACAAGCAGCACCACTTTCGGTTCAGTTACCCCGACGCGCTGCACCCCGTCGGCACGTTCGGCGGCGAGGTCGTGCGCGTGGCCGTCCGGCCCGCCGGCCCGGCGGTTCAATACCTCGAGAACGTCGTCGTCGATCCGCCCAACGGGGTGAAGGACGCCACGCTCACCCTCGAAAAGGCCGCCGCCAACTGGGAAAGCTCGCAGATGCGTTTTCTCGCCGGCCCCAAGCCTAAGGGGTGGGAGGACACGACGGTCGGCGGCGTCAAGGCGAAGCGCATCGTCTACGACATGACCGTCAAAGGCCTCGACGGCGGCCCGGTCCAAATTCGAAAAATGGTCTACGTCATCGTCCGCGACGGGCGATCCAGCAGCATTCGCGTCCAGGGTCGCGTCGCCGCTTTCCCCGTATTTTTCGGCATCGCCCAAAAGGTCATCGATACGTTCGAGTGGACGGCCGACGAGTAAAAGGCTAAAGACTGGAATCATCGTTTTGCGCATCGGCGGCTAACCAGAATTAAACCATGCTCGACTGGATCCAAACACACATTCCCCCCTGGGTGTACATCGCGTTCATCGTCCACTTCGCGATCCTCGGCACCGTCGCGTACCTGATCCTCCTCGAGCGCAAGATCGCCTCGTGGACCCAGGACCGCATCGGCCCCAACCGCGTCGGCCCGTTCGGCCTCCTCCAGCCGATCGCCGACGGACTCAAGTTCATCCTCAAGGAAGATTACCGCCCCCGCCACGTCGACAAGGTGCTCTTCACCGTCGCCCCGGCGGTGATGATCATCGTGATCATCGTCTCGATCGCGGCGTTGCCGTGGGGCGGCGTCAAGCAGTCCACTCGACGGGTCACCGCGCCGACCCAGGTCGACCTCAAGGCCGCCGCCGCCACCGCGCTGCCGGCCGGCTTTAACGTGATCGACGCGAAGGAAGTCGACCACGTCGATCCGGGCACCGACGTGAACGGCAACGCCGTGCCGCGGCAGAGCGTCATCGAAGCCACCTACCGCTGGCCGTTCCAGATCGCCGGGCTCAACATCGGCGTGCTCTTCATCGTCGCCGTCCTGTCGCTGGCGATCTACGGCGTGGTGCTGGGCGGCTGGTCGTCCAATAACAAGTACGCGTTCCTCGGCGCACTCCGCGCCACCGCGCAGATGATCTCCTACGAGATCCCGCTGGGCCTGTCGATCCTCGCCATCGTCGTCCTGTACGGCACGCTCGACCTCACCACCATCGTCGACCGCCAGGCCCATTACTGGCTCGGGTTCATCCCCGCCTGGAACATCTTCACCCAGCCGATCGCGTTCTTCATGTTCCTGATCTGCATCCACGCCGAGGCCAACCGCGCCCCGTTCGACCTCGCCGAGGCCGAGCAGGAACTGGTCGGCGGGTACCACACCGAGTACTCCGCCATGCGGTTCGCCCTCTTCTTCCTCGCCGAGTACGCCGGCATGATCACCACCAGCGTGGTCTGCGTCGCCCTCTTCTTCGGCGGGTGGCACTTCCCAGGTCTGAGCGGCAACGTCGATCCCAACAACCCCTCGGTCACCACCAGCCTGACCGTCTGCATCCTGCGGTCGGTGGTGATCTTCGCCAAAACCCTGGCGATCATCTTTATCTTTATGTGGGTTCGCTGGAGTCTGCCGCGCTTCCGCTTCGACCAGCTCATGCACCTCGCCTGGCGCGCCCTGATCCCGATCGCGCTGCTGACGCTGCTGATGACCGCCATCGTCCTCTTCGTCGCCGGCCCGATGAGCGACGATTTCAAGAAGTACCAGCGGATCGACGGCGGGCTGGCGGCGATCTTCTTCATCTCCAACGTCATCCTCCTCGCCGTCGTCATGATCGCCAGCCGCGTGCTCCCCGCCGCCCCGGACACCAACCGCCGCATGCGCATCGCCGGGTCGAGATTCAGCCCGACTCCGACCGGCGCGCCGGGCGCGGTCGACACGACTCCGATCTCTCCGGCGCTCTCCTCCTCGTAACACGCATGTACATGCGCGGTGCTCCTCCCGAACCGTGAACCCTAACCCCTGAACCCTCCCGCCATGAAAGACTCCGACATCCTCCACCTCGAAGAACCCCGCCTGTCGCTGGGCGACCAGTTCTACCTGCCGCAGGTGCTCAAGGGCCTGGGCACGACCATGAAGCACATGCTCACCGTGCTGGGCGGGAAGGATCGCGTCGTGCAGTACCCCGAAGAACGACGCGAAGACATGAAGCCCGAAGACGGCGGCATGCTCCTGCAGACCTACCGCGGCGTGCACCGCCTGAACAAGGACGAGGAAGGCCGCCCCCGCTGCGTCGCCTGCTTCATGTGCTCCACCGCCTGCCCCGCCCGATGCATCCACATCGAGGCCGCGCCGTCCCCGTGGGACGACCGGGAAAAGTACCCTCAGAAATTCGACATCGACGAGCTCCGCTGCATCTATTGCGGCATGTGCGAAGAGGCCTGCCCCTGCGACGCCATCGAGCTCACCAGCGCCTACGACATCGTCGGCCTGACGCGCCAGGAAATGATCTTCGACAAGTCCAAGCTCCTGAAGATCTATGACGAGACGGTGAAGAGCGAACCGATGTGATCCTGGGTTTCGCGCGAAGGGGAACGACTTTTCCCCGCAATCCGATGGCGCTCGCCGGCTCGCAGATCTAACCCGAAGCACCGCGCGGCAGGCGGATTTCGATTTCATTACCGCCCGCGCCCGATTACGCTCGTGCCTTCCTCTTGCGAAAGGCACGATATGCCCGCGGCAACCCCATGGTCCATCGACGCCGACTTCCTCCAGGCCTGCAACTGCGAATACGGGTGCCCCTGTGAGTTCGAAGCGCCACCCTCCCACGGCAAATGCGAGGGTGTCGGCGTCTGGCGCATCAACACCGGCCACTACGGCGGCGTGAAACTCGACGGCCTGACCTTCGGCTTCGCGGCGAGCTGGCCTGGCGCGCTCCACCTCGGCGGTGGCACCGGCGGCTGGGTCATCGACGCCGCCGCCAGTCCGGAGCAGCGCGACGCGCTCAACCGGATCGCGAGCGGCGAGGCGGGTGGCATGCCGTTCGAAATCATCCGCATGACCTTCGCCAAAACCCTCCCGCCCGCCTACGCACCGGCCACGTTCAGCGCCAACGGGCCTCGCAGCAGCGCCAGCCTCGGCGACCAGATCGTCATCGCCCTCGAGCCGATCAAGAACCCGGTCAACGGCCAGCCCGAGCGCCTCCGCGTCGAGCACGAGACCGGCTTCATGTTCAAGTCCGCCGACGTCGTCGCCGGCAGGGAATGCCGCGTCAACTACGGCGAACTGAACTACTCCTATCCCAACAAGGCCGGGTTCGTCTCGAAGGTTCAATACCACAACTGAGGTGGCAGGGGCGTCCCGCCCGTGATTCCCAATGCAATGGCGCAAGCGACCACGCCATCCCCCCTCGATCAGCGCGACCGCGCCATCGTCCTCGCCGCCCTCGCGCTGCTGACCGCGCTCGCCTGGGCGTACCTCGTCTACGACGCCCGTCGGATGACCGCCGGGATTTGCGAGATGTGCATGCCCCTCGCGCACGCCTGGAGCGCGCGGGAACTCGCGCTCGTCTTCGTCATGTGGACGATCATGATGGTCGGCATGATGACGCCCAGCGTGGCGCCGGCGGTCATGCTCTTCGCGGGCCTGAACCGCCAGCGCCGCGCCGCCGATCGCCCCTTCGTCCCCACCGCCGCCTTTCTCGCGGGCTACCTCCTGGTCTGGATGCTCTTCAGCCTCGTCGTCACGCTCGTTCAGGCCGGCCTCCACCGCGCCGCCCTCCTCTCCCCCGCCATGGTCTCACGGAGTCCCTACCTGGGCGGCGGCCTCCTCATCGCCGCCGGCCTGTTCCAGTGGCTGCCGATTAAATCCACCTGTCTGCGCCACTGCCGCTCCCCGCTCGGCCTCTTCATCACCCACTGGCGCGAGGGCGCCGCCGGCGCCTGCCGCATGGGGTTCGGGCACGGACTCCACTGCCTCGGCTGCTGCTGGCTGCTGATGGTGCTGCTGTTCGTCGTGGGCGTGATGAACCTGGTGTGGGTCGCCGCGATCACCCTCTTCGTGCTGCTCGAAAAGCTCGTCCCCTCCCCGTGGATCTCCCGCTCGGCCGGGGCAATCCTGCCGGCTGTGGGGATCTGGATGATCCTGAAATCGTAGAACATCTGAAATCCGAGATTTCAAATTTGAAATTTGAGATTTGAGATCTCAGATTTCAAATTTCAAATCTCGGAATCGTCCCACGGTGCGGCGTTGCCTTTCCGCTTAATTCGTTCCAGCGTCTCGAGAAACTGTTCGGTCCTTCGCTTCTGCGTGTATTCCTGCCGCGACTGGTCATTCAAATGCCGCTGGCCCTTGATGTCCGAATTCTGGAGACTGTCCGCCCAGCCGCGTGACTGGCGGGAGATGCTGAGGGCGAGGTCGATGAGGGCGGCGATCTCGGGCTTAAGATGGGCCATCGGGGGGTACCGGTCGCAAAAGCGCAGGGCGGATCGGCTTTCGCCGGCGGAGCCGCGCGCGACGTAGAGGTAGTAGAGGAGCTCGTTGGTGCTGCCCCGTTCGAATCCTTCGGCCACGTTTTGGCTGATCGACAGGCTGGAACGTTGCAGTTGGTCGCGCAGGTCGCCGGCCCCGTTGAAGGCGCGGTCGGACGTGAGGGCGAAGACGCGCAGGGCGAAATCGATGGCGGCTTTCCAGACGGGCAGGTCCTCGAAGCGCTCGTATTTCATGGGGGCCCTCTTGTTAGTAGTGTTTTAAGAGACTTCGGATTTCAAATCGCAAATCTCAGATTTTAGAGAATTCAAATCTCAAATCTCAGATTTCAAATCGGGAGTCACGTACTTGTTGGGTTTTTGGGGGGTTGTCGTCGTTGGGCGTACCAGCGGTACGGCATGATCAGCAGCAGGGCGAACGGCAGCCAGTAGGGGAGGGTGAAGAAGCGGTACGGCAGGCGCCAGGAGATACCCATCATGGGGTCGCGCAGCTCGTGCAGGGTCTTGGCCGATCCGCCGGACAATCCGCTTTGGTTCCGCACGTCCCAGGTGAGCATCATCGGGCCGCTGGTGGGCAGGGCGTCCACCGGCGCGGTCCAGCTTTCCCATTCTGCGGGGCGCAGGGGGTTGGCGATCGAGACGTAGGTGAGGCGGCCCTTGTAGGAGATGAAGCCGGTGCTGCGGCCGGCGATCTCGGCCTCCTCGGTTCGGCCGTTGCCCGAGGCGGTGGCCATCGACGACTCCCCCTCGCTGAAGTGGAGGAGGCCGTCGTAGCGGACGTAACTGCGGATCCAGGCCGCCAGCACGAGCAGGAGCAGCACCGCGCAGACCGCGCTCAGGACGTTGGAGAATACTCGCATAGTTCGCGCTTTATCTTACCACGGCGCGTGGCGGTGCGGGCTTGTGAAATCCGTCACGACCTCCCTTGCAAACGACCCCCCCCATCCCTAGACTCCCCCTTCGTTATGGCTGGCCTTCTCGCTACCTTCGGCGCCACCGCACCCGTGTCGTTCGCGGCCACGCTCGCACAGGAAAACGCGGCCGGCGGGGGGATCCTTTCACCGGTGCTGATCCTCGTCCTGTGCGTCGTCGCCGGCATCGGGACGGTGCTGCTGCTGCCCGGCCGGCGCGAGGCGGCGGTTGGGAAGATGGGCGGGGTCGTGCTGCTGGCCGCCGGGCTGATCTTCGCGGCGCTGCTGGTGCATTACGCGGCCGAGCAGGGGCGCGGGGGGATGAGCCTGTACTTCTGGATATTCTCAGTGATCGCGATCGTGGCGGCGGTGCGGGTGATAACGCACACGCGGCCGGTTTACTCGGCGCTGTACTTCGTCCTGTCAGTGCTCGCGACGGCGGGGTTATTCATCCTGCTGTGGGCGGAGTTCATGGCGGCGGCGCTGGTGATCATTTACGCCGGCGCGATCCTGGTGACGTACGTCTTCGTGATCATGCTGGCGACGCAGTCGTCGCGGCCGGGGGACGTCGAAGGGGCGGAGGTCGGCGGGGTGTCGGAATATGACGCGGTCAGCCGCGAGCCGGTGGTCGCCAGCGCGGTGGGGTTCACGCTGATGGGGGTGTTGATGTTCGTGATCCTGGATCGGGGCCCGGCCTATACCGCCCCGCCTGCCGAAGCCGCCCGGACCCCCGCCGTAACGGATGCGGCGACCGGTGATTCGCCGGGGAGTGTGCAGGCGGTGGGCAAGTACTTGTTTCGAACGCAATTGCTGAACCTGGAGCTGGCTGGGTTGATCCTGACGATCGCGATGGTCGGAGCGATCCTGATCGCGCGGCGGCGCGTGGTGGGGGGGGTGGAGACGACGGCGCCGGCGGAGGTGATGCTCGGGCCGTCCACGCCGGTCGACGACAACCCGCACAGCATCCCGGTTTACGGCACGGAGAACCCGCGCACCAAGGCGTACCCCGAGACATAGGCAAGATGGACCCCCTCGCCCTGCAACATTACCTGGTGGTCGGCGCGATCCTGTTCGTGATCGGGATGATCGGTTTCGTCACGCGGCGGAACCTGATCGTGATCTTCCTTTGCACGGAGCTGATGTTCCAGGGCGTGGCGATCAACCTGGTGGCATTCGGGCGTTACCTGAATAACGACCTGGGCGGGCAGGCGTTCACGATCTTCGTGCTGGTGATCGCGGCGGCCGAGGCGAGCCTGGCGCTGGGGCTGGTGGTGCTATTGTTCCGGCAGAAGAACACGCTGAACGCGGACGCGTGGAGAGAGCTCAAGGGCTAGTATGGGCTTCGACCAATACCGTGATTACTCCTTTCTCATCCCGCTGCTGCCGCTGGTCGGTGCGGTGATCTCCGGGTTTTTCGGGGCGCGGTGGCTGCGGCAGCGGTCGCACTGGCCGATCTGGATCACGGTGGGGGTGAGCGCGTTTTTATCGATCGGGCTGTTGCTGGCGACGATCAGCGAGACGCACCACGGCAGCCAGGGCGGCTTCGGTCAGGGGGCGCACTGGTTTGACTGGATCAGCACGGGCACGTTTCGCGCGGAGGCCGGGGCGTGGCTGGACCCGCTGACGGCGGTGATGCTGTCGGTGGTCTGTGGCGTCGGCCTGTTGATCTGCATCTTCTCGGCGGGCTATATGAAGGGGGAGGACGGGTACTTCCGGTTTTTCGCCTACATGGGGTTGTTCATCTTCTCGATGACGTGCCTGGTGATGGGGAGCAACTTCGTCATGCTCTACCTGGGGTGGGAGGGCGTGGGGCTGTGCTCGTACCTGCTGATCGGCTACTACTATGACAAGCCGTCGGCGCGGGACGCGGCAAAGAAGGCGTTCATCGTCAACCGTGTGGGCGACTTCGGGTTCGGCATCGGCGTCCTGCTGATCTTCCTGACGTTCGGGACCGTGAGCTACTTCGGGAGTGGCGTCGGGTCGCACACGGGGGTGATCGAGCTGGCGGCGATGCCGCTGGACCAACTGGCCAAGGTCGCGGGGGTGCGGACCGACTGGGTTCCGACGGCGCTGCAGTGGATCCCGTTCTGCCTGATGCTGGGGGCGTTCGGCAAGTCGGCGCAGTTTCCGCTGTACGTGTGGCTGCCGGACGCGATGGAAGGCCCGAGTCCGGTGAGCGCCCTGATCCACGCGGCGACGATGGTGACGGCGGGCGTCTACATGATCGCGCGGTGCGGGACGCTGTTCGCGGGCAATTCCGCGGCGCTGATGACGGTGGCGGTGATCGGCACGTTTACGGCGCTCTTTGCGGCGACGATCGCGCTGCGGCAGTTCGATTTGAAGAAGGTGTTCGCGTATTCGACGATCAGCCAGCTCGGTTTCATGTTCGCGGGGGTCGGGGTGCTGGGGGCGGTGCCGGCGGTGTTCCACCTGGTGACGCACGCGTTCTTCAAGGCGCTATTGTTCCTGGCGAGCGGCGTGGTGATGCACGCGATGCTGGGCGAGCTGGACATGCGGAAGATGTCGGGGCTGAAGCGGGTGCTGCCGCTGACGCGGGTGCTGATGCTGATCGGCTGCCTGGCGCTGGCGGGGTTCCCGTTCTTCTCGGGGTTCTTCTCGAAGGACGAGATCATTGGGGCGGCGTGGTCGACCCACCGGGGGATCGCGATCGTGCTGCTGGTGACGGCGTTCCTGACGGCGTACTACACGTTCCGGTTGTACTTCCGGGTGTTCGAAGGGCCGGAGGTGATTCCACCGGCGCCCGGTGGCGTCGGGCATGGTGGCGGCGGGCACGGCGCGGACGAGCATGGGGCGCACGCGCCGCACAATCACGAGCCGAAGGTCATGATCCTGCCGCTGATCGTGCTGGCGGCGGGGGCGGTGGTGGCGGGGGCGTTCAACTTTCCCAGCGAGCACCTGGGGCGATTCCTCGGGCACAGCCCGTCGCTCATCCAGACGTATAATGTAGCCCTCAAGAAGCAAGGCGCGCAACAGGTGAATCCCGCGCCGCTGGGGCAGATGGAAGCCGCCGAACTTCGCGAGGCCGAACCCGAGCAGGGGAGTCATACGACGTTGATGGTGGTGAGCGGTCTGATCGCGCTGGCCGGGATCGGTCTGGCGTACCAGTTGCACCTGAAGAACCGGACGGCGGGCGACACGCTGCCGCACCAGTTCCCGGCGATCTCGCGGCTTTTGGAGAACAAGTACTGGGTGGACGAGATCTACGACGCGGTGCTGATCCGGCCGCTGTGGCGGGTCGGGCAGTTCTTCTACGCGGTGGACCGGATCGTGATCGACGGGCTCGTGTGGGCGGTCGGTTTCGTGCCACAGTTCTCTGGCTTTACGCTGAAACTCACGACGCAGCGGGGCTACCTCCAGGGGTACGCCGGCGCGATGGTGTTCGGTATCGTGGTGATCCTGGTGGTCGTGTTCTGGTAACGAGCGGGCAAGGGCACGCGCGTCCGCACGCGCGCGGCATGCCGGCGAGAGTTTGACTCATGACTTTACTGTCCCTGCTGGTTCCGGAAATCATCCTGGTGGTGGCGGCGTCGGTGCTGCTGCTGCTGGGGTTGTCGAACAAGGCCGCGTCGCGGCGGCTGGCGCCGGTGATCGCGATCGGGTCGCTGCTCCTCGCGCTGGCGGTGCAGTGGTTTCGCGTTCGCGCGCCGGGGGGCGGCGGGGCGACGCAGGCGGACACGTTGGGCGGGGTGTACGGGACGATGCGGCTGGGGGAATTCGCGCAGTACATCAAACTGATCTCGCTCGGCGTCGGGGTGCTGCTGACCCTTTTGGCGTGGCCGAGCAACGAGGACGCGACGGGCAATACCGCGCTGCACTTCGGGGCGGACGCGGGGGAGTTCTTCTCGCTGATGCTGTTCAGCCTGACGGGGCTGCTGCTGGTGGCGGGGGCGAACGACATCATGCTCTTGTTCCTGGGGATCGAGCTGGCGAGCATCCCGACGTACGTCATGGTGTCGGTGTCGAGGCCGACGCCGCTGGCGCAGGAGGCGGGGGTCAAGTATTTCTTCCTCGGGGCGTTCGCGGCGGCGGTGCTGCTGTTCGGGTTCTCGTACCTGTACGGGACGACGGGCTCGATGAACCTGTACGAGATCATGTTGCGACTTCACCCGCACGCGGACGGCGTGGCCGACTGGAGCCAGCGGGTCGCGCTGACGCCGTGGCAGTCGCTGGCGGTAGTGATGCTGGTGGCGGGGTTCGCGTTCAAGATGGCGGCGGTGCCGCTGCACTTTTACGCGGGGGACGTGTACCAGGGGGCGGCGACGCCGGTGACGGCGTTCCTGTCGTTCGTGCCCAAGGCGAGCGGGTTCGTGGCGCTGATCAAGCTGCTCTACGCCCTGGGCGGGCCGAACTGGCTGCTGCCCGAGCCGATCGTTCGGCCGAGCGGGGTGGGGCTGCTCTGGGTGCTGGCGGTGCTGACGATGACGGTGGGGAACGTGCTGGGCCTCTTGCAGTACAACGTGAAGCGGGTGATGGCGTACAGCTCGATCGCGCACAGCGGGTACATGCTGGCGGCGCTGGCGGCGCTGGCGGCGGGACAGTACGTGAACGTGGCGCACGTCAGCGACATCGGTCTGCAGGCGGTGCTGTTCTACCTGGCGGCGTACGGGGTCATGAACGTCGGGGTGTTCGGCGTGCTGCAACTGCTGCCGGCGCGCGACGGGAAGAACGCGGCGGAGACGTTCGAGGACCTCGCCGGCCGCGGGCACAACCACATCGTGCTGGGGCTGGCGATGGCGGTCTGCTGCTTCAGCCTGACGGGGATTCCGTTGACGGTCGGGTTCATGGGCAAGCTGATGATCGTGAAGCCGGCGGTGGCGATCGCGATGGCGCCGACGCCGGGGGCCCACGAATCGGTGCGGCCGGCGATGGTCTGGCTCATCGGCATCACGATGGCGAATGCGGCGATCTCGGCGGCGTATTACCTGCGGATCGTGGCGACGATGTTCCTCCGCGGCGACGAGTCGGCGCACGCGCACTCGCAAACCCCCGCCAAGATTTTCACCCGCCCGGCCTTGCCGGTGCTGGCGGCGATCACGCTGAGCGTGACCGGGACCCTGATGTTCGGCAGCCTGCCGCCGGCGACGGAAATGCTGGGGGCGGCGGTGGTGAAGGGGTCGCGGATGGAGGGGCAGGTTCCGGCGGCGCTGCCAGTCGCTTCGGACGTGAAGGCGGTCGCGGCGAGTCGATGAGGCGGGGGGCGCGGGCGGTGCTTTTTCACGTCGATTCCGGCGGCTGACGGGGCGAAGCCGCATGCGGCGATCTCAGCGGGCTCATCCAATCTTAATATAGGCTTCGTTCGATGCTCATCGTCGCGCCCGACGCTTCTGCCCTTCGGGAAGGCGGCAACGGCGCCGCGCATCCTACGCGCGTTCGTCCACTCTCGGCGGACGTCGGACATATCACGGCAAAGGCGGCGAGCGCGACGCGTGCGGCCGCCGGGAAGAGAAGGAGACCGGAATGAATCGCTACACGACGACCGCGCTGGCCGCGCTATCACTGGCCGCGTTGTCCGCCACCCCGCTGCTCGCACAGGAGGCGCTCAGCGCCGAGCAACTTCAGACGGAGCTGCGGCAACTTCGCGACGAGGTTCGCGAGCTGAAGGCGCGGCAGGCCGCCGCGACACCGGCCGCCCCGGCCTACACCGCCAGGGACGTTGACGCCACGGTGGACAGCGTCCTGCACGACGCCGACCGGCGCAGCCAATTGCTCGCCGAGACCGGCGGGTTCATGGGCGGCTGGATGGACGACAAGTTCGTCATCCGCAGCGAGGACGGGAATTATTCGATGAGCCCGGGCGTGCAGTTCCAGTTCCGCAGCGTCACGACCTACAACCAGAACGCCAATGGCGGCAAGGACAACACCGATAACGGGTTCGAGGTGCGGCGGCTCAAGTTCTCGCTCGACGGCACCGCGATTACGAAGAACCTGTACTACAACTTCGTCTGGGCTACGGATCGCAAGACCGGCAACCTGGTGAACGAAGAGGCGTACGTCCAGTACAAGTTCGCCGACAACTTCTCACTGAAGACCGGCCAGTACAAGGAGCTGATCTACCAGGAAACGATGACCAGCTCGAAGCGGGTGATGGCGGTCGAACGGACGCTGGCGGCGCAGTTCCTGTTTGGCGGCGACGCCTATAGCCAGGGCGTGGAGTTGAATTACACGGACAACAATGCGATCCAGGCGCTGGCCGGGTTTTCCGACGGGTACAACAGCTTCAACACCAACTTCCAGGACCCGCCGACGAACGGGTTCGACTTCGGCGTTTACGGGCGCGTGAACTACAAGGTGTTCGGCGACTGGAAGAGCTACGCCGACCAGACCGCGCTGAATAACAAGCACGACCTGCTGGTGATCGGCGCCGGCGGCGATTGGTCGCAGGCCGACCGGGTCAACACCTACCGCCACGCGATCGACCTGCAATGGGAGACCGGTCCGTTGGGCGTCTTCGCCGGCTTCGTCGGCCGCTACACCGACACCTCGGGCGCCGGCAGCAACTGGGACTGGGCGGTGGTGGGCCAGGTCGGTTACATGCTCAACGCGCAGTGGGAAGTTTTCGGGCGGTACGATTACATGAGGCTGGACAATGTGGCCTCCGGCAGCGAGGACACGTTCCACGAGGTCACGGCGGGCCTGAACTACTACATGCACAATCACAACGCGAAGGTCACCGTGGACGTCGGCTGGCTCCCCAACGGGTCGCCCAACAACCAGGACGGCGCGGGGATTCTCGTGAACAACGGGGACAACGAGTACTACATCCGCGGGCAGTTTCAGCTTCTGCTGTAATTCGCGCGCCGGGCTGGTTTCAGATTTCCTCCTTCACAGTGCCGCGCGGGTCGGATCAGTTGATGATCCGGCCCGCGCGTTTTTTGCGCCCGATTCGCTCGACAAGGCGGCGGCGGCGTCTGGTAACACCTTGCGCCGCAGGCCAATATGCGAGGCGAACTGGCGGGCGCGATAATCGCGCGAAAAACTGTACAAATCCGCCCGCCCCGGCCGATTGAATTGAACGACGGATCGCCGCAGCGGTGATCCACCGAGTGCGAAAGTTGAAGACCGCACGGACGTCCGTCGCCGCGGTGAACGTGGCGGCCGGATGACGCGGCAGAAGACTTTAGAAATTCTGTCGCGGTGGTCGATAGAGACGGTTGCACGCCCGGCGGTGTCAGGATTTTCGGTAGCCGCCACCGCGTGCAGCAGGCAGGCAGGCAGGCAGGCAGGCAGGACGCCCACCTCAACCGCGCGTCGTACGCAGCAGGATGCAATGGCCGATCGCCCTACTGAAGTTGGGATGACTCGGTGCGCGGGACGGCAGCCGTAAACAACCAGAAACAAATCCGGCGCGTGTGCCGGAGCGTCGTGCGGCGTTGGGCCGCGGGGCGTAACGCGTGGGGTCGCCGGGTCCTTACGACCGTGCCGCGACCCGGCGAACGCGACGGGTCTCCCGGACGGGAGGCGCCCGCCGCGCAAAAGGTGCGGGTTCGGCGAGTTTGGTCGCTCGCCGCGCCCGTGGGAACTAATGGACGTGCCGGAACTAACACCGCGGCGTCCGGGAAAGGAATCTCTCATGACGAAGCGGACCTTCTCCGCACTCGTGGCCGCCACCGCCGCCGCCGCCCTCGGGCTCGGCGCCGCCGCCACCACGGCGCGGGCTGACCAGCAGCCCAGCCAGACCGACCTGCAGCAGCAGCTCCAGGCCCTTCAACAGCAGGTCAAGGACCTGCAGGCGCAGCGCGCGGCGGCCAGTGGGCCGGCGTACACCGCCAAGGACGTCGACGCGACCGTCGACGGCGTCCTCCACGACGCCGACCGCCGCAGCCAGATGCTCGCCGAGACCGGCGGGTTCTACGGCGGGTGGATGGACGATCACTTCACCATCCGCAGCGAGGACGGGAATTACACGCTCAACCCGAGCATCGGATTCCAGTTCCGAAGCGTCACCAATTACAACCAGAACGGCGGGGCCAACGGCAGCGACAACACCGACAACGGTTTTGAAACGCGCCGCCTCAAGCTGTCGTTCGACGGCACGGCCATCTCGAAGAACCTGTACTACAACTTCGTCTGGGCCACCGACCGCAACACCGGCAACCTGGTGAACGAAGAGGCGTACGTCCAGTACAAGTTCGCCGACAACTTCGCGGTCAAGGTCGGTCAGTACAAGGAATACATCTATCACGAGCAAACCGTCAGCTACAAGCGGCAGCTCCTGGTCGACCGTTCGCTGTTGAACGAAGTGCTCAACGGCGGCGAGAGCTACGTCCAGGGCATCGACCTGCTGTGGGACAATAACTCGAACCTGCGGGCCGACGTCGGCTTCACCGACGGGTACAACAGCCGCAACACCAACTTCCAGGACCCGCCGACCAACGCCTTCGACTTCGGCGTACACGGCCGCGTCGAGTGGCTGGTCTTCGGCAAGGACTTCAAGGGTTACACCCAGTTCACGTCGATGGGCAACAAGTCCGGCGACTTCGCCGTCATCGGCGCCGGCGCCGACTGGAGCCAGAACGGCGACATCAACGTGATCCACCACAACGCGGACGTGCAGTGGAACGGCGGCCCGCTGTCGATCTACGCGGCGTACGTCGGCGTCTACACCGACTTCGGCAACAGCGCCGCCGGTGCGGACAACAACTACGACTACGGCTTCGTCGTGCAGGCCGGTTACATGCTCAACACGCAGTGGGAAGCCTTCGCCCGCTACGACTGGTTCCACCTCGACAACCAGGCCGCCAGCGCCGAAGACGACTTCCACGAAGTGGCGCTCGGTGTGAACTACTACATGCACGGCCAAAACGCGAAGGTCACGATCGACGTCGGCTGGCTGCCCAACGGCTCGCCCAGCACCCAGACGGGCATCGGCGTGCTCGCCAACGACGGCGACAACGAGTACTTCATCCGCGGCCAGTTCCAGCTCTTGCTGTAACCTGACGTAGCCCTCAACAACCTCATCGACCCCGGCGGCCCAGCCCCAGTGGCCCGAACCCCGGAAGGTCGAAGACCGATCCCCGCGACGCGGACCAGGGAACACCCTTGGTCCGCGTCGTCTTTTTGCGTCATGGCGCGGGGCGTAGAATGGCACGATGCTCCAGACGATCGCATGGACCGGTCACGCCGCCCGCCTGCTCGACCAGACCAAGTTGCCGCTCGAAACGGCGTACGCCGATGTCACCGACGAGCGGCAGATGTGGGACGCGATCAAGCGGCTGGTAGTCCGCGGGGCGCCGGCGATCGGGGTGGCGGCGGCGTTCGGGGTCTACCTCGGCGTCCGCGACGATCACTCCGAATATCTCGCCGACTTCGACCGGCGGCTCGACGAAGTCTGCGCCTACCTCGCCACCAGCCGGCCCACCGCGGTCAACCTCTTCTGGGCCCTCGACCGCATGAAGCGCGTCAGCCGGGAAACCCGAAAACAAGGCAGCCGCTCCGAAGACCTGATGGTTCAAAAGATCAAGCAGCGCCTGCTCGCCGAGGCGCTGACGATGCTCGAAGAGGACAAGCAGATCTGCAAACGAATCGGCGAACACGGATTCGAGCTTCTCGCTTCCCTGAACCGCGAACCGCGAACCCTGAACCCTCTTTCGGTCCTCACTCACTGCAACGCCGGCGTCCTCGCCGCCACCGCCCACGGCACTGCGCTCGCCCCCGTCTACGCCGCCCACGAGCGCGGCATTCCCATCGAAGTCTACGCCGACGAAACCCGCCCGCTCCTCCAGGGAAGCCGCCTGACCGCGTACGAGCTGCGCGAGGCCGGTGTCCCCGTCACCGTCATCTGCGACAACATGGCCGCGACCGTCATGAAGCAGGGCAAGGTGCAGGCGGTCATCGTCGGCACGGATCGAGTCGCCGCCAACGGCGACGTCGCCAATAAGATCGGGACGCTCAACGTCGCCATCCTCGCGCGGCATTTCGACATCCCTTTCTACGTCGCGGCCCCCACCAGCAGCATCGACTTGTCACTGGCCACCGGCGAACAGATCCCCATCGAGCAGCGCGACAGCGACGAGATCAAGAACGGCCTCGGCAAGCAGACCGCGCCCGACAACGTCAACTTCTTCAACCCCGCGTTCGACGTCACGCCTGCGGATCTCGTCACGGCCATCATCACCGAGCGCGGGGTCGCGCGGGCGCCGTATGGTCAGACGTTAAAGGCCCTCTGCTCGCACGCCTGACGACTGGCGGAAGTAGACGTGTCAGCCGGCGCTCCGCTCAAATGGTTCGACCGCATCGACCATGAATCGCTCGCTTACGCCGCGGAGCGCGGCAATGTCGAGGCCCATTCCGCTGAGCAGACCTGAGTCGGTCGTGCGCCGCGCCTCTTCCATCACGTCCTCGTCCACGAGCAACTCCCGCAGACCCGACCCCGCCTGCCTCGCGTGCGTCCGCCACGTCCGCGGGAACGATTGCGCCAGCCCCTCGCGCCAGCGATCCGGCCAGGTCTCGGTTTCGTCCCGCCCCGCGAGGTGCGCCAGCGCGATCACGCGCCCCAGGTCCTTGGCGCATCGCCGCAGTCCGCGGAATTCACCCGACTCGATCTCGACGTCGGTCACCACAGGGTGCGAAAGCAGGTTGGCCAGTGCCATCATCTCGGGCGCGGCGTATTCCATCCCCTCGTCCGAACGCCGCCGAAACCACGCGAGCAGACCCATGAACTTGAAGCTCGGCAGGCCGTACCAGCCGCCGTTGATCTGGACGGGAATCCAGAGCTTCGGCGGGTCCTGCTCTTCGGCGGGGAGGTTGAGGAACTCGATGAAATACTCGTTGGAGCCCGGCGGCGTCAGGCGGATCGCCCACAACTTCTTCGGATCATCCGGCATTGCATCCAGTGGCTTACACTGATCGGTCGGTCGCCACCCGATCGCGAGCAACCGCTCGGCCATCTGCCGGGCGGAGTCCACGTTCCCCGCCGGGTGCACCAGCAGGTCGGCGTCCTTCGTATTCACCGCCTGCCCCGCCAGGCAAACCTTAAACGCGTACGCCGCCGCCAGGCTGCCCGTCACGAACACGTCGGCCCGCAGGTCCGCGGGGATATCCTTGCACAGGGTGCGAAAGAGTTGAACGGGATCGAGCTTACTCATGCGTTTGATTCCCCGCGCGGAGCCGTTGAAGCATTTGGCCCGCTTGGGCCGTCAGGCCCAGTTCATTCAAGTGACAAATCACCTCAACCGGATCCGCCCGCGGCATCGTCGCCTGTGGCTCTTCCAGGAAAAGTGGCTCTTTCCGGTACATCGCGTGGAGGACCAGGACCGTCGCCCCGTTCACCTGTGGTGATTTCGCCTTCAAAGCCGGGTCGATCCGCCGGACGAATTCGCTCGCGACGCGAATCCAATCGTCGTCGGCGGCGGACCGCCCCGCCGGCGTTTGCAACACCACGTCGACGCGCGGCGTCCCGTTCAAGTCGAACGACGGATCCCACCGCCGTGCCGCGATGACGCCGCCCATCGCCGCGCCCGACGGCCGCAGGCGATTCAATCGCCGCACGATCGAGTCCACCGCCCCGGGCTCGTTGATCGAACCGGCGAATTCCATCGGCGGATAAACCAGCCGCTGAGCGCGCAACAATTCCGCCCAACGATCGCGCGGGTATTTTGCCAATCCGACCGAGCGCCCGCGCCCGCGCACGATCAAATCATTTGCTGACAACCGGCCGATCGTCTGTGTCGCCGTCGGGTACGAACACCCCACCTGCCTGCAGAGCGTTCCGATCGGAATCGCGCCTTCGCCAAGCAGCCACCGGTGCAACAGCACCTTTTCAACTTCCAGGTGCTTCCAAGTCATGCCGACGGCTGGGTCCGGCGCCGGGGTCGATCGGTTTCGCCCGCCTGACGGCTTCTTGGCCATTTCGATAAACCGAGCGATTACCGGCGTTCGTTCTGCCCGCGGCATCTCCACCACGTCCGTTCCATGAACGATTGCCGCAAGATGAATACGGGCCGCCAGGTCCGGTAATAGCACTCGCTGAATTCGTTCCCATTCCGTGGTAACGCGTTTTGAGCTGATGCGTATCAGCGAAGTTAGCGCATGGCCCCGCCGAACTTTGGGATTCTGCGATAAAAACATGGCCAAACCGAAAACGGCGCTTCGTAAATCCCGCACGCCCCGTCCGCCAAATTTGACCGCGTAAGCGTCTTTTCTGTCAGGGGTTATAAGATTAGCCCCGTCGGGGACGGTGCTAAAACCTTTTGACAGAAACTCGCGTTCCAGTTCCGACTCCATCGACCTATTGTAGTATCGAAAGTCGGAACTAAAAACTAAAGTCGGAACTAAATTTTTAGGTCGGAACTTGAAAGATTGCGGCTGAATTTAGAAGCCACGCATCCGCCACCCCACCAACATCTGATCCATCACCCGGCTCGTTCGTGCGGCGGTTTCGCCGGTGCTGGGGCTTTGACCCGCGCCGTTCAGTTCGTCGACGATCGCCTGGATCATCGGCTGCTGGATGTGCTCGGGGTGGGGGATGGCGAATTGTTCGGACGAGCTGTCCGTCTCGAGGCGCACCGGATCGGCGCCGCCGAAGGTCGAGAAGAGGATTCGCCCGCTACTTCCCACGATCTCGACCTCATCCGTCCGGTGGTGTGTCGTGAAGCACCAGTGCCCCGTGCCCAGCACACCGGACTCAAATACAAAACTCCCCGCCACGACGTCCTCCGCCGGGTAAAGATTCGCCTGATTGTTCGCATATCCGCTCGCGTCCGCGATCGGCCCGAGCAGGAAATCCAGCAAATCCAGCGTGTGCGAGGCGAGGTCGAGAAACCGCCCTGCGCCGGCGATCTCCGGCCGCACCCGCCACGGAAGGTTCGCGCGATCGAGGTCCTCCTTCATCGGCGGCTGGTGCAGGCGCACGTTGACGAACCGCACGTCGCCGATCGCCTGATTGTCCAGCAGTTCTTTGACCTTGAGAAAGCGCGGCAGGCTGCGGCGGTAATAGGCGACGAAGAGTTTCACGGCGCGCAGGCGGCACCCCTGCACCATTCGGCGGCACTCGTCGTACGAGCGGGCCATCGGCTTCTCGACGTACACCGGTTTCCCCGCCGCCGCCGCCATCAATGCGTACGACTCGTGCGTGTCCGGCGGCGTCGCGACGTATACCACGTCCACCTCCGGGTCGGCGATCAGGTTCGCGCCGTCGTCGTACCACCGCGGCACGCCGTGCCGCTTCGCGTAGTCCGCCGCCTTTGCCCCGTCGCGCCGCATAACCGCCACCAGCGCCGAATTCCGCGCCTTGGCGAACGCGGGCCCGGATTTCGATTCGGTCACGTCCCCACAACCCACGATGCCCCAGCGAATCGTCTTCATTCGATCAACTCCAGGCCAGATTCCCCACGCGCAGGATAGACGGGGCCTCTTCTCTTGGCCACACGATTGAATGCGACTGCCCGGGATACAGGTCGAAGAAGTTATCCGCCAGGGCCTCTTCGCCGTTGAGATCCAGGCAAACGCCCCAGACGAACCGGTCGGAGGAGAACGTCACGGCGTTGCCGTCTCGCGTCACGCGCAGGTCATCCGGCCCGGCCGCGGACCACTTCAAATCCTTAAAAAGTGGCACGACCAGCCGGTTTCGCGCCAGCACACGCCCGTCGCGCGTCAGCACGGCGAACGCCATCGACGCGTCCTCGCGCTCCCACTGGTCGCGCGAGAACCCGGCGATCTCCCGCGCGGAATTCGCCGGGATCGTCACGGGAAGCTGGAAGTCCAGGGGATACGCGCCGCCCGCCAGATCGAACACGCCGTAGCGCAGCTCACCCGTGACGGAAAGCTCCGTCTCGTTAATCCCGACGACGGCGACCTGCTCGTCGTCCGCCACGACGACCACGTGCACCGGGGACATCGCGCGTTTCACCGCCCAGAACGCGGGCGTGCGCCGCAGGTAGTAGTCCACGATCGTCCAGCTCCGCGTGGCCGGCCAGCAGTCGTTGAACATCCAGAAGATGGCCGACGCCGAGTCGAACATCCGCCGCCGAAAGTTCTCGACGTACTCGCGCAAGCCCTCGCCCTGCAACAGGCCGCCCCAGTAAACGAAATCTTCGACGGACATCTGGCGGATGTCCTTCCCGAGCCACTGCGCAATCATTGCATCCGCCGGGCTCGGTTCGCCCCACGCTTCGACCGAGTTGTCGTGCACCTGCCAGGTAAACGACGCGATCCGCCGCTGCGCCGCTTCGGGTCCCAGCGCCGCCAGCATTGTCGGACGTGATGTCGGCCCGAGGATCCCGCCCTCGTTGGGAAACCGGCTGATCATCTGCCGGTACTTGCGAAAATCGGTGTCGAGAAACCCGATCGTCCAGGGGTGCTGATCTCCGACGTCGTCCCGGTTCGGGTCGCTCACGTCCGGGGAGAACGGCGACGTCGGCTGGTAATAGCGTGTCGGGTCTTCCACCTTCAACAGCCGCGGCAGGGTAAGGTGATAGAGCGCGTAGTCCGGCAGGATCACGCCTTTCTTGTCATACCCCCAGTGCCACGCGCCCACTTCGTTCTCGTTGTTCCCGCACCACGCGATCAGGCTCGGATGATTCGCCAGCCGCCGGACGTTATGCGTGGCCTCCGCGATCACACTGTTGTTGAACGCCTCGTCCGTCGACGGGTACCGCCCGCAGGCGAAGATGAATTCCTGCCACACCAGGATGCCGTGTCGATCGCACAATTCGTAGAACTCGTCCGACTCGTACAGCCCGCCGCCCCAGACGCGCAGGAAGTTGAAGTTTGCCTCCCGCGCAAGATCGATCAGCGTTTCGTACCGCTGGCGATCCAGGCGCGCGAAGATCATGTCCGCCGGGACGAAGTTGCCGCCCTTGCAGAAGATCGGCCGGCCGTTCACCTCGAGACAGAAGAATCGGCCGGACTTCGGGTGCGGCTCCTGGTTGAACCGCACGTGGCGGAACCCGACGCGTTTGGATTCCTGCGCGATCAACTGGCCGTCCACGATGAGGCTGGTCTTGACGGTGTACAGCGGCTGCTCGCCGTGCCCGATCGGCCACCAGGGCTCGGGGTGATCGAGTTCGATCGTGGCTTCGCAGGCGTTCGCGCCCGGCTTGATCTCGCACTCGGCCGCCGCCGATTGTCCCGCCTCGACGACCTCGATCACGATCCGTCCCCGCCGCGCCTCGTCCGCCAGCCCTTCGACGAACACGCGGGATCGCACCGCCCCCCGCCCGTCCGCCGGGTCATAGGTGGGCAGCAGTGCGACCTGGTCGATCCGCGCCGGGCCGGCGGTCCACTCCAGCCGCACCGGTTTATGAATCCCGACGTTGATCAACCGCGTCGACCAGTCCCATCCGAACTGGCATTGCGGCTTGCGCAGCCAATGCCGCTTGTGAAGCCGTTGATCCGGCGACATCAGGTATCCCTCGCTCGGCTTATCGGCGGCGTACCAAAGGCCCGCGTCGAGGTGGACGCTCAGTACGTTTCGTCCCGGGCGCAGCTTCCCGCCGACGTCGATCCGGCAGGGGTAGAACGAATTGTCGTGCCGGCCGATCTGCTGGCCGTTCAGGAAGATCGTCGCAACCAGGTCGAGCCCCTCGAATACCAGCCACGAGCGGACGCGGCCGTCCAGCGTCTCGGCCGGCGCGTCGAACTCCCGCCGGTACGCCCAGAGGCATTCCTCGACCCACCGCGCCGCCAAGGCATTCGCGCCGACGTACGGGTCGGCGATCACCCCCGCCCGCCAGAGGTCCAGGTGCACCTCACCGGGCACGGCCGCGGGAAAATATTTTTCGTCCTCCGTGAGGTCGCGATTGGCGTACTCCAATCGCCCGCGCACCCCGTCGCTCCAGCGGATGCGCCACGCGTCGCCGCACAGGTCGAGAATCTGCATTGCCTTAGCATGAAGGCGGGCGGCCGCGCATTCAATAACCCAGCGCGGACCCGAGAACTCTTGCCCCATACCAGTCGTACTAACCAAAGGTTATCGGACCCTGTCATCTCTTTCAGACCCGCTCGCTCGGTCGACGATCCCCGACGATTCGACGCGATCATGTGAAGTCGTAACGCCTTTATCGGCCGCACGGGCGGCCTTTACGGCACATCCGTTCCGCTCGGTTCGCCCGCGTTTACCTGCTTGCCTAACCCACCAATGTTTTGGAAATCAATCAAAGCGATTCAGCCTCGAAGGACGATGGAGAAGGAGCAGTGCCCGATCGGAGATCGGGATACGCGGGCCACGGAAAAGGCCAGGAACAAGTTGTTTCCGTCGGAGGTCCTGGCTATGCGTAACGTAATCGTCTCGACGTTGACCCAGGTGGTTGAGATCGGGATTTTCGCCGCCGCCGCCGGCGCGCTGGCCGTGGGGATGATGCACGTCAGGTGAGTCGCGCGCAGGGGCACAAGGGGCAGATCGATACGATTGAATGAATGAGCGGAAGCGCCCCCGTGGTGGGGCAGGCATTCTTGTCTGCCCTTCGTCGGATTCCGCAGTGGTCATTCAACGCCGTATCGCGAGGCAACGACAGCCATGCCCCAGCTCCGCATCGGCATCTCCGGCTGGACCTACACCCCCTGGCGCGGCACCTTCTACCCCGACGATCTCGCCCAGAAACGCGAGCTCGCCTACGCCAGCCGCCAGCTTAACTCCATCGAGATCAACGGGACCTTCTACTCCCTCCAGCGGCCGAGCAGCTTTCAAAAGTGGTATGACGAGACGCCGGACGGTTTCGTCTTCAGCCTTAAGGCCCCGCGCTTCATCACCCACATGAAGAAGCTCAGGGACGTCGCCGCGCCGCTCGCGAACTTCTTCGCGTCCGGTGTCCTGGCCCTGCGCGACAAGCTCGGCCCGATCCTCTGGCAACTGCCCCCGTCACTCGGCTACGACGCCGACCGCCTTGAAGCCTTCTTCGGCCTCCTCCCTCGGGACACCGCCGACGCGCTAAAGGTGGCCAAGGGGCACGACGCGCGGATGAAGGGTCGCGCCTACCTCGAGACCGACAAGACACGCCGCCTCCGCCACGCCCTGGAGATCCGCCACGACACCTTCCGGCAACCCGAGTTCGTCAAGCTCCTGCGCAAACACGATGTCGCCCTGGTGGTCGCCGACACCGCCGGCAAGTGGCCGCACATGGAAGATCAGACCGCCCGCGACTTCGTTTACCTCCGCCTGCACGGCGCCGAGCAACTCTACGTCAGCGGCTACGACGACGCCTCCCTGGCCGCCTGGGCGAAGAAGATCCGCGCCTGGTCCACCGGAAAGGCCGCCGGCGTTGACAAGCTCACGGCCTCACCGCCCAAATCGATGAAGAAGTCCCGCGACGTCTACGCCTACTTCGACAACGACGTCAAAGTCCGCTCCCCCTACGACGCGATGCGCCTCAGCGCCATGCTCGACTTACGTCCCAAACCAGGCGACGGCCCCGACCCGGCCACCATTGCCGAAGAACCCCGGGCGACGTGGGCGCCGATTGGGAAGAATCGCAAACGCTAATTCGGCACGGCACGCAGTAGTCCCGTATCACGGGCGCCCCGCCCTGAAGTGACGAATCCCGCGCGGGCCGCGAATTCCGCTCGCTAAACACGATTTTGCATGAAGGGTTACGCCGCCCGCCGTTTTCGTGCCCGGAGGCGGGCGTGGTACAGGATGATCTTGGCCCCGACCCACCGCCGCACGCG
>Ga0207674_10002469_pt1 | contig 23345 bp, 13 predicted proteins | sample KBSCornC72_FD_184303 | JGI IMG/M metagenome (GOLD analysis project Ga0207674, IMG submission 184303) | Corn rhizosphere microbial communities from Kellogg Biological Station, Michigan, USA - KBS Corn C7-2 (SPAdes) (version 2) | ecosystem: Host-associated > Plants > Roots > Rhizosphere > Soil ...
CAGCGCTTACCGCGCAGCTTGGTAAAACCGGCTTTTTCGCTTACGTCGGTGAAGGTACCGTCGCCGTTGTTGTGAAATAAGACGCTGGCGCTGGGTTCGAATGCTTTGGGAATGCAGTAGTGGCGATGACCATCGGGCGCCATACCGCATGTGGTTCCCTTCTCCGGAGGAACAAACTTCGGGACGAACAGGTCGAGTTTGCCGTCGTTGTCGTAATCGAACCAGAGAGCGCTGGTGGACCATCCCTTGGTTGCGACACCGGCTTTGTCGGTGACGTCGGTGAAGGTGCCGTTTCCGTTGTTGTGGTAGAGGACGTTGCGGCCAACCTGGGTTACGTAGATATCAGGGAACCCGTCGTTATCGTAGTCGCCGACGGCGATTCCCATCCCGTAACCACCCCCGGCGACTCCGGCCTTATCGGTGACATCAGTGAAAGTGCCGTCGTGATTGTTGCGATAGAGGGCGTTCTTTAAGGGATGGTCAGGGGTATAAAAGTCGGCCTTGCCACTATTCACGAAGAAGATGTCCATCCAGCCGTCATTGTCGTAGTCAAGGAAGGCGACGCCGGGGCCGATGGACTCGGGGAGATGCCGGAGGTCGGAGCGACCGGAGGTGTGGACCCAGTGAATACCGCTCTTGGACGGATCAACGACGGTGAATTTTGGAGAGGACGCGGGCTTGGGGGTTTGCGCCGCAAGCGTTCCGAGCGCAACGGAGAGACACAGTAAGCGGAAGCCGATTCGGAATGCGCTCGAGAGCGACAGATAAGCACCCAATATTGGAAAGAATCCCTGCCAGTTTAGCGTGAGCGCTGAGGCATGACAACGATACGAGAACGGAAGAAAGAGCTGTGTTAGGCTTGCGTTGCAATCGCTCCACGTCACCCTGGGGCCTACCGAATCGCGGTATGGAAACCATCAGCAAGATCAACTTACGTCAGCTCTGGATTGTGGCCGCGATCGCTTCCCTTTTCATTGTTCCTCCCAGTTTTGCCCAATCAGGAAATAAGAGTGCCGTTCGGAAGAGAGCCACCGGAGTTGCCGATTCGGTCGCTTTGGATGAGAAGGTTCGGAAAGCAGACGCCGCACGCACTGCTGGTAATTCCGGCGAGGCATTGCGTCTTTATGAAGACGTTTTGCGTTCGCGACCGAATTGGGCAGAAGGCTGGTGGTATGTAGGGACGATTCATTACGACTCGGATGCGTTCACGAAGGCGATACCGGCATTCGAGCGCCTGCTGAAGTTGGAGCCGAAGTATGGGCCGGGGTGGGCTTTTCTGGGCCTGTGCGAGTTCGGAGTGAAGAAGTATCCAGTGGCGCTTGAGCACTTGCAGCGGGCGAGCGAATTCGGTTTTGGCGACGCGGCGACGGCGAGAGTTGGAAATTACCATCGCGCGCTGTTGCTGAACGCAGCGGGCCGATTTGAGGAAGCGACTTCCGTACTTTGGACACAGTTTGCGCAGGAAAAGATCAGTCCACAAGTGGCGGTTGTTATGGGACTGGCACTACTCGAGATGCCGATTCTTCCGGCGGACCTGGATGTTACGAAGAAAGAATTGGTATTCAGTGCGGGACAGGCCTCGGCGGAATTGTCGCATCAACGTTACGCCGAAGCGCTCGCGATACTAAAGGCAATCGAGAGAGATCACCCTGACGTTCCGAATGTTCATTACTCGTCGGCGAAGGCGCTGATCGCGACATCGCAGTGGGATGAAGCGGCGGATCAGTTGCAGAGCGAACTTCAGATCAATCCGAAGAGTGCGGAGGCTCACGCGCTGTTGGCGACGGTGCGACTGAAGGAGGGTAAGACGGCGGAGGCGCTGGCATCAGCGAAACAAGCAGAGGCGATTGAGCCGAAGGGCGCAGAGGTTCACCGGATGCTTGCGACGTTTTATTCGGAGAACGGTAACAAAGAGCGGGCTGAACAGGAACTCGCAAAGGCGAAGAGCCTGGGATGGGCGGAACCTACGTCCGCGAGCGACGTCAAATCGGATGCGACGAGCACATCGACTTCAGCAGAGGGAAATGCCGCATTCGAACAACTGAAGCAGAAGGCATATGCGGCAGAGCATGCAGGCGACAGCGCCGGTGCAGTGGCCGCGTACCGAGAAGGTTTGCAGTTGAACCCGAACTGGGTGGAGGGCCTTTTCTATCTAGCCACGGCGGAGTACGGCGCGCAGCAATATGAAGACGCACTGGCGAAGGCAAGACGATTGTCGACAGTTCAACCGAATGTGGGAGCGGCATGGGCATTGCTGGGACTTTGTGAATTCCAGGTTGGAGACTACGAGAACTCCTACGTCTATTTGAAGCGCGGTGAGGACCTAGGACTTCCGCCCGGTGGTGGTGGCGCAATATCCGAGGCCTATTACCACATGGGCATTTTGCTCAACTGGAAGGGCGACTTTGGAGGCGCGCATGACGTTCTGGCAAGAGAAGCAAAGGGTGGGCCGCGCGCGGAAGATTCCAAGTTTGCGCTTGGAATCAACTTGTTGAGACTTCGACTACTGCCATCGCAGGTCGCGGCCGCAGATCGTCCGCTGGTGCAAGCGGCCAGTGAGATTGCGATGGACCTGAGTGGGAGTGAGTACGGGCCGGCGACCGCGAAATTTGATGAACTTCTCAAGAAATATCCGGGGCGGCCTTACATCCACGATGCTTACGCCTGGACCCTGATGAGCATCTCGAAATATGACGCCGCGGTCGAGCAATACCGTGAGGAGATTCGGCTTTCGCCTAAATCGGCCGACGCATACCTGGGAGTGGCTACGGCGGCACTGAAGATACATAAGTACGAAGACGCCAGAGATGCCGCAAAAAAAGCGATTGAGTTAGCTCCCGAGTCGGCGATGGCGCACGGACAGTACGGTCGCGCACTGGTGGAACTAGGGGATGTGAACACCGGGACTGTGGAGCTGGAACGAGCGGTGCAACTCGCGGTGGCGATTCCGGAGCTGCATTTTTCGCTATCGCGGGCTTATGCAAAGGCGAAGCGGCCGAAAGACGCGGAGCGCGAACGGCAGATCTTCCTGCGTTTGAGCAAGAAGGAGTAAATCAGCGAGTCGCTTTCGCGGGACGCACCTGATCTGCAGTGACGAGACCCTTCCCTTCCAAAATGTAGTGCTGCTTATCCACCGCCAGATCGGAGACCGGGATCTTTTCGATTGTGCCGGAAGGCCACCGGATTTCGAGAGCGTCGATTTTGGTGACTGAACCCAGTCCGAAGTGCAAGCGCAGGTCGTGCTGCGAGAGATAACTTCCACCGCTGCGGATTTCGCTGGTCTGGGTAAGTTTTCCGGCGACCAGTTTGACCTTCGCTCCAAGCGCCAACCGATTACTCTTAGTGCCCTGCAGTTCGAAGCTGATCCAGTGGTTTGCCGGATTCCCGCGATTGCGAAGGATGAGAGGCGCGCCGTCGAGATCTTCGACAACAAGATCAATTTGTCCGTCGTTGAAGAGATCTCCGGCAGCAAGCCCGCGAAGGGTCCGGTTTTCCTGAATAGCGGGTCCGGCCTGTTTGCTCGCGTCGCAGAAGGTACCGTCTCCCTGGTTGATGGAGAGGATGGAAGGCTCGCGATACTTGGCGCCGGAAGGAAGGCTATCCACTTGCGGATAGACGTGGCCGCTGACGGAAATCAGGTCGAGCCAACCGTCATTGTCGATGTCGAAGAATACGGTTCCCCACTTGACCCAGGGCAATGAGGAGACGGCAATGCCGGAGGGAAAGGAGATATCACGGAAGTTGAGGTCTCCGTCGTTGCGGTACAGAGTGTTGTATTGATCCGCAAAGTTGGTGATGAAAATGGACTGACGGCCGGTGTGGAGGTAATCGCCGATGGCGACACCCATGGAGCCCTGCATCGAACCGTCGTCGGTCAGGGCGGCGCCGGATTCCATTCCGTACTCGGTGAACTTTCCATGGCCGTCGTTGCGGTAGAGGAAGTTCGGCGTAGCATCGTTGGCCATGAAGATGTCGGGACGCCCCGTGTCGTTGAAATCAGACCAGGTCACACCGAGGCCGTAATAACCGTTGGGATCGTCTACGCCGGCGGCCTTAGTGACGTCGGTGAAGGTGCCATTCCCATTGTTGTGAAAGAGGGAGTCGCCAGCGCCGGGCATGCCGCGAGGTCCGCATTGGACGTCGATTCCGCGGTATTTGCAGGTCGAGGATTTGCCGAAGCCCGGCAGATCGTCGAGATGGAAATCGAGGTAGTTGGAGACGACGAGATCGACGAAACCGTCGCCATCGTAGTCGCCGAACGCTGCGCCAGTCGACCAGCGCCCATCTGCTACGCCGGCTTGCTTCGTGACGTCGGTGAATGTTCCATCGCCATTATTTCGGTATAGAACGTTGCCGCCGAGACAGGTCAGGTACAGATCGGGCCAGCCGTCATTGTTGTAATCTCCGACCGCGCCTCCCATTCCGAAACAGGCGGTGTGAATACCGGACTTGGCGGTGACGTCCGTGAAGGTGCCGTCGTGATTATTGTGGTAAAGCGCGCCAGGAGCGGTCTCCTTTTTGAGCTGCTGCTCGACGCTGGGATTGTTCGTGAAGAAGATGTCAGGCCAACCGTCGCGATCGTAGTCGACGAGGATAACGCCGGCGCCCATGGACTCGACGATGTAACGCTTTTCGGGAACATCAGTGTGACGGAAACGAATGCCGGTGCTGGCGAGGACGTTATCGAGCTGTGGGATCTTTCTGCCCGAACAGGTAGAGCTCTTGGCGCCGGGTGGAACCACGGAGGGGGTGTGCCCCATCTGCGCGAAACAGGAGAAGGAGAACAGTGCAGCCAGAGCTATGAGCAGAAGAGAACGAAACTTCACGCCGCAAGTATAACGGGTTGGAGTACCTGACTCGGAGGGCTAATTCGGCAACTGAATATCGGGATGCTGCTCCTTGGCCTTCTGGAAACAACTTTGAGCGCCGGTTGGATCCTGCATCTCCTGGTAAAGCTGGCAGGCGCGGACGAGCAGGTCGGAGGGTGCTGGCTGCATCAACAGGCTGGCAAGGATGGATGCAGCGCGTTGGCGATCGTTGGTCCGTGCCAGGGATGCGGCCCAGTCGTAGGACATGCGAGGATCGCTCATCGCGAGATCAGGAATTTTAGCGAAGGCTGCTGCGGCGGCGGGATAGTCCTTGATGGAGAACAAGGACATGGCGAGCATGGCTTGGGAGCGCTGGTCGGAGGGATCCGCGGCGAGGACAGACTTCAGGGCGCGAGCACTCTCGGTATAGTTCTCTGCGCGGAAGGCGGCAAGGCCGATGTTTCGCATGAGGCCGGGAGTAGCGGGACTCCAACGTTCGGCGTCGAGGAAGTGGGACAGGGCGGTCGCGTAGTCCTTGCGACGGGCTTCGGAGGTTCCGAGGTCGTTGTAGGCGCTGCTGAGAATGTTGCGGAGTCGATCTTCAGCAGCTTTCGCCTGCGACTTCTGTTCCGGAGTCAGGGCCAACTTGTTGAAGGTCTGCTCGTCGATGGGAGCAGCAGCATTCGTGGGCGACATGGATTCGTTTGACACAAGGATCGTCTGGGGCGTCGCTAAAGCGGGCGAGTCGGACGCGATCTCGCGAGGAGAGAGAGCCTGCTGACGTGCATTGACGACCAGTTTCGCCTCCATCTCGCGGGATTTTTGAATCAGGCGAGTACCTTCGTCGCGCTTGCCGGTTCGAATCAGAATCCGGCCCAGGGTGAAATAGGCACGACGAACTTGATAGTTGTTCCGGGACTCATCGGCGCCAGTCAACTCGATTGCCTTGCGAAGGTAGGTCTCGGCATTGGCGTCAGAGCCGGCACCGTACGCGTTGAGTCCCATATAAAGGTAGGGTTCAGGCCAATCGGGTTTGGCGGCAGCAGCCACTTTCAAGTAAGCGTCTGATTCTGGATATTTCTTTTCGACGGAAGCTAGGTAGCCGAGGAAGTAGTTGCCAAAAAAGTCTTTGGGATTGATCGCGACTTCGGCGAGGAATTCCTGCTTGGCCTGCGGAGTGGGCTCCCAACTATTCTTGGTGAGATAGAAGAGTCCGAGAAAATAATGGCCGCGTGAAGTTTTGGGGTTGATGGCGATAGCGGCCTTGTATTCACGCTCGGCGTCGGCATGAAGTTTCGCGCTCTCGTAGGCTCGGCCAGCCATGATATGCATGATCTCGGGTTTGCCTGTAAGGACTTCTATCTTCTTAAGGACAATCGCGGCCTTTTCCTTTTCGTTCAGGCTGAGGAGCGCGGAGGCAAGAGAGTATGTGACTTCCATGTCTCCGTGAATCGCGAGCGACTTCTCGAAGGAATCGACAGCCTTGTGGTAATCCTTCTTCATCGACCAGAGCCTGCCTTGTAGACTCCAGGCGTCAGCCGAATTGGGTTCGGCCCTGATGAGGAGTGAGCTCTGCTCGAGAGCTCGGTCGAAGTCTCCGGCACCGGCGTAGGACATGGCGAGTTGCATGTGGACGAACGGGATGTCTTCGAAATCGGCGGATTGCTTGAGGAGTTCGACGGACGCCGGGTGCAGTCCTTCGAGCAAACGCAGCTCCGCCATCTGTCGAAGGCCAATCGCGATGATCTTTCGGCTGGCCTGGGCCACTTGCTCGGGATCGCCCGTCTGCTGAGCCTGGGCCGCTGCGCGGAGACGAGATTGTAATTCGGCTTCCGAGGTCTGTGGCGAGGGCGACTGGGCGACAGTGGCCAGTGTGTAGAGAAGCAATCCGAAGATCGGGCTCCACCAGGGCCGAAGACGCGGGTTCAATGGCCTGAATCGCACAATAACAAGATACCGTGTAAAGACGGGTTTCGAGTCTAAATTGGTATTCTAAGTTCGATTGAACGTGGAAACGAGTATAGGGATGATCAATGTAGGGCTAGTTGGATTTGGGTTCGCGGGACGTACGTTCCATGCACCGGTAATTCGAGCAGTCACGGGACTACGGCTGCGCGCGATTCTTCAGAGGAGTGGCGACGATGCGTCCCAACTCTATCCGGAAAGCAGAGTTGTAAGAAGCATCGACGAGATGCTGGCCCTCGGCGACGTCGACCTGGTTGTGGTCGCCACGCCGAACACCACGCACTTCGAATTGGCGAAGCGATGTCTCGAGGATGGCCGGCACGTCGTGATCGATAAGCCGTTCACGACGACCACCGATGAGGCACGGGAACTGGCGGAGATCGCAAAGGTGAAGGGGGAAATTCTTTCGGTGTACCAGAACCGACGATGGGATGGCGACTTTCAGACGGTTCAGAAGCTGCTGTCGGAGGGACCTCTGGGCGACATCGTATTGTATGAATCTCACTTCGATCGCTTCCGAGCGGAGGTGCGTCCGGATGCATGGCGGGAAAAGGTCGAGCCGGGAAGCGGCGTGCTCTTCGATCTTGGGCCGCATCTGCTGGACCAGGCGCTCGTGCTGTTTGGGATCCCAGAGTTCGTGCAAGCGGATGTGAAGATTGAGCGCCGGGAAGCCAAGATCGATGATGCGTTCGAGGTCACGTTGTTCTATCCGCGAATGCGCGCGATTCTCCGAGCCACTATGCTTGCAAAAATTGCCGGAGCACGGTTCACGATACATGGCGTGAATGGGAGCTTCGTGAAGTACGGACTTGATGTGCAGGAGGACGCCCTGAAGCAGGGAAAACCGATTGATGATAATTGGGGCGTCGAAAGCGAAGACTGGTGGGGAATAGTAGATGTGTTGGGATCTGGCGCCAATCGCGTGCCCACGCTGCCCGGCGATTATCGCAAGTACTACGAAAATGTTCGAGACGCTATTGAAGGGCACGCAGAGTTGGCGGTCACTCCGGGACAGGCGCTCAACGTGATGCACGCGCTGGAGCTATGCAATCGAAGCAGTCGAGAAAGATGTCGAGTTCGCTGGGCTGGGTAACTACTGCTTACGATCGGGCATGGGAATGGTGGCTTGTTCGCGCTTGCGGGTCTTGATGTCCTTGTAAATCTGCGCCTCGCGGTCGGCCTCTTCTTTGCGTCCGGCCCTGCGATATGCCGATTGAAGCTGATAGTGGACGTAGTCACTTTCGGCATCGAGTTTGGCTGCGACTTCGAGATGGGTGATCGATTCTTCCACTTTGCCCGCTTCGAGCAGCATCTTGCCTAATTCATATTGAGCCTGTGGGTGATCGGGATGCGACGAAGTGATCGACCGCAACATCGCTTCGGCCTTCTCCTTCTGCGAGGTTTGAAGAAGAGCATAGGCGAGATTGAACTGGACGTCGGCATCTCCGGAATCGCTGTCCAACTCGGCTTGTAATTCTGGAATAGCCTCGGCGGGACGGGAAAGACGAATCAAAGCTGCGCCAAGCTTGTAATGAGCTTTCGGAATCGACGGTTCCAACTGGAGAGCCTTGCGATAACAGGCGACAGAATGCTCGTAGTCCTGGAAGACGCTGTAAAGGTCTCCGATGGACAGAAGGAGCTCTGCCGGCAACTGCATAGTAGTCAGGCGATTGAGCACCTCGGTCGCCTTCTTCGGTTGATTGAGACGCGCAAGGGAGTAGGCATTCGCGTAGGCGAGTGCTGGATCCTGGAAAGCGGCGTCGCCTAAGGCTTCGAAGTGCTTTGCCGCTTCAGCGTAATTACTTTGGCCAAACAGCAGCATCGCGAGCTTGGCTCGGGCCAAGAGGTCTTGTGGATCAACTTGTATGGCACCCTGGAAGCCCCGAATCGCCTCGGCCTGGTTGCCCACTTTAAGCGCGGCTAAGCCCACATTGCGCATTAAGCCAGGAGTTGAGTTATCCCACTGTTCGGCTTCCTGGAAATGCTGCAATGCGAGGGGGTAAAGACGTGCACGAGCGTCGGCGGTTCCCCAATCGTTGAAGGCGTTGCTCAGAATCACGCGAAGTTGGTGATCGAGTGATTCCACTTTCTTCTGATCCTGGGGGTTTAGATCGGTCTTCGCAAGGGCTGCCAATTCCAGGCGCGCGGTCGCATCCACGGGTGCGGCGTCTTCGGGCAGGCCCTCGTCTGGCAGGCTTGCATGCGGAACCACCGCGGGGGAGGCCATGCCGCCGCTCATTTCCGCAATTCCCCTCTCCTGATCGACCATCACCTTGGACTTGAGCTCTTTTACCTTGTCGGTATATTTCTTGGCCTGTTCTGCATTGCCGGCCTTGAATTCGATCCGGGCAAGCGCGATGTAGCCCCTGCGAATCTCATAGTCGCCCTGAGCTTCATTGGTTCCAGTCAGCTCGACCGCCTTGAGAAGGTAATTCTTAGCCTCGGCATTTTCGTTTCGCTTGAATGCATTCAATCCCAGATAGAGCCAGGTTTCCGCGAGCTTGGGATTGAGTTCGGCAGCGATCTTGAGGTGTTTATTGGACTCGTCAATTTCGTCGAGTTGAGATGCGACGAGGCCCAGGTAAAGGTTGGCATGGAAATCTTTCGGATCTTGCCGAACCGCTTCCTTCAATTCCTTGCGAGCTTCTTCGGTTGGAGCCCAACTGTTGTGCTCCAACGACACCAGAGCGAGATAAAGATGAGCGCGCTTCGCCTGATTATCGATTGCTATTGCGCGGCGAAATTCCTGCAGCGCCTCTGGCCAATAACTGCACTCGCGGTAGGCGCCTCCGAAAACTATGTGCCAGATGGCACGGTCACCTTGCTCCTGAAGAATGGTTCGAAATATGGCCTCCGCAGAGGCTTTGTCTTTGAGGCGAAGATATGAAAGCGCGAGAGAGTATTGGGTGTTCGAGTCCTTGTGAAGAGCGAGTGATTTCTTTAGCGAATTCACCGCTGAATTGAAGTCTCGCTTCGCCATCCAGCCTTTTCCGTTTAGATACCAGATCTGAGCGTTTTCGGGATCGGACTCAAGCAGTTTGGAGGTCTGCGCAATCGTCTCATCAGGCTGCCCGACGTTGAGCGCAGCGGAGGCGAGTGTGAGTCGGGTTCGCGGCACATCTTCAAGAACCAGCGATTTACGGTAGAGCTCGACCGCTTGCGGATAGGCGCCGACCAGCGTTCGCAAATTAGCGACTCTCAAAAGTGCGTACGCAGCAAGTTTCCGGGCGGATTCGCTCACAGCCTGCGGGTTTCCACTGGCAACGGCTGTCTTTTCCGCTTCGATTCGCCGTTGGAGTTCCGCGGAGGCTGTGTCGGCCTCGGGCGCAGCCGGGCTAGCCTGGGCTGAATTTGTTGGCGACTGTACCGACTTGCGAGGTGGAACGGCCGGATGCTGTTTCTGGTTCGATGGGAATGCGGGCGCCCAAAAGATCCCTCCTAATAGAAGAGCAAGAAGGTAGCGTCCGGGAGGGGTCCTGCGTGGGCTCACTGCTCTATTTTGCGACAGGCAGCGCGCGATGTACACAAGAGAGGGATGGAGTGAGTTCAATAAGTGGTGTGCGATCAAAGAAAAACCGGCAGCACCTTGTGAGTGCTGCCGGCGAGTTTCTAAACGCCAACTGGATTAGAAGGTGATCCGGAGGCCGTACTGCAGTTCGCGGCCATGGTTCCCAATCGTGCCAGTGGAGTTACCGAAGGTAGACGGACCGTTAAGGGTCTCGGCGGTAATTGTGTTATTGCTGGGGCTGCAGGCCTGGTAGAGACCGCCCACCGCAGCACCGCAATTGACGTCTTTAATCGGCTGGCTTCCACCCGGTCCCAGGTTCATGGCGCCGGCGTTGAAGTTTGCGTGATTGAAGAGGTCAAAGAGATCGAGACGGAACTGCATTCCGATCCGTTCGGTCAGCTTCCAGTTTTTGTCGATCGACAGGTCGGTGTTGACGAAGTGCGGACCGAGGCAATAACCGCGAGGCGAACGGTCCGGATTGATAACACCAAGCTGCTGTCCAACCAGCGTGAACGCAGAGGGATTCACGACACGATCTGCTTTCATGCCGGCATTGCAAGCAGTGCCGGACATCAGCGGCGTGTAGATGCCGGTGTTCAGACCGTAGATGCTGCCCGCGCCGTATGTCTTACCAGCGGAGGTTCCACCTGAGTTTACTACCAGCGACGTGTTCTCCGTAACGTTCTGGGAGATGATGAGCGAGTGACCGGATGTTGCCTGAGTGATACCGGCAAGTTCCCACCCACCGAGTACATTGCGCATGAAACCATTTGATCCCTTCAATTCTGGGAAGAAATAGGTTCCGTTGGCTACGAAGATGTGCGGGCGATTGATCGGGGTATTGCCACGATCAAGGCTCGGATCCTTGTAGTACAGGTAGCTGGAGTTGCCGAGACCGCCGCTCGAATCGTCAAGTGCGATGTTGCCGATCGAGTGCGACCAGGTGTAAGCCGCGGTCAACTGCGACCTCTTGTACTTGGTCTTGAAAACGGTCTGCAGGGCGTGATAGTTGGCATGGCCACTGTGATCCCAGAATGCCAGCGTACCGTCATTGCCGAACGGACGGAGCAGCGAGTTGTAGGAACCGCCGATACCGTACGCACCGCAAGTCCAAGTGTTGGTCTGGAATGTTGTAGTTACGCCATTCAGTGTCAACGGGCAGGCAACCTGCTTGCTCGGATCCGGCACGTTGATGTCATAGCTGTTCAGCTGGTGGATCGCGCTGTTGCCGACGTACGCGATCTGCAGAGCAGTCTCACGAGCGAAGGTATGTTCCACAGCGAGGTTCCACTGCCAGGAGTTCGGCATGTTGGAGTCTGTGCTGAAGCCACCACTTGGCGATGCGCTGCCTGCCAGGAGATTGGCCGGAGTCGCTCCACCCAGAGAGCGCACGTATGTGGGCGAGTTGACCGAGAACGGAGCGTTGTTCATGGTCACGAACCACGGAGTTACGCGGTCGCGCTGGAAGAACTGTCCGACACCTAAGCGGATAGCCCAGTTGCCAGTTCCAGACGGATCCCACGCTACACCGAGGCGGGGAGCAAACAGCCGATGGTTCTGATCGATCAAGTACTTGTTCGGTCCCTCTGCAGCTTTGCTGTAGGTGGTTCCGTACAGAGCATTTGCGTCGCCGCAAGGATCGGTTCCAGGAATCGTCATCAGGCCGTTGCAAGCGTCGGATGTCGGCTTGCTCGGGTCATAGAGTGAGGGCTGGAACGAGGTTGCTCTGCTCTTCGCATTGTAGGGCGAGGGCAGATACGAATAGCGGACGCCGTACTCGATTGTGAGGTTCTTACGAGCCTTCCAGGTATCGCCGAAGTAGAACTCGTAATCTCGCCAACGATCCAAGGAACGAACGTTCGTCGAGAGCTCATTCAGGTTAAACAGCAGGCCCGGCTGCATGTAATCAACAAGGTTGTTGCCGGTAGTGACGTTATCCGCCGGAAGGTTGTTTCCAAGGTTGTCCTTAGAGGCAACGCCACCGATCGTCAAACGCTCGGTGTTCGGACCGCCGGAGTCTTCATCCTTGCTGTTGACGTCGATCAGGAAGCCCGCCTTGAAGGTGTGATTTCCGCTGACCTTCGAAATGTCATCGCGAATCGAGTACATGTCGAGGGCATTGTTCCACGGAGCTTCCACCCAGAAAGTAGTGTTTCCACCGTAGCCGCCGAAGCCGCCCCACAGGGTGTTCGGAACACCGAGAGGAGAATTCTTCAGGTCAGCGGGGTAGAGTGTCGGAGCATCAGCAGTAAAGCTATCCATCAATCCGGGGTTTTCGCCACCAGGGGTGATGTTAATGCGGTTGTTCGAGTACGAGAACTCGGCATCGTTCACGATGGTGCTGCCGATCGTCGATGTCAACTTACCAATGATCATCTTCGAAGGCTGCGCCCAGCTGCTGTTCAGTGTCGGGAAGATGGAGTCGCCCCATCCGGTGGTTCCCGGAGCCGGGTTGTTCCAATCGTCCTGCGTAAAGCGGCCCATCAACACGTGGTTCTTCGTGATGTTGAAGTCCACGCGGGCATTTTCCTGACGCCAGTCGAGCTTCGAGTTCAACGAAGCGGCCCAGTTGTTGCCGTTTGCATCGGGCGCCTGGTTGGCAACTGGGAACCAGTTGATGAAGTCCTGACCGAGAGGAGTAATCGTGTTCAACGCGTACGGGTTCCCCGCCTTTTGATTCGCGGGCATGATCAAGCTAACGCCAGCGGAAGTTGCAGGGCGGTGGGCGCCGCAGCTTGGAGTGGAGAAATCTCCAGCGCGTTCAGCATCAGACGGAACGCAAGAAACACGTGGAATACCGCGAATTTCCTTGTTCCATTCCTGGCTGTAGAAGAAGAACAGCCTGTCCTTGATAGCCGGGCCGCCCAGAGAGAAGCCGTAGTCATTACGACGCAGCTTTGGTTTCTGGTAGTCCGGGTTACCCACACGCGCTTGTCTGGCGAAGAAATCCCACGAGTTCAGGACGTCGTTACGACCGTTGTAGAACACGCCGCCATGGAACTGGTTGCTGCCAGACTTGGTCACCATGGTGATGACCGCGCCTGAGGACTGACCGTACTCTGGGCCGTAAGAGTTCTGCAACATCTTGAACTCGGCGATGGAATCAACCGAGGGATAGATGAGAATCGTACGGTTGGAGCCGCGGTCGTTGTTGTTGGCGCCGTCAACCAGGTACAGGTTGTTGGTAACCGAGTTGCCGTTGACCGAGAAATCGACGCCGCCTTTAAGACCCTTGCCGGTACCGTCGTAGCTGTTTCCTGTAGAAACGCCAGGAGCCAACTGGGTAAGTCCCATGAAGTTGCGACCATTCAACGGGAGTTCTCTTACCTGGGTGGAATCAATTGTTTCACCCAATACGGCGCTGTCGGTTTGGACTTGAACGACGTTAGTGGTGACTTCGACGGTTTCCGTCGAACCACCCATTTGCAGCTTCATATTTACCGGAGTCGTGCTAGCTACGTGAACTTCTACGTCTTTTGCGATCGACTCTTTGAAATTTGCTGCCTTAATTGCTACCTGGTACGTGCCAGGCGTCAAATCAGGCACTGTGAATGTGCCCGACGTATCGGTGGAAGCAGTGCGTGTCTGACCGGTACCGGCGTTGGTCACCGTTACCGTAGCGTTCGCCACGACTGCGCCGGACGGATCAGTGACGCTACCGGTAATTAAACCGGTTGTCTTCTGACCGAACAGCGGAATTGTGAGCAAACACAAGACACAAAGGGTGAGGAACAAATAGTTACGCCATCGATTCATGGTTCCCCCGCCGAATGCGAGTATATGAACTGTTGAGGTACGCCGCGGGCCTAATGCTTCGCGCTATGCCTGCACATCGGATGGGGTCAATGTCCAGGTCCTGCCGAATCGGTTTTGTTACTAACAAAATCGGTTATACTCAACCGATGCTCCACAATTAAGCGGCACCTAGGTGCGCTTTGTCAACTGAAATTTGTGGGACGGGACAGGGTGTCAATAATTGGAATGTACTATCGCAGATAATGAGCGATAGTGTAGTGCTACTAGGACCGCAAAACTACTGTTCGAGATGGCTTTTGGTCCAAAGCGAATGGTTTTGGTAATTAGGAACTGCGGTGTTTAATTTTTTGATACCTAAGTCCTATTGAAGTGAGGCGGAGAAAGAGATCCTCATGGGGACGAACAGGCCAAAGGACAAGCAGTCCGGTAACGTGACACTGGCGGAACTAGCCAAACATCTGAACCTCACCAAGGGTACGGTCTCCGCCGTATTGAATGATTCTCCTTACGCGAAGTCCATTCCCAAGCACACCAAGGATCGAATTGTTGCTGCTGCGCTCGAACTGAATTACCGTCCCAATTTTTTTGCAAGTACTCTCCGGAAGAAGCGGACGTTTACGGTCGGAGTGATTGCCGAAGAGATCGGGGATCCCTACGGCAGCATTCTGATAAGTGGTATCGAGTCGGCGCTCAGCCAGCGGCACTATTTTTTCCTGACGGTGATCCATCGTCACGATCCGAAATTGCTACAACAATATTCCGACATACTCCGTTCCCGTGGCGTCGAGGGAATCATTACTGTGGACACGATCCTGGACAAGCCGCCAGCATTGCCGACGGTTGCGATTGCCGGGCATCACAGCCTGCCGGGCGTTACGAATATCGCGCTGGATCATGGCAAGGCGGCAAACCTGGCGGTCAAGCACCTCGCCGAGCTGGGACATCGCGAGATCGCGGTGATCCGCGGGCAGCCGTTCAGCTCTGATTCTCAGCGGCGCTGGGAGGCGATCTGTGAATCTGCCAAGGAATGCGGTATCGACGTGAAGCCGGAGTTAACGGCAGAACTGAAGGACGACGATCCGTCGCCACTGCCTGGTTATCGTGCCGCGAAAGAATTACTCGCGCGCAAGTTGCACTTCACTGCGCTGTTCTCCTACAACGACATCTCCTGCATCGGAGCGATTCGCGCTATCCGCGAAAGTGGGCTGCGCGTGCCCGAGGATGTTTCAGTAGTCGGATTCGACGACATTCGCGAAGCCGCCTATCAATATCCCGGCATCACGACGGTTCGGCAGCCATTGCGTGAGATGGGAGAGTTGGCGGGACATACGATTGTCGATCGAATTGAGGGACGGAAAGATTGCCCGAGTGAAATCGCGATAGAGCCCGAACTCGTGGTGAGAGAATCCACGGCTCCGCCACGAAGTGCTCCTGTTCGTCTGATCGCGCAGAAATAATCCGCTTCATGATTTGCTGAGGACTCCTCGCCGTATTCGCTTCAACACCACGCAACGCCATTCGTTCATCTTTTCTGTGCTGATCGCAAAAACCAGTAAACAAGCGGCTTTTCGTCAATAGTACAAAACAATTATTTCGTCATGTCACACGATGGTGAGACGTGAATCACCGAACTCGCGTGCGCCTCGCACCTAGCATCGACTCACCCATTCATGAGGAACCAGACGTCGTGAGCTCACACTGGAACGGAACCTTTTCGTGCTTTGACAGGGTCGTGAGAACGGATTCCTGCGTCCGCACCATCGTGGAAATTGGTGACGTTCGCATTGGCGGTCCGGAGTTCGTCGTGATGGCAGGCCCGTGTTCTGTCGAGAATGAACGGCAGATCATGGAAACGGCGGAAGCGGTTCAAAAGGGCGGCGCGCACATGCTACGCGGCGGCGCCTACAAGCCAAGATCTTCTCCTTATGCTTTCCAGGGGCTGGGATTAGATGCCCTCAAGCTGTTGAAGAAGGCGCGTGAGCGCACCGGGCTGGCTATCGTGACCGAGGTGATGTCAGAACTGGACGTCGATGTCGTAGCCGAATATGCGGACATGATGCAGATCGGCGCGCGCAGCATGGAGAACTACTCGCTGCTCGAAGCGGTCGGGCGATGCGGACGACCGGTACTCCTCAAACGGGGCTTGACCTCGAAAATTGAGGAACTGCTTCGATCGGCGCAGGTGGTGGTTGAGAGTGGAAATCCTGATGTGGTTCTGTGCGAGCGCGGCATCCGGACGTTTGAGACGGCAACGCGAAATACGTTCGATGTCGCCGCTGTCGCGGTCTTGAATGCGGTGACACACCTGCCAGTGATCGTGGATCCCAGTCACGCGGCTGGAATCCGCGAATTGATTTCTCCGCTGTCGCGGGCGGCAGTTGCGGTAGGAGCCGACGGGTTACTGGTCGAAGTTCACCCTTGCCCTGAAAAAGCTCTGAGCGATGGGAACCAGTCCCTGACGCCATACCAGTTCAAAGCAATGATGCGTGAGCTTTCGCCTTACATCGAGTTGCGACAGAAGTCGCTCCAACCTGAACTAGTTGCAGTTGCCGGAGACGATTAGTGCGGACCCGAGTGCTCCTTCTTTTATCAGTGTTCCTCCTGGGCTGGCTGGGGTTGAGTCTTTTCTCGGCATCGACCGCTACCCAGAAGCAGTTTCCATCCATCGTTTATACGTCGGCTCCACGGTTTCTGCCCTCAGCGTGGTTAACCGGAGGAGAACGTTTTCCGAACGGCGCCGCGGTCATGCTGCGAGGCGACGGGGAATCTCGCAAATTAATACCTAGTTTCGCGGCTTCGGCCGATCCCGATGTTTCGTTTGATGGCAGCAGGATTCTGTTCGCGGGAAAGAAGACAGCGACCGACGCCTGGCAGATTTGGGAGATCGGTGCGGACGGAACGGCCCTTCGACAGATCACTTTCGGCACGAGTGACGCCGTGCGTCCGTTCTATCTGCCGGAAGATCGAGTGGTCTATTCACGACGCGTAGATGGGCGGTTTGTTCTAGAAAGCACATCGACTTCGGGAAGCGCGGCATCAGGGCTTTTCTTTGTTCCCGGAAATGCGATTGCTACGGACGTGCTGCGAGACGGGCGAATCCTGTTTGGCTCGAGTTATCCATTCGGCGGTACTACTCCTGAAATTTACACGGTCTATTCGGACGGAAGTGGCGTTGAAAGTTATCGGTGCGATCACAAAACAGGACGATTCGGGGGACGACAGGTTGCGTCCGGAGACATCGTATTCAGCACGGGACGAGGCCTCGCCCGCTTCACCTCGCCTTCGGCACAACAAGTCTCGATAGTCGCTCCCGCGGGAGATTATGCGGGAGACGTCACAGAGTCGAACGACGGAAGCTGGCTGCTCTCTAAGCGAAGCGGCATCTCAGTTCCCTTCCAGTTGGTGATGTGGAAACCGGGACAGAGCAACGCTGCGGCGGTCATCTCTGATAAATCAAACCTGGTTCAGGCAAGGATTGTCGCGGGACGATCGGTTCCAAATCGTCACCCATCGGCGCTGCATCCGTGGAAGACGGCTAACCTGCTCGCACTGAACGTCTACACCTCGAAATACAACTTTCCTGCGGGAAGCGTCGCATCCGTTCGCGTCTATACGCAGGCTCCAGATGGAAAAGAAAGCTTGATGGGAACAGCGCCAGTTGAAAGCGATGGCTCGCTGTACGTGAAGGTACCGGGCGATCAACCTCTCAAGTTCGAACTTGTCGATCGACAGGGTAAGAGCCTGAAGAAGCAGGCGGGGTGGATGTGGGCTCGGGCGGGCGAGCAGCGGGTTTGCGTGGGATGCCACGCCGGTCCGGAGCATGCGCCAGAAAACGCCGTGCCCAAGATTCTGCTTCGCTCGACGACGCCGGCCGACATGACAGCAAATGGCACGAGTACCAACGCGGGAGGCAACTGATGTTCGCGCGTGTCCTAACCCTATTGTTTGTGACCTCAACGCTCGTTGCGCAGACGGCGAGCGCACCCCCAGCTAGCCCGATTCGATTTGAGGACGCGACGGCGTCCTCGGGAATCCAGTTCACGCATAGTTTCGGCTCTCGAAAACTTGGATCCCTGCTGGAGAGTACCGGTGCGGGCTGCGTGTGGTTTGACTACAACAATGACGGCAAGCCCGACCTCTATGTGGCGAACGGTCGTCCGCTTGACGACAGCGTTCACCCTTATCCACTGAAGCAGAAGCCGGCAACGACTCCGCAGAACCATCTTTATCGAAATGATGGAAATGGCAAGTTCACCGATGTAACGGCCCAGGCTGGAGTGGCGCCTGAGTTGTTCAGTATCGCGGTTAGCGCGGCGGACTATGACAATGATGGGAACGTGGACCTGCTGGTTTCCGGATATGGTCGCGCGATCCTATATCGCAACAAAGGCGATGGCACCTTCGAAGATGTAAGCAAAAAGGCAGGAATCGAGGTTGAGCGTTGGTCGATCAGCTCAACGTGGCTGGATTTCGATCGCGACGGCTGTCTCGACGTCTTCATCGGGCGCTATGTGCAGTTCGATCCGAAGTATCGCGCGTTCTATCCGGCTGACAATTATCCGGGACCGCTTGATTACGAGGGAGACACGAACCGTCTTTACCACAACAACTGCAACGGAACGTTCACGGATGCTACCGAGAAGTCTGGGATCGGCGCCTTCAAGGGCAGAACAATGGGAACGACATCGGCGGACTTCGACGGCGACGGTTGGCCCGATATATACGTCGCAAACGATAAGACCGAGAACTTCCTCTTCCACAACAAGCATGACGGCACGTTCGAAGAGATTGCGACAGACTCTGAGGTTGCGTATGGGCAGAACGGCGAGTCTACGTCGGCAATGGGACCGGTGTTTGCGGACGTCGATGGAGACGGGAAGCTGGACCTTTGGGTTACTGATTCCAAGTACAACCGGATGATGCGAAACACCGGCAAAGGTCCGTTCGATGACATCGGCCCAAAATCAGGTGTGGCGCAGGCCAACGCGCAATACACGAGTTGGGGCAGCGGCCTTTATGACTTCGATAACGACGGTTGGTTGGACATCCTGATTCTGCACGGCGGCCTGATTCACATGGTTCCGCAGGAGCCTTCCCTCTTCCGCAATCTTGGAAACGGAAAGTTCGCGGAGGTTTCGCGAGAAGCTGGACCGGCACTGGATGTGAAAACGGTATCCAGGGGCGCCTGCTTTGGTGATTACGACAATGACGGAAAGGTAGACGCGTTTGTTGTAAATCTCGGCTCGGCAGCCGAGCTCTTCCACAATACTTCTGCAAGCGGACATTGGCTTGCGCTGCAGCTTCGGGGACACAAGAGCAATCGCGATGGTGTAGGAGCACGGATCGAAATCACAAGCGGACAGCGGACACAGGTCGCGGAGCGAGTTGCAGGCTCCGGCTATCTTTCGCAGGACGAGTCACGTGTTCACTTTGGACTGGGAAGCGCCGGCACTGTCGACAAGCTTGTCATCCATTGGCCTAGCGGTAAAGAGCAGACGATCGAAAAGATTGCGGTCGACCAGGTTTTGAAGGTGGAGGAGCCCCAGTGAAATTGAAGCTAGGACTGCTCTGCCTGTTGCTGATGATTCCGGCGCTGATTGCCAGCGCGCCAAATTCGGGCGACCGATATCTTTCACCGAGTGAAATGGCGATCTCTCACGATGGTCGCACGCTGTTTGTGCTGTGTGAGAAGGGCGATGAGTTGCTGGTGGTCGACACGCAGTCGAAGGAAGTAATCCGGCGGGTACAAGTCGGTCACGTGCCACGCGGACTGGCGCTCTCAGCGGATGGTCGCTGGATTTACGTTGCGAATTCATGGACCGACCGTGTGTCCGTGATCGATGGCAAGACGTTTGAAACGGTCCGGCAACTGCCCACGGGATTTGAGCCGATCAGCGTTCAACCAACTGCGGATGGAACCACGCTGTATGTCGCCAACCGCGTTAGCAACGACATCTCCGTGATCGATCTGCAAACCGGCCAGGAGAAGAAGCGATTAACGGCAGGAAGAGGTGCGAGTTTCCTGGCGGCCTCGCCCGACGGCGCACGAATCTACTCGACCCATGTGTTCCCGCGCTTGGAACAGCAAAGAACGATTCCGGAATCGGAAGTCACGGTCGTCGACACTACGCGGCAAAGCGTGACGGATCGTCTCAAACTCACCAACGTTGCCGGCGTGTTCCACGTTGCCGTTTCGAACGACGGCAAACTCACTGCGATCGCGCAGATGCGGCCGAAGAATCTTCCACCACTTGCTCACGTGGAGCACGGCGCGGTGTTTGGATATTCGCTGAGCGTGTTTGGCGAGGGCTTTAAGGGCGTTGTACAGGTTCCGCTGGATGAGTTGGAAAGATATTTTGCGCTGCCCTATGGCGTCGCGATAACTCCGGACCACGGTCGCATTTTTGTCTCCAGTTCCGGATCGGATGTCGTGAGCGTTATCGATACCGCGAAGCTGGCCAGGTTTGCGCGGCTTCGCAAGCCCTTTGCCGAAGATCTCTCTGCGTCCGCGAATTACGTGGTGGCCCGGATTTCTGTGGGAAAAAACCCGCGCGGCATAACTCTCTCTGCGGACGGCAAGCTGCTGTATGTCGCGAACCGGATGGATGATTCGGTTTCGGTGATCGACACGCAGAAGAATGCGGTTGTTGCGACGATCAATCTCGGTGGTTCGAAGAGCATCAGCCCAGCGCGTAAAGGCGAGCAGATTTTCAATACGGCGAAGTACGGGTTCCAAGGGCACTTTGGATGTGCGAATTGCCACATCGACGGCAGCTTTGACGGCCTGGAATGGGACCTGGAGCCGGATGGCTTCGGGATCGACATTGTCGACAACCGACTGCTTGAGGACCTCTCGGGGACGGAACCGTTCAAGTGGAATGGCGGAAATCCAAACATGCCGACGGAGTGCGGCCCTCGTACAGAGAAATACTTCTACCGCTCGCAGAGCTACAACGACCAGGAACTGACGGATCTCGTCACGTATGTCATGTCGCAGCCGTTCCGACCGAACCGATACCGTCTCGCGAATGGTGAGTTGACGCCTGCGCAGGAGCGCGGGAAGGACATCTTCGAAAGGACCATGGACAAGACTCGCAAGGCGATTCCTGAGCAGAACCAGTGTGCCTATTGCCATAGCGGGCCCAAGTACACCAGCCGGCAACTGTTCGACGTGGGATCGGGGAAGTCGACGGATCGGTCGCCGCTTGTAGACACTCCTCAACTCAATAACGTGTACATGACTGCTCCTTATCTACATGACGGTTCGGCGAAGTCGTTGGAAGAAATTTGGACTGTGTTCAATCCGAATGACACCCACGGCCGGACTAACGATTTGACGAAGGACGAGTTGAACGACTTGATCGAATACTTGAGGACCTTATGAAAGCGCTCCAGAGACTGATCGCAATATTGCTGCTGGCAGTCCCCTCCCTTGCTGCAACACCTGACATGCCGAAGTTCCGCTGGGAGAACTTCACGACCGCGAATGGATTGCCTGACAACCACGTGTTCTGCGTATTGGTGGACGGCAAGCGCATTTGGGCCGGGACCGAAGATGGGTTGGCGAAGTTCGAAGATGGCAAGTGGACCGTCATTCGTCCGGCGGATGGACTTGCACATCGCGCAGTACTCGGCCTGGCGGTCGATAAGCGAACAGGAGACATCTGGGCGGCGACGATGGGAGGGCTTAGCCGGGTTTCGGCTGGGCGGATCGATACGTACACGCAGTTGAATTCAGGACTAAGCAACGACGTCGTTTATAGCGTCTCGGTTCTGAATGACGAAGTCTGGACGGCAACGGCCGCTGGAGCAAGCCGGTTCAATACCAAGACTGGACAGTGGAGCTTGTTCAACGAGCGCAACACGCCGATGTACGAGATCTGGACCTACAACGTTACTGCGACTCCGGAGAAGGTGTACTACGCAGTGTGGGGCGGCGGAGTGCTCGAGTACGACGTCAAAACGGAGCGCTGGAAGGATTACAACGATCCCGACGGTGAGACCGAGGTCGTGGTCTTCAAGGACCAGGGCTTGATTCACGAGATCACGACGTCGGTGAGCTATGTCGACAAGATTCTCTGGGTAGCGACGTACTTCGGCGATAGCCGGTATGACGGGCGAAACTGGCACAACTTCCTGACGAAGGATAGCGGCCTTCCCAGCAACTTCACGAACCAGGTAAAGGCGATCGACGCGAACCGAGCCTGGTTCTCCACCGATAAAGGTTTGGCCTTCTACGACGGCACGAATTGGGCGGTGTACCGGCCGGCGCTCGAAAACGGTGCGCCCGAGATGCTCGTGCGCGACGCGTCGGGAAAGACGACTCCGGTCACGGTGACAAGCGCACCGGCACATAACTACATCCTGGGAGTTGATTTCCAGGGAGACGACATCTGGGTTGCGACAGCCAAGGGTTTGAGTCACGGAATCCGACAGAAATAATTTACAGGAGCAATTTTATGAACGTACAGGAACTGGTTAAGGAATTCACGAAGGCGCCGATTGAGAAGCGCGCGATTACCAATCACGATGTACTTAACGAAGCGTTCGATTATGCCAAGCCGAGTTCCTTCTCCCGTGGCATGCGGATTGATATCGGGAACGTGGTCATTCTTCTTATTTCGGGTACGGCCAGCATCGACGAAAAGGGCGAGACGGTTCACATTGGCAACTTCCGCGCGCAGATGCGACGGACATTGAAGAACATCACGGCCCTGCTTGCCGCGGAGGGCTGCACGTGGAAGGACATCGTGCGCACGACCTGCTACTTACGCGACATTGACCGCGACTACGCCGAGTTCAACGAAGAGCGCACAACGTTCTTCAAGGAGCAGGGACTTGATCCGTTGCCGGCATCGACGGGGATCCAGGCAAAGCTTTGCCGTCCTGAATTGCTGGTGGAGATCGAAGCGATTGCGATGTTCAAGAAAGTAGCGCAGGAGTAGGAGCGATGCGTCGCATACTGGCAGTCACGCTTGCGTTGACGTTTGCCATGGCCGGCTGGGCACAAACGTCTTCCGGATGTTCGTGTGGCAGCAATCCTCCGGGACGTCCTGAGAAGCGGACGATGAAACCGTACGCCCAGGAGCCGGAAGATTTGAGGCCGTTCTCGAAATTCACGACGCCGTACTACGAGCACTACACGGACATCGTTGAGTACAACGGAGCGGCTCGGGACCTGACACCACCTGACCCTCAAGCGAGTGTCAGGTTAATCCTTTATGGAGCAAGCACTTACTGTCAGTTGGCACTTTTTCATGGAAAGGAAGCGAGGGAAATGCTCTTGGGGTGTGGTGACCAGCCCACCT